>Ga0224545_1000296_pt1 | contig 10663 bp, 9 predicted proteins | sample 714P12024metaG_FD_179906 | JGI IMG/M metagenome (GOLD analysis project Ga0224545, IMG submission 179906) | Peat soil microbial communities from Stordalen Mire, Sweden - 717 P1 20-24 | ecosystem: Environmental > Terrestrial > Soil > Wetlands > Peat | place: Sweden: Norrbotten County, Stordalen... | reverse complement strand
TCACTGACCTGGATAACCTTTGACGTTCTCGAAGAGCAACGGTCTGCGGCTCTCTCCGGTCATTCGCCCGATCTCGAATTTCCAATCCACCTCTTCCTTAACGCGCACGAGGAGGCCCGCGTCGTCGAGAACTTGAATGAAATGGCGCAGATCGGCGGTTTCGCCCGACCGTTCCTGGGGAGGTGAAGGCCAGGCAGAACTAGGAGTAAGTGCTATATGGCCCATTCTTCCTGAGTGACATCGCGGTCAGCACGCGCACTGCCCGAGCGTTCGTTGCGCCCCAGCAACTCGGCAGCCCGCTTGGCGAAATAAGTGATGATGATATCCGCGCCTGCGCGTTTCATGCAGGTCAGCGCTTCCATCATGATCGCATCTCGATCGAGACGTCCGAGACGCGCCGCGGCATCGATCATGGCATACTCTCCGCTCACATTGTAGACAGCAAGTGGCATTTTGAACTCCTGCTTGGCGCGATATACGACATCCAGATAGAAAAGGGCGGGCTTCACCATTACGATGTCTGCGCCTTCTTCGATATCCAGGGCGATTTCGCGCATGGCCTCGTCGGAGTTGGAACAATCCATTTGGTGAGTTCTCTTGTCTCCGAACGAAAGAGTAGAATGTGTTCCTTCCTTGAAGAAAGGATCATAGAGTTTGGAAGCAAACTTTGCGGCATACGCCATGATCGGCAGGTTCTGGTACCCGTTTGAATCCAATGCCTGCCTCATCGCTTGAATCTGTCCGTCTAACATGGACGCGGGTGCGACCATGTCGCTGCCGGCTTCTGCATGGGAGAGAGTAATTTTTGCGATTAATTCGAGCGAGGAGTCATTATCCAGATAGCCGTTACGGACGATGCCGCAGTGGCCGTTCAGGGTGTATTCGCACGGGCAGACGTCAGTAATGACAAGTATTTCTGGGACAGTGCTCTTTAACGCTCGCACCGCTTCCTGGACGATTCCGTGTTCGGCGTAAGCGCCTGATGCCAGTTCGTCCTTAGCCTCGGGCACGCCGAAAAGAAGAACCGCTGGAATGCCGAGATCGCGCACCGCGATCGCCTCCTCGATAAGGCAGTCGATCGACAAGTGGTAGTTTCCGGGCAGGGATGCGATTTCACGTTTGATTTTGCTGCCGGGTACCACGAATAGAGGCAGAATGAAGTTACCGGCGGAAAGTCCGTTTTCGCGAACCAGGCCTCGAATCGCTTCGCTCTGACGTAGTCTTCTGAGTCTTCGTGCTGGGAATCCCATATTACTTCCTTTCATTTGGCCGCAATGCTCTCCACGGCGGTCTTGGTTCGTTTTTCTAACTGGAAGGGGAGGATTTTGCCGCTCGGGGTGCAGATCGGAAAATCACGCTTGACTTGCACCATGCCTGATTGACGCCACATTTCGGTTCCCGACTGCGCCCAGGATTCAGGACTGGCTTCGCCATGCTTAAGCAGCATCATGAACCTGTCTAGAACTTCGCCTTCGTTCACCTTTCCTACCCGCGGGCTGACTACCAATTGCAGATGCGTGAATCCCTTGGAGTCTTCTTCTTCAACCAATTGGTAGTCGGTACTTCTCCCGCCGAAGGTGTCGGGCAATTCCTCCTCGATAATTCGAATAAAATCGGTGTCAACAAACGTGACTCCCTCCCCAGTCAGCTTTTCATAGCTGCGGATGTTGCTGAGACAAGTATCGAAACCCAGCTTTCCGAACTCACAACTACAACTTTCGGAATCAAGATTGCCAAAATCGCCCATGCCAACATTGAGCAGTAATTTGGGCGATTCATAGAGCAGGCTCGTAAACAGATAGGAATCGAGGCTCAGATCGAAGTTCGGAACTACCTGCCGGTGAGGGATGATGGCCGTGGTGTCTTTGTAGAGGTGGCAGTGATCGCTTTGCGAATGCACCTGATTGCAGCCGGCGGCGATCACGCCGGCTTCCGAAATGCCATAAACCGGAATCGCCATCGCGCCAGTGGATTCGATTTCTCTCTTCTTGTGTGGCGTTAGAGGCTCACCAGTGACCAGGAACTTTGCACCCCTGAGACTCAGGTTCTTTTCAGCCGCGGCAATGCACACCCTCACGGCCGAAGCTGCAAAGGTATAGATAACGCAGTTCGGATGCTCGTTAAGAGCCTGGGAGGCCCATTGAGCGATTCGACCGGCATCGTTCAGCCCGGCGTATTGAGGCTCCGCCAGCGGACATCCGAACAGGCGATGAACGGCGAAAATGGTTTTCGTGCCCCATCTTTTTTCCCAGTTGACCCGCACCTGGTCTTCCGCAACCTGGGAGAACCATTGCTCTACCGGGTTCCCGATATGCGCGAATCGCAGGCTCGAATTGATCCCCGGTGCCCCTGGAAATACGGGGAACCAATTCGCGATCGGAGCAGTGAGGCATCCGTGTAGATCAAGCAGAAATGCATCGTAGAGAGATCGCTGGTGCAGGTAATCGAAATCGATCCGGATTCTCGTTCCAGCGCTTCGCGTCGCCCCGCTCCTGACCTCATACACAAAAGACAGAAAGGGGTTGTCGAACATTCCTTCTTCGCAGACGAAGCTGACTCCGTTGCGTTGAACCGGCACCTTCCCCTTGAACTCGTCGACTGTGAAATAAATTCCTTCGCGTTCAAGAATGCACAGGCTGGCCTCGAGACCCTCCTTGGAGACCCAGGACTTCAGATCGCTGAGGGCAATTTTCCTGGCCACGAGAAGCGGTAAATAGGGGCTGCGAGGGTAGCCGAAAATGCTACGTTCGGCCAGACGTAGGAAATTGTCTTCCCGAGCCGCGATTCGTTCCTTGAGCAATGACCGCGCTAAGGCGATCGCTTCCCAGGGATCCATTCGCCCGGTCGCGAACTTCCGAAGGCCGTCGATAAACCGGTAATATTTCCGCAAACGTCAACCCCCTAGCCAACGTGGCAAAAACGATTTCTCAAGTGGTTATCGTAAATAGGGGGAAAGTGTCAAGCTGTGGAAAAACGAGACTCCCACGCCAAAGCTCGACGAATACATTCTTTAGGATTCTGGGAAAAAAGTATGTGACTCTGATCACAGAGTGGCAGTTATTTTCTGCGCTGCGAACAACCCCGCAGCACGCCCCGATACGTAAGCTATTGATTACCCGCCGGGCGCGAGTTATACCCATGCTATCACTTGGATAGCTTGGATAGGGTTAAGAAACCGCTTCTGCACGTTCGTGTAATGGAACTGGTGGAACGAGACAAGTCTGAATTAGCATCATGAGTCTTGCATGCACAAGGATCAAGTTAGGTTCGGCTCGAATTTGTGGGATATGGGCCCAAAACGGCTTGAACTCGCCGAGGATGAGGTGCATGTCTGGCATGCCTTTCTAGAATGCGGAGCGATCGCCTTTCGGCAATTCGAAGCAACGCTCTCATCCGATGAGAAAGCACGAGCGAACCGGTTCTTTTTTCAACGCGACCGAGTTCGATTTATAACCACCCGGGGCATCCTGCGCGAACTGTTGGGGAGATACCTGAAGCGGGCTGCCGCTGACCTCGAATTCGAATACGGGCCGCAGGGCAAACCAGCTTTAAGCACGAAGTCATCCCAGGAATCGGTTCATTTTAATGTCTCACATTCACACGGCATCGCATTGCTTGCGTTTACTGTAGGGCGAGAGTTAGGGGTGGATGTCGAGTTAGTCCGACAATTCGGCGGCCTGGAAATCGCGGAGCGCTACTTTTCCCCTCGAGAGGTCATGGAACTAAATCGATTGCACTCATCTCAGCAAGATGAAGGCTTTTTTCTTTGCTGGACACGGAAGGAGGCATATCTCAAAGCAAGGGGAGAAGGATTGCATGTTCCACTCAAGAGCTTCCATGTGACTCTCACCCCGGGAAAGCCGGAGCGTCTGGAGACGAAGGATGGTCTTCAGTGGAGCCTGTATTCCCTTCGTCCAGATGCTCATTACGTTGGAGCTCTGGTAGGCGAAGGCAAAGGCTGGAAGTTGCACTGTTGGCATTGGAGGCCGCCGGACGAAGCTCCGTCGTCCTAGCCAGGTCGTTTCGCTGGTTACACAAAGAGGGTGCGATGCGAACGGAAACTAAAGTACCTATGGGCCAACTTTGATTTCATCTCCGGTTGTGAAATCCTATTTGCGTGAGTGAGACCTTCTGAGCGGCAGTTTAAACGGCCTATGCTGGAGTGCGAACAGAATGTTACCGCAGCGCCGCTTTTCAGCGTAGTCATCCCCGTTTACAACGATTGGGCAGCGCTCGAGCAGTGTTTGCAATCCTTGGGGCGGCAAACAAATGCGCCACCGTTCGAAGTTATCGTTGTAGACGACGGAAGCACGGCGATCTCGTCGCACTCGATGGGCAGTTCGGACTATGGCTATCCGTTAACCGTGATTAGGCAGGCACACACCGGAATTCCATCGGCTAGAAATCGAGGTATTCGAGTTTCCAGGGGCACCGTGCTGCTATTCGTAGATTCTGATTGCAGGCTCAATCCAAACTGCCTGGCAGCCCTGAACTCGACAATCAGAAACTCAACTCAGCATGATTTTTTTCAACTTCGGCTCGTGGGCAACTCTTCCAGCCTCGTCGGCAGGGCAGAAGATCTAAGGCTTACAACCTTTCAAACCCTCATGCTGCAGCCGGATTCCCGCATTCGATACTTGAATACGGCTGGATTCGCCATTCGACGCAGTCGGACGGACATCGAGACCGACATCTTCGACCCGGCCGCCCTCAGAGCCGAGGACACTCTTTTGCTCGCCAGTTTGATGCAGGCCGGGCAACTGCCCCTTTTCGTTCCAAACGCAATTGTGGAACACTCCATCCCACTATCATTCGTGGGATGCCTTCGAAAGGATATTCGATCCGTCCGACTCGAACGACGGGCCTACGAAATCATTGCATCAAAGGGTGTGAAAATTCGGGTTACTCATCGAGAACGCCTACGCCTGCTACGGTCCATGTGGAAGACTGCAAGCCAGGATTCCATCGGAAGATCAGCTTGGTTCGTTCTGGTAATCAGGCAGGCGTTGCAGCGAATGATATCTTTTGCTTATCGGTGTTTGTGGCTTGGGTTTAGCGGGAACGCGTAAACGAACTCTCCCCGCCTGAGACGACTGTTCCTTCTGAGACTTCCCGTTGCTATGATTAGTTTGTAGTCGGTCGTACTTGAAGCCGCAAGGAGGAGCATTTCCAATGAAAGCAGGCGTGCGGGGATTAGGGATCGTACTGGCTTGCCTAGTGGGCGGAGTAATGGTGGCTTGCTCGCACGCCGCACCCAAGGTTTCCAACTCTTGGGATCCAAAAGCCGCAGCAGCATATCTTGACTACAGGGCGGGCTGGTGGATGGAATGGACTGGATCCGCCCGTGATCACGGCACTTTCTGCATATCGTGTCACACAGCTTTGCCCTACGCCCTCTCCCGACCTAGCCTTCATGCCGCCCTTGCCGAACCAGGACCGTCCGCCAATGAACGCAGACTGATCGATAATGTTATCCAGCGCGTCCGGCTTCGGAAGGATGTTGGGCCGTACTACAGCGACCGAGGATACGACCACAAAACCGCTGAGTCTCGCGGAACCGAAGCGGTTCTCAACGCGTTGATTCTTGCCAGCCACGACGCCCAGAACGGACAACTTAGTGACGACACGCGGGCCGCATTCGACAACATGTGGGCATTACAGCAGACCTCGGGAGACAACCGAGGCTCATGGGTTTGGCTTGAGTTCGACCAGGAGCCTTGGGAAGCGAACGATTCCGCATACTATGGGGCTGCCCTGGCCGCCATCGCAGTGGGGACAGCCCCTGGAAACTACGGATCCGCCCCCGAAATCCAGGCCCCTCTCAGTCGTTTGCGCGACTATCTGAATCGGGAAAGCGCAACACAATCCACTATCAATCATGTTTTCCTTCTATGGGCCTCCGCCAAATTGCCGGGACTTCTGGCGCCAGACCAACAAAAAGCTATCATTAAGGAAATCTTGAGCAAACAACAGGCGGATGGTGGCTGGAGATTGGCTTCAATCACCTGGAGGTGGAATGGCTGGAATCTGCGCTCGTTCGTGAACATGTGGCTCCGAGAGGACGGAACTCCGATGGAAGGAAACAGTGACGGTGTCGCCACCGGCATTATCGCTTTCGTCCTGCAAGAGACAGGCGTGCCCCGCGATAATTCCCACCTGAAGCGTGGAATCTCCTGGCTCATGAGCAACCAGAATGCGGCGGAGGGTTCTTTGCCTGCTTCCTCTGTAAACAAGCGACGACACTTGTCATCCGACACGGGGCGCTTCATGAGCGACGCGGCGACTGCTTTTGCCGTGCTCGCCTTGACGGAGAACCAACGGACAACGAATCCGCGAGCATCGGTGTCCAATCATTGAGGATCGTGGTCCTAAAATAAAAACTTATGAAGGACTGTCGCCAATTTTACATAGATGGAACGTGGGTCGACCCAACGGCGGTCCACGACTTTACCATCATCAATCCTGCCAACGAGGAACCCATAGCGACCATTTCGCTCGGCACCGCGGCGGATGTTGGCCCGGCGGTGGCTGCCGCCAAACGTGCCTTCGACTCCTATTCAGAGACGACTGTTGAAGAACGTTTGCTGCTCATACGCCGGATCATTGAGATTTACCGCTCAAAGATTGAGCTGATGGCTGAGGCCATTTCCCAGGAAATGGGCGCTCCCATCTCGCTATCGCGAAAGGCACAAGCGCCTGCCGGACTTGCACACCTGTTGGAAATCGCAAAAGTGCTGGAATGCTTTAACTTCGAAGAGCTCAAGGGTTCAACCCTCATGCGCAAAGAGCCCATTGGAGTGTGTGGACTGATCACTCCATGGAACTGGCCCATGAACCAGATCGCTTGCAAAGTAGCGCCGGCACTTGCGGCGGGTTGCACCATGGTTCTCAAGCCGAGCGAAAACGCGCCACTCTCTTCAAGTTTATTTGCGCAAATTCTTCATGAGGCCGCTTTGCCGCCCGGTGTCTTCAATATGGTGAATGGCGATGGTCCCACGGTTGGTGCCGCCATTGCATCGCATCCCGACGTGGCGATGATCTCCTTCACGGGATCCACGCGAGCCGGCGTCGCAGTAGCCCTGGCCGCCGCACCTAGCGTGAAGCGAGTAACCCAGGAACTCGGCGGCAAATCGGCCAACATCATTCTGGATGACGCCGACTTCGCCAAGGCAGTCAGGCAAGGCGTGCAGGAATGCTTCCGCAATACAGGGCAGTCTTGCAATGCTCCTACCCGCATGCTTGTGCCTCGATCCAAGATGGCGGAGACAGTGTCAGCGGCAAAGGCGGAAGCCGAAGGCAGTCGAGTTGGGGATCCGTTTTCGGAGAACACCAGCATCGGTCCACTTGCGAGCAAAGCCCAGTTCGAGAAGGTGCAGCGCTTGATCCGGCAGGGCATCGCAGAGGGTGCAACGTTGATTGCCGGGGGTCTTGGACGTCCTGAAGGCATTCAGAAAGGATACTTCGCAAAAACTACCATCTTTGGGGATGTGCGAAATGATATGGCGATCGCCCGTGAGGAGATTTTCGGGCCGGTTCTCTGCATTATTCCTTATAAAAACGAAGACGAAGCCGTACGGATAGCGAATGATACTCCCTATGGGTTATCGGGTTTTGTAACATCAGGAAATCCGGAGCGTGCTCGTCAGGTGGCGAAGCGCCTTCGATCAGGGAACGTCCACATCAATGGGTCGCGGGTTGACTTTGGAGGTTGTTTCGGAGGCTATAAACAGTCGGGCAATGGTAGAGAATGGGGCGAGGCGGGACTCGAAGAATTTCTGGAACTGAAGGCAATTTTTGGCTATGCCCAAGGCGGGTGAGAATCGTCGGCGATGAAGCGCGCATTTCTTGCGGCGTGAGAACAGTGCAGAGTCGAAAACAACTGTATTCAGGGGAGTTCGCAATCGAAAGTAACAATCGAGTTGACAAAAGATCGCAGACTAGCCGGGAGGTGCGGGGTATAATCATTTTGCAAGAATCCGAACTGCAACCCGCGCCGCATTACTCCCCCGTGCGTCGGTGACCCAAGAATTTGGTTCAAGGCTGATGATGAAGACTGCAGAAATCCACCAGAGGTCTAACATGTTGTCCCCATCGCCACCGTCTCAAGTCAAAGCCGCGGAAGATGACACCGCGAGCCAACTTTCGCGCATCTGGCAAGAGCTACTGGGTGTAGAGATCGTGAGCCACGGTCAGAATTTCTTCGATCTAGGCGGAGATTCATCGTTGGCAGTTCGGATGTTCTCCGAGATCGAGAAGGTGTTCGGGATTTATTGCGAAGCCTTATCCTGGGGCGATTACGGACATCCGTCCCGAGGTACAGTATCGGATCTTCAGTAAACCGGATGCGAAATGGGATCGGTTGGCGCACGGTGAATCCGGCCAGCATGCTGGTTGAGCCCTTTGTCGAGAGTCTGGCGGTTGCTGTGCGCCGGTCAATGGATTCTGCTATAGCCCGCTGTAGTGCGGTTCCGCCAGGAGATCGAAGTTAAATTTTTGGTAGCAGGGAGAAGTCGATTGCCGCTTGGTACTAGTTGGTCAAAGACGTGGACCTTCTTCGAAGGGGACTGGCGCGAGGGCAATATCGGGATCATGGGTCCACGCACGCATGCAGCGTGGCTTTGCTCGGTGGTGTTCGATGGCGCCAGGGCCTTCGAAGGAGTGACGCCAGATATCGAGCTACATTGCGCACGGGTCAATGACTCTGCAAAAAAGCTTTATCTGAAGCCGACCGTCTCGCCCGACGAGTGGGTCAAACTAGCTCGGGAAGGTATAAAGCGGTTTGACAAGGATGACGCGCTTTACATCCGGCCTATGTATTGGGCAGAAAATGAAGGGCCCTGGGTGCAGGCACACGATCCCGATTCTACGAGATGGTGTCTTTCGATTTACGAGGCGCCGATGCGCACCCCCAAGGGTTTCTCGGTCACTCTCTCACCCTATCGGCGCCCAACGATTGAAACCATGCCAGTCGACGCGAAAGCGGGATGCCTCTATCCCAACAATTCCCGTTCGCTTTTTGAAGCGCACTCGCGAGGGTTCGATAATGCCATCGTGTGCGACATGTTGGGCAATGTGGCCGAACTTGCCACTTCGAATATTTTCATGGCGAAGGATGGCGTTGTGTTCACTCCAATTTCAAATGGAACTTTTCTAGCGGGCATCACGCGTCAGAGGGTAATGGGGCTGCTGCGCCAGAGTGGTGTGACCGTGGTCGAGAAGACGCTAGCCTACCAGGATTTCGAACAGGCAGACGAAATCTTTGCGACAGGCAACTATTCGAAGGTCGTTCCTGTGACTCGTATCGGGGATCGCGCTCTGCCTTTCGGCCAAATCTACACTAAGGCTCGGGAACTCTACTGGACGTTCGCGCATTCATGATCGCGGTAAAGCCGAAGCGAAGCTCTTCCGATAGGATGCACTCATGCGGGTGGTGTCTTTGATCCCCGCCGATCAGCTGCCGTATGAAGCCTGAAGCTACAACCTCCATGGTCGAGGTGCTGACCCCGATTTGGCAGCGCGTGCTGCAACTATCGGCGGTCGATATCAACGATGATTTTTTTGATCTGGGGGGCGATTCTTCATTAGCCCTTCAACTCTTTACTGAGATTGCGCAGGCCTGCGGCCGCGAACTGCCGCCTGTCACAATCTACCAGGCCCGTACAATCGCATCGCTGGCAGCTCTCTTGGAGCAGCCCACCACGCCGCGTTTTCCCGCACTTGTGCTGCTGAAGGAAGGCGCTAAAGAGCCGCCTATTTTCCTGGCTCATGGCCTGGGTGGCAGCGTTATGGACTTCTTTCAGCCCGTAAAGCACATCGGAACTGACCATCCGATATACGGGATGCAATCAAGAGGCATTGATGGACAGGACGAGCCGCTGGAACGCATCGAGGATATGGCTGAATTTTATCTCGATGCAGTTAGAAAATTGCAGCCCCATGGCCCGTATATCCTCGTGGGCTATTCCCTCGGCGGCCTGATTGCGCTGGAGATGTCGCAACGCCTTACAGCGGATGGGGAAAAGATCGCGCTGCTCGGCATGCTGGATGCATATCCGTACATCCGTTATCTGTCGTTGGGGCAGCGCATGCGGCTTACGGCAAGGCAGGCGGGACGGGGATTGCGCATTCTTGGCAATCGCGACGGAAGCGCGCCTTACCAACCACCGATGGGAGCGAATTTGACTCCAGCGATGCAGCGCGCGCGGGACAGCGCGTATCTGGCGTTAACTCGCTACCGGCCTCGATTTTACCGGGGCAAGATAAAGTTCGTGCGAGCTGCAGTAGCCTCTGGCTTTCCTAGCGATGCTACGGCAGTCTGGACACCCTTAGTGGAAAAACTAGAGGTGGAGACAGTGCCTGGCGATCATCTGGGTATGATCGCAACCCACTACGAAAGACTTGCTGCAGTTCTGACCCGATATCTGAAAGAAGCATTTTCCGATGTTCGCTAAATGATGCATGAATTACATGTATTTCCGTAAGTGGATTGCGCCCAGATGGCTTTCTTGGCTGCTTACCGCTTAAGCTATAGAAAGCCATCATTTACGCGGCTTCTTGCGATTTAGAGTAGCCATATGCGTTAGGGCTTATCGGGAATGGACTCAATGCCCATGCGTTGCGAGCTCTCTCCTGGGAGAGGCTTGACGACTGATGGGCGACAATT
>Ga0224545_1000295_pt1 | contig 10677 bp, 11 predicted proteins | sample 714P12024metaG_FD_179906 | JGI IMG/M metagenome (GOLD analysis project Ga0224545, IMG submission 179906) | Peat soil microbial communities from Stordalen Mire, Sweden - 717 P1 20-24 | ecosystem: Environmental > Terrestrial > Soil > Wetlands > Peat | place: Sweden: Norrbotten County, Stordalen... | reverse complement strand
GGCGCGCGGACGCGTGTGAGCGTGGGGAAGACCTGAAGCATTCCACCCTCTGGGACGGTGGGCCTTAGGCGTTTCATCGGCAAGAAGGAGGAAACGCAGTAGGGGCCAGCCGCCATAAGGCATGACGGCAGTACCATGCCGCCGAAGCCATGGTGCAGCTTCGCGGTGTGCCATGAGAGTCTGCGAATCTGCAGATCTTTATTTTTATTTTTATTTTTAATTCTCAATATTTCTAATTCTTAATCTTTATCGCTGAAGACTACGGCCGTGAAGGCTTGAATGGTTGCGCCTTTCTGCCACGCATCGAGAGGCAGTCCAGCTTTGCTGCAGGTTTGTTGTAGAAAGGTTGTGCGGTCCCATTTGTGCTCCACCGGGACTTGCGGCAGCAGAAGCCCACGGCGACCGTGCTGGCTGATCAGCAAGCCGTGGCGACCGACTTCGATGGCCTCTGGGAGAATTGGCTGCGGAGGCGAGAGAATGCTCAGCTCGATATTCAGGTGAGGAGCTTCTTCCTCAGTCACCGGTGCAAAGCGGTTGTCATCAAAGGCGGCAGCCCGCGCGCAGTCCGCGACGGCGCGGTAAAGAGGGGACGTGGGTAGCACGTAGCCGACACATCCGCGCAACTGGCCCGCAAGATACAACGAAGCGAAAGCGCCACGAGGTTCTGCAAGATGAGGAGTCGGAGGCTCAAGGGAAATCTCACGCGCCTGCAATGCGGAAAAAATGGAATCATGGGCCAGGCAAAGGAGAAGCGAGCGTTCTGCTGGTGAAAACTCGGGGTCAGAAAAATGCGGTTGACAAAATTCGGATGGAGCAGCTGCCGAGGGAGACAAGGCCGACGACGAATTAGGTGGAAGGGGCGACATCGGCATCGGCCGCTCGGGGCGCTGGTTGAGATTTGCGGCGGCGGCTAAGAATGAAGGCGCGCCGGCGCCGCTTGGAAACCTGACGGTCAATCTTCGACCAGAACGCGGCGAAGTAATCAATCGCCGAGATCAGTGAAACGCAGACTACGAACCAAATTGCGGCGTAGGCGATCCAGTGCACGGGAAATATGAAATTGCCGTATACCGGCCACTGTTTCCATCGGTGATCCAAGATGACCGCAACGACGGAAACGATCTGCACAACCATTTTGAATTTTCCCAGTTCGCTGGCCTCGATCGTGAAACCTCCAGATGCGGCGATCGAGCGCAGGCCGCTCACCAGAAACTCGCGGCCGATAATAATGACGGCAATCCACGCGGGCACCAGACTGGGATTGAACTGGACGAGGGTCACGAAGGCGGCGGCGATAAGAAGTTTGTCGGCCATGGGATCGAGCAAGATACCCATGGTCGTGATCTGGCCGCGCTTGCGGGCGAGATATCCGTCGATGCCGTCGGTCATGGAGGCGGCGATAAAGATTGCCGAAGCCAGCAGTTCCTTGGCGCCGTGCTCGCTGCTAAAGTGGCTGGAAGACAGGATCCAGATCAGCAGAGGGATGCTGCAAATGCGGATCAGCGTGATGGAATTAGGCAGGTTCACCGCGCCTCGAAGGTTTCCGGAAATTCCAGCGGAAACAATTTGATTATCCTCCACGATAGGAGGGAACGCAATCGGGAGAATCAGCCGTTTGGGCCAGATTTTTCGAGTGCTTCAGGTTGAATCCACCAATCAAGCTTATTTCGGCGCGGGCGTCATCGCTCCGGACTTCGGCTGCTTGGCGATGATTTGGTCCTTGATCTTGTCATAGGTGGCTTGAGGAATGATCTTCTTGTGTACAAGGTCCAGCTTGGTCTGGTACGGGCGTCCGGCAATGATTTTCTGCGAGTAGGCGTCGCCGATGCCGGGCAGAGCCTTGAGTTGATCAGCGGTTGCGGTGTTGATGTCGAGCTTGTCACCGGCGGCGGCCTTCGCCATCTGAGCCGGCGTCGCCATGGCCTCAGGTTTTGAGCCGGGTTCGGGTTCCTGCGCTGCACAGATGACGCTCATCAACGAAACTGAGAACAGCAAAGCTAGAATGCGTGCTGTCAGACTTCTGCAGACCGATTTCATAAACCCTCCAAAGCGGCAATGCCCCTTAGGCGTAAATTCCGCGCTGGCGAATGGTATAAGCCACGCGGTCGATGGCCAGCATATAGGCTGCGATGCGATTGTTGACGCGGTGAGTCTCGGCATAACGGACCACGTCTCCGAAAGACGAGACCATAATCTCTTCCAGTTGCTCGTTGACCACGGACTCTTTCCAGAAATAGCCCTGCCGGTCCTGAACCCACTCGAAGTAGGAAGTGGTGACGCCACCGGCATTGGCGAGAATATCCGGAATGACAAAGACTCCCTTGTCAGTCAGGACATCATCGGCGGCGGAAGTGGTGGGACCATTGGCACCTTCCGCCAGGATGCGGCATTTGACGCGATCGACGTTGCGCGAGGTGATGACGTTTTCAGTTGCAGCGGGGATGAGGATTTCGCAATCCGTAGTGAGAAGCTCGGCGGGATCGGATGCTTCTGCGCCTGGGAAGCCGTGCACCGTGCCGTTTTTCTGGCGAAACTCGACCAGAGCGTTCAGGTCGATTCCGTTCTTGTTGTAAAGGCCGCCACCCACTTCGGCGATGCCCACAATTTTGTATCCGCCCTGGTGCATGAGTTGGGCGGCATTCGAGCCGACGTTGCCGAAGCCTTGCACGACCACGCGGCTGCTGGCGCGCGCCAGGCCTAACTTCTTGATCGCCTCGTCGCATACCACCATCACGCCGCGGCCGGTAGCCTCGCGCCGTCCGCGGGAGCCCCCGATGTTGATGGGCTTTCCGGTGACGCAGGCGGTGACCGTCTGCCGCATGTGCATGGAGTATGTGTCCATCATCCATGCCATGATCTGTTCGTTGGTATTGACATCGGGCGCTGGGACATCCTTTTCGGGGCCGATGAACTCGATGAGTTCAGAGGTATAGCGGCGCGTCATGCGCTCGATCTCGCCCATGGACATTTTGTGGGGATCGCAGATAACGCCGCCTTTCGCGCCGCCAAAGGGAATGTTGACTACAGCGCACTTCCAGGTCATCCAGCTGGCAAGAGCCCGAACTTCATCGAGTGTCACATCGGGAGCGTAGCGGATGCCGCCTTTGCCGGGGCCGCGGGCAATCGAATGCTGCACGCGAAAACCGGTGAAGACCTCAAGGTGACCGTCATCCATCTGCACGGGGATGTAGACGGTAAGTTCGCGGTTGGGATACCGCAGAACTCTCCAAAGGCCGTCGTCGAGATTCAGCTTCTGCGCAGCCAGGTCAAAGCGCGCCCGCTGCGACTCCCACGGATTGCTTTCCTTATCGACGTGCGGCGGGGTCGTCATCGTGCTCATAAAGTTGGTCTCCGAGATAAGCGCGTTCGTAGATTTCCAAAGTTAGATGTCAGCCGACGCCCCGACAACCTCTCGGAATAAGCAGCCAAACGTTCAAAGTATATGAGCGGGAACCGTCGGGAAGCAAGGTCGAGAGCGGGATGTTGCCGTCGTGGAGACGCATCATGGAGCGAATCCGGAATCCCCAGGTCTTCACCGACTGGCCGGAGGACTATGCGGGGCTGGCGACCATCATAGGATTGGGCGCGGAGTCGATTGACTTGGTTCGACCCTCCGGACGTCGTTCACTGGCCATACTCCAGAGATGCACGGCGGCATAGGCACGCCAGGGCCGCCAGTTTTCGGCGCGCCGCTCAAGGTCGCACGTGCTGTTCAAACCTAACGCGCGTAGAAGGCCGAGATCACTCGAAGGAAAGGCGTCGGGCTCACCCAAAGCGCGCATGGCAATGTACTGTGCGGTCCACTTGCCGATGCCGGGAATTTCGCAAAGACGGCCGAGGAAGTCGGCCGAATCTGCGACAGACTCGAAATTGATTCGCCCATCACAAACCGCTCGCGCGAGGGTTCGTATCGTTGTGGCTCGTGTCCCCGTCAACCCGACACCCGCGAAGTTGGCATCGGCAAGGGTCTCAGGGGTGGGAAATAAATGAGTAAGTCCGGGGAGCCCAGAAAATGGTTCGCCCAAAGTTTTCACCAGACGGCCCGCCAGCGTGGTCGCGCCTTTGACGCTAACCTGCTGCCCGAGAATCGCTCGAACCGCCAGCTCGAAGCCATTCCAGCAGCCCGGCACTCTCAGCCCCGGATCAGCTGCAATCCGCGCGGCCAGGAGTGGGTCGGTTCGTAGACTTTGCACGATAGCAGCCCAATCTGCATTCAGATCGAACATGGCGCGAATGCGCTCAGTGATGAAGAAGAGCGAGCGTGGATCGCCGAACTGCACTCGGGCAATGAGCGCATGGTTCACCGCATCGAGCGAGACTTCAAAATATCCATGATTGCCGTTCCACGAGATGGAGCGGCGATAACAGCCGAGTTCCACGACTTCGACGCCGGCCGTGGCGCGAGGCGCCAGGAACGCCAACATACCCTTCCAGTCATACGGTGGACGAAAGCGGAGACGGAATAGATACTGATTTTCAGGCTGGCTCTGCTTCTGCCGCGCGAGGCGACGTATCTGTGTCGGGGTTCGATGATAGACCTTGCGAATGCCGGCGTTGAAACGTCGCACGCATCCGAAGCCGGAGGCCAGAGCAATCTGAGTCATCGGCAAGCGGGTCTCGTCGATAAGCTTCTTGGCGAAATGCAGGCGTCGGGTGTGCGCCACTGCTGTCGGAGTTGCACCGAGATGCTTGAGAAATAATCGGCGGAGGTGGCGCGAGCCAACGCCAAGACGCGCCGCCAGCATCTCGACCCCGCCATCTTCCAAACCACTTTCGCCGATCAGCCGCAACGCTCGCGAGACCGTATTGGAAGTTCCCAACCACGCCGGAGTTCCAGGCGAGCACTCGGGGCGGCAGCGCAGGCATGGACGGAACCCGGCTTCGGCGGCGGCCGCGGCCGTGGCAAAGTAACGAACATTTTTTTCCTTGGCCGTCGGGGCGGGACAAATCGAGCGGCAGTAAACACCGCTGCCCACGACGCCGATGAAGAACTTGCCGTCAAAGCGCGGATCGCGCGACAGCCGGGCTCGCGAACATATCTGCCAATCGAGGGTCATCGCTTGCGAATCCAGTTCGAACTCATCATATCTTTTCGGCGGGCATGACATGGACGTTTTCGGACTGTGTTCTCGAAGCGTAGGCGGAAACAAGATTTCCCAGACGGCCGAGGTGGAAACAGAGTCCGAAAACGTCCAACTCGCAGCGATCGAGGTCCGCGAACGTCCAACTTTGCCCCTCTCGTCCATCTATGGTGCCTGAAACGGGCGCCGAAGGGCCCCAGTCTCTTTCTGGAAGGAGCTCAAAATGAAAGCTTCTGCGTCGGCTGGGCGTTGACCGGACAAGAAATTGAACTGAGCGCTCAACAAGTAAAGAGGCAGGAAAAAATCCTGCCCCTAGCTAGGTTTCATTGGAGCGGCAATTCCACCTGTCAATCGACAAACTTCTTATCGAAACCTCACATGGCTGACCGTCTTCGTCACTGCGCAGTATGTCCGGAGTGCAGCACCCGTTATTTGATTGGGTTCAGTCCCTACCTCAATGGTTCCTGCCTTGTGTCTTTCGTGACGGAGTCTTCCGAGGAATACAAGTTGCTCTGTGCCTGCCACCGGCCGCCGCTTTGCAGTCGATGGAACTGGCGCGAATTGAAGGGCTACATCGTTTCCAATGCAGCGTACGCTCGCGGCTACGGTTCGCCGAAGGAGGTGTGGCTCTTCCGGCAACGCACCCATCAGGATCCGGGCTTTTTCAATGCGAATCTCATGGAGAGGGAAGGTAACAAGGATCGATGAACCTTGTTGCGCCGACGATGGCGAGAGTCCTTTAGAGCTTGATCTCCATTCCTTCGGCAGCAGCGCGCACTTTCGGGTAGTAGTTGCGAGCTTCGTGCACCACCTTGTCGATTACGGCGTCGGTGTGATCGGGGTCGTGATGAAAGAGCACCAGCTCTTTGGCGCCGCTCTCCATCACCACGTTGACGGCTTCGCGCCAGTGGCTGTGCCCCCAGCCGCGGCGGTGCGCTTCGTATTCCTCCGGGAGATATTGCGCGTCGTAGATCAGCACATCGGCGCCTTCGGCGAGTTTGCGGACAGCTTTGTCGAAGGAGGCGTCCCCCGGTTCGTTGTCGGTCGCGTAGACGAGCACTCCATCTTTCGTTTCGAGACGGAAGCCCATGCATCCCTGGGGATGATTGAGCCAGGCGGTCTGCAGCTGGATGCCCTCGTCCAATGTGATGCGTCCGCTCTCGATGTCGTAGAAGTCGCGCTGAGCCCTCATCTGGTCGATATCCACGGGAAAGTACGGAGCAGCCATCTGGTCGGCCAGAACCTGCTTGAGGCTGCGCGTGCGGCGGGAACATTGAAAGAGGAACCGGCTTTCCGAGTTCGCATACAAGGGGCGAAAAAACGGCATGCCCTGGATGTGGTCCCAATGAAAGTGTGAAACGAAAACGTGGGCAGAGAAAGGCTTATTGCCGAATTCGGTTTGCAATTGCTGGCCCAGCACGCGGAATCCTGTGCCGCAATCAAAAATGTAGATCCGGTCGCCGAGGCGTACTTCGACGCAGGAGGTGTTGCCTCCATAGCGCATATTCTCGGGTTGTGGGGTCGGCGTAGAACCGCGCACGCCCCAGAACTTGATCCGCATAAGCTCGTGACCGCACCCGGACCGGCTTCCTTAGGTATCTTCGGACGATGAGCCACGCGCCGTCAATTGCGGGAATGGTTCGTGGCTGACTATTTGTCTTTCCGTTGACGGATCGGCTGGCCCCGCAGAGCAATTCGGGAGCAGGGAGACCTGCACCGACACGCCTCCCCTATACCGACACGCCTCCCCTATAATGAACCTCATCTTTTCCTATGCCATCTCCTGGGTTTAAGGAATTCTCCCGTCTGGCGCAGTCGGCGACTTTAGTGCCGGTGGTGAAATCGGTGAGCGCCGATCTGCTTACGCCGGTCTCCGCATTCCTGGCGATTGCAGAGAAGGAACCGTATGCGTTTCTATTGGAGTCGGTGGAGCGCGGTGAGCAGATTGGCCGCTACACGTTTCTAGGTGCTCGGCCTTACATGCGGCTCCGGGGGCGTGGTTCTGACATTGAAATTGAACGCGGACCTCGGCACGAGCGACGCGCAGGCAATGTGCTTCAGGTGGTGAAGGAGCTGCTGGGCGAGCATCAGCCGGCGTGGGTTCCCGGTCTGCCGCCGTTCACCGCCGGAGCCGTGGGTTATTTTTCTTACGATGCAGTCCGACAACTGGAAAAAATTGGCGAGCATGCCAAGGACGATTTGTCCCTGCCGGATTGCGAACTGATGTTCTTCAACCGGCTGCTGGCTTTTGATCACTTGCGGCATCAGATTCACATCGTGGCTGCGGCGGATGTTTCGCGAGAAAGTCCCCGGCGCGCTTATGACCGGGCGATACGCGACATTGACGTGCTGGAAAAAAAATTGGCGGCGGGGTTACGGCCGGCGTTGTGGCGGAAATCGGGCAAGGGTAAACCTGGAAAACTCAAAATGAATGCGGGAACCACACGCGCGAAATTTCTGCGCAGCGTGGAGCGCTGCAAGGAATACATTGCAGCCGGCGACATCTTCCAGGTGGTGCTTTCCCAGCGGCTTGATTTCATTCCCGGGGTTGAGTCCTTCGATCTTTACCGCGCGTTGCGACAAGTGAATCCTTCGCCTTACCTCTACTTTCTTCGCATCGGTGGGACGCAGATTCTGGGCTCCTCGCCCGAAATGCTGGTGCGGGTCAGCGGGCGCAAGTTGGAATACCGGCCCATCGCGGGGACGCATCCACGCGGGCGCGACGAGGCCGAAGACCTGCGCCTCGAACGGCAGATGCGAAACGACGAGAAGGAACGCGCCGAACACGTGATGCTGGTCGATCTCGGCCGCAACGATCTGGGGCGGGTGAGCGAGTATGGATCGGTCAAAGTGAAAGATTTGATGTACGTGGAACGCTACTCGCACGTAATGCACCTGGTCTCGGCGCTGGAAGGCACGCTGCGCAAGGATCTCGGCGCGATCGACGCCTTCGCCGCCTGCTTTCCCGCGGGTACTTTGAGCGGCGCGCCGAAAGTTCGCGCCATGCAGATCATCGAGGAGTTGGAACCCGTGCGCCGCGGCATCTATGGTGGATCGGTGCTCTACGCCGATTTTGCCGGGAACCTGGATTCCTGCATCGGCATTCGAACCATGCTTATGCAGGGCAAGCATGCTTACGTGCAGGCGGGTGCGGGAATTGTTGCGGACTCCGACGCAGCGAGTGAGTTTGAAGAATCGATGAATAAGGCGCAGGCGCTGTTGAGGGCCGTGCAGATGGCTAAGGGCAGTGGCCGGTGATCAGTGGCCACTGATCACCGGCCACTGATCAGTAACGCCTACCTGCGGTTCGGCAGCCAGGCCAGAAGACCGTTGAGAATCCCTCTCGCGTTGTTGCAGATAGCCCAGTTCTCGTGCATTGAGAATTTGCGTCTCGACTTCCATGAAGGACCCTCGAGCGTTCCCTGGGAACTGCCTGAATTCCCCTGGGGAGAGTCTCGCCTGTCCTTCCGCGATGTTGCTGGGCACGGAGACCGCTGCGCGCCGCAGTTGCGAGGTCAAGCCATAGGTCTCGATTAGGGGAAATGTTCTGTACAGCGATAAGCGTCCAGTACCAACGCCATAGACTTTTTCCAAGCAATTAAATTAGGTCGCGATATAACTGGACGATGGGTCTCACTGGGCATTGCATTTGTCTAACATTAAGGTGTGAGAGAGCTGCCAGAAGGTGATGTTCGTCGCCAAGGCTCGGTGGATTTCCTGAAAGGGAAGTGGTTAAGACAAGTTAGTTCAAGACTGGTCACTGGTCACTGGCCACTGCTAGAAAATTTCCCACCAACTTTTTCCCGGCATCCGTCAGCACACTCTCCGGATGGAATTGCACCCCTTCGACAGAACATTTTCTATGACGCAGGCCCATGATGGTGCGGCTTCCATCTTTTTCCGTAGTCCAGGCGCTCACTTCCAGTTCTTCTGGCAAGTTTCTCTCCTCGACGATGAGCGAGTGATAGCGAGTGGCTGTCATGGGGCTTGGCAGGCCGCGAAAAATGGTTCTGTTGTCATGCAACACGGCGCTAGTCTTACCGTGCATCAGGTGAGGAGCCCTTACAACATGTCCCCCAAAAGCGGCGCCAATCGCCTGATGTCCCAGGCAGACGCCGAGAATCGGAACTCTGCCGGCGAAGTGGCGGATCAGACCGATACTGATGCCGGCGTCCTGCGGGGTGCATGGACCCGGAGAGATGACAATACGTTGCGGTTGCATCGCTTCGATCTCTTCGATCGTGACTTGGTCGTTGCGGCGAACCTCAACCTGAGCCCCGAGTTCCCCGAGATACTGCACCAGGTTATAGGTAAAAGAATCGTAGTTGTCGAGGACGAAGACCACTGGATAATCCGGCTTTTAGCTTACCACCGTGCGAGGATGGGTCGCAGTCGCGATGACGAAGGCGATGTCGGGACTGTCACCTGTGTTGGGCTTGCCAGAACGGGCCACTAGCCTCCCCAACGGTGGTATTGACGCTACTTACCCTTGAACCTGATCATTCAGACAAACATAACCGCCATTTCTAGCGACTGGGAGTCATCATCATGGCAGAAACCTCGCAGGAAAAGAGGGCTGCACGACGCTTTGCGTTGCGAATTCCGGTATCCGTGGGTCGCGGGGAGAGCACTAGTAACAGCGAATCTGCTCAACTGCGAGACGTGAGCGCCCGGGGCATTTGCCTCTACCTCGATTAGCCCATTGAGCAGGGCTCGCCACTCAACTTCACTCTCACCCTGCCGCCCGAAATCACGTTGACGGAAAGCATTCGCGTGCAGTGTAAAGGTCGCGTCGTGCGGGTCGAAACTGTCGCCAATAATGGAAAGATGGCTGTGGCCGCGGTGATCGAAGAGTACGAATTTCTCAGCGACAGCTAGAGCCGGAATCTTGGTAGGGCGCTCCCTTTTTCTTTCGCCACTGGATAGTATTAAGTGCTCCCGCTACTTTTCCCCTCCCGCGGCAAGTGGTAAGGTTCCTTGCAGAAGGGTTTGAGGGGAATTTCTTTGCTGCAAGGTCGGATGCAACTGCTGAATATCCTGCTGATGGCAACGGCGCTGCTGGGCGCGCATGCCCGGTCGCAGGCGCCTCAGACGAAGGCGGCTGTCCCAAAGGCTCGTTCTGCAAGTCCAGACACCGCGGTCGTGACCAGTGTAGGCGTGGTTGAGGAGGGAGGAGTTCCGGCGCTTGAAATCCTCTCCACTCGTCCCTCTGTTCCTGAGATTCAGCTGCTGAACAGCCCGCCGCGCTTGGTGATCGACCTACTCCACGCTCGTACGGAACTGCCGGAGGGAAAAATCCCGGTTGAGCAGAAAAATATTCTCGCCATTCGTGCGGATCAATATCAGGAAGACCCTCCCGTGGTTAGGATCGTCCTCGACCTCTTGGCGCCCTATACCTATACATGGGACGAAGCGGGGAACCGGCTGATGGTTCGGCTGAGGCCGCCCGAAGATCCGAATGCAGCGGCCAGCAAGAAGACACCGTTCCATCCGCCCGCGGTGCTAGCGATTGGAACGGCGGGCGCGCCGGCGGTAATTCCGATGGCCGGAGGTACCGGCAGCGCTGTAGTGGCAGATAGCAGCCTCATCGCAGGAT
>Ga0224545_1000294_pt1 | contig 10693 bp, 11 predicted proteins | sample 714P12024metaG_FD_179906 | JGI IMG/M metagenome (GOLD analysis project Ga0224545, IMG submission 179906) | Peat soil microbial communities from Stordalen Mire, Sweden - 717 P1 20-24 | ecosystem: Environmental > Terrestrial > Soil > Wetlands > Peat | place: Sweden: Norrbotten County, Stordalen... | reverse complement strand
GCAACGAAAATACTTGCAGCGCAACGTTGCCGTCCGCCAGTCGCGGGATATCCACGTGCCCGTCGGTTCCGCGCTCTAACAGATCCCGCCCCAAGAGCAGCGAATCGGCATGAAGGTCAGCGATGGTCAGTTCCTTGTGCAGAGCGAGCGCTCGTGTCGACGCGGGGTAGGGCGGCTTTTTGAGCAGTTTATTCTGGTTCTCATCCAACAGCCGTGGAATCTCAAAGAAGAACGCGACGGCGATGCAGAGAAGTACGAGAAGGATCTGCGACAGGCGTTTTAGCAGACAACCTCCTTGCCAATAGCGGTGATGCAAAACAGGTTACTCACCCTGAACGGAAACCCATTTTTATTGAAAACTCACGTTACTTCGACAACGATCCCAGCGCGCTGCGAAATAGTACGTCGAAACTCTGCGCGTCTTTGCCGCCGCGCGCCGCCGATAATGCTTTTTCCGCCGCGGCTCGCTGATAGCCCAGATTTACCAGAGCCGAGATAACGTCTTCTTCGACCGAATTCGCCGGCGCAAAGCTGGCTTCGGACGCTCCCGATGGCGCCGGCAGCTTTTCACGCAACTCCAGCACCATGCGCTCCGCTGTCTTTTTGCCAATACCGGGGATGCGTGTCAGCCGCGCCACGTCATTTCCCCGAATCGCCGCCACCATTTCATCGGCCGGCATTCCGCTCAGGATCGTAATGGCAAGTTTCGGACCGATGCCGCTCACCGTCAGCAGTTTTTCAAAAAGTTGTTTTTCCGGCAGCCGTAAAAACCCGTAAAGGTTCAGCGCGTCTTCGCGGACGTGAGTGTGGATGTACAGCGCCACCTCCGCGCCAGCCGCGGGCATTTCGGTGAAGGTCGGAACGCTGATGGCAACATCGTAGCCCACGCCGTGCGTCTCAACGATCGCCTGATTTGGATGTTTCGCCAGCAAAGTTCCGCGAAGGTGAGCAATCATCGCGCCTATTGTACGGCAGCACCGCGCGGGATCGTGTAGTAGGGGGTGGCCTTCGCCGGCTGGCTCACTAATGCCCGTGGTTCTCTTGGCGGCCGCGAAATTAATCGCCACTTTTCCTTTCGCATCCACAGGAAGTTTCACCCCTCCACAGTTTTTACACAAAGGAGGCCCACTTTACGATTGCGTTAATCTTTCATCTGCCGCAAAGTGCTGACAGTCAAAAGCGTGAGATGTTCTGAATTAGTTCCAGCAGGGTTCAGCGTTGCCGGTGATCTTGAGAGTGAGTCACCGGGGGAAATTCGGCGCATGTCCAGTGTGCCGGTGCCCGCTTTGCGGCCTTCTCAGGAATCCTTCTTTCGAGAAGGATTTAAGCGCTGGATTCTAATCCTGGAGCGTGAGCTTCAGGCAGCATCGTTCGAGCGCACTTTTCGGAGTGCAGTTGAGCGGTGGTCTTTCGCCTCGCGAAAGATGGCGGTTCAGAACGTCCGCGATAACAATGCGGCTTGGGTGGCTGGCCCGAGCCGCATTTGTTTTGTTGCGCCTGTTTTCCTCACTGATCAACCTCGAACGCCTGATATCCACAGCTTTTCCGACTCGCGACCGCTCCTCCGCTATTCCCCTACGCCTCTTTTCAGCCCATAATCGTTAAACGGTTTCTGTGCGCCCATGACCTCAACCTCTTCCGATAATTTCAAAGAGACGCTTAAGCAGCAGGCAGATATCGTCCGCATCATCGGCGATTATGTCAAGCTCAAGAAGTCGGGGGCGCAGAATTTCTCCTGACTCTGTCCGTTTCATTCCGAGAAGACTCCGTCGTTCTCAGTTCACGCGACACGCCAGTTTTTCCACTGCTTCGGTTGCGGTGAGTCGGGAGATGTCTTCACCTTCATCCAAAAAGTCGAGAACATTACGTTTCCTGAAGCAGTCCGCCTGATCGCGCAGACGTTGGGCATCCCCATGCCCAAGCTCACTTTCTCCAGCCCAGCGGAAGCCCGAGACGCCCACCTTCGCATGGCTCTGCTTGAGGTGCATGTGCGTGCCACCGAGTTTTTCCAGGAATGTTTGCGGCGGCCCGAGGGCGCCAATGCTCGCGAATACCTCAAGGGACGCGGCCTGGACGCGGAGATGATCGCCCGCTTTCGGATCGGCTATGCGTCCGACTCTGGTTTCCAGCTGCGCGATGCGCTACGTCGCGAGTTCGACGAAGAGCTATTGCGCGTGAGCGGCCTGTTTTCATGGAAAGAAGACAGCCGTCAGCCGTCAGCCGTCAGCACTCAGCAAGGGCAACTGCAGGTCCCTCGCTCCCCCACCCCAGAACGCTCAAAGAGCGCGCATTCTGGGGACCCCCGTTCCGCTCGGGATGACAATTCTAGTGAGCTCTCCAACGGCGAAGAGGCGAACGGCGGCGGCTCACAGCGGATAAATCACAGCTCGCAGCCTGCTGCTATCTACTCGAAATTTCGTAATCGCGTGATGTTCCCTATTGCCAATGATCAGGGCAAAGTGATCGCCTTCACCGGGCGCACTCTTTCTGCCGACGAAAAGGCGGGGCCGAAGTATCTGAATTCTTCGGAGACGCCGATTTATTCGAAGTCGCGCGTGCTCTTCAATCTCGACAACGCTAAAGAGGCGATTCGCAAGCTCGAGTATTCGATTCTGGTCGAAGGGCAGATGGATTGCATTTCAGTGTACGCCGCCGGGTTTCACAATGTGATTGCCAGCTCAGGCACTTCGTTCACCGAACTCCAGGCAAAATTGCTGGGCCGATTCTCAAAGAATGTCATCGTCAACTTCGATCCCGACACGGCCGGAGCGCGGGCTACGGAGCGAACGCTGGGGCTGTTGGTGGGGGAAGAATTCAACATACGAGTTCTGACCCTGGAGACCGGCTTCGATCCTGACCTATTCATCCGCCGCAAAGGTAAAGACGCTTATGGCGCAGCGCTCCGAAACTCGCAGAAGTACTTCGACTATCTGATCGATCGGGCGCGGGCGCAGTTTCCTGCGCGCAATTCGGAGAGCAAGGTCAAAGCCGTCAACCATCTTCTTCCGCACATTCAGCGGGTGCCGAACCGCATTGTGCGCGATGAACTGGCGCTCGAAATTTCTCAGAAGCTCGGGATTGATTCGGCGGTGCTGCGGCAGGAGTTGAAGCACGCCGCCACAAATCGCTCTTCGATCCAGGTAAAGACCGCTGCCGAAACGCAAATTACCGGTGCCGAGCGCGTTCTAATCCGCGCGCTGGCTTCCGCAAACCAGATACAGGCCAGCGAGACTCGCAGTTCGGCCCGTGACGGGACGGATGAGGAATTCGAACCCGCCCGTCAGGCGCAATATGCGTTGCAATCAGAGCATCTTTATGAGGGGCTGGCCTCGCAGTCATTAATCGAATCGCTACTAGGTGCGGGAGCGGAAACGTCCGACATTATGACGCTGCCGAAGACCGAAGAGGATCGCCGATTGCTCGCCTCAATCCTCATGCACGAAGAGGAGGAGTTAACGCCCGAAATGGTGGAAGGCGCCGTGCGGGCTTTGCGGAGAATATATTTGCGGCGGCGCTTGGAAGAGGTTCAACTCGCGTTACAGCGCTCGGCTTTGCCGCTCGATGAGAGACAAGCCCTTTTGCACGAAAAGGTGCGTTTTAAGCGCGCCCTGATGGATCCGGGGTTGGCGGAGGCGGCAAGCGAGGCGTCCTATCGATGGATCCCTGATGTAAAGACGCGGCAGCGGCTCGTCTGGGCACTCAAAAACCATCAATTTCAGGTCTTTCTGCCCCGTTTGGGTCTTAACTTTGGAACGAAATGTCTGCGAGTGCCATCTAAAGAATTAGCGGAAAAAGAGATACGGGCGGCGGAAGGCATTTGGGCAGGGCGCAAATTTCACTGCATTTGCGGCTACGGCCGTAGGTGGCGTGCTATACTCTTAAGGTTTGTGCGCCTCGCGCACAACTCCGTACCAACTCCCACCGCTGAAAAGTTTGGCGTGCGCTTACCGGCAACGCCTTGAAGGATAATCCGCATTGGCACTTGATGACAAGTACGACGACATAAAAAAGATGATCGACGCAGGCAAAGAGAAGGGATATCTGACCTATGATCAGGTCAACGACCTTATCCCGCACGATGTGCACTCTCCTGAGGACCTGGAAGATCTGCTAACCACGATCGGAACGCAAGGAATCGATGTACTCGAAAGCTCGAAAGGGCCGACGACCGATCTGGAAAAAAAATTCGAAGAAGTTGATGATGCGTCCGAGGATGTCGAACTCGACCTGACCCCGGGCGCTCTGGAAAAAACCAATGATCCCGTCCGCATGTACCTGCGCGAGATGGGAACCGTTCCGTTGCTTACGCGCGAGGGCGAAGTTGAAATTGCCAAGCGCATCGAGCGTGGTCAAAACCGCGTTCTGAAGGCGCTTTCGCGCTCGCCGATCGTGATTCGTGAACTGCTCGCCCTGGGCGAGGACCTCGAAAAGGGCGTCCGCTCGATTAAAGAGCTGGTGACGTTCGACGAAGAGGAAATCACGGAAGAGATTGTCGACAAGCGTCTGAAAGAATTTCTCGCCAAGATCGCGACGCTCGATAAGCTTTACAAGAAAGTCGCACCGCTCCAGGAAAAGCTGGCGGCGGTGAATTTGAAAAAGCGGCCGCGCGACCATCGGCGATACCGTTTCCAGCTGGCGCATGCGATCGTTCGCACTTCGATCGCGGTTCGCAAGCTCGGTTTCACTAACAACGAACGCAAGCGCCTCATCGACCGCGTCAACCGCACGGTCGACGGCATGCGCTCGCTCGACCGGCAGATCCAGAATCTAGAAAAACGGGCCGAAGCGACGCGTAGCGAAGAGCAAAAGAAGGAATACAAAAAGCAATCGCGCGCGGTCCGCGGAGAGCTCGAAAAGCTCGAAGTGGAAGCGGGCCTGTTGTTCCAGGAGCTCAAGCGTACACAGCGCGAGATCATCCAGGGCGACATGGACGCCGAGCACGCCAAGCGCGAGCTCATCGAAGCCAACTTACGCCTGGTGGTCTCGATCGCGAAGAAGTACACGAATCGCGGATTGCAGTTCCTCGACCTGATTCAGGAAGGCAATATAGGCCTGATGAAGGCGGTCGACAAGTTTGAATACCGCCGCGGGTATAAGTTTTCGACTTATGCCACATGGTGGATTCGGCAGGCGATCACTCGTGCAATTGCTGATCAGGCGCGTACGATTCGTATTCCGGTACACATGATCGAAACGATCAACAAGCTGATCCGCACCTCGCGGCAGCTGGTGCAGGAACTGGGACGCGAGCCTACTTCGGAAGAGATCGCCAAGCGTATGGATATTCCGGTGGCGAAAGTTCGCAAGGTATTGAAGATTGCGCAGGAGCCCATCTCCCTCGAAACGCCAATAGGCGAGGAGGAAGATTCGCATCTGGGCGACTTCATCGAAGACCGCGCGGTGGTTTCTCCGGCAGAAGCTGTGATCAACGTCAACCTCAAGGACCAGACTTCGCAGGTGCTGCGCACGCTAACGCCGCGCGAAGAAAAGGTCATCAAGATGCGCTTCGGGCTGGAAGACGGCTCCGAGCACACGCTTGAGGAAGTCGGCCAGTCGTTTGCGGTGACACGTGAACGCATCCGGCAGATTGAGGCTAAGGCGCTGAGAAAACTGCGGCATCCTTCGCGCTCGCGAAAGCTGCGGGCATTTATGGATGGGGTTAGGGACTAGGGTCCGAGGTCAGATTGCAGAAGGGGCGCGAGCGATCGCGCCCTTCTTTTGTGGGCGTTCGGTGCCCGACGACCTGCTCGCGAACATGCGAGGTGGCGGTCAGGCTCGATACCTGCGTGCTATGGTCGTCGTAATCACAATGGACTCTCTCATGGGCTTTATCGTCACTGCGGCTTCAGGGAACATATGTTCACTATCGAATGCTAGACACAGCTGTTTAGCCGCTGTTGGCAGTTGGGGCTGGCCCGCGAGATCGTGCCCGATTCGACATCCGCGTACCACGAAGACAATTCCAAGCGCCTTAGCGATTTCGGCAGCTACGTGAGTCGGGACATCGCATTTCCCATTCTCGTAGTTACTGAGTTGCGCCCGGCTCACGCTCGTTTTTGTGGCCAGGTGCTTTTGCGAGATCCCGGCTGCCTCCCGAGCATCTCGGATCTGCCGCCCGAATTCTCCCTGCCAGGTCATGGTCAATATATTGACAGCATTGAACACAAAATGTAAATATACTGACACTCGCTGTGGTGTAGACTCCTCGGACGGAAGGAATGACGCGTGAAAACTCCGGCCAGAATCCAGAGCCACCGTAGCCCCTTGGCCTTCCGTGCATGTTCTTGCCTGTTTATCGTTCTAAAATGTGATGTTGAGCACGTCGGGGTAGTTTTCTCGACCTTCGATAGGCTGTGAAAAGTGCCGATGGAACTGCCTTTGGCGACACAAAGAATTGTTGACTTCCAGCGTCCACCAGTTGCCGAAACCGCACTAGGAGTGGTCTTTGCGCCCCTTTCAGGCTGGTCTATATTGCATTTCGGCTTGTTGTGGGAGCGATTCCGCGAGCTTTATCCCGAGACAGAGATTAAGACGGCTGGCGGCGTAGGGGAACTGCGATTCAACGCCGCCGAAGGGATTGATTTCAGTGCGGCTCCAATAAAGGCACTTTTTGTTGAACGAGGCGGAAACCAACTCGTCCAAATCCAGAGGAACGCTTTCATACGTAATTGGCGACAAACGGAACAGACAGTCCAATACGAGCACTATGAGAACGTGCGTCCACTATTTCAGCGAGATTGGCAGACCTTCTGCGCATTCCTAGAGGGCGAAAAACTGGGGCCAATCGAAGTGGTGCAATGCGAGGTCACGTACATTAACCAGTTGGTTCGCGGTAATGAGTGGAAAACTTTTGACGACGTGTCACGCATATTTCGCCTTTGGTCACGAGCCGATGCGGAGTCTTTGCGCGCGTCCCAGATGGTGTCTTTTATGACAGTTTTTGAACTGCCTGGTAACGCGGGTACTCTACAGGTAGTGCTGCAGCCGGGAATTCGCAAAAGGGACAACAAGGAAATTATTCAATTTTCTCTCACCGCTACGGGCAAACCTGCGGGCTCGGGGCTGAAGGATATCTTGGACTGGCTCGATCTCGGACATGTTGCCGTCGTGTCGAGCTTCAGGGATCTCACCACACCGGAGATGCACAGTCATTGGGGGATAAAATGACGCCAATCAGCGCAAGCGCAGTTCTTCAGCCGGTCGACTGCCAAGTTTCTATTCAGGCTGCCACCAGCGAGCTCGTCTCCGCATCGTTGTCCGGCTCCGCTCCATGGCTATATTCGGCACTCTCACAGTTGCACGAACTTGAAAGCTCTGGACGGGATCTTCCTGGCGTGGGCGATCTTCGCATCTCGGACGCTGCATCAGGGCGGATGCTGAGTCTTCTCTCTTTGATCAAGGTAAGAGAGCTGCCTCCCCCAGCCCTGTACCCAATTTCCGGGCGGGGCGTGGGAATGCGTTGGAATGTGGGCAGGCGCGAAGTTGAGTTCACGATCTTCGCCGACGGAAATACCGTAATGGCGAAGCTGGAAAGATCAGACCTTGTTGACGATACAGAATTGACAGGCGACATGCACGCGGAGGTGGGCCAGTACTTGGAGTGGGTAGTCGGTGCTAGGTAGCACTTGCTGCAATGCCTTTCGAAGACGATGGCTCACTGGTTGGTGACATTGAACCGCTCAGAGTGCTTGTCGACAGAAATTGGTATGGCACAAGAGAGGACGGCTCCGAGAGAGCATCATCAGCTGCCTTCACCGAGTCCAACAATGAGAATTCCTGCTTCCTGCTGGCTGAAACCAATCTCGCTTTAGTTGCTGCAAAATTCCCAGATAAGAAGGTGGCAATTGTGACTGCCGCAGCGGCTAGAGATGCCGGATTCATCATCGCCCGTGACGACGAAGGCGGCGATGGCATTCCCGGTCATGTGTTGCTCATCCAGCAAAAAGTGCGGCTGCGCTCGAAGCAGCACGTGCGCCTTGCCCGCCAATTGGGCGATTCAGCACGAATTGTCGCGCTTCCACAAGCGGGATAGCAAGATTTTCCGAACTCGGCGGGTGACCGCGAACCCGCCTTACCCACCCTGCTAGAATCAACCCATCTGCATGGAAGCCTCTCGCATCCGAAATTTCGCCATTATTGCGCATATTGACCACGGCAAATCCACGTTGGCCGACCGCCTGCTGGAGCTGACCGGGTCGCTCGCCATGCGCGAAATGCAGGAGCAGGTTCTCGATTCGATGGACCTGGAGCGGGAGCGCGGCATTACCATCAAGGCCCATGCCGTCCGCATGTTGTATTCCGCGCAGGACGGGCAGATCTATCAGCTCAATCTGATTGATACTCCCGGTCACGTCGACTTTTCTTACGAGGTGTCTCGGTCGTTGGCTGCCTGCGAAGGAGCGCTGCTGGTGGTGGACGCATCGCAGGGCGTCGAAGCCCAGACGCTTGCCAACTCTTATCTCGCTATCAATCATGGTCTCGAAATAATTCCGGTGATCAACAAGATCGACCTGCAGAGTGCCGACGTCGCGCGCACTAAGGAAATGATTGAGAGCGCGGTCGGCCTCGATGCGACCGATGCGTTGCTCATCAGCGCTAAAACCGGTCAGGGTGTGCCTGATGTACTCGAAGCGGTTGTGAAGCGGGTTCCGCCGCCGAAGGGCTCGCCGGAGCGGCACCTTCAGGCATTGCTCTTCGATTCATGGTTTGATCCCTACCGCGGAGTCGTGGTGCTGGCGCGGGTTTTCGAAGGTACCTTGCGCAAGGGACAGAAGATACGGCTGTGGTCGAACGGCCACGTTTTTCAGGTAGAAACTCTGGGCGTACTCACGCCGAAGCCAGTGGAGATCGACGAACTGGTGGCGGGCGAAGTTGGATTCATCATCGCGAATATTAAAAACGTGGCCGACACAAAGATCGGCGACACCATCACCGACGATGACAGGCCGTCGCTCCAAGCTTTGCCCGGATTTGAAGAAATCAAGCCCATGGTTTTTGCCGGCCTCTATACGGTGGATGCTCACGAACATACGCAACTCCGCGAGGCTCTCGAAAAATTAAAGCTCAATGATTCGTCGTTCTTCTTCGAGCCGGAAAGTTCAGTAGCTCTCGGATTCGGCTTCCGGTGCGGCTTTCTGGGTCTGCTGCACATGGAGATCATCCAGGAGCGACTGGAGCGCGAATACAATCTCGAACTGATCACGACGGCGCCCGGCGTGCGCTACCAGATCACGAAGACCGATGGAGAAGTGATCGAGGTAGATAATCCCTCGCGCTGGCCCGATACCAGCGAGATCGCGAAGGTCGAAGAGCCGGTCATTCTCGCGGTGATTTTGACCAACGAAGAATATGTTGGCGGCATTCTGAAGCTGGTCGAGGAAAAGCGCGGCAAGCAGAAAAGTTTTGAATATGTCAGCTCGGCGCGGGTAATGCTGCAATACGAGTTGCCGCTGAATGAAATCGTGCTCGATTTTTACGACCGTTTGAAATCAGTGTCTCGCGGCTATGCGTCGCTCGACTATCACTTGTCGGGGAACTGGACATCGCCGATGGCCAAGCTCGACATTATGGTCGCGGGCGAACCGGTGGATGCATTGTCGACCATCATCCATCGCGACTTCGCCTATGATCGCGGACGAGCGTTGGCAGCGAAGATGAAGCAACTGATCCCGCGGCAGATGTTTGAGGTTGCGATTCAGGCGGCAATCGGAGCGAAGATCATCGCGCGCGAAACGGTGCCGGCCATCCGCAAGAATGTGCTCGCCAAGTGCTACGGTGGCGATATCACGCGCAAACGCAAGTTGCTCGAAAAACAGAAAGAGGGCAAGAAGCGCATGAAGCGCATCGGGCGGGTCGACATTCCGCAGGAAGCTTTCCTGGCTGTGTTGAAAGTCGGCGAGGGTAGCAGCTGACAGCGTGAGATCCGAAGCTGCAACGCTTGAGATAGAACGCTCGTGATAGGAAATCGTATGTTGCGACTGAGAACGATGGTTGCATTGTTCGCGTGCTGCACCGCAGTTGGATTCACACAAGATCGCGTTGCAACTCAATCACAGGGTCAGCCCACTCGCCCGCGAATGATTCGCGTCGCCGGCAAGGTCATGGCTGCATTTGTCGATCACCGAACGCTGCCGGTATACCCCGACGAGGCGATGACAAAGGAAATTCAAGGCGACGTTATCTTCAAGATCGACGTCGATGAAACGGGGAAGATCATCCTAAGTGTGCCTATCGAAGGCGACCCGCTGCTCGTAGCCGCCAGTATGGATGCGCTGCGAGACTACCGCTTTCATCCCTAACTACTGAACGGGACTCCTATAAGGGTCGAAAGCCAGTTGGGTTTTCATTTCTCGGTGGAGAAGAATGCCGACCGTGTCAGTGGGCATGTGGAATGTATGTCATCGATCCCGAGCCGGCCGGAATTTAGGACTGGCGTGATCGACGACAAGGGCGTGCTCGTGCTCGATCCTCGCAAGATTTCAGGCCCTGATCCGCAATTGCCTCCGGAATTAGCAGGCAAGTCGGGCTCAGTGTATCTGACCATTATCATCGGCGTGGATGGCAAGGTGCAGACCGTGAAGGTGGTCGGGGGCGATGAGGCGTTCATTGGTCCAGTAGTTGCAGCTGTGAAGCAGGATGTGTACGAGCCTCGGTTAATTGACGGGCGTCACTCGGTAGCCACGACCGAGGCCAG
>Ga0224545_1000293_pt1 | contig 10717 bp, 8 predicted proteins | sample 714P12024metaG_FD_179906 | JGI IMG/M metagenome (GOLD analysis project Ga0224545, IMG submission 179906) | Peat soil microbial communities from Stordalen Mire, Sweden - 717 P1 20-24 | ecosystem: Environmental > Terrestrial > Soil > Wetlands > Peat | place: Sweden: Norrbotten County, Stordalen... | reverse complement strand
GTGTTGCCGACGAAAAGATCTAGTTCTGCCATCAGGCGATTCAGCATTTCGGCCGGAGTGGAAGCGGCGCCGGCCGCGATTGCGCCGAGCAGGCGGGTTTCACCGTATTCGTCCTGATGAGCATTTTCGGCCTCGACTAAGCCATCGGTAAAAATAATGAGCCAATCGCCGGGGGCGAGCGCCACGCTCGCAGACTCATACTTGGCTTCGGACTGAATCCCGATGGGCAAGCCGCCCACGTCCAGGCGTTCGATCAATCCATTACTGCGACGCAGAATCGGATTATTGTGGCCGGCGTTGATGTAGGTGAAAACGCGCCGGACCGGGTCGTATTCCGAAAGCAACGCGGTGGTGAAGCGAAGTCCGCCTTGGCTGTTGGAGCACGCGTATTTGTTCATGTTTGCCACCAGTTCGGGGAGTGCGACCTGAGCGGTGGAGAGGGTTTTCAGGCTGGCCTGAAAAGTTGCCATGAGCATGGCGGCAGGAATGCTTTTCCCGGCAACGTCGGCCACGGCGAACATCACCCGGTTTTCTTCCTTCGTTCTCCCCGGGCGCGGAAAGACGTCGTAATAGTCCCCGGCGACGGTGTTGGCGGGTCGGGTGGCGTAGGCAACTGAAATTCCAGGAATCTGCGGCGGGGCTCCGGGGAGCAGCCAAGTTTGGATCTCGCGGGCGATTTGCAAGTCGCGCTTCATCACGACGCGGTCGGCAATCTCCAGCATAAGCAGGACGAACATCCACAGACCGCCCCAGAAATGGAAGTCGAACTCCAGGATGTGAAACTCGTGGTCCTGGCCGCGATAACTGAAGCCACTGCTGGGAAATACAAGCATGACGAGCGCCGCCAGCAGCAAGACGCGGCGTGCCGGGGAAAGCTTCTCGAGAACCGCCCAGAAGAATTCCTTGACGATGTGTAAGCGGTGTCCGCGCCGGCTGAGGTCGTCCGGCATCTTGGCAGCAACGTCGCGGGAATAGAGCCGGTAACTGGCGCGAGCTTCCGTTCGAAACTGCGACCAGAGTTGTGTGAGTTCGAGGCCTTCAGTAACCCGCCGCCAGAAATTGTGCAAGCGCACTTTCAAAGGAGGGCGTTGAAGGGTCGTCGGTGGAAGAGCGGTCGCCATGGATTCGGTGATTATAGAGGAGGAAGCCAGCCATCATTCGATTGTCGATCTGCAATTGCCGACTGTGTGAAAATCGGCAATTGGAAGCGCAAATCGAAAATCCTAGAACAGCCCCAACTGCTCGTCCAAATCCTGTACCGGCCATTTGCGGCCATTCCTTGATCCACGAGGATCCGCGGGTGTCATGCCGTATTTCTGGCGCAACATCCCGATTCGTTGCGCCACGCGCTGGCCGTAGGAAGGCGGTAGGAATGAGCGGTCCCGATAGCGCTGGCGGTAGTTCTCGACCAAGTGCGGGAACTGCTCTTCTAGGAAGGGAAGAAACACCGCAGCCGAACAAGGTTTCAGAAACAACGGTCCGGCGAAGATGTGCGTGGCTCCCGCTTCGGCGGCTGCGCGCACGACCGCTTCAAGATCCGCGGGCGCGTCGGTAATACCGGGGAGCACGGGGGACGAACTCACACCCACGTCGATCCCGGCTGCGCTCAATTCGCGAACTGCCTCTATGCGCAGGTCCGGACGCGGCGCGCGCGGCTCCAGAATCCTCGCCAGCTCAACGTTCATCGTGGTCACGGTGATGTGGATTGATAGCGAGTTGTTCACGGCGATCTCGCGCAAGAGTTCCACATCGCGGACGATGAGATTCGACTTGGTAACCATGTCCAGTTCGAAACCGCGATGGCCAGAGAATTCCTCCAGAATTCCGCGCGTCACTTCGTAACACCGCTCTGCTGGCTGATAAGGATCGGTAGCGGTGCCGAGCGCAATTGCTTCCCTCGGCTTGACTCGACGCAGATCACGCCGCAGGATCTCGGCAGTGTGCTGCTTGACATAGATTTTCTGCTCGAACTCGAGGCCGTCGCGCATTTCCATGAACTCGTGGGTGTAGCGTGCGTAGCAGTATTTACAGGCGAACTCACATCCCCGGTACGGGTTGATGGTCCATGTGAAAGGAAGTCCGCGGCGACTGGTGCAGCGGTTCAGCAGGGAGCGGGCCGGCAACGTGAAGTATTCCACGTTGTGCCCCTCGCGCAAGGAATCGCCCTCCGCCGCAAGCCGGGCGATGCCGATGAGCGGCGATTTTTCGGGAAGCGGGAACAGCGGGGCAGGGAACATAGTTTTGCCTTTTGTTCGCCTATGGTAACCCCCGCAAAACGAGGCCGTCAAGGGATCATCTGCACCGGATCATCTGCACCGACGATTGAACAATCCTGTTGATCAATCGATTCACGGTTGGGCAGCGGTCTTTTCCGCTGGCTTCTCAAACAACTTCGGATCGATCGCCGGATTGAATTCCAATGTTTTGTACTCCGCCGTGCTGGAATCCTGGCCGTTTTGTTTGTTGTGACGCCGCATGGGAAGATTCAAACCGCTTACCGGCCTCCAGTCATCCATGTCGGTCTCACCCTGCACAGGACCACTTTGGCCAATCATCTTGTAGGTCTCTTTTAAAATGTGACCGGTCTGCGGGTCCACAAACCAGCGGATCGCGATGCCGTCGGAGTTTACGTCCACGATGCGGGCCTCAGTATCGCCGACCTTTTCGGTTCCGGCGGCGCGGAAAAACATATTGGGGTTTTTCCAATGCGAGGTAATGAAAACGGGATCGCGCTTGATCTGATCGAGCGTCTCGCTTTTCCGACTCTCGGGCCAGTTCTGAACATCTCCGGTCGGAAGATCGACGAACGCGGCTTCCGGTGTTGCTACGATCTTTACCACGCCATTCGGAGTTTGCATTTCAGCGTGCAGGCGATCGGGAAAAACGATGACCGTGTGCATCTGCATGGGGAAATCCCCCTGAGGCGTTTTCTGAGTGAGAGTGAGATCCGCCTGAACGGCCTTGATGGCCGCAAGTTTTTCTTCGCCGCCCATAGCGGCCACAACTTTCGCCGCTAAAGCTTTTCCTTCTGCATTCGACGCGGTGGGCTTGGCGCCTTCTTCCTTCTCGCCTTCTCCTGCATCTTGCTTGGTTCCGGGCGGAGGCGGAATGGTGATGTCAATTTCCTTCACCGGACCCAGTGAGGAGAGAGGTTTGTCGAATTCTTTGGTATTACCGACCACCAGTACCGCGAGTTGATCGCGGTGCACATACTTGGCGGCGATGCGATTCACCTCCGCGGCGTTCACCTTCTGGATTTCCGCGGGATATTTGTCGAGCCAGTCGGCGGGATAGCCGTAGAACTCATAGGTCATGCGCTCGGCGAGAACTTTATCGGGCGAGTCGAGCCGGAAGATGAATGCGTTCAGGATCGCATCTTTGGCCTGCGTGATCTCTTCCTCCGTGATGGGGTTCTGGTTCACATTGTTAATGTCCTCATCGAGCGCCTGCACGGTCTCGATTGTGGTTTGACTCTTGGTACCCGCCACGAATTGCAGAATGCCGGGATGGCCGAAGTTCGTACCGATGCCGCCGCCAACGTTGTAGGCGAGTCCGCGTTTGGTGCGGATGTCGTTGAACAGGCGCGAAGAGAATCCGCCGCCAAATGCTTCGTTGAACACTGCAATGGCGTAGTAGTCCGGGTTGTTGCGCGTAGTTCCCAGCGCGACCAGGTGAATGCTGCTTTGATTCACGTCTTCTTTTGGAATGAGATAGTAGCCTGGCGGCGCCGGGTGAAACCTGATCTCTTCTTTCGGGAGTTCAGGGCCTTTCGCCCAGGATTCAAAAGCCGCGCGCAGCTTCGCTTCCATGATTGCGGAATCGAAGTCTCCGCTGATACCCAGGATGATGTGATTGGGATGGACGTACTTGTTGTGCCAATCGATTAGATCCTGGCGGGTGACAGCGGCGATGGTCGAGTATTCGGGCTCGCGCGCATAAGGGTTGTTGGCCCCATAGGCCAGCTTGGCGGATTCGCGTGCCGCAATGGCCCCAATTTCGTCGTTGCGCCGTGCAATGCTGTCGTCGGCTTGCTTCTGTGCGATATCGAGCTTGTCGGCGCGAAATTCGGGATTCTGCAGCAAGTCGGCGAACCCTTTGAAAACCTCATCGAAATCACCCTTCAGGCAGGACAGACTCATGGTAGTTGAGTCGGAGCCACCGCCTGTTTCCACCTTGGCCGCGCGCACTTCCAGAAAGTCATCCAGTTGATCGCCGGTTTGGGTTTTAGTCCCTCCCGTACGCCACACCTCCCCGAAGAGATCGACCAAGCCAATTTTGGCGGCGGGTTCGTTACTCGATCCCCCACGAATGCGCGCGCTTGCATCGATCAGAGGAAGTTCGTGATCTTCTTGCAAAAAGATCACCATCCCGTTCGCCAGCGAAATGCGTTTAGGCTGCGGCGGATGAAAGGTCGGCAATGTGGGTACGGGGATCTGCGTCCAACTCGTCGCTTGCGATGCGGCCGGCGGAATCGACACAAGCAGAGTGGCGGCGGCTACAAGAACCAGCCCAACCATCTCGCGTTTGTTTTTCATTGCGCACCTCCCTGATCCGACGAGCCCTGGTTGCCGGAGCCTGTGGTGGTTTCGATCACGCCCACGGTACGGTTAGTCTCGTTGAAAGTTTCGTTGGCTACGCGACGGATATCGGCCTTGGTTACCTTGTCGATGCGGTCCACCGATCGGAATAACTCGCGCCAATCACCGTAGCGAGTTTGGTAGGTCGCCAACTGGGTCGCCAATCCTGCGTTGTCCGCGAGGCCGCGGATGAGGTTGGCTTTGGTGCGAGTTTTGATCATCTTCAGTTCATCATCGCGGATATCTTCTTTTTTCAGGCGCTCGATCTCAACGTGAATTGCGTCCGCGACTTCCTTGTTCGTGTGCCCAGGTAGCGGGAAGGCGTAGAAGGCGAACAGGTGTGGATACTTCGTGCCCGGCAGCCCGCTAAAACCTGCGGAGAAGGAAGCGATCCTTTTGTCTCGTACCAGAGCGCGGTAGAGACGGGAGGTCCGCCCTTCCGACATCAGATCGGTGATTGCATCGTACACCGCGTCATCTTGACTTCGGTAATCAGGCCGATGATAGCCCTCGAGGTAGAGCGGCTGCGTTTGCTCCATCAGTTCGACTCTGCGCTCGGAATTCTGCGGAGGCTCGGTGGTGGTGGTTTCATCGGGCTTGTGGCTCATGGGCAGAAGGCTGAAATATTTTTCGAGAATTGGCATGACCTGTTCAGCCTTTAGGTCGCCAGCCACGGCGACCACGATATTTGCGGGCACGTAATATTTGTCAAAGAATTTCTTCGCGTCGGTGGCAGAAAAATAATTAAGATCTGCCATCCAGCCAATGGTTGGCCGATGGTAGGGATGGGCCTCAAACGCTGCAGCGTCAAACTGTTCGAGCAAACGGCCGATGGGATTGCTGTCGGTTCGCAGGCGGCGCTCTTCGATCACTACGTTGCGCTCCTTGTAAAACTCACGCATCACGGGGTGCAGAAAACGATCCGACTCAAGATATGCCCAACGCTCGATCATGTTCACCGGCAGAGAGTAGTGGTAATCGGTCTCATCGTAATCGGTGGAGGCGTTGAGGTCCTGACCTCCACTTTGCTCGATGATCTTGCCAAATTGATTAGGTACGACGAATCTGTCGGCCGCCGCAATGGCATCTTTCCAGGCTTTCTCCAATTCCTTTAACTTAGCCTCGTCGCGTCCCACTTCTTGGTCGCGCTCCGCGATGTAGGCGGCATAGGCGGTCTCCACTTTTTCCAGCGCGGGCTTTTCTGCCGCGTAGTCGGTTGTGCCGATCTTGTCCGTGCCTTTAAAAGCCATGTGCTCGAACATGTGAGCCAGACCCGTCTGGCGCATGGGGTCCTGGGTGGAGCCGGCATCGACCAGCGTGTAAAACGAGAACACGGGAGCCTCAGGCCGCTGGCAGACGATCAGAGTCAGGCCGTTCTCGAGCTTCTTCACCGTGATGCGTTTTTCAAAAGACGCGACATCCTGCGCAGCGCCCAGCGCCGTGACCAGCAGAATGAGACTTAAGGCAGTAAGTATGCGATGTTTCATCGGACCTCCAACGGATCAGACGGATGTGCGCGGACAACCATGACTAGACGAACATGAGCGGCAGAACTCTGAAATTACGTGGCGGGAAGGGCGCTTGTCAAACCGCTCGGGGCGTTCCCCCGACATAACGTATAGGGGTTGACCGGTATTTCGCGCCGCTCGGGATTTCAGGCACAATGCATGCTGGAGCCGACGCGCCATGGATTCGAGCATCGAGGTTCAGGGCAAGCAACTCAAGCTGTCAAATCTCGAAAAGGTTCTGTACCCAGCCGCGGGATTCACCAAGCGGCAGGTGATCGATTATTACGTTCGTATCGCGCCGGCGATCCTGCCCCACTTGGCTGGACGCGCGCTCACCCGCAAGCGCTATCCCAACGGGGTGGACGAAGAATTTTTTTATGAAAAAAACGCCCCCCAACATCGGCCGGACTGGGTGAAAACTGCTCCGATCTGGAGCGAGGGGAATCATCGTACGGTTCACTACATTCTGGCGAACGATCTGCCGACGTTGGTGTGGCTGGCGAACCTGGCCGCGATCGAATTGCATCCGTCGCTCGCCTTGGCGAAAGATATCACTTGCCCCACGACGATGGTCTTCGATCTTGATCCAGGGCCACCCGCCAACATTGTCCAATGCTGCCGGGTGGGCTTGTGGCTGCGCGAGGTTTTCGAACATTTTGAATTGCAGAGTTTTCCAAAGACTTCGGGCTCCAAGGGCCTGCAGATATATGTTCCGCTGAATACTCCGACCAGGTACGAACTCACGAAGAACTTTGCGCACGCGCTGGCGCAATTGCTGGAACATGACCACCCAGAGATGGTGGTGTCCGACATGAAGAAGCAGATGCGAACGGGGAAAGTTCTTGTCGACTGGAGCCAGAACGATGAACACAAAACTACCGTAGCCGTTTATTCGCTGCGGGCCCGGGAGCGGCCCACGGTTTCGACACCGGTGAGCTGGCAGGAAGTGGAGCGCGCTCTGAAAAAGAAAGATGCAAACCTGCTGGTGTTTGAAGCGCGGCAGACGGTTGCGCGTGTGGAGAAGATGGGCGACTTGTTCGCTCCGGTGAACGAATTGAAGCAGCGTTTGCCGGATCTCAAGGGAGTTGCGGCCTCGGCCGTAGAAAAAACCGAGGCGCCGATTTTGATCGCGGCTCAGGCCGAAGGAAAGCCGAAGGTCGTCCGGCGCGCAGCTGCGATAAAATCCGCTAAACGTCCGGCGTCAGGCCGGATGAAACGCAAGGTATAATCCGTCCGCTACGATTTTGCACGAGACTTGCCATGCCTCAACTGTTTGTCGGGACATCGGGATGGGCCTATCCGAGTTGGAAGCCGGATTTTTATCCGGCAACACTTGCGCAAAAGAAGTTTCTGGGTCATTACTCCACGAAGCTCAATACCGTCGAGGTCAATTTTACCTTTCGTCAACTGGTAAAGGAGACGACAATCCAAAACTGGATTCAGGAAACGCCCGCGCATTTTCGCTTTGGAGTGAAGGCGCACCAGGTGATCACTCACATCAAGCGGTTAAAGGGAACGGAAGATTTCTTGCCACGATTCTTAACGACGATTGAGCCTCTGGCCAGCGTCGGCAAACTCGGTCCGGTGCTCTTTCAGTTGCCGCCAAACTTGAAGGCAGATCTTGCACTGCTCAAGGATTTTCTGGCGACGGTTCCGCGTGGGTTGCCTTCCGCCCTTGAATTTCGTCACGAGTCGTGGTTCTCCGATGCGGCGTGGGAAGTCCTCAAATCGCGTGCAGTGGCGCTATGCGTAGCCGAAACGGAGGAGCGAACAACCCCGGATGTGACTACCGGAGCTTTTGCCTACTACCGGTTCCGCAAGCCGAATTACACGGCGGAAGAACGCAGCAGCATGGTCGCGCGCATCGCGGAACACAGGGCTGCGGGCCGCGATGTTTACGCTTACTTCAAGCACGAGGAAACTCCGCAGGGAGCGTTGTACGCCGTGGACCTCCTGCGGGATGCCGGCCAGGCCTCTGAGACATCTGGTGGTGGACGGTAATCGCTTAAGACACTTTTCGCAGCGTCCGATAACGCGCACACTTGATATCCCTCCGAAATGGTTGCAGATGCCAACTCGCGCTCGCTCTGCAGTTTTCTCGATTACTTGAGAATCGAGAAAGGATTGGCTCCGCTTTCGGTTAGCGCTTACAAAACCGATATTTTTCAGTTCTCAGGATTTCTGGAAAAGCGCGAGCGATTGCTATTGACTGCTCAACGCTCCGATGTGCGCGATTTTCTGCAACAGCTTTTTTCCCATCAAGTGGATGGCCGCAGCGTGGGAAGGAAACTCTCGGCACTCCGCCATCTTTATCGCTATCTGCTGCTGGATAAAAAGATCGACCATGATCCCACGCTGGACATCGATTCGCCCCGGCAGTGGAAGGTTCTTCCGAAAGCGCTGGCACGCGACGAAATGGAAGCGACGCTAGCCGCCCCGCTCACACGACATAGCGCGAATCTCCCCAGTAAAACGAAGGAATCAGAAGCGCGGGCTGTGCGCGATCGCGCGATTCTGGAGGTTTTCTATGCGGGAGCGTTGCGCGTCTCGGAATTGACCAACGCCAAACTGGAAGACCTGAAGCTCCAGGCCGGATACATGCTGGTGCGCGGGAAGGGCGATAAGGAGCGTGTGGTTCCGCTGGGGAAATCGGCGCAGGTCGCGCTTGCAGAGTACTTCTCGCACGCACGTCCCACACTCGCAGTAAGGAGGGAAGAGGCGACGGCAGGAACATCGATTGGCATTCCATCTCCGCTATTCGTCGCGCGCGGCGGCCGAAAGCTGACGCGCCAGCGTATCTGGCAGATGGTGCGTGCTGCCTCCGCTGCTTCCGGGCGCGTTGCCTCTCCGCACATGCTGCGCCATTCCTGCGCTACGCACATGGTGGAGAATGGCGCGGACCTGCGCACCGTGCAAACCATTCTTGGTCATGCCGACATTTCAACCACGCAGGTGTATACGCATCTGGCGCTTGATCGCCTGAGGACGGTGTATCAAAAGCACCATCCGAGGGCGAAGGTTCGAGGAAGAAATCGTTGATTGATGATGGCTGATTGAAAAACCGAAGCCCTTTCGCCATCGGGTATTTTCAATCAACCATCAGAAATCAACAACCAGCAATGACTAAATCGAACACCATTGTCGCCAAGGCGGTCGCAGATTTCCTGCGGCATTTGCACGAACGCAACGCTTCGGCGCACACCATCAAGGCCTACCGCCAGGATCTGATGCTCTTCTCCTCCTATGCCGGGTCGCGCGGATGGAAACCAATCGATCACATCGCGGTGCGAGGATTTCTTTCGCAACTTTACGACAAAGGCCTGAGTAAGCCTTCGGTGGCGCGCGCTCTGGCAGCCGTGCGCTCTCTGTACCGCTGGCTGGCCCGGGAGGGCGTGGTGGAGCAGAATCCTGCGAAGCTGGTGGCCACTCCAAGACTTCCGAAGAAACTTCCGCGCGTGACGACGATCGAGGAAATGAATTTCGTGATTGACGGCGAAATGCCCCAGGTAGCAGCGTTTCCGGAGCGAGATCGTCTGCTCCTGGAATTGCTCTACGGATGCGGCATCCGCAATTCAGAGCTGACCGGAATCAATCTCGATGACGTTGGGTTGAGTGCGGAGGCAATCCTCATTCGCGGCAAAGGAAAAAAAGAACGCTACGTGCCATTTGGCGATTCGGTGAAAGCAGCATTGGCTGCGTATCTTCCCCAACGTCAGAAACTTCTCGCCGATGCCCAGAAAAATCTCAATGCCCTGTTGATCAACCGACGCGGCGGACGGCTTACGACGCGCAGCGTCGGTCGCATCGTCAAGAAAATAGCCGTGGCGAGAGGTTTGTCGCCGGATGTTCACCCCCACACGCTGCGCCACGCCTTCGGCACGCACATGCTGGAAGAAGGCGCCGATCTGCGCGCTATTCAGGAGCTACTCGGGCACGAACGGCTTGCCACAACGCAGCGCTACACGCAGTTATCGATGAAACATGTGCTACAGGTGTATGACCAGACGCATCCCCGGGCAAAGTGAGGAGGATCCCGCAGAAATCATACTTTCCAGGAGCCGTTGCGCATGAAGAGCTGGCTCGTGTACTCTCTTCTCCCGCTCCTAGCGGCTGTGGTATTTGTTGAGTCCTCCGCACCCGTCGCAGACAGGCGACGTGCGGGGCACGATTGCGAAAGACCAAACCATCATCATCCGCATCCGCGAACGCGGAAAGGACCACGCTACGATTTCGAGGATGATTTGCAACTCTTCGGGATTGAGCAGGTGAAGCGGTTGTTCCAGAATCGCTGGAACGGGAAGTTGTACCGCCTGATGTAGGTCGTCGGGCCCTCAGGTGGCGGGGGAAACGGTCAGTGCGGGGCAGGCCAGGAAGAGTATTTGCTTGGGCAGGTACTCGACTCCAAGTGCAGGATGATTACAAAGTTGAACTTATTGCCTCTTGTGCCGTCAAGATTGAAGGTGTCACGCCCGAGTCCTACGAGGTCAAGCAGGGAAAACTGACTGCCGAATATCGAGACGATCGCGACAACGTAATACGCACACGAACCTACGACTCCGCAAAGCCTGAGAAGGCTTGGACGATCCAGCAGAAACCGTTGCCTGCGGGCAGGCCGAATTAGCCCAACTTTCG
>Ga0224545_1000292_pt1 | contig 10722 bp, 10 predicted proteins | sample 714P12024metaG_FD_179906 | JGI IMG/M metagenome (GOLD analysis project Ga0224545, IMG submission 179906) | Peat soil microbial communities from Stordalen Mire, Sweden - 717 P1 20-24 | ecosystem: Environmental > Terrestrial > Soil > Wetlands > Peat | place: Sweden: Norrbotten County, Stordalen... | reverse complement strand
CCATATCCCCCGCTGCGCAAAAACGCTTGCTCGGGATGATAATCCAACTGAGCCACTACCAAATTTCGAAACACCTGTACTTCCGGACTAGCAGGAGTAACGTTGGCCGTCCACGCGGTCCAGGCGGTGAATTCTTGATTGCAAGCTTATCCGGCCAGCCTAACCCGCCTGCTTTTCCGCTAAATCGCCGATCACCGGCAGCTTATACATCTGACCCTGGTTGGCCTTAATAAGCAGGATGATCCAGACGATAAATCCCCCAAGCCCGATCAGCGGCCAAATGAATATTGTGAAAAAACCTAGAAGCGGGACATGCGCCACAATGTGCAGTCCGATCCACAGAATCCACCAGGCAACATTGAAAAAGATGCTCTGCCATGCGTGAAAGCGGACGAACCGTCTCCTGCTGTATGGCTCCACCACCAGAAAAACGATTGCCGGGATGATCGTAACGTATGCCAGCATCCCGGCCACATTATCGGCAAGTCCAGAACTGGTATTGGCGACAAGAGGTGGGTTGGGGGGTACGGTCGCTGCCCGGCCGCTGCAGGCTGGGCATACGGTCGCACCATCGGCGATCTGTGCGCCACACATATTGCAAAACGCCATGGGAGTCTCCTCCCTTTCTGTTGGTGGCCGCGCGAATACGTCCGGGCGACGTTGCGGCAAAGTAACAGAAAAAGACCGGTGAAGCAATCAAGATTTTGGCCTTATGTAAGCCTAAACTGCGGCCGCCAGCTGATCGGCAAACTTACCTACTAGCGGTAGCTTAAACCGCTCGCCTTGCAGGGCTTTGATCACCAGCACCAGCCAAATCACGAAGAATCCGAGGCCGATTACGATGGAGAAGAGCACGACCAGCAATGGTCCCATCAATGGGACGAAGAAGAGCACAAAACCCGCCAGCTTGAGTACTGTGCCCGTCACCAATGCAGCCAGCCATAGTCCTATGCATTGCAACGAATGAAAACGCACGAAGTGGTTCTTGCTATAGGGCTCGACCAACAGAAAAATGATCGCCGGGATGATGCTGAAATAGGCCAGAGCGCCCGCCAGAGCCTGTGGCAGCGCTCCTACGTTGCCTTGCACACGCTCGACGGGCCGCAACGCGAGGCCACAGCCGGGACAGAACTCAGCTGTATCGGGCATGCTGGCGGCACACTCAGGGCACGATAAGGACATGCGTTAGAGTAACTCCCCGCCGAGAACCTTACCAGACCAGGCGGTATCAACGGAGACTCGAACTGCTCGGCAAATCCGACTGAGCTCCGCAGCCGTCTTCCAATTCTCCGTCCAGACGAGGGTGGAGTTATAGAGTGTCCAGCGATTCGCCCACCAATCGCTCCGCAAAGTCCGATATAATTCCTCGACTAACAATCATGGATTTCGATCAACTGATTACTTTTCTGGAAGTTGCCCGGCAACGCAGCTTCTCTCGCGCCGGCGAGAAGGTTTTCCGTTCGCAATCGGCTGTCAGCGCCCAGATTCGCCAGCTTGAACAGGAATACGGCGACCGACTCCTCGACCGCTCCGGCAAAACTGTCAAGCTCACTCCGGCCGGTCAAATTTTTTACGAATACGCCCTGCGGCTGAAGACTCTTCGCGACGAATCCCTGGTAGCGGTTGCCGACCACGGCCAAACGCCGCGTGGAACGCTCCTGGTAGGCGCCAACGAAGCCACTTGCCTCTACGTTCTGCCCGAGGTCTTTGGCGAGTACTGCCGCCATTATCCCGATGTGCAGATCAGCATCTACCGCAATTTCACCTACAAGATCGTCGAAAAGCTGGAGAATGGTTCTCTCGACGTGGGGATTCTCAGCCTGCCGGTGCAATCCCCCAGTCTGAAGATTCAGCCTATCTTCCGCGATCGATTGATGTTGATGGTGAGCCCCAAGAATCCTCTTGCTAAGATGAAGTCGGCACACATCAGCGAAGTTGTGAAGTACCCCTTGCTGCTTCCGAAGACTGGCCACACGCGCAGGCTCCTGGACAAGCTTTTTCGCGAATACAACTCCGAACTGAAGGTCAGGATGGAACTGCCGAGTATTGGGATGATCAAAAGTTTTGTGGCGGCTGATCTGGGTATATCCCTGATCAGCGCGTCGTTTGCGCGCGACGAGGTAGCGGCCGGGCGGGTGAAACTGATTGAACTGGAAGGTGCGGAGTTATGGCGCGAACTGGGTCTCGCCTATCGCCGGGATCGAACTCTCTCCGTCGCCGCCAAAGCGTTCATCACGGTTTCGCGGCAACTTGCGACTCCTTCCAAGAAAATGGAGGGTTCCCATCCATAGCTCTAAGTGGCTTTGATCACTCGGCCTTTCACGCTATGGATCACCGTCGCGGGAAGCTGCAAAACCCGTATCATCGAGTTGCGCTTGGTTCTGACGCGGATGGCAATGCCATCGTCCTCCGGAAACGGATCTGAAATGACTTCGAATTCCTCACCGTAGAGCCGGATCTGGCCGTTAACCGCATAGCCCAGATGCTTCACGTAGTCACACATATCCACAGCAGTCGCAGAATCAAAATTGCGGGTCATAATATCACTGATTATATTCCTCGGACCCGCCCTTCGGCCGCTGCGGCAGCGGCGGGTTCGGTTTATTGCCCGAGCGTACAATTCAAAATACGCTTGGGGCATCCTGCCTGTCATCCTGGACTTCCGCCAGTCTTGGAGCGTGCCATAGTATCCTCGCGAGGAATAACTTCGCTAGTCACTTCGATCGGCGAAAGGATCGCGCAACGTGCCGCAGAACGAGAAAGCCGGTTACAACCGTTTCCTCCTGCTCGTAGCAGGGCTGGGTGGTTTGCTTTACGGCGTAGATGTCGGCATCATCGCCGGCGCACTCCCCTACCTGGAAGCCACTTCCGGATTGAATGCTGGCCAACTTTCGATCGTCGTAGCGGCCGTGCTCCTGGGCAGCGTCATCTCGACTCTATTCGCCGGCACGCTCGCGGACTGGATGGGACGCAAGCTTCTGATGACGCTGAGTGGGGTGACGTTCGTCATGAGCATTCCTGTGATTGCGCTGGCGCATGGCTATGAACCGCTGGTTCTGGGACGCCTGCTGCAAGGCGTCAGTGCCGGCCTGATTGGGGTCGTGGTCCCGCTCTATCTTGCGGAGTGCCTCTCCGCGACGAATCGCGGAAAGGGCACGGGCATCTTCCAGTGGCTGCTCACGCTGGGGATCGTGACCGCTGCGATCGTCGGAATGTTTTTCAGCATTCGCGTCGAAGAGGTGGCAAAACTTGGCGATGCCGCCCGACTGTTCGCTTTCAAAGACACGGCATGGCGCAGCATTTTCTGGGTCTCGCTGCCTCCCGGTGTTCTGTTCGTAATCGGCAGCTTGCTCGTCGCGGAGTCGCCACGCTGGCTGTTTCGGCGTGGCCAACGCGATGCCGCTTACGCGGCGCTCCTTCGTTCCCGCAGCACGCAGCAGGCCGATCTCGAACTGGCGGAAATGGAACAATCGACCACTGCGGAAAAGACCAATACCTCTACCGGGGCGAAGGTGAAGGAGTCTCTTCTTCGCCGCAAGTATGTGATCCCATTTGTGCTGGCCTGCGTGATTCTCGCGTGCAACCAAGCCACCGGCGTGAACTCCATCATTGGTTATAACGCCAACATTCTTTTGCAAAGCGGGCTTTCCGATGTTCAGGCTCACTGGGGATACGTTCTGTTCACGGTGGTGAATTTTGTGATGACCATTGGCGGCATCATGCTAGTGGATCGCAAGGGACGCAAATTCCTGCTCTCGATCGGAAGCGCCGGCATCATCCTGTCGCTTCTCTGCACCGGCACGCTTTTCCGGCGAACTGAATTACTGCGCGTGGATTCTCATGCTGCGGTTCAACCCATGGTTAGTACCGATCAGACGCTCGCGCTGCGTTACGACCAGAAGACCGCCGATAATCTCCTGGCAGCGGCAGGCGTGGTTAGCGACAAGCTCATCGCCCGGCCAACCTCGCTGATCATCATTTATTCCTGCGGAGATTTTCAAGCTGCCACCAAGGTGGTCCGCTCCGACGACCTGGCTGCGAAGCCCATCGAGATCACGCGCGAGAGCTGCCTGCCCGCCAACAAGGTGCTGGCTTTCTTCTCCAACCCATTCAGCAATCTCGATGCCTCACGACAGGCTCCATTAAGAATCGACAATGCCCTAATCAGCCCTGTGCCCAGCACTCGAAATGGATGGATGGTAGCCATTACGCTCTTCGTCTTCATGGCGTTTTTCGCAATTGGCCCCGGGGTCTGCGTATGGCTTGCCCTCTCAGAGTTGATGCCGACTCGCATTCGCTCCAATGGCATGAGCATCGCGCTGCTGATTAATCAAGCAGTCTCAACCGGCATCGCGGCCACCTTTTTGCCTACAGTCGGCAAGTACGGCTACTCGACGATGTTCTTTGCCTTCGCCGCGTGCACGGTCATCTACTTCCTCACGGCTGCTTTTTTTCTTCCCGAAACGAAGGGGAAAACACTGGAAGAGATCGAAGCGCATTTTGAAGGAGTAAATAAAAAACCAGGGCTCGCGACCGCGTGAACATGGTTTCCTTCCTTAGACATTGAAACGCGCGGACGGCACTCTAGTGGGGCCTGTATGGCACTTGGGTGCCATTTACCAAACCTGTCCCGTACCCTATGCTCCAAATTGAGCAGCACTTGGGGGAGGGCTGATCAACAGACGCCCAAGACTCAAACTAGAGTCTGGGGCGTTTTGTTTTGCGCTGAATTTGCTCCCGGCCGATTCCGCTCGACCTGCACTTTTGCCAGCAACCGCCTGGAAAATCGCTGGTTTGCCTGGTTTCGCTCACGACGAGGATCCTAACTCCTTTGGCATTAGCCGCTTGCCGGGAAGCTATTACCACCGTAAACTTTCACTACCTTACCCGGGACCGATGAACCCGATCAGCCGAAGGAGTGCCGGCCAACGGCGCGCATCCAAAATCTTATGAAACCGCGGCTTCCCTTCCACGCTGCCAGTGTTCTGTTTCTTGCCACATTCTCTTTCACTCAATTGGCCTTCGCCGATGCGGTTCGCGGAACGCTCGTACACGAAGAAACCATCCGCGTGGCGCCTAGTGCGGACGCCGCCAGAGTAGGCGATGCTAATCGCGGCAACGAACTCATCATCATCGACACCAGCCGTGACTGGGTCCATGTGGAAGCGATTCTCCGCCCGCCCAGCAACGAAGAAGGCGCAACCGAAGACGAAGCGGAGGGCAAGGCCATCACCGGCTGGGTTCTAAAACAAGGGTTGGTCACCCGTACCACTCAAGATGGCGACAGGATCATCTTCGGCGAGGCCGCCGACTCCGAAGATCAGGCCAGTCGCCGCCGTGGACGCCGTGACGCCGCTCAAGATGCGATGCGGCTTTACTACCGCGTCTACGATCTGATGCCCGCATCGCCCCTGGCGGCCGAAGCGCTTTACCGCGCCGCAGATATACGCTGGCAAATGGAGCGAGCCGACGTCATGACACGCCCTTCCGCGCGCGAACGCGAATCCTACATGCGCGGCCAGATGAAAGAAGATTGGATGAAGTTGGTCATCAAGAAATATCCCACGACAAAATGGGCCGACCTCGCTGCTTTTCGGCTGCTCGAGAACAAATTGTGCGGAGACTGGGAAGGCCTGTCGAAATGTCCCGACAAAGAAGCGGAAATCTATGAGAGATATGCGAACGAGCATCCACAATCTCCGGCCGCCGCGGAAGCCCTGTACAACGCCACCTGGCGCCGCGCTGCGCTCATCGAGATTTACAAGAACGAACCCAATCAGAAAAAATCCGCCGAATCGAAAGATCGCGCTTTATCGCTGGCCCAGAAGCTGGTCACGCAATACGGACAAAGCGATTGGGGCTACCGTACGCAGCGCTTAATTTTCTACATTCAACAAGGTATCGCAACCTATGGAAACGCCAGTGATTTCTGAGCTTTCTCGTGGGCCGTGCTTTCGACCTTCGCGATGCCGGCGAGTGCATTCCTTCCGTTAACAAGGGCTCGCATTTTTTCTGCGATACTGTTCCATTCTTTGGGAGCATAACTTTGGGAGCATAAAATTTCGGAGGACGATTGAACGACTACCTACTGTCTTTGCTGCTCGGGATTGTGGAAGGCTTGACGGAGTTTCTGCCGGTCAGCTCTACGGCGCATCTCCGGATCTCCGAGGCTTTGCTGCACATTAGTCTCTCCGACGGTTACTGGAAGATGTACACGATCGTAATCCAGCTGGGAGCGATTCTGTGTTTGCCGGTGTATTTCCGGGAGCGCATCGCGAAGTTCATATCGACCTTCCCTCGCGGCGAACGTGGAGATCGCACCGCGCTCACGCATCCTCTCGGGCTTACGCTTGTGGCTTTCGTAGTCACGGCGATTCCAGCTTTTCTGCTTACCAAGGTTATCGGTAAGCATCTCGAAAGCCTCATCATCATGGGCTTTGCCCTGCTGGTGGGTGGAATTGTCATGTGGATCGTAGACGCCGTCAATGCGAAGTCGGAAGCCGCAGGTCCATCTGGTGAAGGAAGCCGCATACACACCTGGAGAATGGAAACCATGTCGCTGGCGCAAGCGATTTGGATTGGGGCATGCCAGATCCTGTCGGCAGTTTTTCCGGGAACGTCGCGCTCGATGTCTACGATTGCAGCCGGGCAGATTGCGGGAATGTCGCGAGCTTCAGCGCTTGAATTTTCATTCTTTCTTTCCATTCCGACGATGGTGGTGGCAACGTGCTACGACTTGCTGAAATCCCTGCGCGGTAAGGGAGCGAATCCCATCGGGGTTTCGCAGATCGATGCTCATGGATGGATTGTGCTGGCCATCGGCTTCGTAGTTTCCTTCATCGTTGGTTATGCCTCCGTGGCCTGGTTCATGGCCTACGTGCGCAAGCACGGCTTCGTACCGTTTGCCGTCTACCGAATCATTGTCGGAACGCTGGTGTTGGTTTTTGCGTCAAGGTTGGCGGGATGAGTTACCTCTGCGAGGAAGCGCATCGGGCGCGGTATTCGAGCGGGAAGCCAACTGTACACTCCTCATGCATTCCACCATTGCCGCCGCGTCTCCTTCTTGGCATAATGATGAGGCTCTGGCCGATTTGCGGCACAGGACATTGCTGTCCCGTGTAATTAACGGCCCACATGCATTTTCTGGCAGGCGTTTTTGTTCACACGGGCAACCGGCGGCTGAATGAGCTGGTCGGTTTTCTGTTGTGCGTCTCTGCGCTCCTCCTTTTCCTCGCTTTGGCTTCCTATTCGCCGCTCGATCCTTCCCTGAACAGTGCCTCGGCCCTTACCGAAACTCACGCGGCCCGCAACTGGATTGGTGTGGTCGGAGCACTGATCTCAGACCTCACGTTGCAGTTCTTTGGCATTGGAGCGTTTCTCCTGCCGATCTTTCCTGCCATGCTCGGTCTACGCTGGTTTGCGTCGCGCAAGGTCCAGTCTCCGATCGCAAAAAGCCTGGGGGCAATCTGGCTGGCGATCTTCGTTCCCGCGCTGCTGGCGCTATTACCGGGCGATACCCGCTGGCTGCATGTGATTCCCCTCGAAGGGCTTCTGGGACGGGTTGTGGGGGATGTGCTCATCCATTACTTGAACCTGGCAGGCGCCTATATTGTGTGCGCCAGCGTGCTGGCCGTCGCAGTTTATCTCTCGACCGCATTCTCATTTTCATCGATTCGACTCTGGATTCCGACGCGCTTTGCATTCTTGACCGCGCTCTGGAATCGGTATCTGGACTGGCAGGAAGAGCGGGCCAAAAGGCGGCAACAGAAAGAACTGGAGAAGCGCCGGGTTTCGAAACCACAAGTAAAGACGCAGTTAATTTCCCCGCGCCAGACCGCGGTCGCAGCTCCAACTGTGCCACCCCGAATTGCGCCGGGAGCTCGCCGTACCGGCATCGAGCGGACATTTGATCCCGAGCCCGAGGAACTGGCAACCAACCCGCTCGCTTCTACCGGCGGAAGTGTACCTGAGTCTTTCACCGCGATCGAATCTGCAGTTGATCCAGAAGTGACGCAGCGCGCCGACAGCGATCACAAAGCCAAGACGACGCTGCCGAAAATCGCGGGGGGATACAAGTTGCCGTCCAGCAGTCTGCTGCAGCGCCCCGACGCGCAGCAGGCTGTCGACGCCGATGAACTCAAGGTTCTGGCGCAGGTGCTCACGGAAAAATACGCCGAGTTCGAGGTGCATGGGCAGATCACACAGATCAATCCCGGCCCCGTAGTTACCACGTTCGAATTCAAGCCCGACGCTGGAATCAAGTACAGTCGCATCACCAACCTGACCGATGATCTCTGCCTGGCGCTGAAAGCGGAAAGTATTTTGATCGAGCGCATGGCCGGCAAATCGACCGTCGGCATTCAGGTGCCGAACCGCGAGCGGGAGATTATCTGGCTGCGAGAGAACATCGAGTCACAGGAATTCATGGGGACAAAGTCGAAGCTCACGATGGCCCTGGGCAAGGACATCAACGGCCGCATCGTGGTAGCCGACCTCGCGGGAATGCCTCATCTGCTGATCGCCGGCTCAACTGGCGCGGGCAAGAGCGTGGCCATCAATGCCTTCATCATGTCGATTTTGTACAAGGCGACGCCGGAGCAGGTGCGCCTGATTCTGGTCGATCCGAAACGGCTGGAACTGGGCAATTATGAAGGCGTGCCGCATTTATATACGCCGATCATCACCGAGCCCAAGTTGGCGGCGAATGCCCTGCGCAATGCCGTGCGCGAAATGGAACGCCGGTTGAAGCTGCTGGCTGCGAAGGGCGTGCGCAATATCGATCAGTACAACCGCCTCTTTGATAACGGCGGTACACCAAGCTTGTTCGAGGAAGATTCCGATGGCAAGCCGATTCCCTACATCGTAATCATCATTGACGAATTGGCCGACCTGATGATGCTGGATTCCAGCAACGTGGAGGAGTCGATTACACGATTGGCCCAGATGGCGCGAGCCGTGGGTATTCATCTGGTCTTGGCCACGCAGCGTCCCTCGGTCGACGTGATCACCGGACTGATCAAGGCGAACTTTCCGGCGCGAATCTCGTTCCGCGTGGCAACCAAGGTGGATTCGCGAACGATTCTTGACGCGAATGGCGCGGAAGCGCTGCTAGGCAAGGGCGACATGCTTTACCTGCCCTCAGGATCAGCGCGGGTGCACCGCCTGCATGCACCGCTGGTCACGGAGAAAGAAATCGCTGCCGTGGTGGAATTCTGGAAGCAGCAAGGCTCGGCCGAATATCAGCAGCAATTCTTGGAAGCACCGAAAGAAGAACGCGAAGCCGGAAGCGGAGCGGGTGGCGGCGACGGATCGGGAGGAAGCGGAGAAGACGATCCTCTGTATCAGGATGCCGTGAAGCTGGTGGTGGAGTTTGGAAAAGCCTCCACTTCCCTGCTGCAGCGCAGGCTCCGCATTGGTTACGGCCGCGCCGCGCATCTCATCGATTTGATGGAGCAGGACGGCATCGTGGGTGCAGCGGACGGTCCCAAACCGCGCGAGGTGCTCAAGCGTCCCGACTGGATTTCCGAGATCGAAGAGACGATGCGGTAGCTCAGTTCTGCTCCGAAGAACTGCTAATGGCGAAACGTAATCTCCGAGTATGGAAATGGCTGCAGACCGTCCCCGCGATTGCAGTTTGCACGAACTGCAATCGCGAGTTCAAAGTTCCCCTGGCAGCCTTGAAGCGCGTGGCGGATGCCCAGGAAAACCTGAGAGTCCAATTTGCCGGGCACCAATGTCCGAAAAATGAGCCGGACAAATCATTTGTTAATTAACTTTTGGTCTGGGTTTTAGCCTCTCCGTGGCTCACAGCCAGACGCTTCTCTTGCGCCACAAAAGGTCGATCAATTTCGCTCACGAGTTCGAGAAGCTTTTTCGGATCTTGTTCGACGGCGGCCCGCTCGCAGAGGGACATCCACGTCTCTCCGATCCGTAGTTTCTCATTCAAGGCGATTCTCAGTTCGGTGAAGATCGGTTCTATCTGGCCTGGATCCGTCGCGGACATGGCCTTGGAACATAGGTCTTGGATGCGGCTTGTAGGATTCGAGGACATGCAACGTAAGATGCCGAAGGCCCAAGGGCATCCGTGCAGGAAATCCTGTAATAATGTGCTCGCCGTGCACCATTTAGCGCCCGGCGATCTCACATTGCAAACACATTTACAGCCGTGGAAATCTACTAGAAGCAGCCGGAGATTGCTGTAGAACTCCCGAACGGTGATGCCGCTGTTCGGGACGTGCATGTCCCGTGCGTGCGGCGCGGCGCTCCTCGGCACTGCGCGGGATCAATCGATGACTTTCCGCACGGTGGACGGCATCCCAACGACGTACTTCCGCGCCGTAAGGATGGGCATGGATTCCACGATTGGCCCACCTACGTCCCCAAGGAGCGTTGTTGATGAAAACGGCGATTGACCGGATCGATTTCGATGTACGGACCGCCACTCACGACGATCCGGTCGTTGCTGCGCAGATAGCCGTAATCCTTTGCCTTTGACGCATGCGCTGCACGGCGTCCATGACGTCCTGACGCTGCGCGAGAAAAGCATTGCCCAGGTCGGTTGTCCAGTTCATGTCCGATGCCATCGTATCCAGGACAGCACTGAAGCAGCTAGCCGATCTTTCTCAGTTGGGCACTTCTGGGTCGGTTAAGTGCTTTGGAATCAGTCGAGGCAATGGAAAGGTCTCCACCACAAACCGCCCCGTTACCGGGTAACCTGCACCG
>Ga0224545_1000288_pt1 | contig 10737 bp, 10 predicted proteins | sample 714P12024metaG_FD_179906 | JGI IMG/M metagenome (GOLD analysis project Ga0224545, IMG submission 179906) | Peat soil microbial communities from Stordalen Mire, Sweden - 717 P1 20-24 | ecosystem: Environmental > Terrestrial > Soil > Wetlands > Peat | place: Sweden: Norrbotten County, Stordalen... | reverse complement strand
GCGATTCACCTGGGTAATGGCATCATCGAGCGTGACGTCGAGGCGCGCGTACCTGACCTCAATGCGGAGATTGTGCTTTATTGCGGCGGTGGATTCCGCTCTGCACTGGCGGCTGACAATCTGCAGAAGATGTGTTACACCAATGTGATTTCCCTGGACGGTGGAATCCGCGACTGGCGAGAAAAGGGATACCCGCTGACCAAGGGGTGAGAGCAGTTCGCAGTTCGCAGTTCGCAGTTCGCAGTTCTCAGTCTTGGATCTTGATGGAAAACATACGGCTTTCCACTGGCTGGATATTTGCGTGCGGGGCAGTAATATGGTTATGGTGGTGTGCACTCTTGGTGAGCCTGGCATAGCGGAATTGAATGTGCGAGCGATGCCTGCAGGCTCGATTCGGGAGTGAATCGTTCCACTGTTGCTAAGCACCGTTCTACCACCTATGAATGGCCGTATTTTTTTCTGGTCGCTCACGTCGGCGCTCGCCGGATTTCTTTTTGGTTTCGATACGGTTGTCATTTCCGGCGCCGAAAAAACTATCCAGACGCTTTGGGGCCTGAGCCCCGGACTGCATGGCATCGCCATGGCCTCCGCCCTCTACGGAACGGTCGTCGGTTCCCTGCTTGGTGGATGGCCCGCTGACCGGTTTGGACGCAAAGCCACACTGCTGTGGATCGGCATTCTTTACTTTGTGGGCGCCGTGGGCTCAGGTCTGGCGCCGAACGTCACCGTCTTCATCATCGCGCGCGTTATCGGTGGACTGGGGATCGGCATCTCGACCGTCGTGGCGCCGATGTACATCTCGGAGATCGCACCACCCAAGCATCGCGGCCTCCTTGCGGGGATGTTCCAATTCAATATTGTTTTTGGCATTCTGATCGCCTACGTTTCGAATGCTCTATTGGGCGGCATCGGCGAGAATGCATGGCGCTGGATGCTGGCGGTGGCTGCGTTTCCATCGCTGCTTTACGCGGCCTTCTGCTTTGGACTCCCCGAAAGTCCACGTTGGTTGCTTAGCAGGAGAGGCGACCGCCAGTCTGCTCTCGCGGTACTGCAACGCATCGAGCCCGAGGCCCCGAAGACACAGATCGCAGCCGAGGCCGATGAGATTATGGCTGCAGCAGCATCGGAACAAAAATCGTCCTCCGGACATTTCTGGACAATGCGTCTTCGTAAACCAATCCTGCTCGCCATCCTGATTGCCTTCTTCAATCAAATGTCCGGCATCAATGCGATTTTGTATTTCGCGCCGCGCATCTTCGAACTTACCGGCCTGGGCGCGAAAGCCGCGCTGTTGCAATCGATCGGCATCGGCATCACCAATCTGATTTTCACTTTTGTCGGACTCTGGCTGATTGACCGGCTCGGCCGGCGCACTCTTCTTTATATCGGCTCGGTCGGCTACATCACTTCGCTTGGCCTGGTCGCATGGGCTTTCTTTACCGGTCACTTCTTGATTGTGCCGGTTTGCATGTTCGCCTTCATCGCCGCCCACGCCATCGGCCAGGGAGCCGTGATTTGGGTGTTTATCTCCGAAATATTCCCCAATCGCCATCGCGCGGAGGGCCAGAGCCTCGGCTGCGGCACCCACTGGATCTTCGCCGCCTTACTCACCACTTTCTTCCCGAAGATGGTCTCCGCCTTCCCGATCGGCTACGTTTTCTCGTTTTTCGCGGGTATGATGGTGATCCAACTTCTCTGGGTAAAAACAATGGTTCCGGAGACCAAGGGCGCGTCGCTGGAGCAAATCCAGAGACAACTGGGGATCGAATAAGGGTGACTTTCTGGTTCGGGCAGTCAGTGACTGAAATGGCCCGATCACGACCGTGATCTATCGGAGAAGCGAGGCAAGATCGAAGATGGTGCAATGAGAGTTCCCTTCCATCGCGCCTAATCCTTCCTAAAGCAATCGCTGCCGCCCAATTGGCGTAACATCCCGATACCAACAGTTAACTTCCGACCATCACAATGACCTGGCGAAAGGATCGCCGTCACCTCATCGAGCCCTTCCAAAAGCTAGTGATGCCCGTCAGGAGAGCCCAGGAGTCGGTTGAATTCATTCCCCTTGGTGATCGGGACGAGCCAAGGTTTCAGCGCTGTAGTTGCTGACGATGCGCTAAAATTGCGGCGTCGCGCGCAGGCGTGGCTTCGGTCCTCGTGAGTTCGCGCAAAGGAGCAACCACATGTCTCTCGTAATTGAAAATCTCCCAGAGGCGATCCGGACTACGAAACGAACGCTTCGGGCAGCGTTGCCCGAATACAAAGCGATCTTCCGCGAAGTAGAGGCCGAGATGCGGAGACGTGTGGAAGAAATCGTCACCGAGCGCGAATCCGGACACGACGTCATTCCCATTGTCCAATACCCGGATCTTGCGTCGGGAAAAGTCCCCGCAGAACTGATCGGGAAGGTCCGGTCGCGCGGAGCCTGCGTTGTGCGCGGCACTTTCAGCAAGGAAGTAGCCATCGGCTGGGACGATGAGATCGCGGCGTATGTCGAAAGAAACAATCTGGACGCAAAGCTCGCGAATGCCGCTGAGGACAAGTACTTTGGCACGCTGGCCTCGGCCAAACCTCAGATCTATGGAATCTACTGGTCACGCCCCCAGGTCCAGGCGCGGCAGTCTGAGTCGCTGACGAAGGTCCGTGTTTTTTTGAACCGTCTGTGGCAGGCGGAGAGCGAAGGAGTGCGTTACATCAATCCGAATGAGGTTCCGGCTTATGCCGATCGCATCCGCCGTCGGCCGCCCGCATCGGCATCGCTCGGTCTTTCGCCACACGTGGACGGTGGCTCCGTCGAGCGTTGGCTCGACGAGAATTTCCGCAAGGTGTATCGGCGCGTGTTCGCAGGTGACTGGCGGAATTACAACGCCTTCGACGCAGCCTTTCGTCCGGTGGTACGCGAAGTCGATTCGCCTGCGGTGTGCTCGATGTTTCGCACTTTCCAGGGGTGGACAGCGCTCACGCGCCAGGGCCCGGGAGACGGAACCCTGCAACTGGTTCCCATTGCCGAATCGATGGTCTACATTCTGCTGCGGGCCATTCAGGACGATGTACCCGAAGATAACCTTTGCGGCGCCGAACCGGGAAGAGCTCTTTCGGTGAACGATCCGTACCACAGCCCTCTGCTGAAAGCGCTCTCGTCGATCCCGCTGATGGAGCCCGGGGACACGATCTTCTGGCATTGCGACGTGATTCACGCCGTCGAAAACGAACACCGGGGAACCGGCTACAGCAACGTGATGTACATCCCTTCGGCCCCAGGCTGCCCAAAGAACAGCGCTTACCTCGAAAAACAAGCGCTCTCCTTCCTCACTGGAAAGACCCCGCCGGACTTTCCTGCCGATGATTTCGAGGTCAATTTTGCAGGGCGCAGCACACTGGCGGATTTGGACGAACGGGGCCGTTCCCAGCTTGGAATCACCGAGGCTGTCTACAAGGGCACGATAGCTGGCGTTTCTGCCTAACCGTTGGGGAGTGGGTGCCGGCCCAGCCTCCAGACCTCGGATTGTGGAGGGATGTGGCATCGAGGTCGGTGGTTCCCACCTTTCGAATACCGCGAGAGGAAGGTAGCCTCTCCCGTGGCACGGCAAGGGTCAGCCCCACAGCGAAACGCTTCACCGCGGCGATAAAGCAGGCAGCGCGACTTTGTCCTTGATACCTTCGCCCTCAACCACCGTATAGATAAAGTCCGCGGGTATGTCCCGCAGAGTCTCGGTTTCTCCATTCGGCCAACGGATAATGGCCTCGCTCATCTTTTCGCTGGCGCCCAGGCCAAAATGCAAGCGTAAATCGTTCTGCGAAAGATAACTGGATCCGCCACGAACTTCGCTGAACTGCGTAAGTGTGCCCGCCTTCACCGTAACCCGGGCGCCGATCGCGGCTTTATTGCTTTTCATGCCTACCAGTTTGAAAAGCACGCGATGGTTTGGGTTGTCATTACGATTCAGCAGGAGCGATGGCGGCTCGCCCACATTGAGGACCACGATGTCGACGTTGCCATCGTTGTTGATGTCGCCAAAAGCCGCGCCACGCCTCGACTGCGGTGGCATGGTTGCCAGCACCTGGGAAACATCGTCGAAAGTTCCATCTCGATGATTGCGGAACAGCAGCATCGGTTGCCGGTAAGGTGTTCCGCCGGCAATCGTATCGACCTGGGGATAGACGTGGCCACTCGCGACGAACAAATCCAGCCAGCCGTCGTTATCCATATCGAAAAAAGCCGTGCCCCAACTCACGAAAGGATAGGTTGGCCTCAGCAATTTAGCGGGCACGCTCACATCTGCAAAGTTCTTTTTGTCGAGGTTGTGATACAAGGTCGAACCTTGCTCGACAAAGTTGGTGACCATCATCGACAGCCGGCCCTCGTGCAGATAGTCGCCCCAGTCCACGCCCATCGAGCCCTGCTCCATACCGTCGCCACTCAGTGCGACTCCAGCCAGCAGTCCGACATCCTCAAACCTACCGTTATGCTTGTTGTGATAAAGAAAATTCGGGCCGGCATCGTTCGCCACATATAGGTCGGGCCAGCCGTCATTGTCGTAATCGCCCCAGGTCGCGCCCAACCCGTAGTAATGATGAGGATCGTCGACGCCGGCTTTTTTGGAAACCTCTTCGAAACTGCCGTCCCCCTTGTTATGAAACAGCAAATCCGATTCGCCGGGCATTCCCCAGGGTCCGCATTGCACCAGCACACCCTTGAAACGGCAAAAGCGAGGATCGTTGCCGAACTGCGGCAAGTCGTTCATATCGACGTGTACATAGCGGGAGACAAAAAGATCCACCTTGCCGTCACGATCGTAATCCGCCCAGGCCGCGCCGGTACTGAAACCACCTCCGCCGACGCCCGCTTTGTCGGTGACATCCTCAAACTTGCAGTTGCCTAGATTGTGATAGAGCGCATTGCCGCCGTAGCCAGTGACGTATATATCCTGCCAGCCGTCATTGTCGTAATCGGCCACGGCCACGCCCATGCCCCAGCCTTTGTGGGAGAGCCCCGCGGATTTGGTGATGTCGGTGAACTTAAGGTCCTCACTTTTAGGATCGGTATCTTGATGATAGAGCGTAATCATCAAGTCACCTCCTTCGCGATAACGGGGCACCGTGGATCCGTTCACGGTAATGATGTCCAGTTTGCCATCGTTGTCGCAATCGATAAGAGCAACGCCACCGCTCATGGATTCAACGATGTATTTTTTGTCGGGAGAAGAGATGTGCGAAACGGTGAGACCAGCCTTCTGCGCAACATCTTCAAACCGAGGAAGTGGGATTTGCGTGTTTCGCGGTTGTGACTTCGGCCCTGGCGAAACCCCGGAGGGATGGGAAAGAACGGCCGGGGCGAACAGCGACGAAGTCAGAATCAGTCCCGTGAACAAGGGGAGCAAGTGTCGCATGGGCAGGAAGACAATTATACAGCTTGGATTCAGCCCTTTGCGGAGCGTTTTCTCAGTTAGACTGAGAGCATACTTCCAGCGGGGATCATGGGGAAAATAAACTTTCGACACTATGGGGTGGGGGCGGGGCTTCTGCTTTTCGCGGCTTGTGCGGGAACCTGCCAGCAATCGACGCCCAGTTCGGCTCTATCCGTTGAGCAGATTGTCGATCGACTTCAGACAAACAATGCCGAGCGGGCTGCGGCATTGTCGCAGTATGAAGGCACTCGAGTTTACCGCATGGAGTATCGCGGTTTCCCGAGTGATCGGAATGCCGAGATGGTGGTCAAGGTGGTCTACCATGCCCCCCATTCAAAAGAGTTCAGCGTGCTGTCGCAAACCGGATCCAAGTTCATCATCGACCATGTTTTCAAGAAACTCTTGGAAGGCGAGCAGGAAGCCTCCAACGAAGAGAATCGCAGACACACAGCGCTGAGCGCGGAGAACTACAACTTCACCTCAGCGGGGTTCGAAACTGCGCCGGATGGCGGCCGATACGTTCTAAATCTGTTCCCCAAGACGAAGAATAAATTCCTGTATCGCGGAAAGATATGGGTTGACGCCAAAGATTTCGCGGTGGTTCAGATTAAAGGAGAACCCAGCAAAAATCCATCGTTCTGGATCAAGAAGACCGATGTCGAACACAAATATGTAAAAGTGGATGGCTTCTGGCTTCCCGCCGAGAACCATACGGAGAGCATGATTCGCATCGGCGGCGTCGCGATCCTCTCGATCGAATACAAAGATTACCGAATTACAAAAGCGGCGCTGCTGCAGGAATCCGAGGCCGGGGGCGGTGCGTGAAGTCATCCAGGGATCGGAAGCAACCGAACTTTCGATCAGTTCGGCGCGGGGAATGATGTTGGCACGGACGTAATTTGCCTGCGCCAGCTGATCGCGCAGGCTCGCCCCGAGGACGTTGCGATTGGGATTTCCACCAGCGGCGGATCGCGAAACATCATGGCGGCTCTGAAAGAGGCGCGGAATAGAAAAATGCTTACCGTCGCTCTGCTGGGTTATGACGGTGGCGAGATCAAACGCCAACAGCTAGCTGACTTTTCCGTCGTCGTCCAATGCGATTACATTCCGCGCATTCAGGAAGTGCAAGCTTCGATCTATCACATTATCCGGGACCTGTCAGAGGGGCTGAACCATGCCCAAGCTTGAACTCTTCGGCACCCCAAGGTGCGCGCACACCCAGGAGATGCGCGAATGGCTGGAGTGGAAGCGTAGCGATTTCGTTGAGTACGACGTCGAAGCCAACCCCACGGCCCTCCAGCGGATGCGCGATCTAGCCGCAAGACAACGCAGTGTGCCGGTGCTGGTCGAAGACGGCAAAGTCCTGCAAATCGGATGGCAGGGCCGCAGTTGCATGGTGGATACCGAATAGCGGTCTGGCGACGGTATGTCTGCGACTTTGCTTCCGTTCGCTTACCCCTCGGCAGCGACGACGAAGCTCTAAGTCCCACACCTCGCACCAGAAATGTATCGCTCCCATCCGACTGCAAATAAGAAGGCTCCAACCAAAATACGGTCGTGCTCAAGATGGGCCAGAAACCAGTCCACATCCACCTCTCCAAAGCAAAATAGTTAGTTCATTTGCGACCGATATGCGGAAAACCTAAGTAACGCCCGACATGAGCGGCACAGCTGCTTTTGAGCCCGAAATATTGTAGAAACTTCTCTGGGGGGAAATTGGCCGCTGGAAACAGGAAATGGAATAGTCCTCCTCGAAATGAATTAAGGATGTACGATGAGACGCGTTCCGATTCTAGTCTTCGCTGTACTTGCTTCTCTGATGGCCTGCAACCGTGGAAGCTCTGCACCGGACAGTGAAATACGTGTCACGAAAACAGAACTCATCGCGGACCACAACCTGCAAGACGACCCACAGGAGTGCTGGATCACCGCTACGGGACGGCGAGGACGCTCCCGGGTTGAATACATTGCGGTGAACCCGAACGGAAGCTGCCCAGAGATAGAAACTGTAGTCGTCAACCACGACGGCGTGTTGTTAAGAAAAAATGACGCACCCGCTTCGCCGGATGACTCCTCCCGTTGGTCTGCCTTTGTGCAATCGGCCAAGGAAATTCGATAAAAGGAAGAAACTGTAATCCATGGGTTACTTTCCGCCAGTGCTGTCAGTTTTTGCCAGGCCAGTCGAGCAGAAGACAATCCCTCTTGGTCGCACACTGCAAAATATCCTGAACCAGCAGATTCCATCCGACGAAGCCGGGAAAAACGTGGTCTTTCGATTGCTCCGCGGTGGGAGCCAAGCCTTCGCCAGTTTCGGCGTGGTAGCACTCATGCATCGATCCCCACTTGTGAATATCGGCGAGCACCAGGCGTCCCAGAATGCCGGCCAGTTGCGCCGCTTCGTTGTCGAAGCCGTAACGCTTGAGGGCAAGGAAGTACAGGTAGTTGGTATTGATCCATACCGGTCCCTGCCAGTTTGAGTAAGGGTTGATCATGCTCCGGTTGTTGTAGCTGGGATCCTGCTTCGACAGGCTGCGAATTCCGTGAGGTGCGAGCATATGCTCGGGGTTCCACAGGTAGCGGCGGATCATGATGCGCGCATCGGTCGGCGGCAAGATGTCTTCGATCAGCGGAATGAAATTTGAGCCGCTGATGCGCTGAATGGGTTTGCCGGTATAGCGGCGCACATCGAAGAACATCGCATCCTGGGCAAACCACAGATGCTTCCGCATGGCTGCGCGCAGCTTACCGGCTTTCTGCTGGTATTCACTGGCTTCAGCCTCCTTGCCGAGATTCTCCGCCAACCGCGCCATCGCAGCGTACTCCCGAAGCTGGAAAGTGCAGAGATCGACAGCCAGAATGGCGTTGCGGTCTTTCGGGTCATTTGTGAGGGCGACATTGTTGTCCTCCACGGACTGCATGGCAGTCTCCCAGAAGAACAACTCCCACTTGGGGTCGTATTGCATTTTTTCGCGGTAGGCGACGATACGGCGCAGGTTTTCCCAGGCCGGCGCCACCCACTGGTAATCTCCCAGTCTTTCTGAAGCGAGGACCGCGCCCTGCGCCAAGAACGGCTTTACGGTAAACATGCCGAGTATTGGACCCGGCCTGGGCTCCGGCAGTTTGTCAGGGAGCAGGACCCCCGGCACCCAGCCCTCTTTATTGATGGCGGCGACTGCGCTCGCGAAATTCAGCACCCACCATTTCAGATACTTCGCCTGTTCGCGACTCTGATGCGCCAAGTGCAACCCGATGAAGAATCCATCCCAGTCCCACATCTGCTTGTAATAGCCGGCGGGAATCAAATAGTCGTACTTGAGGTAGCCTTCCGCGGGGTGGATGGTCTGAGGTTCAAGCTTCGCATAGGCCGCGGAAACCTCAGTGAGGAGCAGTGTCAGATTCTCCGTAGTGTTGGCTTGGGGGAAGGCAAACCAGACGGCAAAGAGGGCGGCGAACGTGAGTCGCATGCTCTACCTCCACATCCATCAATGGGAGTTGTCGGGTACCAAGTTTGCGCTCAAGGAACCGAAAGACGTTTTCTCACTGGGTTGCCAGCGGCAAAGTAACCTTCACCGCGCAGCCTCGCTGCCCCGAGCGGTTTGCCAGTTCGAGGGAACCTCCGTGAGCTTCAGAAACCGGCTGAGGTCACAGCATTTGGGGTAAGTGGTCAGAATCGAGCAGGTCTGACGCGAAGATGCCCGCGCTGCGAGGTCGGCATGGAAAGGACCACGGGAAAGCCTGCGGCCCGAAGGGGATGGATTATTGAATTGAACTGGCGACGTTCGAAAACACGTTGTTCGCATTGCTTCCGACTAAGCGAATCGTGCCAACTACAATTACCAGAATAACCGCCAGCATCACCGCATACTCGGCGATGTCTTGTCCCTCGTCATTCCGCCACAGTTGAAGAAGATGACTCATGTTCGCTCCTCTATTCCTCGATCAGTCTACTGTTCAGCGCCACCTTATGTTAGACGAAAGCCCGCACATTCATTGTGCGCGCCTTACGCATATCGTGCAACTAATTCGTCGCTGCGCGGGACGTTCCGTAAAACCACAGCTTTCCACGAATGTTGAGGTTGGGGTTAAGAAAGTCTAAGTTTGCGGACGAGGCTTGTCTGTCCGCTAGCGCACACATGCGCCGTGTAATGCGTTGCGGTGCTTGAGGGAAAGGGCCGCAACGCCCCACTTCTTTTCCTTCCATGAGGGATCGTCACAGAAAGGCTCGGGGCGCAGAGCGCCTAGAGCCCGGACGGCGGAGCCGTCACGCCGGACCTCGCCTGTTCCGAGGCGCGACTGAGGAATTTCAGTCCCGCTATTTTCACAAAGGACGACAATCGAAAATAACAGCGTCAGCTATTAGCGGGGGTGAAAACGGCCGACCTGTGAACCCTGACACGGCAAGGTGACCAGAGACCTGCCCGCAAACCGGGATCACCCAGCACAATGCGCCGGTTCTCGCATCGAAGAAATTCCTTTCAGGGCAGGGCGAAATGTTCAGGGCTGGGGAATAGGCTGGTTTATGTGTACAACCTTTGCGCGCATCGTGCGGAACACAAGCACGCCGGGTTGCAGTGATGCCGCCGGGAGAAGGACAAGGCGGGGATTGAGCGGGTTGTGCCAACCGAAACGGGCGGGAGTAGGCGGTGCAGGGATTTCACGGAAACAGAGCCGGGCGTGTGTCCATACGGGTGCATTTCAACCAGCTTGCCCTGTTCACGGATCATCCCGTAGAGTCGACGGCGGAAAAAGCAGCGGGGGTTGCGGATGAAGGAAAGAACAGCTCTCGGAGAGTCTGCGGGGTGTGCGGGGCCGCACTTCCGACCGGTTTGGGGGGCCGGTGACGGGCTGCGATTGCGGTGGAAAAATCAGTGATCTCGAGCAAGGCCAGGAACGGTTATGGCAGGAAAAACTAATAATGGCCCGACACAAAAGACTAATCATTGAACAACGTAATAGACTAAAAATTGCACAACATATTAAACTAATAGACACAAGACAGCAAAAACTAACGAGGATAGACCCCATGGCTTCACCTTCGGAAAAACTGGCCCAGTCCCTGGAGATCCTCCACGGCCTTCAGAACGCCAACGGCGCCGCCATCCGGGCGAAAGACATGACGCGCACCCACCGGGAGCGCCTCCTGACAAACGGCTTTCTGCAAGAGGTCATCAAGGGATGGTACATCCCCAGCCGCCCGGACGAGGTAATCGGCATAGGGGGACGGGTCGCCCCGCCTCCCCTGCCACACCACCGGACATGCGGGTCCGCATCCGGCGGTTCGGCGGATTAAGCCGACCGCACGACCATAGGCGGAAGCCCGAGCTTGTCAAAG
>Ga0224545_1000287_pt1 | contig 10747 bp, 8 predicted proteins | sample 714P12024metaG_FD_179906 | JGI IMG/M metagenome (GOLD analysis project Ga0224545, IMG submission 179906) | Peat soil microbial communities from Stordalen Mire, Sweden - 717 P1 20-24 | ecosystem: Environmental > Terrestrial > Soil > Wetlands > Peat | place: Sweden: Norrbotten County, Stordalen... | reverse complement strand
CCCGAATCAATTCACCAGGAAATTCTTGCAGCCGTGCAGGCGCGCGTCACTCCCACTCTGCGGGCCAACAAATAATATGGGCTTCGGCGAATTTCTCGGCAACGAACGCATCGTCACCGCGCTTCGCGGAATGTTGCGCCGCGAACGCGTTCCCAGTGCGCTGCTCTTCACTGGCCCGCGCGGGATCGGAAAATACACGCTCGCGCGAATGTTTGCCCAAGCCGCCAACTGCGAACGCCTCAAAGACGACTTCTGCGGCGAATGCGAACCCTGCAAGAAAATCGCCCGCCTTGCCGATCCCGCGCCTCTCATTGACCTGGGTCTCGCCGAACGCGGCGAGAGCGCCGACGCCGCCATGGTCGAGCGCATGCCCCTGCTCATCGAAACCAATCCCGATGTTTGGCTCATCGTTCCCGACCCCGTGCGCCTGCGCACTCCCGTCGCGCGTCCCATGATTCGTGTGGGCCAATTGCGCGCCGTGCAGCGCGCCGCTTATTTCAAGCCCCAAGGCCGACGCCGCGTTTTTATTCTCGACGGCGCGGACGCCATGCGCTGGACCGACGCCGATGTCTTCCTGAAAATCCTGGAAGAGCCGCCGGACTCCGCCACCTTGATCCTTCTCGCGCCCACTCCGGATTCTTTGTTGTCCACCATCCGTTCGCGCTGCCTGCAATTCCATTTCGCCCCCGTTCGCGAGGAGCAGATGGAAGCGTTTCTGAAGGAACGCACCGGCGCGAAAGCCCCCGACCGAAAATTGCTCGCGCGGCTTTCCTGCGGCAGCCCCGGAATGGCGCTTACCCTCGATCTGGAAGAATCCTCGCGCCTGCGCCGCGCTATTTTGGCCCTGCTCGGCCAGGCCATCACCGGCGAAAAATCCGGCCAGATGTTTGCCGCCACCGCCCAGCTCGCCAAACGCGAAAAGGAATCGTTTGAAAATATTCTGGACCTGTTTTATAGTTTGCTCACCGACCTTCTGGAATTTTCCCAAGGTCAGAAACAAAACTTGCCTCGAAACCCGGATCTACGCCGGGAGCTAGAGGCCCTCGGCCAGAAAATAAACTTTGAATGGATCTTGCGGGCTACGCAGGGCTTTGACGTACTTGATAGCCGCTTGCGGCGAAATGTGGGCCGGCAACTAGGCCTGGACGCTCACCTTGCCTCGCTCGCAAACCGCTAGGACCAAATAAAATTTCGACTATTTTTCTAAATCCTGCAACCGAATCTCACTTGGCGCAGTCATAACTAGGAGAAGGTGCAAGGAGCACTTATATGGTAAATCGCAAACTTTTCCGCCCCAGCCTTACGGAGGTGAAGGACCAGTTCGCCGCGCCCCGCCCGGTGCAGTCCATGCCCCAGCAGGTCGCGCCGCGAAAAAAGCCCGCGCCTCCCGAACAGACGCACGCTGAGAATTTCTACTTCGTCAAGCAGATGCAGTCGCGCACGCCCGTCGCCGTGGTGCTGAACGACGGCGAAGTGCTGCGCGGCACCGTGGAATGGTACGACCGCGAATGCATCAAGCTGACGCGCTACGGCAGCCCCAACATCCTGCTCTACAAGCACTCCATCAAGTACCTCTACAAGGATGGCGACGAAGCCGCGCAGGGTGGCACGAACGGGCAGTAACTCGTGGCCAGAGTGTAATAGTCGAAGGGGAGAGGGAAGCTAGGATCGGCTCTTTCGATTTTTTCTAAACGGGCCCACAAAGAAAGTCATCAGCGCCTTGGTCACCAGCCTGCCCCGGTCGTCGCGCACGTCGCAATCCACCACCGCGATGTGCCTTCCCCTGCGCACCACCTCAGCCTCGGCGAACACCGTACCCGCTTCCACCGCTTCCAGAAAATTAATCTTCATCTCCACGGTAGCCACTCGCGTCCCCCGCGGACACGCCATGTACGTCGCCAGCCCTCCCGCCGTGTCGGCCAGCGCCGCGAGTACCCCGCCGTGAACCACCCCATGAACTTGTTTGTGCAGCGCCTCCACCGGCATCCGCAGCGTCACTTTCCCCCGCTCCGCTTTTTCGATGACGAAACCAAGTTGTTTTGCCGTGTTGCTCGTGCGGATACGTTCCTGCACGTCACTTGCCGCAAGATACTCAGTCGGCTTGGAAGCTCGCGCCATATCAGGAAGCGGTCTGACCTCCATCGATTGGAATTACGGTGCCGGTAACCCAAGAAGATTCGTCGGACGCAAGATACAAAGCCATGAGCGCGATGTCTTCCGGCTTTCCAAAACGCCCGAGCGGAAGTTCCGCGATGCGCTGCTTTCGCGTTGCTTCCGGGTCTCGCGCTTTAGAGAGCGAGAGGAGTGCCATCTCGGTCTCGACGATCGCCGGGCACACGCAGTTCACACGAATGTTATCTTGCGCGTGGTCGAGCGCCATCGCTCGCGTCAATCCGGCAACCCCGGCTTTTGCCGCACAATAAGCGGCGCGTTGACGGCGGGCTACGATTCCAAGGTACGAGCCGATGTTGACGATCGAGCCGCCCCCGGATTTCCTGAGGGCCGGAATCGCTGCGCGCGAGACGAGAAATGTGCCGGTCAAATTTGTCGCCAGCACGCGGCTCCAATCTTCCTCGGAAGTTTCTTCGGCGGTTCCAACCATGACGGCTCCCGCATTGTTCACAATGACGTTTAGATGACCAAAGTGCAGCACGACGCGTGCGATTGCAGCATCCACAGCTTTGTGATCGGCGACGTCGCACGTTACCGCCAATACGTTGCCGCCCGACGATTCAATTTCTCGCTTGACGGCTGCCAGGGGCTCTTTCCTTCGGCCAGCTAGGGCAATTTGTGCGCCTTCGGCCGCGAACGCCAACGCACAAGCACGCCCGATTCCCGTTCCGCCACCGGTGATGAACGCTACTTTTCCCGAAAGTCGCTCCACCCTGGTGCCCCTGCGGCGCGTCTAATGTGCAAGCAGCCGGGGAGCGAATCTAGCATCCAAGCACCAAGCGCGCAAGCGAACGCACCGGTTGCCGCCCGCAGCACGCGGCTGCTACAGTACAGTGAGGTTGAATGAAAATCGGAATCACATGCTATCCGACGTACGGCGGCTCCGGGGTGGTTGCGACGGAACTGGGAATTGAGCTTGCAGCGCGGGGCCACGAAATCCATTTCATCAGTTACGCGATGCCGATCCGGCTGAGTTCGGCGCACGAGCGGATTTATTTTCACGAAGTGGAAGTCACGTCATATCCGCTTTTCGATCACCCTCCTTACACTCTGGCTCTGGCGACCAAGATGTTTGAGGTTGCCGAGGAAGCCTCGCTCGACTTGCTGCACGTCCATTACGCGATTCCCCATTCGGTGAGCGCGCTGCTTGCGCGGATGATGGCGCAGCCGAAGAAGCTGCCGTTCATCACAACTCTGCACGGCACGGACATCACACTGGTGGGCAACGACCGCAGCTACCTTCCTATCACGCGGTTTTCGATAGAGCAGAGTGACGGGGTCACTGCGATTTCAAAGTATCTTCGCGAGCGAACCATTCACGATTTTGAAATCAAGCGGCCCATCGAAGTGATTCCGAATTTTGTCAACTGCGATCTGTACACGCGGTGCAAGGATCAGTCCGCACGGCAGCAATGGGCGAAGAACGGGGAGCCCATACTGATGCACTTATCGAACTTCCGTCCCGTGAAGCGGGTTTGCGACGTAATCGAAATCTTTGCACTGGTCCGCGAAAAGATTCCGGCCAAGCTGGTGCTGATGGGCGACGGCCCGGACCGTGGCTCGGCTGATTTCATGGTGCGCAAGAAGGGCCTGACAAAAGATGTATTTTTTCTGGGGAAACAGGACAGCGTTCAGCAGAAATTGGGTCTGGCGGATTTGTTTCTTTTGCCCAGCGATGAGGAATCGTTCGGCTTGGCGGCACTGGAGGCCATGGCCTGCGAGGTTCCGGTGATAGCGACAAACGTCGGCGGGCTGCCGGAGGTCGTCACACACGGCGTGGACGGCTATTTGATTCCGCCGCGTGACCCTAAAGCCGGAGCCAAGTATGCGCTTGAGATTCTCACGCGTCCTGACCGCGGCCGCTCAATGGGCCAGCAAGCGCGCGTCAACGCCCGCAGCAAGTATTGCTCGAACGATGTAATCCCACAGTATGAGAACTACTACCGGAGTGTGTTAGAACTCCACAACAAAGCGAACGCCTGAGGCCTAACGATCGATGATGGGGACAGGCTGAAGAGAGCGCACGGCCATGTTGATGTCGCTTTGAGTGATTTTCGCACCGGAACCGAATGCCACGGTGAAAATAAACCGGAATTGGCGATTGCTATCGTCGAAAACACGTAGCGCCACCGGTTGGCCTTTCGCTGGATCTCCGAACTGAAACCCACGGTTTTTTCCCCAGTCAAATGAATAGAACTCCGGCCCGGCAACCGATGGCAAGTCAGGGCCAAAGGACAACTTCCAGAGCAACAGCACGTTAGCGCGCCGTGCTTCCTCTACCTTCATGATCGGAGAGAATTGCGCCGGCGAAGCTGCGTAAACCGACTGGTACAACGCGTAGTTCGACTCGATCGGCCGATTGGCGAATACATTCGCGAATTTCTGGTATTCAGTAGGGTTCGAAGATTTCAGCGAGTGGATCACATCTAATTGTGAATCGGGATCGAAGAACACTACGACTTGTCCCGGGCTGGAGACGAACTGGATGTAAGACAATGACGCGACGTTTTTTATCTTAACACTCCACGGAACATTGAATTCATAGTCGAAGGCTTTAGCTTGCGAACCCTTTAACGTATCGTCGGAAGATATGGGTAGCGGCTGCGGAACGTCCGCGAGCCAAGGACTTGACGCTTCCCATCGCTTGGCCTCAAACCAAGTCAGCGTCTGCGCTCCGAACTCCACACAAAAAACGGCGATTAGAATGACCAGGAGCAACAAAATAATAGCGGGGAGCGCGCTACCCTTGTCTTCCTCTTCGTTCATTCGAGCTAGTTCGTCCATGGTATCGAGAACGGTCATTCTACGCCATCCGGTCGCGCGACGCCGTAGGATTCAGTTTTTCGCCTTGTTGCGGCTGCATGACAGAAAAATAAATTTTCTGCGCTGCCGGCGAGGGAGGGCGCCGTCAAGGCTTCCAGCGAAGACACGCTCGTTCATCTTGACAATTGCTGTTCGCGAGGATATACGAGCCCGCAGAGTGCCCGCGGTCCGGGCATCGCTGCGTGAAGGAGCTCGTGATGCACTGGACCCAGGTATATGACCCGCTCAGCCATTGGTGGCTTTCCACGCTGGTCGCGGCGTTGCCGATCATCGTACTGTTCACGTTGCTGGCAGGCTTGCGAGTAAAGCCACACTGGTGCGCGGTTGCGGGAGCCTGCACCGCCGTGCTCGTCGGGATTCTGATATTCCACATGCCGCTGATTCTCGCAGCATCGGCTTTCGGGTATGGGGTGGCATATGGGGTCCTGAAAATCGCATGGATCGTTCTCGCCGCGGTATATCTGTACGACATCTCCGTGGAAACCGGCCAGTTTGAAATCATGAAGGAATCGATTGCGGGGATTACGCCCGACCGCCGCCTGCAAGTGCTGCTTGTTGCATTTTGTTTTGGCGCGTTCATCGAGGGCGCTGCGGGCTTCGGAGCGCCGGTCGCGATTGCCGGCGCGTTGATGATTGGTCTCGGTTTCCGCCCGTTTCATGCTGCGGCGCTCAATCTGATTGCGAACACCGCGCCGGTTGCGTGGGGAGCGATCGGAACACCCGTCCACGCGCTGGCTGCCGTTTCCGGGCTGCCTGAATCCGACCTTAGCGCTATGATCGGCCGCATCCTTCCGTTTACGGCGGTTATCGTGCCCCTCTGGCTGGTGCGAACGATGGTGAATTGGGAAGAAACGTTCGAAGTGCTTCCTGCCATTCTCGTCGTGGGCGTTTCATTTTCCGTCACGCAGTACTTCTGGTCGAATCATGTGGACAGCAACCTGGTGGATATCGCAAGCGCGATCGTTTCCATCATCGTGACGATTGTGTTCCTACGCTTCTGGAAACCGAAAAGAATCTGGCGCTTCGATTACGACAAACCCGAACTCACCTCTCCCGTTGCGCCTCTTTCCGGCGAGATCGCGGACGACATGGGCGGCAAGTGGCCCGCCAAGGAATATGACGGCTACGTCGCGCCGAAAAAATATCCCGCCGGCGTCGTGCTGAAAGCCTGGATGCCGTTCGCGATTCTTTCCGTATTCGTTCTGCTCTGGGGACTGCCAAAGGTGAAACTCGCGATCAACCAGGCGACCACACCCGCGTTCCAGGTGGTGCAGGCCGACGGAAAAGTGCGCCCCGGCCAGCCAGGATGGGATTGGCCCTATCTGCACAACGCCATTTCGCGCTCGGCTCCCGTGGTGGCGAAACCGACGCCCGAAGGCGCGCGCTACGATTTCAACTGGCTTTCGGCGACGGGCAGCGGCTGCTTTCTCGCCGCGCTCGTTTCCGGGCTGCTTTTGGGTATGAGCCCCGTTGCGCTGATGAAAACATTCTGGCGCACGCTGGTGCGCATGCGCTTGGCTATGGTGGCCATCTCGTTCATGTTGGGCTTGGGATTCGTCACGCGCTATTCGGGACTCGACGCAGTGCTGGGCCTGGCCTTCACTCGGACCGGCTGGCTGTATCCGTTCTTCGGAACATTTCTCGGCTGGCTCGGCGTCGCGCTCACCGGCAGCGACACATCTTCAAACGCGCTCTTCGGCAGCCTCCAGCGGATCACGGCGCAGCAGCTCGGCATCGATCCCATTCTGATGTGCGCGGCGAACAGCGCGGGCGGGGTGATGGGCAAGATGGTGGACGCGCAGTCGATAACCATCGCCACCGCTGCGACCGAGCAGGTCGGCAACGAAGGTATGATTTTTCGCTACGTTTTCTGGCACTCGATCGCCCTCGGCGCCATCGTCGGCGTCATCGTCATGCTTTACGCATACGTCTTCCCGCATCTCGTTCCGCACGGCTTGACGTTCCTGAAGTGACGCTCTATTCCGCGCGCAATGCGTCGACGGGGTCGATCGTTGCGGCGCGTCGGGAGGGCAGGTAGCAGGCCAAGTAGGCGGTGATAACGACGCCGACGGTCACCGCGGAGTAGGTGACGGGGTCGAGCGGGCTCACGTTGAACAAGAGCGAGGACATCAGGCGCATCACGGCGAAGGAAGCGACGAGGCCGCAAGCGATGCCGACGCCGGTAAGCAACAATCCGTGGCGAACGAACATCGAGATGAGCGTTTGCCGCTGCGCGCCGAGCGCCATGCGAATGCCAATCTCGCGAGTGCGCTGCGAGACGGAATAGGCGATCACGCCATAAATCCCCACGATCCCGAGCAACAGCGCCATACCTCCCGCAACGGCGAGCATTACGAGAGTGAACGAAGTGCGCGCCATCGATTCGGTGTAAAAATGACCGAGCGTGTGGACACTTGAGAGCGGGACGTTCGGATTGACGGACCAGACAGTTTCGCGGACTTCCTTCAAAAAGGCTTCCGAGCCCGCACGGGGACTGCGGATAGTGAAAGCGATGTCGCGGCGCAGCGACTCTTTTTGACCCTCGAAGCGGTCCATCATGACCGGCCAGTACACGGAGGTGGGCGCGTCCTGGTTCACGCCGTCATCGTGCATATCCGCGACAACACCGATAATTTCGCGCCAGTCATCGGTGCTGGCCGCGCGGACTCGCTTGCCGAGCGCGTTATTCGCATCGTGCCAGTACTCGCGAGCGAAATTTTCGGAGACGAGGGCGACGGGAATTTTCTGATAGGTGTCCGACCAAGTGATATCGCGGCCGGCGACGAGCGGCGTGCCCAGCGTGGCGAAGAATCCGGGCGATACCCACTTGAACCGGCGTATCGGCGGAATGTCGCCTTCCGCATACGAGCGGTCTTGCGCGAAAAGCAGATCGTTGGAGTCTTCCCCGTCCATGGGAAGAGAGCTCGAAAATCCGACCGAGGACACGCTGGGAATGGCCGCAAGTTTATTTAGAATTTCCTGTTCCATTCGGACGACTCGCTCGTCTTCGGTGTCTGGTATCTGCGCTTCAGGCACGTAAAAGCGGAAGGTTTGCACTGCGTCCGCGCCAACAAAGCCTGGAGGAACGTGCATCAGAGCGCGGAACGTCCGAATCATCAAGCCGGAGCAAATCAGCAGGACGAGAGCCAAGGCCACTTGCACCACTACCAGGACATTACGTGCGCGATGCTGCTCGCGGCTCTGGCTCAGCGAACGGCCTCCCTCGCGGAGGGTGGCATTCAAACGCGCTCCGGCATATTTGAAGATCGGTATCGAGCCGAACAACAGGCTGGAAAGCAGAGTGATGGCCAATGTAAACAGCAGCACCGGAAGGTCAATACCGATTTCATGGATGCGCGGGATGCCGGTTGGCGCCATCGCAACCAACATGCGTAACGCTCCATAGGCCAGTGCCAATCCGAGCAGGCTTCCCATCAGGCCGAGGAGGATGCTTTCGAACAGCAAATCACCGGCGATTCGCCCGCGTCCGGCGCCCATAGCGGTGCGAATGGCCAATTCCTGGCGGCGTCCTTCGACGCGCACGAGGAGGAGGTTCGCTACGTTGGCGCAAGCGATTAGCAGCACCATTGCGATCGAGCCCATCAGGACCCACAAAACATTCCCGACATCGCCGACAACTTCTTGTTTCAACGAACGCAGATTCGGCGCGATATGCGCGCTTTCGAAAAGTTTCGTGCTGAATCCTTCCGGCGGGGGAAAACTTCGGCTGACTATGGGAAGCATGCGCGCAACGTCAGCGCTGGCTTGGGCCATGGTGACGCCCGGCTTGAGCGTGGCCAGGGCGCGGTAACTAAAGTTGCCCAACTTCGTTTTGCTGCGGTCCCACTTGAACGGAGCGATGATCGCGATGTCTTGGTCGTCAAGAAACTGAAATCCCCGAGGCAATACGCCGATGATTTCCCGAGGTTTTCCGTCCGCGGTGATCGAGCGGCCAATTACGGAAGGGTCGCCGCCAAACTTTTCGCGCCAGTACCCGTACGAAATCAGCACAGTCTCCGGCGCTTGGGGCGAATCGTCCTGGCGGGTGAACAAGCGTCCCAGCGCAGGGACCACACCCAGCAGCGGCAGGGTGCCATCGGTAACGTCGAGACCGTGAACCTGCTGCGGCTCGCCGGTGCCAGTAACGCTGAATGAATCTTCGTTGTAGGCGCCGATATCCTGGAAGCTGGTGCTCTGCTCGCGATCGATAAAATAAACCGACGGCGCCATATTCAGGTCGTTGATGTTGATGCCCGGCGCGGTATGCCACACACCGATCAGCCGGTCCGGGTCGGGATACGGCAGCGGCTTCAGCAGTACACCTTCCAGGACGCTAAAGATCACGACGTTCGCGCCTATGCCTGCGGCGAGCGTGATCAGCGTGATGGCGGTAAACATCGGCGCGCGGCCGAGCCTTCGCAGAACCTGCCTGAGTTGATCGGTGAACGTTCCCATGATTCAGGGCCTCCCCACTGGGGCGTGCATTCGCGGCTCGCTAGCAACAGAACCAAGGCGCGCGATGCGGCCTTGCAAGCTAATACGTCGGCGGGTGGAGAAAAGTTCAGACGAAATGTGCGAAAAATGTTCTTCTCAGTGCCGGTGACCCGACCAAGATCGGACCCATCGCTTTCCCAGTAAAGGTTCAGTCCGTCTTCGCTGAGAGTCACACGGCCGCAGTCAAACACACCGTAATTACCATTGAGAAAACGATAGGTGGGATAGAGTCGAAATAGGATGAGATGATTCGTTTTGGCGGGCACGAAAATTTGGAGTTGCACGGAGGAGTTATGGCGATTTTTCGCATGCGGCAGTGCGGGGCGGCGGCGGCGATCGCTGCGATGTTTGTGGGGATGGTGGTGTCGAGCGGGTCGGCGCAGACGCCAACTCCCAGCGCCAACGATCTCGATCCGAAAGTGCTGGCGTACAAACTGCCGGACCAGATTGCGTGGAAGGACGATCCGACGGGGGCGAAGATGGCGGTGCTGGAGGGCGATCCTTCGAAGCCGGGTCTGTACATCGTGCTGGTGAAATGGACTCCGCATCACATGAGCCATCCGCACTGGCATCCGCATGACCGGTTCATCACAGTGATTTCGGGGACCTGGTGGGTGGGCACGGGAGCGAAATTCGATCCGGACAAAACGGTTGCGATGCCGGCGGGGAGCTTTGTGACGCATTTCGCGAAACAAATTCACTACGATGGCGCGAAGGATTCGGAGGCGGTGCTGGAGATCGTAGGGGAAGGACCGGCCACAGCTACGCCCGCCGAAGCGAAGTAAGCGGCGTTGGTGTGCAGGAATTTGGGGGCGAAGCGCAGAACCCAAACGGTGACAGCGCCCGAAAACGTCGGACCAGCCGTGAGTCGAACGGAAGCGTTTGGGAGCACGGCGTCTAAACCCGCACCCTTTGCAGAAAAGAAAACGCAAAGGATGCGGCACCCGCAAAGTCGGTCCGAGGCGTGATTTAACTCGCGAGCGAGGTTGAGCCACCCGCCACAAAACAAAGCGAACGGCAGATCCCTCTCTGCGCATCGCGCCCTCCGCTGCGCGGAGGGGAAGAAAAAGCGCGCGATGCTTCGCTCGGGATGACAAAGTGATGAGGGTGCGGTTGGGCGGCTATTCGAGGAGGCCGGCGAAGGGCTCGGCGGTGGCTAGTTCGGGGATTTCGATGTGGATTTGGGTGCCCTGGCCTTCCTGGCTGCGGATGTCCATTTTGAATTGATCGCCGTAGAGCAGGCGCAGGCGTTCGTGGA
>Ga0224545_1000286_pt1 | contig 10779 bp, 13 predicted proteins | sample 714P12024metaG_FD_179906 | JGI IMG/M metagenome (GOLD analysis project Ga0224545, IMG submission 179906) | Peat soil microbial communities from Stordalen Mire, Sweden - 717 P1 20-24 | ecosystem: Environmental > Terrestrial > Soil > Wetlands > Peat | place: Sweden: Norrbotten County, Stordalen... | reverse complement strand
TGTCGACGTACGCTCCATCAACGTGATCGGGGTGCGCCAAGGCGGGGCTTGGAAAATCTATGCACAAAAGGTCGAAAAGCAAAACCTAACGATTCGGAGCGTAACGCGTATCTTTCCACCTGATTAGCGGTTCCTAACACACCACCCCCGTCCCCCTGGGCGATACCAGATTGTCGGCAAACAGGAAGTGACCGGAGATGGAATTCCACACGATCTAGAAAGACGCCGACCCTGACATTCCCATCCTGAAGCACCAAAGCGGGTCTGGGGAGAATCCTCGCCGTTCTAGTTCCCACGTTTGGTGGGCGGCTGCTCAGTTCACCGCTTTCGAACCGTTTCGCAAAATCGCTTTCAGCATCGACTCTTGCGCGTCCACCATCGACGCATTCACGCTCTGCGCGTACAGCCCGAGGGTTGTCGATACATTGGCGTGGCGGAGCAGGCCTTGTACCGTCTTTGTGTCCTGGTCCTTATTTATGAGGAAGGTCGCCAGTGAGTGCCGCAGATTGTGAAACCCAAAACGCTGTCCCGGCTTGAGCACGACGCCAGCCGCGATAGCAGCCGGACGAAGATGATCTGCTGCAAGAATGCTGGCCGTTCGCGGCTGACGCCCCTTCAATTTGAATGACGCAAAAATCCAGTCACTCGGTTTAGAGTAAGGGGCCTGCTGGTGCCAACACTTTACGACTTCGGCCAACGTGGGGCTCATCGTGGCGGGCGCTTCCGACTGCTCCGTCTTCATGCGCTCCACGACTTCGTTGTCCACCCTAACGCGGCGGAGATTGATCCGCTGATTGGCATAATCCACGTCCTGCCATTGCAGGCCCAAAGCCTCAGAAATCCGCAGGCCCGTGGCGGCAATCAACCGCGTGAGCACTCGTTCCGACTCGGGCAGCGCCATCAGGATTTTGAAGGCTTGCTCTGGCGTAACGATCACGGCCTTGTAGTGACTCTTGCCGGACTGCTCGACCCAATTGACTGGGTTGGTTTCCTCCTTGCAGGGGATCAGTCCGTGTTTCTGTGCCTTGAAGTAAACGCGGAACATCGTCCGGCGAAGTTTATCTCTGGTCGGATTCGCCAGCGGGAGTGACCCGAGCCATGTCTCAATCTCTAATGCGCGTCTATCTGTGTGCGGCCCTGCGCTAGTGTTTGATGGAAGTGACCTGTTTGAGCTGCATTTAGTCGCCCAACTTGAAGCGCTACTAACAAAGGATGTCGAGGTATCGAAGGCATACCAAGTGTTGCTTTCGAAATACCGAGAAACGGCACGCGAACGACACACGTGATGTACTGAGCTACGACGACTTCACACTGAGGAAGGTGGAATTTTGCTCGAGATCAAGGTGCACAGAGCCCGGCGGCGGGGCGTGGGCTGAATTCTTAAGGCAAAGAAAGCCCAAGGCCCTGGGTCGGATCACAGCCGACCGTTGGATTGCGTGGTACTTAGCTTCGCTAAAACCAGTACGGGTTCCCACGCCACCGCCTCATGGAGACTCAGAAAACGCACCGAAAGACGAAAGTGGTGCGTTTTCCGCTGAGACCGCTCAGTCACCCTGCTCGGGGTGAACCAGATAAACATCGGGAGTGATGCCGGTTGCGGATTTATACTCCTCGGCCACACGATTTTGGAATTCGTCACTTTTCTTGGCGTCAACAAGGTTGATGGTGCATCCCCCAAACCCTCCTCCGGTCATCCGTGATCCATAAGTGCCTGGCTGGCGTTCTGCGATCTCAACCATCACGTCCAGTTCGCGACAGCTGACTTCATAATCATCGCGCAGGCTGCGATGGGACGAGCGCATCAACTCACCAAAACCATCGATGTCGTGGCGCTGCAAAGCTTGGGCTGCGGATTTTACGCGTTGATTCTCGCTGACGACGTGGCGAGCGCGTTTATAAAGGATGGGTGTCAACAACTGACGATAACCTTCCAGTTGCATGCTGTCGACGTCGCGAAGTGCACGAACATGCGGCATAGATTGGGCGATGAGCCTCACCGCCTCCTCACATTCCGAGCGCCGCCGGTTGTACTCGCCGCTGGCAATTGCGTGCTTCACTTTAGTGTTGCAGACAATCAACGCTACGTTGTCCGGCAAAGGCAAAGGAAAATATTCCAGAGAACGACAATCCAGCAAGAGCGCTTTCCCCTTCTGGCCAAGGCAGGCAGTGAACTGGTCCATGATGCCGCATCGAGCGCCCACAAACTCATTTTCGGCCCGCTGGCATAGCTGAGCGAGCGGCAGCGCTTCGACTTCGTAGCCCGAGGCCTTGAGCAGCGCGTACCCGACCGCAACCTCAATGGCCGCCGAGGAGCTGAGCCCGGCCCCAAGCGGCACTTCAGTTTTAATGTAAAGATTGGCGCCATGCAGAGAATAGCCCGCTTGCTGCAGTGTCGTCGCCACTCCGATGGGATAATCGCTCCACTTTTTCGCTGGCTTCGGAGCCTGCCTTGCCAGATTTAATTCTGTTGAATCTCGCAGATTTTCCGAATAGAAGGCGAGAGTACGATCCTCGCGTGGCCCGATCGCAACCCAACAACAAAAATTAATCGCCAACGGCATTACATATCCTTCGTTGTAATCGGTGTGTTCGCCAATCAGATTTACTCTGCCAGGTGCACGGTAGACTTCCGAAGCAGTGCCAAAGCGCTCTTGGAAATCGGCTTGCAAACGGTTCGACATATTGATTTTCGGAACTCCGGATCGCTCCGACTTGCTCGATAGATGGAATGAACATGCTTTGGCAGTTGCAAGTCCTCGCTGCGGCGGCGACAATCGTTCCATGCCAGAAAGCTCTCAGCCGAATGATACCAGCGCTGACGCGCAGCCGCGTTCCACTGGGCCTTTCTCGTCAGGATCCATGGTGGTGGTAACGCTGGGTAATCCGCGGGACAAATTTTGGGGCATGATTCTTTCGTTGGCGCACGAAGGACTCAGCATGAGTGGTGTCGAGCTGGCCTCTTTTGAGGATCTGATCGTGATGGTGAAAGATGGCGAGCCGTTCACTCCGGCAGTCGTTTTTTTCCCGATGCACCGGATTGAACGAATCGAGCTTGACCTGCCGGATGGCAGTCTGCCTTCGCTTTCGCAGCGTTTCTCGGCCAAAACTGGGCTCAACCCAGCCGCAACGTTCGGCTCTTCGCTTACGAATAGAATCACTGAACATACGGAAACCGCGACGATCTCTGCAGCCCTCCGGAACAAGGGACCGGCATGAGGCTTTCTCAAATCTTCACAGCGCCCAACCAGCTCACGCTGCTGCGGATGATCTTCGTTCCATTTATTGTGATCGAACTGGTTGAAGGGCGTTATTTTCGAGCCTTGATTCTCCTCGTGATTGCCGGCTTCAGCGATGGCCTGGACGGGCAACTGGCCCGCAGGTTGCACCAGCAGACTCTTCTCGGCCAGTATCTGGATCCCATTGCAGACAAGCTGTTATTGAGCACCCTGTTTCTGGTTCTCTCTATTCTGCACAAGATTCCATGGAAGTTTACGGTGCTGGTCTTCAGTCGAGATATCTCCATCCTGGCAGCCAGCGCGGTGTTGTTTGCAATTGCCGGACTGCGGAACTTTCAGCCCAGCATTTTCGGCAAAGCCAACACTTTTTCGCAGATTGCCGCAGTTTTTTTCGTGATGCTGTTCAGCATTCGACCTGAACGCTGGGTTTGGATTACACGCACGGTTTTCCTTCGCGCCACCTTCTCCTTCACAATTATTTCCGCATTGCATTACGTTATTTTGGTGCAACAGCGGCTGCGGGCGCACACTCACGCACTGGCTCCGCATTCTTCGGCCGATATACCCGCCAGTTGACCCTGTTTCGCGCATCACCCTAGAATTAAGGGTTCACCTCTGACCGCAACAACCTTCTATGGCCCTACACCTTTACAACACCATGTCCTCGCAGGTCGAGGAATTCCATCCGCTGCGCGACGGGGAAGTCCGTATGTATGCCTGCGGCCCCACCGTGTACGACTATGGACATATCGGCAACTTTCGCACTTTCATTGCCGTCGATCTGTTGCAACGATTCCTGCGCCAGTCGGGATACACCGTGCGTTACGTTATGAACATTACGGATGTGGACGATAAGATCATCCGCAATGCGGCTCGCGACAAAGTGAGCGTTCAGCAGTACACCGCAAAATACCAGAAGGCGTTCCTCGAAGACTGTGCCATGATTGGCATCGAGCAGCCAAAATTGGTGCGCGCGACAGAACACATTACGGAGATGGCGGATTTTGTCGCCAAACTCGTAGAGCGCGGTATCGCCTATCGCACCGATGATGGCTCTTATTACTTCCGCATCGCGAGCTTTCCGCGGTATGGAAAACTCTCGAAGAAGGATTTCGGCGGAATGCTGGATAGCGCTCGCGTTGACTTGTACGAATATGACAAGGATAGCGCGCGTGACTTCGCCCTATGGAAAGCGCCCAAGCCGGGGGAGGCCTCGTGGGAAACATCAATCGGACCGGGTCGACCCGGCTGGCACCTGGAATGCTCGGTGATGTCTATGGAGGAACTAGGCGAGAGTTTTGACCTTCATGCTGGAGGAGAGGACCTGGTTTTCCCGCATCACGAAAATGAAATTGCGCAATCCGAGTCGCTCACCGGAAAGACCTTCGCCCGTTTCTGGTTTCACGTGCGTTTCCTGCTGGTCGAGGGCGAGAAGATGTCGAAGAGCCTGGGAAACTTCTTCACTCTGCGCGATCTGGTGCTGAAGGGACACAAACCCTCGTCGATCCGATACCTGCTTACGTCGGTGCCTTATCGCAACCAGTTGAATTTCACCGTCGATGGGTTGAAGCAGGCGGCTGTTTCGGTGGAACGACTGCGAAATTTTCGGCAGCGATTGACGGCGGGAAATCTGCCGCCCGGTACAAATCCTGAAATGCAGACGCTTGCAGCCGAAACCGTTAACCGGATGAAGTCCTCGTTGGAAGATGACCTGAACACAGCGCAGGCCCAGGCTGCAATTTTCGAGATGGTACGCAGCGCGAATGCCGCTTTCGACGCGAATGGCATCAAACAGAGTGACGTGCCGTGCCTGCTGGTCGCACTAAAGAAATTCGATGAGATTTTCGCGGTACTTGAAGATGACGATGGGCCAAAGATGAAAGAGGTATTGGAGTGGGCACCGACCGAGAGCCGCGAGAAAGATATCAGCGAAGAACTACGAGAGGCGTTGCAGTCCGGCCGGCTTTCTGACGCCGACATCGAAAAGAAAGTCGCCGAAATGGAAGCTGCGCGCCGCGGGCGCAATTTTAAAGTGTCGGATGCGCTGCGGGCGGAACTAACCGCAGACGGGATTGTTATCGAAAATACAAACGGTGGAGTGCGCTGGAGAAGAAGATAGCTTTGAAGTTTCCGGTTGAAAGCTCACGATGAAATCGCTCGACGAATATCTTGTGGAGGCCGAGCAAGCCCACGGACATCTCTGTGCTGGACAAGTGCTCGGCGTGCGACTGGCGATGCTGGGCCTTGCAAAACTGGGCATCGACGATCCGCGCGGCAAAGATTGCAAGCGGCTGGTCACCTTCGTCGAGATCGATCGGTGTGCCACGGACGCTGTGGCGGTGGTTACGGGCTGTCGCCTGGGAAAGCGGGCACTCAAGTTTCGCGACTGGGGAAAAGTGGCGGCAACATTTATCGACGTAAGCTCCGGTAACGCAATTCGGATTGCTGCGAAGGAATCTTCGAAGAAGCTGGCGCGGCAAATGCATCCAGAGATCGCAAACAAGAACCAGCAACAGATGCTGGCCTATCGCGAAATCAGCGATGAAGCCTTGTTCACGACACAACGGGTTAAGGTCGCACTGCCTCCGGAAGAATTTCCCGGGTACAAAGGCGAGCGAGTGGTGTGTGACACTTGCGGCGAGGGGATCAACTTTCGTCGGGAGGTGCGGACCGCAGAAGGTGTGTTTTGCCGCGCATGCGCAGGGGAAAGATACTACGAACCGATCTGAGAGGCCTTCTCGTAAGCGTGCGCCAGACGCAAAATCGTAACTTCGTCGAAATGCTTGCCTAGAATTTGCAAACCGATGGGGAGCTTCTCTTTCGTTTCGCCGCATGGAATCGAAATACCCGGAATCCCCGCCAGATCCGCGGTCACGGTGTAGATGTCTGCCAGGTACATGGCAAGTGGATCATTCGATTTCTCTCCCAGACGGAATGCTGCGGTTGGACTGGTGGGCGTGATGATCGCATCGACCTTCTGGAAGGCTTCCTCGAAATCGCGCGCGAGCAGGGTTCGTACCTTTTGCGCCTTTCGATAGTAAGCATCGTAATAGCCGGCGCTGAGAGCATAAGTGCCGAGCATGATGCGGCGTTTTACTTCAGCGCCGAAGCCTTCATCGCGGCTGCGCTGGTACATCTCTGAAAGAGTCTTCGCGCCCGGCGCACGATAACCGTAGCGAACGCCGTCGTAACGAGCAAGGTTCGAAGAGGCTTCCGCGGTCGCGATCAGGTAATAAGTGGGAATCGCATAGGGAGTGTGCGGCAAAGAAACCGGCACCACCTCACAACCGAGGCTTTTCATCTGATCGATCGCGGATTCAACCGCATGGCGAACTTCGTCGTCCAAGCCCTCGCCGAAATATTCCTCTGCGACGCCCAGCTTGAGTCCGCGCACAGGCCTCTCAAGGTCCGCAACGTAATCCGGAACTGGCAAGTCGGCCGATGTGGAATCCATGGGATCGCGTCCGGCAATCGTTCGCAACACGATCGCCGCGTCCTTCACCGTCTTTGCCAGCGGTCCGATGTGATCGAGCGATGATGCAAATGCAATCAAGCCATAACGCGAGACACGCCCGTAGGTGGGCATCAATCCCACCGCACCACAAAACGATGCCGGCTGGCGGATCGATCCTCCCGTGTCGGAACCAAGAGCAACCACTGCCATATCCGCTGCAACTGCAGCCGCCGAACCGCCGGACGATCCTCCGGGCACGCGGCTCAAGTCTCGTGGATTGCGCACGGGATGGAACGCGGAATTCTCGTTTGACGATCCCATGGCAAACTCGTCGCAATTGGTTTTGCCGAGCACCACCGCGCCGGCAGCCTCCATGCGCGCCACGGCGGTGCAGTCATAGGGTGGAATGTAGTTACACAGAATTTTCGAACCTGCAGTGCTGCGCACCCCGCGAGTGGACATCACATCTTTGATTCCAACGGGGACGCCAGCCAGAGGAGGCAAGGGCTTGCCGTCAGCTGCCATGCGGTCGATGCGATCGGCTTGCTCAAGGGCACGATCCTTGCACAGAGTGAGATATGCGCCGATCTGGCCGTCCTCTGTCTGTATGCGTGCGTAATGCGCCTCGGCGAGCGCGAGCGCCGTCGTCTTGCGCTCCTGTATGGCGGAACGCGCGGAGTCGATGGTGAGTTGGGTCAGGTCCATGGAAGATTCTTGAGTGGCAAGTGATCAGGTGATTAGTGGGCAGTGAGGCGAATCAACCTGCAGTCGCAGACTGACCACTATCTCTCAATCACCTTCGGCACACGGAAGAATGTGCCGTCCGCATCGGGCGCATTCGCCAGTGCCGATTCCCGAGACAAGGATTTGCGTAGCCCTTCGTGCACATCTTCGCGGCTCGCATACGCGAAGCGCTCGCTTCCCTGTTTGGATTCGTCTAAGCCATAGCGGTCTGATACTTGCGCCATGGGTTTGACGTTCGATGTGTCCAATTCATCGAGTCTTTCGATGTAGTCGAGAATTGAGTTCAGATCCCGAACCATGCCTGTTCGCTCGTCGGCTGAAAGTTCGAGGTTGGCAAGATCGGCTACGTAGGTGACGTCTTTTTCTGTGACTTTCATCTTCCGCGTTTGTTCTTATTTCTCCTGCCGAACCACGAACTCAATTCTTTCTATTTTTTGACCCGTATAACGATTCAGAGTGGCTAGATAACGAGGAGCAAGGCTTTGCAACTCTCGTTTCCAGCCGGCGTCGGGAACTTCGACCCGCAGGACGGCGGCGGTGAACTCCAAGGCTCGCGTGCGTTCAGCAACCGCCGAACCACACACCAGCGGCCAGGCGAGACAGGGAGCGTCCGCCTGCGTCACTCGTCGCAGCGAGCCGATCACAATTTTCTCTAACCCCGAACCAGCCTGCTCCAAATGCAATCCTCGTAGAGTTAATTCACGGATCTCAATGGCGACCACTGAAGGTCCGATTCTAACATTCGATTCACGCTTGCGGAGTCAGCAAATGGGCCAGTTCAGACGGGGAACTCTCGGCGGACAAACTCGAGTGCCGATGCGTGAGAGTGCAGTCGCCCTTCGAGTTGAGCATCTTCGACGGTCTCGAGAATTTCGCGAAACCGGGGTCCCGGGGTATAGCCGGCTGCGATCAAATCGTCGCCGGTGATCAGCGCCGCGGGGCGAATCTGCTCCGGCGGAATCTCCTGAAGCGTCTTCTGGAGGAAGTGATACGTGCTCAAATTGCGATGACTGGCCAGGCTATCGGCGCGGTGCAAGGCGAGATGCTGATCGAAGCCGGGCAGGCGCATGAACTTTTTCAGCGTCGATTCTTTCATCCGCGAGACATGTCCAAACCGCATGTGATTGTCCACCAGAGCGAGCACCTGGGCAGCGTCGTGATTGGAAAAGCGGAGACGCTCACAGATTTCTTCCGCGATCTTTACCCCCACTTCCACGTGTCTATCAAAACGGATGCGATCCGGGGCGACGCGGAATGTAGCGGGTTTTCCCACATCGTGAAGCAAGCCGCCCCATGCCAGCGTCGGCGGGCAGGGATAAGGCAAGTTTTCGAGTAGCAGGAGCGTATGCACGAACACGTCCCCTTCTGGATGGTACTCAGGCGGCTGCGCAATACCTTTCATCGCAGAAATCTCCGGCAGCACTTCTTTGAGCAAACCGGTTTCGTCCAGCAACAGGAATGCCCGGCGAGCCTGGCCTTCGGTGAGCATCTTCGTGAGTTCATCCCGAACGCGCTCGCGCGAGACGGCTTGAATTTCACGGGCGCGGCGTTGGATCGCGGCCAACGTCTCCGCCTCAATCTCGTACTCAAAGCGCGACGCAAAACGGACGGCACGCAGCATGCGCAATTTGTCTTCGACAAAGCGACGGTCGGGGTCGCCGATGGCGCGGATAAGTTTTGCTTCCAGATCTGCTCGCCCGCCAACGAAGTCGAGAACGTTGCCGCTCACGGGATCGAGCAACATGCCATTGATGGTGAAGTCGCGCCGGACAACGTCCTTGCGCGGATCCTGGCTGAAGCGCACTTCATCGGGATGACGCCCGTCGGCGTATCCGAGATCACTGCGGAATGTGGCTACCTCAACCGCTTGGGCTTTCGGAATTGCGTTCTAGGCGGTGCCCTCGCGTTCCGACTCGGGTAACGGAACAAGCACAACTCCAAACTGTGCTCCGACGGCGTAGGTGTCGGGAAAAATATCAATCACTTGCGCAGGGGTTGCGCTGGTCGCTACGTCGACATCTGCGGGTTCAAGTTTCAGCAGCAGATCGCGCACACATCCACCGACGAGGTACGCCTGGAAGCCATGGTGGCGCAGAGTTTGGATGATCGTTTTAGAAAAATCTCTCGACATGATCAGCGGCTGGCGAAGAGTCTCGTTCGAAGTTCATCATACCGCCGCAGGTTTTATTTGGTCTCATCCAGTGATACTGCTGATCGGGAGAGGAAGTACCGGCTGAGGATGTCACGATCACATTGCAGCGCGTTCGATTCCGGCTTCTTCTTTTTTCACGGTTTTGCATGCCCACGCCATGCGCGGAGTGTTGTGCGCGATGCCGATCTGTCCTTGCGTATTGAGGACGATAATGCCGCCGTGGCCATTCAGCCGCTGGTTAAGATAGTTCATGGCTTCCTGCGCGGCCCACGCGGGAAGATTGCCGGCTGACACGCGGTCGGCGGTCCACTTGGCCAGTACCAGTTTCATGATGGGTTCGCCCCATCCCGTGGTCGAGGCGGCCGCGCTTTGGTTATCGGCGTAGCAGCCGCAACCGATCAGGGACGAATCGCCGAGGCGTCCGGGCGCTTTATTCAGCGTGCCACCCGTGGAAGTTGCCGCTGCAATGTTACCCTCGCCATCAAGCGCTACTGCTCCCACGGTATCGTGAGAGATGGCGGGCGCGAACAGATCGTTCCCGTGACCCGCCGCTTCACTCTGATACTCGCGCAGACGTTTCAGTTCGCGCGCAATGACCAAATCTTCGTTCCTGCAAAGGGTTAGGCCGTGTGCCGCAGCAAATTTCTCGGCACCTTCCGCCACGAAATATACGTGAGGACTCTCGCTCAGGATCTTGCGTGCCGCCCTCACGGGATTGGGCAAACGCTCTACACAGCCCACGCCTCCGGCACGCAGCGTGGCGCCGTCCATGATCAGAGCATCCAGTTGCACTTTGCCCTCACGATTCAGAAAACTTCCCCGCCCCGCGTCGAAAGTTTCGTCATCCTCCATGATGACGACGGACTCTTCGACCGCATCGAGTGCCCTGCCACCGCGCTCCAGCACGCGCCAGCCCGCCGCTAGAGAATTTTGTACGCCATGGATATGCGCTTCCACCATGTCATCGGGCATGGCCCAGGCGCCGCCGTGAACAACCAAAACAGGATCAGTAGGCAAGGAGAATCCCCAGATGAAGTAAATCGACTGAATAGTCTAGCATCGCACCGGGAGGAAGCATCGTTGCTTAAGCGGCGTGGCCTGCTTTGGCGGTAACGGAAGGAGGCGCGTCCTGGGTGCGAGTCCAGGTGTAGCGCACGCGATGAATCACGGTGAGGGTCGAAAGAACTGCGATG
>Ga0224545_1000285_pt1 | contig 10788 bp, 13 predicted proteins | sample 714P12024metaG_FD_179906 | JGI IMG/M metagenome (GOLD analysis project Ga0224545, IMG submission 179906) | Peat soil microbial communities from Stordalen Mire, Sweden - 717 P1 20-24 | ecosystem: Environmental > Terrestrial > Soil > Wetlands > Peat | place: Sweden: Norrbotten County, Stordalen... | reverse complement strand
GCGATGGATGATTCCTTCCCGGTGAGCTGCAGCCAACCCGCTGGCCACTTGTTCCATGATGTCGACAGCTTCAGCAACGTCCAGTTTGCCCCGCTGCTTCAGGATCCGATGGAGGTCCTCGCCCTCCAGGTACTCCATAGTGATGAACTTGGTTCTCCCGGCTTCCCCGATATCGAAAATGCGGATGACATTCCGGTCAGTGATCTGGCGCGCGAGGATCAGCTCCTGTTTGAAGCGCTGCAGAATTTCAGGGTGCTCAGCCATTTCAGGCTTGATCACTTTGAGCGCGACCTCTCGCTCAAGCTCGACGTCTCGAGCCTTGTAAACAGCGCCCATGCCACCTTCGCCAAGCAGTTGCAGAACTTCATAGCGTCCGCCCAGCAAATCACCAATCTGCACGTCGGCCGGACTGGCATGGGTATCGGAAATCCGGGTGGATGGCGAATCCGATCCCGGCGGGGGTGTTGGTCGAACCCGTTGGAAATCAACAATAGTGGCCACCTCGTCATGACGGGGTGAAAGGTCGATGATCGTAGCGTCGGGATCGTACTGGAGTCGCTTCTCAGAAGGGATCGGGGGGTTGCTCGAAGAGCTCTCGCCGGCAAACGGAGTTCCGACACCCGGAGGGCCGGGCTTTTTGGGGAAAGACTTCTTGTCAGACCGCGTGGAGTCACTCATTGTGAGTTTTTAGAGACCACCTGGGAGCTTGACGAAGTGAAAACCTTGACGGACACGCAGCGGGGTGACCACGTGTTCGAATCCCCTCAAAAGTATATACCTTGCACTGCACAGAGCATGCTTGCCGCATACCGATCCGCTTTCGGCTGGGAGGAGCTTCCGCACGACCGCCTCACACATCATTCTTCAGCTGTCCCAACCCTCCAGCAGCGGTTCCGATTTTGGGCAGTCAACTCACGCTAAGCGCAGTTATCCCCAAGTAACCCGCCGGGCTCAGGGTCTCGCGCATTCGGCCGAATTGCATTCCAAACTGAACGAAGTCAGGCGAGCGGGTCACTTGTTTGCTGAATCGGCAGAATTCGAGGGTGGAAGTGCTGTCAAATCGAGGTTGTGCATCACCAGGATTTGCCACCGCCCATCATTCTTCGCCATCACGAAATTCAATAAACCCAGACGGTCGGGCCGCGGGTTTCCCTGGGCATCCAAGGCACCCGTCATCTCCCAATGCACATCCACGGCAGCAACGTCAGGGCGAATGAATCGAGTCTTGATCGCTGAATAATGCTGGTGACTGTTCTTGAAAATGGTCGCAAACATCGGTGCGTGGAACTCTTCGATCTTCGATCGCCCGCTCGCGCCGGTGCCGCGCCAATTGGTAAAGTCAGCGTCCTCGGCGAAGACTGCCGCGAATGCCTTGGCATCATGGTGGTTCCACGCGTCCATGAACCGATCCACCACCGCTGCGACTTCCTGTTGATCCGGTTCCACTTTCACTTGAGCCCAAAGAGTCGAAGGCAATCCTACGAAGGCGATGACCGCCAGGCAAAGGAATAGATTGTTGGTCGTCATTTGTTCCCTCTCTCTTCAGTTCAGGGGTACTTGCGGACTCCTAAGAAGTCATATTGCAAATCATACTGCTCATTTCCACGACGATTAGGGAATGTGGTCCAGGGCTCAGGCAATTGAAGCCCGGTGCTCGGGGTCTGGACTCCCAGGCTTGAGAGATTGCCCCGCAGTTCGCCGATTGGCCGCTCAACTGATGGAATGCCCCAGTTATCGCCAAGTGAAACTAGGCGTTTTGTGTTTGTGCTTTTCGATAGGCAGCCTCCCAAGCCTCGGGGAATCCTTCACATGCCGTCTTGCTGCTACTGACCGGCTTGCTGGATGAGTTGTTTTAGCTAGAACGATGCAATCTCCTTTTTCTTCGGCTCGCCTTGCGCTTGGTTTGAGACAGTCTCCCACGCCTCCCAGGTGGCCAGGCGCGAAGCATAAGTGACACGCGCCATGGGTAAGCTCGTGTTGCCAAAAATGAATCGAAGCGGCGGTTGCTCCGCGTCCAGGACCTTGAGGATGGCTTCTGCTGTCGCTTCCGGATTGCCGCGTTCTGCGCTGCTGAATACACCCAATTCGGCCAGGCAATACAGTCCAATCCTGCCATTGACGGTTTAAGCGGAGAACCAACATCATCCCCGCCGGAGACGGAACCGGCTCCTTACCAAGTCGGAACGGGTGGATAGGATTTCCTCATTTTCACCAGCAACCGCAAGCTTTACCGCTTGGGCCGGTAGTGGTTGACTACCAGATGATCGGAATCATGCCGGACTTCTTAATCTGCTTGTCGTGGGTGACGAGTTGGATCCCTTCAACCAGCGCAGTAGCTCCAATCAAACGGTCCTGAGGATCTTTCGGATACGGATCGGGAAAGCTGACCGCGCGTGCCGCGATCTCTGGCGTAATGGGAAGCACATTCATTTTGGAAGCGCACTGGCGGACAAAGGATTCGACGCTAATCGTCGTTTCTACCCGCCCCTTTTCGGCAAGCCAGGCCAACTCCAGGAGGGTGATTCCTGCAATCGCAAGCCCACCTTGAATACGAGCTGCGCGGATGACTTCTTTCGCGCGTTTCGACAGTTTGCCCGGTTCAAAAGCAAGCCAGATGACGATATGAGTATCGAGAAGAATCATTCGGGCAGGTTCCAATCCGAGACGGGAATCGTGTTCTCGATGTCTCCAATGATGCGGCCCTTTTCTGCCAGGAATCCGAAGATCTCGTTTTCATCGAACTCAACCGGGATGATTTGAACAACCGGTTTCCCGTGCTTTGTGACCACCACAGGCCGACCGCTTTCGGCGACCTGCTCCATCACCGCGAGGCACTGCGATTTGAATTGTGCGGCCGGAATCTTCTGCATAAGATACCCCTATCAATATGACCATAATATTATGACCACTTTAGAAAAGCAAGCCTCTGGATGGGAGCGACGGCCTCGAAACCGGCATTCGCCTGCGGTCTCGCACCTCTCTTCGCCCGGTGGCAGCAAAGCACTGTACTGAGTGGAAGCAATCCACTGTATACAGCACTGCGCTCGATAGCCGCCCGGAAACCCGCTTCCGAAGATCGGAATAAACGTCCATTCCCGGTGTGATCTTCAGCGACGCGGGGCTTCCAAAATCGGTTGCATAGGCACCAGGCTCAAGCAGCGTCACCTTGATGCCAAAGCTTTTCACCTCTTGCGCCAGGCTTTCGTGGAGCGCTTCGACAGCCCATTTAGTGGCGCAATAGAAGCCAATGAGCGGCATCGCCGCAATCCCGAGGCTGCTTGAGACACCGAGTATGTGCCCGCTGCTCTGTTGCCGCAGCAAGGGGAGTGCGGCTTGAATGACCCGGAGCTGACCGAAGTAGTTCGTGTCAAACAGGGCACGGACGTCGGCCTCGTTCGCTTCCTCAACCGTGCCGACCAAGGGTGTAACCAGCGTTGTTGAGGACGACGTCAAGCCTGCCGAAATGCGTGTGAGCTTGCTGAACGGCTTCCCGGACCTGATCGGCATCGACCACGTCGAGCGCCAGGGGCAGAACGGCGTCGCCGAAGCGTTCGCTTAGATCGGCAACGTCTACCAATTTGCGGGAGGTAGCGGCGACCTTATCGCCCCGCGTGAGCGCGGCTTCGGCCCAGATGCGTCCAAAACCGCGCGAGGCGCCCGTGATAAACCATATTTTTCTAGATGGGTATCTGCTTGACGCACCCTACCACAAAATGTAGCATCTCACAATGATAGAAGAATACCCACGCAATCAGATGGAACTCGAAGCAATGTTCTCGACAGAGGAAGCCTGTCGGGGATATTTGTTTCGGTTGCGTTGGCCGGACGGTTTTCGTTGTCCATACTGTGGAAAATCCGAGTATTGGCCAATTCGGGAGATTCAGCTTCGCTGCGCAGCGTGCCGGCGCCTGACTTCGATAACAGCAGGCACAATTTTTCAGGATACTCATACACACCTAACGGTTTGGTTTCGAGCAATGTGGTGGGTCGCTACGCAAAAGAACGGGGCTAGTGCCTTAGGATTGCAGAATATTCTCGGTTTGAAGAGCTACGAAACGGCCTGGACTTGGCTACATAAGTTCCGCCGGGCGATGATCAGACCAGGCCGGGAACTTCTTAATGGAAGGGTGGAGGTCGACGAATTTTACATCGGTGCGCCAGAAGAAGAACTGCGCGGCCGCGGAAATGTAGATAAGGCTCTTGTGGTTGTCGCCGTCGAAAACAATGGTACGGGAATTGGGAGAATTCGCTTTCGCCAAATACCTGACGCATCGGCAGCAACTCTCAATCTTTTCCTTCAGGACTCCGTGGAACCTGGCAGCCCTATTCGTACAGATGGCTGGCGGGGATATAGAAAGGTGAATTCCATTGGATACGAGCACGAAGTGATTGTCCTGAAAGGCAGGATAGAAAACGCGTCAGAACTGCTCCCTCACGTGCATCTTGTGATCTCGCTACTGAAGCGATGGCTAATGGGGACTCATCAGGGGGCAGTTAGCCATAAGCATCTGGACTACTATCTAGATGAGTTCACGTTTCGCTTTAATCGGCGGAAGTCGATGAATAGGGGAAAGCTGTTTTACCGGCTCGTACAGCAGGCCGTAGCGATCGAGCCGGTAACGTTGGAAATGATTTTGCATCCTGAGAGTGAACTGGGTCCGAAGCTATCGCCTCGAAAGGCGCCGGTAAAGGAAAAAGGAATAACTTCCCTTCCAGGCCAAGTGAATATCGCCTAACCGAGCAAGACAATCAGTTTTTGCCACATGGCATCCTAGAAGTTAGACAAGCTCCAAGCGAATCTCCCTGCCAACGGCACTAGCGGCCTTTTGTAGCGTGCTTAAGGTGATAGACCCGTTCTCGGGGTCAAGAAGCCGGTCCAATGAAGCGCGGCTTGTGTTCATCTGCCGTGCCATTTCTGCCTTTGTAAGGCCCTTTTGGGACATCTCGGATGCAATCTGGCGGGCGATCACGCGCTTGATGGCGTTCGCACTCACTTCCTCATAGATGCCCTCTTCCCGAAGCCAGCTATCAAATGATGAGCCTATGTTCTTCTTTTTCATGCGCGATCCTCTTTCATCCTCTTAATCGCCAAGTCAATTTCTGGCTGAGGCGTTTTCTGAGTTTTCTTCATAAAACCATGCAAGAGCACCATGCAATCTGGCTCAATACAAAACAGCACGCGGGCAATTCGGCCGCCAGCCAAGCTACTTCGGACCTCCCAAATGCCGCGACCCAATGCTTTTACCAGGGGCATGCCAATTGGCCACGAGAACTCGACATCTTTAATATCCTCGCCGATAACCTTTCGATCGTCAGCAGCAAGCCCCTGGAGCCATTCACGAACTGGTTCGCGCCCGCTGTCTGTTGAATAGAACCGGGCGGGTAACCGCTTCAATCTTGTCGTCATAGTGAGTGTACCAATTTTGATACCTTCCTTCAAGCTGGGATTTTTGAGCGGATCGAGTAATTCTAATTCTGTGAAGAGTTAGTTGTTCTCGAACTAAGGAGGGCAGAGCCCGTAGGCTCAAGAAACTTTGAGGCTTGTGATACGTTGTGATTCATCATGCTGAAGCGCTTGGTGCTGGCTGGATGTTTCGTTCCACTCCTGTTTGGTTGGCCATGCATGGCCCATCAGCAAAATGGTGAAACCAGCCATGAACAGTACAAAGCTGATCGCAACCCCCAGCCAATCCCACCTACCCATATCGTTATCGACCCATCTCCTGCTATAGAAAACCTCAAGGCCCAGGCCGACGATGAAAAGAAAACCTCCAAATCCCAACCGGTACCTCAGTCCGCTCGACGGGAATGGGCCACCGTTATCATCACGGGAATTTACGCTTTCATTGCTGCCTGGACTTTGGTAGCTATAAACCGACAAGCTAGTTGGGCGAAGAGGCAGGCGAAATCGATGGAAGATCAACTTGCCGAGATGAGCCGACAAACTGACTGGTTGATCGAAAGAGAACGTCCAAGGCTGAATATTGAGTTGGGTCTTTTCGACCCGCTCCAACAGCCGAATACCGAGCGTGAATACTGCGTTACTGGGTCGGTATCGATTTACGGTCACACTGTTGCCGAGGTTCGGAAAGCTGAAATTAGTGTCAGCACCATGAGATTCGTGCCCGAGGAAGCTTTTGAACTCTACGGCCATGATGTGTCCCTCGCCGATTTTGCGAAGTCTCCTGACAGGATAGATATCCCGAGAATCATTCGCCCGAATAATTACGACATCGGATTCACTACCCCGGTTTATAGCGGACACGGACAGGTCGCCTCTATTGACGAAATCAAAGCCGTCCTTCGCTACAGGGGGGCACTGCAGAGTGCTGCCCTCTACTGCCGCGCGAAGATCGAGTATTCGGCCTCGGACAAAACCTGGATAGAGCAGGTTCGATTGCGGCTGTGTGTTTTTGCTGATCCTTACACTGTAGCCGTATACGGCTATTGGGAAGAATATGGTGAAAACCAACAGGGCGGCGAAGGAAACTTGAGCTAAAGTGAAGAGTCCATGGAATACCTGACGCAATTTGGGCATCAAGGTCTGAAAATGAAAGAAAGAATACAACCTGTAGTGGTAGGGTGCGTCAAGCAGATACCCATCTTAAACAATATGACCTCAAATATGACTTCCTTGGAGGCCCCGGTGAGCCTTGAACTAAAGAGACGTTTATGGGCTGTCCGAATTCTGCAGATCGCGGTCTCCTTTCGATCTCTCTAAAGCATCCGCGCCATATTTGAGCTACTCGTAGGGTACGCAAACAGCATGTGCTCTAAATCCGTGGCACGCATTCCGGAACGGATAGCAAGCGCGAAGAGATTGATCACTTCGCTGGCCTGGCTCCCGAGAATATGAGCGCCCAAAATGTGGTCCGTGCCTTCTTCAATGAGCACTTTGTAACCAGAATATGTTTCCGCAACACGCCGGGACGAATACCAGGTCGAGGTCATCTCCTTCTTGACTCTGAACTTGAGGTTTTGCTCACGTGCCCCGCGTTCACTCAGACCGACAGCAGCCAGCGGTGGGATCGTGAAGACAACCGACGGAATGCCAAGATAATTTGGTCTCTGATGGTTTCCCTTCAAGAGGTTAGCGGCCACGACCAGCCCTTCATAGCTCGCCACAGGAGCCAGCGGGAGGCCTCCACTCGCGGCGGCATCTCCCGCCGCATAGACCGCTGGAATCGACACGCTTTGCAAGAAATCGTTGACTCGCACTCCCCGCTTCTCCCATTCGATCCCCGCGGCATCCAGATTCAGATCGCCGATCTCGGGCACGCGACCAGCAGAATGCACAACCATATCCGCCTGAAACGTATGCGTCTCCCCAGAGGCCAAAGCCCGGACAATCAACTGAGCGGAGCTCTTTTCGATTTCTGTCGCTTCGGTCTCGAGATGAAGGTCTATGCCAAGTTCGCGAGTTCGCTCGACGAGCTGATCAACGAGATCTGGGTCAAAAAGGGCAAGTGGACGCGGGCCACGATGTAGGACTGTGACCTGCGATCCCGCAAGCGCCGCTACATGCGCAAACTCAAAAGCGATATACCCGCCTCCGATAAAGAGAATCCTTCGCGGGAGTTCGTTCAACTCCAGGAACTGATCGCTTGTCGTAAGGTGCTCAGCGCCGGGAATCCCCAAATCTGCCGGTGCCTCCCCGGTTGCAATAACGACGTATCGTCCCTCCAAAGTCTCTTCTCCTACTTGTACTGTCGTTGGACCGGCGAATCGCGCCCGACCATGGAACGCTACGATGCCGGCTTTCGCAAAATCGTCTTCGCGCCGTTTTGTAACGGGCTCAGTGAAAGAACGTTTGAAACGTATTAGCTCGGGCCAATCGATCTGAAGCTCCGCGGCGTGAATTCCCCTTCCTTTCATTCGACGAGCCCAGTCAACGGCTTCGGCAGCTCCGACAAGCACTTTCTTTTGGTCGCATCCCCGCAGAGCACAGGTACCTCCGAACGGTCTCGAATCCACAATTGCAACCTCCCATCCGGCTGCGCGACAGCGCGACGTCACTCCCGAGGCGGCTGATCCTGTTCCGATTGCGATCACGTCAAATTTTCTAATCATGGTTCCCTCAAAACATCTTGTATTCCATCGGGCACAAACTTGTGTGTCATCTTGACCGATAAATGGCGTCTTTCTTTACGCGCTACTTGACGCCATCCGTTTGCCGAGCATCTCTCGTCGCCAATCCTGCGTCGCCATAATGACAAATCATGTGGAAAATTACCTCCCTCGTGATCGGTGGAATTAACGGTCAATGCCAACAAGATTGCTTGACAGCACAATGCACCTCTTTCGAGACGGCGAACGCCTTGCGGATAGCGTGATCGAATCTTTCAGCCTCCGTGTTCCCGGGGACGTTCGGCAAAGGCATCCGCACATCAAGCAAGTCAGTCGCGCTCTCAATGCCACAAGCTGGAGCGGTCCAGACAGATGTTCCCCCGCAGCCCAGCTTGGACCTGGCCGCCGCCCGCGCACAACTCGATGAGCAATTGCGACCAGCCTTCAGCAATCTGATTGTTGGATACTGGTCGATGGAAGGCTGAACATAGGCAAGGAAACTTTCCAAACGAGAATTTTACTTGATCGCGGACACTCAACACTTAAGGGGCTCTCGAAGAATCTCAAGTAATTGAAACCCACCACCGAACTGAGGAGAGAATCATGATGAAACCGAGCACGGACGATAAGACAACAGGCAATCTCCACGAAGTCAAAGGCGCAATCAAGCAGAAGACGGGCGAGCTTACCGAAAACCCCAACCTGGAAGCTGATGGCAGAGCTGAAAAGAATGCCGGAAAAGTTCAAAAAGCTGTCGGCAAGATTGAAAAGGCTGTCGGAGAATAAGCGAACCAGCATCGAACTCGGAGGCCAGAGAGGTCAAGAGATCATGGCGCAATCGGTGTTGGAACAATTGGGCGAACAGATTGACGAAACCGCGCGCAAGGCTTCTCGGGCAGCATCTGCTGTTGCGGGTGCACTTGAGGATGGTGTCGGAGCAGCGCGGCGTACCGCAAGACATGGCGCCTATGTGGCTACTGAGTTTCTTGACGACACGAAGAAACGTGCACGACGACATCCGATTGAAACAGTTGTGGCGACCTTCGCGGTAGGCATTGCGGCTGGCGCAGTGATCGGCTTGATGATGAGGCGAAGGCAGCTCTAGCAACAGAACTGATGCGCGAGAGAGGGTCCGGTAATCCTGGCCCTCCCCGCTGAATGTCTCAAGCTATTAGATTACAACATTATGCCTGAGTTGCTTGCGAGGAACAACTTTGGCCTCCGGTCCTAAGATGACGGCGGCGAAAAGGAAGCTAGGAAGTCTGCCATTTTCCCGACGACCGTTGCTCATTCATGAACGCGACCGCGTTGCCCTCCGCGATGCTATTGAGTAGTTCATGATGAGCGAGCTCCCAGCGCTCAGAGTGGGACTCGGGCCGAACGACGCCAATTTGTATATGACACTGCTCACCACATGATGCTCCGCACAATGGACAAACGAATTTCAGAACCGAGTCATCTTGTACCATATGTTTTTTCTACTATCAAGCCAGCACAAATGAATGGTCTCAATTGAGCGTCACACTCACTTCCCGTTAAACGGATGAACATCTCCCGAAGTATGTGAGGGGGTTGGGCAGGTTTTCTCGGCGCCAGGTTCGCCGTGCGCGAACCGGTACCCTGTCGTCCTTCAACCCTGCCATTGTGGATGCAAAACAAGGAGCCGCTCGCACTGTATTCGATTGACCAGCGCTCGGAATTGTCAGGTGGGAGACTCCAAATGAAAGAGCGAGAACGCTTACCGGAATATGGAGGACACAATGCCCCAAAGCAACCATGACTATGCTGCGAATTTGCACATCTACGCCGCGCACGCCCATACGGCCGCCGCCGCCGCACACCACCGGGGCGATCACGTGGCCGCGGAAGAGTTGAGCTCCAAGGCTCAAGAGTACTCCATGGAAGCCGCCGAGAAGACGTATGCTGTTGCGAGGCAAACGCCCGAACCCTTAAGGGCTTAAGTCATCCAAAGACATCCCCGGTTTCTTGCACTGGTGTGAGACTTTACTCAGTTCGGGCACGAAGGGCGCACTTTCTCAGCAGCAAGTCCGAGGTCGGCCTCTAGCGGAGCAGGTTGGAGTCGAATCGCGACTAGAAGCGATCTGGGTGACTACCCGCTTCGCATCTGTTCTTTGAGCCCTTCGTTGTCCGTGATGACGGCTTTGCCAAGAAGCCGCATAAGGCAGATCATCGGTCAACAACGCTGTCACCAGCAGGCTCATGGTCCAGATTGGTAAAGGGTGGAAATATGCAGGTGCCAAGGTTTTTCGGGCATGACAGGACATTCACGCAGCCCATCGTGTGGATTACTACCCTCTTCATGGTGGCGTTTCACATTGGCGCATTGGTTGCACTGTTCCTATTCAGCTGGAAGGCACTCCTGCTCGCATTGGTGCTTTGGTGGGTCGCCGGGAGTCTCGGCATCGGAATGGGGTACCATCGGCTTCTAACGCATCGAGGCTACAAAACGCCGAAATGGGTGGAATATTTTCTTACCATATGCGGCACATTGGCTTTGGAAGGAGGTCCGATCTTTTGGGTCGCGACACATCGTATGCATCACCAAAGCACGGACAAGGATGGTGACCCGCATTCCCCGCGCGACGGCGGTATCTGGGCCCACATGGGTTGGATTCTGACGGGCCGGACGATGCAAAACAATGCGCCAGATCTTTTACCCTACGTCCCTGACCTTCGCAAAGACAGTTTCCACGTGTGGAT
>Ga0224545_1000284_pt1 | contig 10800 bp, 7 predicted proteins | sample 714P12024metaG_FD_179906 | JGI IMG/M metagenome (GOLD analysis project Ga0224545, IMG submission 179906) | Peat soil microbial communities from Stordalen Mire, Sweden - 717 P1 20-24 | ecosystem: Environmental > Terrestrial > Soil > Wetlands > Peat | place: Sweden: Norrbotten County, Stordalen... | reverse complement strand
CCTTGGAATGGTTTTCAGTTCTTCCCCTACTAGCGCCACAAGATCGCTGAAGCGCTCTTCAAACGCGTCCCGGTTCCGGTTCACGCTGCCCCCGATCCACAGCAAATGCCTGCCGGTCTTGGGATCCAGAACCGGCACCATCCAAATACGTACATGAACAACGTAGAAGACAAAAGACAGTCCAACGACCAACAGCACGACGCCGGACCAGACTCCCCACTGTCCCGGCTCGTGCGAAACCTGTAATCCCGTGAAGTGGCCCATCTTCAGATCCGTGGCCTCTAACCGGTAAGGCGCCTTCGAGTTGTCTGCGATCCCCTCGATCTCTGGGAACCACACGTCGAAGTCTTTCCCGGAGCTCCTCGAGGTCACCACCAAGTGGGCGGCTGGATTTTCCAACTCGTTCGACTTCCGGTATACCCGTCCGTCTTGAACCGCATAATCGGGAAAAAATTCAGCGAAGCGAACGGTGGTGTCGGAATCGAGGGGGACGGTGTCGTTTACGGCCAGCCCCAGCTCCCTCTTCTCGCCGGAGCCTTTGCTTGGAGTCGCGACCAACAAAAGCTTCTCGACCTTTCCATTCTGGCCGTAACTCGATTGGTAGAAGCGGACACCGCCGTAAAAAAGCGGATCGTTTACCACAATTTCTTTCTTCTGCACAGCTCGCCCGTCTTCTACCACTGCCAGTTTGGACCACCACTTTTTCGGAGTTCCATCCTTATAGTTTTCCTGACCCGCGGCGTCGCAGCGAAGGGCAAACGGGAGCGCGCGCGTACTGCCGTCGCGCAACTCCACGACGTTAGAGGTTTGTCCTTCATCCAAGTTGAGCGTTCCACCCCAGCCCCAAATACCGTCGACTACGGTGCCTAAGAAGATCAGCAGAAGGCTGGCATGGACGATGTAAACCGCTAGCTCGGAGATGCGGCTGCGCTCCGCAAAAATGGAGAAGGTGTTCTGGTGAACCACGCGTTCCGGCTTGTATCCCAGCGAATGAAGTGCGCGCTCGGAGGCTACCAATCCAGACTCTTCGTCCGCGACGGCCAGCAATTTCTGGGGATGGGAAGCGCGCCGGAAGCTTTCGTCGGGATACTTGTAGGGACGCGAGAAGTAGCGCCATGAGTTAGGAAAACGATCGATGGAGGCGGCTACGATGCTGATGCTGACCAGCAGAACCAACCCAAGAAACCACCACGAGTGAAATACATCGGTCAGACCGACCTTATCCAGGATTCGGAGAGCCTGTGGCGAATAGGCACGCTGCATTTCGCCCGGATCGGTCACCGGTCGCTGAAGCACGATGGTTCCGACCGCAGCGAAAATCACAACCAGGATCAGAAGAACCACACCGGTCTGGATGGAAGCAACGGTGCGCCACACTCTCTGCGGGACGGTGCGCGAATCTGCAGCCATATTCCTCCCCTTCACCGCTGGAGAAAGCACTTTTCTCGCCATTGGAAGGAATATGAGCTAAGTTGCTAAAGGCACTGTGGATAGCAGTGATCAGCCGTCAGTTAATAGGTTCACGATGTGAGCCATATCACACATGGACGCGGCGCTCCCCAAGGAATTTGGCGCACCGTTCGCAGACGGGCAAAGCTCAGGCAAGAGAGTTTGTTTTCAGAGCGATACGGTTTCAAATCGGGAATTTCGGTACGAGTTGTTGTGATGCTTATCACAAACCAAGTGAGACAAATCATAGCGGCGAGTTCCTATGCCGGTATCGGATTAGTCAAATGGCAACTCTGCTCCCAAAACTCCGTTGCGCAACTGCGGAAAAGCGACGCGCATGTATTGAGTTACTTGAGTCATTTTCAGCAACGAGAGTGTGGGAGAAGCCCCAAATTGATCCATTTCTCAGCTGTTACGATTTTATGCAATCGGGCTCAAATTACCAACCCCTCTGTTTTCATATTCTTAGAGAATATGTGCAATATCACGATGAGCTGGCGATTAAGGCGAGATTCGTGCATATCCACCTACGGAGGTGGTGGCAGAAGTGGCCCTGAGCCGTTCCAACCCGGACCCCAACGTCGCACTGGGATTCAAGGTTCTCAGAATGTTCGCCTTGGTAGTTACTCTCGCTGGCGCGGCCCGCGCAGTCCAGCATCCCGTTCCACTGGATCCCAAGGCCGATCCCTCCACCTGCATTGCCTGTCATGAGGACAAGACGAAAGGCAAGGCCGTGCACTCTGCAATCGCGATGGGCTGCACCAGTTGCCATGAGGTCCGAAACAATAAAGATGTAACCCGCGTCAAGTTGATCACTACAACATCTTATAGCCTTTGTCTGACCTGCCATGCGGACAAGAAAGCAGCCGACGTAAAAGGTACGGTTCACCCGCCGGCAGTACGCGACTGCTTAAAGTGCCACGACCCGCATACCACGGAGAACAAGAATCAGTTGCTGAAGCCAGTCTCTGGCGACGAGAAACAGAACCTCTGCCTGAGTTGCCACAAGACCGGATTGAATGTTCCTGCAAAGGGTAGCAGGCATGCCGCCCTTGACATGGGTTGCGATACCTGCCACACCACGCATAAGACCGGCGAAGTTGGAAAGGCGGAGTTTGATTTCCATTTGACTAAGTCGTCGCCGGCGCTCTGCCTGGACTGCCATGATGCCAAGAGTGCGGATCTGCAAAAGGCACATCAGAACCAACCCTTCGACAAAGCAGATTGTCTGAGCTGTCACGATCCCCACGAGTCCGCCGCTCCCAAGCTGATGGCAAAATTCATGCATCCGCCATTCGCCGACAAGCAGTGCGAAGTCTGCCACGCTCCGGCCAAGGATGGAAAAGTGGTGCTGACGCAGACCGATGCCAAGGCCCTGTGCGTGACTTGCCACGACGATAAAGCCAAGCTGATCGACACTGCCAAAGTGCAGCATCCGGGAGCAGCGGGCGAATGCATCGACTGTCACTCCCCCCATGCCAGCCGGCAGCCGGGACTTCCCAAGACGAACGCGGTTGACATATGCCTCGGCTGCCACAGCGACATTGCCGAGCTCGGCAAGAAGCGAGTTCATCACCAGCCAGCGTTCCAGCAGGGATGCGGAACTTGCCACGAGCCTCACGGCGGCGCTAACGATCATCTCCTCCGGGCAAGCACAACCAATGCGCTGTGCCTCGAGTGCCACGGACCGGACGCCGATCCGAAAGAACTCGAAGGCCAGCACCTGGTCACGATCTTCGATGGAAAAGTGAAGCTGCCGGAGAACTACTTCAGCAAAGTAGTGACTCTGCCGCTGAAATACGGCATGGGGCACCCGACCGAGCGCCACACGGTCGTCGACGTGATGAATCCAAAAACGAAGACGACGATCCCGATCAATTGTCTAACCTGTCATCAAGCGCACTCCGGTAAGGAGGAGGGGATGCTGGTGAAGGATCAAAAGAACAATATGGATTTCTGCAAGACCTGCCACGCTAACGGCTTGGACCTGTCGGACGTAAAGATTGGAGGCAAGTGACATGTTGAAATCTCAGGCAAATTCGCCTCGGTCGTGGAGATTCACGGCAGTCCTGATTAGCTTGGTGGCGCTGGTCTTCGCTTTGCCTGTGTCGCTCCATGCGGACAAGAAGAAGGCTACGACCGCGCCGCCAGTCAAGCCCGGAGACGAGCGCGTGAAGGGCTATTTCGATGTCAGCAAGATCGTATGGCCGAATCCGCCGGCGATCGCGCGGATCAAGTTCGTAGACCTCTTCACCGGAGAAAAGATCGATTCCAAGCTATTTGCCAAAGAGAAGCCCAAGCAGAAATGGATGGATCGCCTGGCTGGACAGCAGACCTACGACGAGATCAAAGTCACGAGCCTTCCCTTTCAGCTCATTCGCACCTACGGAGTTGGGGTCGATTCGAAGGGCAAGATCTATGCGGCAGACCAAGCCGTAGGCGCTATCTTCATCTTCGATCCAGAGACGAAAAACGTCGAGTTGATCGGGAACGGCAAGCAGGCAAACTTCGCCGTGATCGTAGGCGTGGCATTGGACGATAATGATCGCCTCTTTGTCAGCGATGCCAGACTGCATCACGTGCTCGTCTTCAACCCCAAGCACGAGCAGGAAGCAGCTGTCGGAACCGAGGTATTGGTTCGCCCGGGTGGCATTGCCCTGGATCGGGAGAATCGATTCCTCTACGTGGCCGATACAGGGCAGGACGTCGTCGACGTCTTCGATGCCGACACCTTCAAACTGCTGCGCCAGATCGGCAAGCCCAGCAAGAAGCACAATCAAACCGACCCTGGAACTTTCTCGCTTCCCGAATGCGTAGCCGTGGATAGCGACGGCAACCTTTACGTCACCGACACCTTTAATAACCGGGTAGAGATCTTCGACGCCGACGGCGGCTTTATCAGCATGTTCGGCAAGAACGGCGACGGGCCGGCGGATCTGGAGCGGCCCAAGGGTATCGCCGTTGACGGCGATGGCCACATCTGGGTGGTCGATGATGCGCAGGACAAAATCAAGGTCTTCAATAACCAGGGCCGCCTGCTCATTTACATGGGCGACCATGGATTTTACCCCGGCCAGTTCATGGGCGCGTGGGGGATCGCCATTGACAAGCTGAACCGGGTCGTCGTCTCGGAGACTTACCCCGGCCGTGTGCAGGTCTTCCGCTACATAACAGACGCCGAGGCCGCTGCCGAAAAGGCGCGCCGGGAAAGCGGAGAGCAGAAGTCGGCCAGCACTGCGCCTGCGCAAAAATCGCCGGCTGCGCTGCAGTCTCAAGCAACGGCGGATCCATCGGCGAAGAAAGATTCTGCGGCGCATTAGCGCCGCGACAGAGTTTGGCCGCCTCGGCGGCCAAGACGGATCCGGACAAAATCCGCGTCCGAGTGTAGACGGAGTAACAACTTTATACGGAGGCTTCAAATGAAGAAACTAGCGTTAGCAGTTCTCGTAGTCGTCGCTTCCATCGGCGTGGCGACGGCACAGGACGTACTCGGCGCGCACAACGGGTACGGCCGTGGCTGTGTCATGTGCCACGCTCCGCACAGCGGTTCGCAAGGCAACGGCGTTTCCGCCACACAGGCGGCAAAGGATCCACAGAACGGTATGTATGCTCTGTGGGGACAAGACCTTTCTCCTCTGTTCGGCCAAGTCTTCAACTTCAGCGGCGACGGCGCGAATACCTACCAGGTAACCCTGCCTGCTGCTGGCACGATCACCAGCGCTCATGACGCCAACACTGTCATCCTTTTCTGCCTAAGCTGCCATGACGGCGTTCTCACGAGCGTTGGTATGATGAAGGGCACGACCGTTGAAACCCTGCCCATCGTGGGCGGCAATGCACCCACGCTGCTCGGCAAAGCGAAACCGTCCGCGGGCGGCGAATATACCAACGACCACCCAGTGGGCGGCTCGGCCGTCGTCTCTTGCGGCGGGCAATACAACTGGGATTGCACTGGCGGCGGCACCGTTGCGATCCAGATGACTGGCGCCAATTCAAGCCAGTTCATCATCAACAACCCGGGTTCTTTCTGGAACACAGGTAAAGTTTCGGGCGCCAATCAGTCTTTAGCTACCTTTGGCACAACCGTAACGGCGGTCACTTGCACCTCCTGCCATAATCAGCACAGCATGACCGTTTACTCCAACAACAACGGCAACTACACAACCATGTTTTTCATCAAGGGCCAGTACACCCCGCTAGCTGGCGGCAACGCGGTAGCGCAGTTCTGCCGCAACTGCCACGGTGGCGAGTCGAACGAAATGGCCGGCGTGAAGGGCGTGCCGACCGTCTAGTTATGTATATATGTTTGTTTTATCCGGGGGAGGAAGTTTCCTCCCCTATTTTTAAAGTGAGGAAGTCATGAGATCCCAAATGCCAGCTTGCGCAGTGCTGATCATCGCGCTCTCTACGGTCTCGGCCCAGGTCGCGTCACACGCCCCTACCGTGGCGCCGAAGGCAGAAACTGCGAGCGCGTCATCGCAGCCTGTGGGAAAACCGCTGCTTCGGGTGAACGGCGCGGTGCTGACCGAGGGCGACTTGGCACGCGAGATCGCCGCGATCTTTCCCTACGCCCGCCAGCATAATGGCGGCGTTCCACAGTCGATGGGAGGAGACATCCGCCAAGGCGCGGCGAAGATGATGGTCTTCGAGGAGCTGGTCTACCAGGAGGGGAAACGGCGCAACATGACAGTGTCCGCCGACCGCATGCAGCGCGGCATAGCGGAGTTCCAGAAGCAGTTCACCTCCCAGGAAGAGTACGACCAGTTCTTGCAAGATGAGTTCCACGGAGATCGGACGTTGCTGCGGGCCAAGATTGAGCGCTCTTTGCTGATCGACGAACTTCTCAATCTGGAGGTCACGAACAAGGCGGTCGTCTCCGTGGCCGAAGCCAAGGCTTACTTCGACAAGCATCCTGAACGTTTCCGCATCCCGGAATCCTTCGCGTTTCAGAGCATTTCCCTTCTTCCTCCGACGAACGCGACAGCGGCCCAGTTGAAGGAAGCCCACAAGCGCGCTGAAGATGCGCTGCGTCAGGCCAAGGCAACCAAAAATTACGAGCAATTCGGAATGCTGGCTGAAAGACTTTCCGAGGATGATTTCCGCGTCATGATGGGCGACCATCAGGCCGCCGACCGTTCGAAGCTGCCCCCAACGATCGTGACCGCCGTCGCGGCCATGCAGCCCGGCCAGGTGAGCGACATCATCGAATTTGCCCCCAACGCTTTTACCATCCTGCGACTGAACGCGCACATCCCGGACGGGATGCAGACGTTTGCCGCAGCAAAGAATGCGATCATAGAGCAATTGACGAAAGAGAAGACTGAGCAACTTCGTTCCGCTCTCGCCGCCAAGTTGAGCAAGAACGCCAAGATCGAAAAGTTGTAGCCATTGAATCCCCCCGTAGGAAAAATCGATCTCAAAGATTTGGGTTTTAAACGCTGATAAGGGCCGCAAGCGGTTGCTCGTGAAAAGCGGTTCCGAATCGGGTCTTTCTCCTCAGTCTGGGGCGCGCTTTCCCGCTGGATCCCTCTGAAGGGCACGGTCGTCCCGCCCAACTTCCTGTGAATCTTAGGCTTAGATGAGGGCCCGAGTGGCATCGCGATTGCCACTCCTCGATTGAAAGTCGCTCCTTCGTTGCTCCACCTGCGAGTTCAATTCCGCGCCGAGGAAGCTTTTAAAGGGGCGGAGAGAGTCTTGAAGCCGTGAGAAGAGGTGCGATAATTTCGGCCGTAGTGGTGGTGGCGCTCGCAGCGCGCGCGTCGGCGCAGATTTCTCTCGGCGAGACCAGCATGAGGCTCAACAGCACGGTCTCGGTAGGATACACCGGCGACTACTCCAACCAGGCAGGCTCCGACCACGGCTTCACTCCTTCTGGCATTGCGGACCTGTCCGGTTTCTACTACAACCCGAATTTCTTGTCATTCCTGGTAGAGCCGTTTTACGGCCAATCGCGAGTCAATTCCGATTTTCAGTCGATTACCTCGGCTGGCGGCGTCAACGCGAGCGCCGGGATTTTCAGCGGCAGCCACTTCCCCGGGTCGATCTCGTATTCCAAGATTTACAACAGTAGCGGGAACTTTGCCGTCCCAGGATTGGCCAATTACACGACCCATGGGAATTCCGACAACCTTGCCATGACGTGGGGCGTTATCTTGCCGGGTCTACCCAGCCTTCATTTCAGCTTCGCCGACGGAAGCAGCGATTATTCGGTATACGGGGCGAACTCGCAAGGGAACGAGCACCATGACGCGTTCTCCGCCATGGCTGCTTACCAGATTAAGGGGTTCTACCTGAATGGCGGCTATCAGTACACAGGTTCGCGGGCATTAACCCCGCAGTTCCTTACCGGCGAGCCAGCGGAACAAACGAATACCGGCGATAATTCGCTTTCATTCAGCGTCTCCCATAAGCTGCCATGGAATGGCGCCGTAACGGGAGGGCTCGGCAGAAGCACTATCAGCTCAGATTCGGAAGGCAATACTTTTACCACGACCATCGACACCGCGACCACCGGCGTCAACTTCTCTCCCATGAAAGACCTGAATGTAGGCGAGAACGTTTATTACACAGACAACCTGGAGGGATCGCTGTTGAGTTCGCTGCTCGCTGCGGGAATCCCCCCGCAAGACTTGACGCAACAGTCGTCCTCGAACAGCCTGGCCTTGAACACCTATGCTAGTTATGACATACCTTCGCTGGATCTGCATCTTCACGGCACGGCTAGTCGCCAGCAACAAAGCTTCCTCGGAGAATCATTCGTTTCCGACTCATACTATGGAGGGGTTACTTATTTCCACGAACTGCTCGGCGGTCAGTTCACTGGCTCGGTGGGGCTCACGCAAACCTCGATCAGTACTACCAACCAAAGCCTGCGGGGCCTGAGCGGTGCCGCCGCCTACAGCCATCGGATCCACCGCTGGACGCTAGCTGCGGCCTTTAGTTATGCGCAAGACACGCAGACCGCGCTGGCCGCGTACACGGGCTCCAACGAAAGTTATTCGGGCAGCTTGGGCCGCAAGATCGGGCGTAGTTCGTATTGGAGCGCGAGCGCAAGCAGTGCAAAGAGTTCTTTGAGCGACCAGCCCGGGTCCGCCACAGCAAGCCAGAGCTACACGACCTCCCTCAGCTTCCCCGTACTTAGCCTCAGCGGCTCGTACTCGAAGTCCACGGGGAACGCGCTTTTGACAGCCACAGGGCTGGTGCCCACGCCGGTGCCCTTGCCCGTCGTCAATCCGGCAGCAGTTGTATTCTATGACGGCAAATCGTACTCGGTGGGAATCGGATCGCACCCGGTTCGTGGCTTCACAATTTCCGGCATTTTCTCGAAAGCCTTGAGCAACACCGTGAGCACCCAGACCAGCTCCAACAATAGCAATGAATACTTTAACTTCATTCTCGTTTACCACATTCGCAAACTGGATTTCAACGCGGGTTACCTTAAATTGAATCAGGCATTCAGCGTCTCCGGACTTCCGCCAACCATGGTAGGCTCGTATTACTTCGGCATAAAGCGATGGTTCAATATCTTCTGACGGCAGCTCTAGACCGCAAATGGGTCAAGAACATTTTGGTGGCTGGCGCGGTAATGCTGGCCCTGATTCCGTCTGCGGCGGGAGGGTCCAAACCTAAACCGGAGAGCCGCGTGACTGTACCTCAATTGGAACTGGAGGGCGGACGCAAACTCTTATACGAACGCGCCTTCAGCTCCGAACTGGAAGTTAAAACCAAGCGCGGCTTTTGGAACCGCGTACTTGATTTTGTGGCGGGCGCGCCGGACTTTCACACGCTGCAGGGTCCTTACGGCGTGGTCTCGGATTCAAAGGACAGAATAATAGTGACCGATCCCGCCGCAGGCGGCATTCACATTTTCGATTTCGCGCAACAGAAGTACAAGTTCATTTCGCGAAAGAAGGAGAAGGATGGCCTGGAAACGCCGCAATGCGTAGCCGTGGACGCCGCCGACAATATTTACGCGACGGATTCGGAGTCGGGCAAGATTTTCGTTTTCGACCCCAGCGGAAAATTCCAGCGCGTAATCGGTAGCCTGCCGGGCGGTGAGGGCTATTTCAAGCGGCCCACGGGAATCGCGGTAGATTCGAAAACACAGCGGATCTATGTGACCGATACGCTGAGGAATAAGATTTTCGTGCTCGACATGCAGGGAAATGTTCTGCTGACGATCGGCCAGAATGGTAGCGGCAATGGGGAATTTAATTTTCCAACGGAATTGCGTTTGCACGGTGACGAATTGATCGTCGTCGATGCCATGAACTTCCGCGTCCAGGTGCTGGATCGTTCCGGCAGCTTCCGCTATGCGATTGGACAGATTGGAGAGGGCCGGGGCCAAATGTTTCGCGCCAAGGGAATAGGAGTGGATTCGGAAGGCCATCTTTATGTTGTGGAAGGGTTGAGTGCTCTGGTCCAAGTCTTTGATCGTGATGGCAGTCTTTTGTATTACTTCGGGCAGCGAGGCACGGGTCTCGGAGATTTTCAGCTGCCCACGGGGCTATTCATCGACCACAACGACCGTGTCTTTGTGGTGGACTCTTACAATCGCCGCGTTCAGGTTTTTCATTACTTCGGACTGACGAAACAAGCCGAGGGAGTCAAGCAGTGAAGTCGAAACTGTTTTCGATTTTTGTAATCGCTGTGTTGACCGCCAGCTTGGCGGCGCATGCGCAGATTAGCGCCGATGTGCTCGGCTCACATAATTTGTCGCCTGGGAGTACTTCCCCCATCACCGGAACCATATCTGCGCCGTGCTTGTATTGCCATGCCCCGCATTCGAGCATAGGGGGGACAACGGTACCAGTCCCCTTGTGGAGCCAAAAGCTATCGAGCGTTCAGTCCTACCAGGTTTACACGAGCACCACGATGGTGAATCAAACCAACCCTTCACCACCTTTAGGTTCTGACAGTACTCTTTGTCTGAGTTGCCACGACGGTACGGTGGCGCCGGGGACGCTGCAACCTTGGGGCCAGGTGCCAATGATAGGCAGCATGAACAGCACCGACATCTTAGGGACCAACCTGCAGGCGGTCCACCCTTTCAGCTTTGTGCTTCCGTTAAAAGCTAACCCGGCAGATCTGGTCTCATCGCTAACTGCTACTCCGCCCTCCACCGCTGACACGACTGGAGCTGTAAAGCTCATCAATGGCAACGTAGAATGCACGAGTTGTCACAATCCGCATGTGCAGAACATCGACCCCAACTCAAACTTCCTGGTGATCAACAACTCCAGCAGCGCGCTCTGCCTGGCCTGCCACAGTACAACGCCCTCAGGGACGGGAATGGGCATGGACGTGGCTGCCCAGTCCGCGCGGGTTAGCTTCGGTACCCAGGTTTCCGAA
>Ga0224545_1000281_pt1 | contig 10836 bp, 20 predicted proteins | sample 714P12024metaG_FD_179906 | JGI IMG/M metagenome (GOLD analysis project Ga0224545, IMG submission 179906) | Peat soil microbial communities from Stordalen Mire, Sweden - 717 P1 20-24 | ecosystem: Environmental > Terrestrial > Soil > Wetlands > Peat | place: Sweden: Norrbotten County, Stordalen... | reverse complement strand
AGAAACGTCGTCAATATGGCTATCAGGTGCTAGCCAATGAACAAACTCTTTGGCGCTAATGTGTGTCGGTTTTTGAACTGTTTTTTTCTCAAGGCCAAACTGAAGGTCGACTTGTTTGCCCGTGTTGGCGATTACCGTCCATGTCTTCGTTTTCATTGTCTTTGCTATGCCCGCTGGCAACAGAGCAAGCTGGCATCCGCCCGAAGATTCAACTACAACCAACTTCATTCTGCGACGGTCATGAAGAGTATGACTAGGTTTCAGTTCCGAGGCTGTGCCAAAATGACCAGTCCTTAGGGATTTAATCACGGGGAAGACGGAAGAGGTCGAAATTTGGTCATTGCTCGTACCAATCCGCGTGTCGTGCTCAGCCGCCACACTTGAGGCGTTGCATACACGGTTGGAAGCAGGCGAGGCACACGCCTCCCGAATCGAACCTCAGGTCTTTGTCGCTTCTTTCTTCAACCGCTCGATCTGCTCCAAATGATTCGGTCCGTGTTTCGACATCATCCTCACATAGTCGCCAACGGTGACTGGGTGATCGAGTTCAGGATGACGGCGGATTTCAGCAAGTCAACGGCCTTCAGCCGCCTCAGCAACCTCACATTGGCGTGGCGGTTTAGTCCATAGAGCGCGACCAGTTCCGAGATCGGCGATTCCAGATATCCCAGATTCTTCGCCCAAGCGTCCTGATCAATCGGCGCGATTATGGGGTCTTTGTCCGCAAGCATTTGCCGAATGCGGTAGGCATAGAGGATTTCCATGTCGGCGAGATGTCCGAGCATCTCCCAGATGCACCATTTGTCCGGGGAGGGTTTATAGCGCAGCGTCTTTTCCGGCAGGCCCAGCACGGCGGCTGCGATCTCTTTCGGACTCTTCTCGGCGGCGTCCAGATGCTTTTTCAGTTCGGCTTCAGTCACATATGCCTCACATCGTTCGGGTTATTGTAAAACCCGACGACCGCACAGGGATATCTCCCACCCGCGACGGCGGCAAATACGCGAATTCCTCGGCCGTGGGGGCGCTGCGCAGGGGAACTCCGGCGATTCTCAACGGGCGTAATCGCCGCCTCATAATTGATCCGAGACTGTCTCTAAAGTAACTTTTGCAACCATTCCAACAGACGTAGCCTAAAAAGAAGCAGGAACCCGAGGGCAATACACCTAATGCGAAAGATGAACCGCGCTGCGTTCCTTGCTCTGCTCACGATCAGCATGATTGGTCGGCTGGCCTTCGCGCAGAATCCGCCCACGCTCCTCGTTGTCCCGAGCAAAGCGACTATGTTGGTGGGCGAAACTCGTACCTTCCGCGCCGTAGGGAAGGATGGCCGCAAGCAACAAAATGTCACATGGAATGTCTCACCTGAAAACGCCGCTACACTTACGACAGACGGCGACGAGGCGACCCTGCGAGCTAATGAACCATCCGCAACCGTAGTACTGACCGCCCACGCGGGTGACCACTCTGCTCAGTCCAGCATCGAGATTCATTCCGGTGCTGTATTGGCTCCGGGGACGGCGATCTGGTCGGTCACCAACCTGCCCGGCTGCAAATCCGGGAAAATATCACAAACCGTTCCCACCGCAAACGGTCCCGATCTTTACGTTGAAGAGGCGTGCCCGGACGGCACCTACGTTCGTGCCATGACAGCGGATGGCCGCGAAATTTGGCGCAGGCGACTTGGAGACCTCGCGGCACCCTCGCAACCCAGCCTCTCATCGAAAGAGAAAACACAACCCGCCGAACATCTCAATCTGAGCGCCCACTCGCTCTGCGACGATGTTTCTTCCGGCATGACTAAGAATGCCGTCTCAAAGCTGGCCCAAGATCGCAACCTTCGGCTGGAGGACAAAGAGCGGGAGAGCAACAGTTGGATGATCGAGGAGCAACATTTCCAGTGCAGGATCATGTTTAACGAGACCGAAACCGTCGTGGCGAAAAAAAAGAAAATCATCAGCACGGACTAGTGAGGTCGAGCTTGCTGCTTATGGCAAGCTGGCGGCAGGTATATTGAGACGGAATGGATACCGAGCAGAGCATCGCCGAAATCGAGTCGTTAGAGCGCATCTTCGCGCTACCAGATGCGAGACCGCTGAGCACTGGCGACCTCTCGGCAGCGAATCGAAGACACGATGAAAAGCTCGCGAACAGCCCGTGGTTCCAGCTTTGGCAGCGGTATGGCGTCTGTTGCCGAACCGGGTCCCCAGCACTTCGACTACCGGGAACGAGGGACTAAACTTCCTGCGAATGGACGCGACAAACGGCGAAGAAAACAACTGCTAATCTCCTGCCGAAACTCACCGAGACTGAACAAGACCTACTTTTGCACATCGCCTGTGGCATCATAGGGGCAATGACGCCCACAGTTAAGATGATTCTCGTCGCCGTGGTTTCGTTTGTTCTGGGTCATATCAGTTGCGCCATCATTCATCACTTCCACCACCACTTGCACAATGTCGCGAGATAAAGCCATGACCACCGGCTAAGGTCGGGGGACGAGTTTCGTCCACCCCTTCAAGTAAGCCGCCTTCGCCTGATCGAGGGTCATTGTTTTATTTACGCACACGTTTCGCCAGAGCAAGAGTTCCACTTTATCTTTGACGAATGAACCATACTTCCCTGCGTGCGGTTCGAACCAGACGTTTTCCTGCGTGTCTGAGCCGCCCATCCAGTGCGGAAGCCAATGATCGAACTCTCCGGAAGATTTCTTTGTGCTCGCCGGGTATCCGTATGCGGCGAGGATCGCATTCTTCTCCGCATTGGTCACGCTGCGCGGTCGGTCAGTGTTTGAAACACATGCCAGCGATGCGTCCATTTCGCCGGGGGTTAATTTGGGATCGGGCACGGTGCAAAAGCCACTGGACTTGTCGATGTCGATCTTCCGGCAGTGCTGGGCTGAGGCGAGGGTCGCTCCTAGCAGGAACGTCGCGGCGATCAGGCGCTTCGGCGGCGTAATCTTGGTCATTGGGGTAAGGGAGATGTTACGCGGCTGCGTTGGTATTTGTCAGGTCGCATACCAATCGGAGTGCGGCGGCCACCGCTTACACGAGAAGCACTTGGTCGCAGTCCACTGGTGAAGACAGGCGGGGCAAACTCCCCCGGTGTCGAACGTGTTCCATCGATGCCCACAGCTACACGCCCAACGGTCATCTTTGCGGGGCGACCAGCCGCAGAGCTGGCACCGGATGCGGGGGCCGGATGGCTCCCGGCTCTTCTCGTTCTCAACCTCGCGGTCCAGAACAACTGACGATTTGCCAGCGTCGTTTAACATCGCGGCGGATTCCTGCCTACGAATCGCGTTTTGACAACGCCGTCCTACCCGTCTCTGGGCTCAAGATTTCGTCTGCATGAGCGCGTTGAATTGGCTGGAGGAAGGGGTGGTATGGCCTTGCTCGGGGAGATTGGAATTAGGTTCCGGTGTTGAGTGCTTCCTTGCCCTACCGCCCAGCGACAGAACTCCAAGGGAGCATCCCAAAATTTCGAGGGCAAGAAGTATAAAGACACTCGCATTAAACCACGCAGTCCAATCACCGGGCGCGACCATGAACACATTGTTTCCAGATGCATGCAGGAAGTGCTCATAAAGATCGGCACTCAAGGCAGCCAAAAAGAAAATTATCGAGACCAAACCAATAAGCTTGTCGCTGATCTTCCACAACGCAATCGATACGCCTCCATGTAGTAAGGTCAACAGAACTACTGCCAGCCAGCTAACGCGGTTGTTTGGGGCTGGAAGAACGCTCGCGGCAAGAAACAGGTGCCAGATCGCAACGATCCAATGTGCAACAACAATTAATAGGGTGAGAGTCCGTAGCCTTGTCATAGTTTGGTAGTCTCTTCCTGATGGAGTTTGTCCCCGTCCTGCGTTAAATTCTACACTCGGTTTCTCGCCGGGTTCAGGATTTCGCCAGTGGGCCAGCGGATGTGTGGGCCGGAAGAATCGTGGCTCTTACCTTCCTCAAGCTCGCGATCCAAAAATGATGGATTTCGCAGAGTCGCTCACAGAACTGATGTTGTCTCTCAGACAAAGAGCCGATTCTGGGTGTCGGCTAGCTCCACGGGAGCGGAACATTCTGCGTCGTCGTTAGCCACATGATTGATCCGCGTGCTGATCGGATAGCACCGCATCTGCCGAGCGTCGTAGGGCTTCAGAAGATCGGTCGCCGCAGTCACATTATTCATTCCCGGATCGAGCCACAGTTCGTAGCCGTCTGGATCAAGGATGACGGGCATTCGGTCGTGGACGGCGGATGTCACCGCGTTTGGAGTCGTGGTCAGGATCGAGCAGGTCTTGACCCAGTTGCCGATTGGGTCTTTCCAGCGATCCCAGATTCCTGCGAACGCGAACAACTCGCCGTCGTTAACTTCAAAGCAGTACGGCTGCTTGACTTTCCCCGTCTTCGCCCATTCGTAGAACCCGTCCGCAGGGATCAGGCACCTGCGAGATTGCAGCGCATCGCGGAACGCGGGTTTGGTGCTCGCCGTTTCCGATCTTGCGTTGATCATCTTGGCGGCGACCGAAGGGTTCGGTGCCCATGATGGAATGAGTCCCCACTTCATCAGCGACAGTTCACGTACAGGCTCCTTGGGATTCTGGCGGATGACCGGGACGGGCTGGGTGGGAGCAATGTTGTATCTGGGAGTCCACTCCTCTTCACCCGACACGCTGTCGAAGTATTCCTCGACAAGCTGCTTTCTCCGCGACAGTCGATAGCGCCCGCACATGGGGAGATTATGGCTGGCTGGGTGGGGAACTCACTTTGCGTCGTGCTGTGGTCAAGCAGATCACGAGCGAAGTAAAGACAGTCCACTCGGCGAAACCGCTGTCTCTCGACGCTCGCTTGCTGGAAGTGCTGAAAGCGCACAAACAGCGGAGTGACTACACAGAGCCGGGAGATTGGGTATTCGCTTCGCCCGATCTAAACGGAAAGATGCCGCGCTCCTACACTTGCTTCTACGAGAAGCTGGGCAGAGCGTGTCAGGATGCGGGAATCAAGCACGTGTCAGCGCATAGTTTCCGTCACAGCTATCGCGCATGGTTGGACGAGCTTGGAACCCCCATCAGCGTTCAGCAGCGTGCGATGCGCCATGGGGACATCAGAGTCACTATGAATGTGTACGGGGACCCGGTGAATGATGCTCTGCGAGACGCAAGCTCGAAAGTTGCGGAGTGGGCTATTGGTCAGTCACTGACCAAAAGTGTGAGCTAAGTTCTTTAGATGTTGGGGTGGGAGACGGGAATTGAATCCCGCCCAAGACGTTATCTAAACGACTTACAGCGCGGCAGATGGCACCTATCGCGGCTTATTCAGCACACTACGTACTAACGGCACGTGGCGAGCACTCCGAGCCCTTCGATTGGGCCGCCGTATCATAGAGTTCCAGCCTGTCTGACGCTTCTTTCAGCTTCCCGCCATACTCGTCTTTGCTCTTGGCCCACTGGTGGCGGTAACGCTGAGCTCTTTTCATTTCGTTTAGCAGCTTCGCATCCGTCCACCGTCGCGTGTATTGACGTGCGGTGCGCCGCGCCACAGTTGCCAACCGTGCGATATCGTTATTCTCAAACCATGACTGGGGCTGCGCAGAGAGCAGTCGGTAAATGCGAACTTCGTGGTCGGAGATTATGTCGTTTGTCACCATACCCCAGTATGCCCCTCCGTGCCTCGTATCGCCAATGGTCAGTAAGTGCCATGCCCCAGCCCAAAACGAACGTCCCGCGCCTGTTTTCACTTGCCATCCGGAACACCGTTGTGCAATACTGCACGTAGGTCGCTGGTTTTAAAGCCTCATCTCAGTTCCGGGATGGGGCTTTTCCCTTTGCGGAATTTCCGGCACGCTAAAGCACGGTTGAGCAATCGAACAGAGCGCAGATAGAGCGCGGCAAGTTCCGCAATATTCACGCTCACCGCGGCGCAACGGATTTGAGTAGCGGTGCGCTCGACCCACGGTGACCGGATGGTCGGCGCTTCTCTGTTCGTGCGGCATCCAATCTTGCCGCAACCTCGTCAAAAGTGGATGTGGGCCCCTTCCAACGCAATTCGTCAACGTCCTCAAACAGGGGCAGCTCCGTTCGTAGTGTCGCCAGCGTACGGAAGAGCAGTGCGTGATCGCGCTCGCCCGTGAGAGTATCTGCCAGAGCGCTGGCATTGGCGGCGTTCACGTGCCATTCGCGCCAATCTGTAGGAATCGATTCGAGATGGATGAATTTGGCAAGGACGGCAGCCGATGACTTCGCACCCCAGCCGCGCAGGCCCGGATAGCCATCCGCGGAGTCGCCCACCAACGCCAGATAGTCCGGGATCGATTGCGGCGAAACGCCATATTTCTTGACTATTCCTGGCTCGTCCAACGTGACGTGCGCCTTCCACCAGGCAAACTCGCTGGTATTTCCGCCGAGTCGAAGCACGCCCTGAGGCGCCAACATTTCCCACCGGGCATGTTGCCGTCATCATCCTGAACAAAGACGCGGAGCAGAATTTAGAAGTAAGCCTGGACTTTGGAACGCGGAGATCAGGAATGGTGAAGACCAAGACGCTGCACGCTCGGGCGCTTGATAGCCGGGAAGTTCTCATCACGCAATCTCCAGAACCCGGCCATCTCCAGGATGGCAAGTACACAGTGACTGTTCCCCACGCGACAGGGGTCTGCCTGACCCTCAACAGATGATCCAACCATCCGAATCTCGGGCAAACGGCAGCGCGTAGTAATGCCGGAACAGTTCGTATGTTCCGTCAATCAGAAAGATGTCCACCGCGCAACTCCCAGACAACCGTATAGGACGCGCCGCTTCTCTAGCAACTAGGACCAATTAGCTAGAAATGAGTTGTTACCCGGTGAGCAGCAGAACGGAAATGTTCGTGGATGTATCGCGGCTGAGAAGGAAAAGCTCTTTCATTGACATGCCTGTTTCCCCAACGTAAGAGTTGCCCCTAATGCAAAACTACTGTGGGTGGTTGTCGTTTTCAGCCTGAAGTGCCTTCTCGCGGGCTCCCCGGCCACTTTCAGGAGCTGCAACTGTCTTGACTGCCTTCCGTAGTGGCTTGCTAGTTCGCCGCGCGCCTTTAGCCCATCTTATGCCCGCCGAAGGTTTACCTTTCGTAGTCTCCTCGCCAGTCTCCTCGCGACCCTCTGGCCTGACTCCGAGTCTACCGGCCGTCTCCGTATCAAGCTGCCCTGTCACCGGCAGATTCTCAGCCTTCTGAAATCCGCGAATGCTCGCCTGGGTTCTGAGACCGAAGACGCCATCGACCTCCCCGCGGTAGCGTCCTTTGTCCTGCAGAGTTTGCTGCATCTTCCTGACATCGTTCCGATTCCCGACCGCTGGCACTTCTTTGCTCAGGTTGGCTCCCAAAGCGAGCGGCGTTGGACGTGGTCCCGAGACTCCCGTCGCCAGCAATATGAAGACGATCCCAGCCCACGCGGCTTTACCGGCTAACAACATTCCTTTTCCTCGATAAGTTCAGTTTGACCGTCAGATATCGTTCGAACAGTGATAATAGCCCTGTTGCTGTACGGTTTGCCGCATGAACTAGCGATTATCCGCTACAACTATCGGTCGGTTGAGTATGTCCGCCGCCTGCGTCAGAGTCAGATCATCGGATACTCTGTGGAAATCCTGATGGTTTTCCTTCTTCTGCACACCGATACTCGCGAACAGAAGCGCTTTGCCTGTCATCTCCAAACTCAGGGTAGTCATGTCCCAATGGCCGGGAACAACTTCTGCCTGCGTGACCTCAAAGTGGCCTCCCTTGTCCAAGTGTCCCAGCAGACCGAATCCGAATTTCACCGTCTGTGTGAGATGACCATCAAACCGAGCCAGTCGCTCTTGTTTGCGGTCGACCCACATCTCGCCTTCCATGTCATGGAAAACACGGGCCTCCATGGATGGCGCGTGAAAACTCGGGTTTGGTCTAAAACTCAGCTTCACCAGGTTTCCGTCACCACCCGCGTAGCTGAACGCAAATGCATCCGGCAGCATCTTGAACAAGCGTCGCCCCTGTAGGGTCTCAGCGTCCAGAGCTCGCCGCAATTTTTGTTGTGCGCTTCGACTGGTCATTAACTCCCGCACACGCTCGTCCTCTTCCAGCTGTTGTTTCGCGTTAAGGGGGCGGTTGTCAATAGACAGGAGTCGACTGAGAGAACCTTCTTTGGTCTCAACAATTTCCTCGACTTGTTTCTTCCCATCCTGTTCTTTTTCTAATCGGTACATCCAGTTGGCGTGGTCATCTTGGAAGGCTAGTTCGTTAGTGACTACCCGCCGCGCGAGGTCGTTGGCCGACACTGAGCTGTTGGGAACGGACTGAGGACGCGCGGATACGCCGAGCAGGATGATCGTCAGTATCAGGACTACGGAGTTGCGTTTCAGTGTCATAGGCAATGACAACGCCAGACGTCCATCGCGACTTCGATACTTGGAGTCCCGGCTATCTGATGTTCCTCGCCGGCATGCACAACGGCATCAGCCGCCTCTACGAAACCTTCGGCAATGGTGGCGCCGATACCGAGAAGCGCATCCTCCAGCCTGAAGATTACTCGCGCACGTGGTACCGTCAGAATCCTCCGCTCCCCTTGGTGACTTGGTCGCAGCGCGACAATAACAACTATGAAGAAAGTGCTCTGCTCTCCACGCTCTCCTACTTCTCGCATAACACCCGCCATTTCCTCGAGAACTACTACCTCAAGAGCAAGCGTGCCCTTCGCTCCGATTGGCCGTTCTTCCGCGCTCGAAATCATTAATGGCATCCCCATGTGGAACAATGCTATGCCCTGGCAGAAATCCGATCTAACCCCGAACCTCGGCGCCATCGACAGCACTCCTGACGTGCGCCCCGGCTTGGGTTACGATGGTCTCGCTCATCTGAAAAAGTTCGTGGAGCAAGGCGGTCTTCTCATCACCTGCGAAGACACCGCTCAGTTCGCCATCGACACCGGTCTTGCCCCAGGCGTCAGCGTTGCTCCCCACGACGATGCACGAGTTGTCGGCACCGTGATGAATACCGTCTTCGTCGCCCCAGACAATCCAGTAGCATTCGGCTATGGAACCAATGTCCCCGTCATCCGTGCCAGCGGTATGGCCTTCAACGTCAGTAATACCCTCGGCCGCGCGGCATTCCGCGTTTTGATGGACCCCTTGTCCGATCCATTCGACCCCTACGCGAAACGGCCAACCGGCCGCGGCAGCGTCGAAGATAGCGACGAGCCACAGGGCAGAAAGGTCGCGGAGCCGGAGCCGCTCGTGAAGCAACACCCATGGGAACCCAAGCAGTTGAATGAGGAACAGACGCGCAATAATCCGCAGGTAATTCCGGTTCAGAGCCGGCCGGATGTCATCTTGCGCTTCTCCGACGCCAAGACGCTCCTACTCGATGGCCTTCTCGACAAGCCCTCATCGATCGCTGAGCATTCCGTAGTGGTGAACGCGCATCTGGGCCAGGGAAACGTGCTACTCTTCGGCAACAACCCAGTCTATCGAGGCGAGACCATAGGCAATTACGCCCTGGTGTTCAACGCAATCCTTAACTATCAGAATCTCGCACACAAGGACTCGCCTCCGGACAAGCAGCCATAACCTGGCCCGCGTTCATCGCCGATGAATCGGATTCGGCCGGCTGTGAAAGGCTTTTACAGCATACGTGCTACATTCAACGCAAGAGTTAGAGATACGAGAGACATATGAATTTCTTGAAAAAATTCCATTTTCCTCTTTGTGCTCTTTTTATTGTTTTGCTGCAACTCGGCTTCACACAAGAGATCAGCTTCCATATCACACCTCTTCGTCCAGTGGAGGAGTTGCGCGCTGCAGCGCTCAAGCAGCAGCCACCGCGCGAGCAGCGCGCGTTCCTCAAAGCTGATCTCGTGGAATTGGTCAAGCTCGATCCCACGATCAAGCTCGATATCCGCTATGCCACCTCGAACAATTTTCTGGGCTCGCCGCTATACACTCAGGCCCGGGCCTTCCTTCAACGGCCAGCAGCGGAAGCGTTGCTCCTCGCCCACCATGAACTCAAGGCTCAGGGATACGGTCTGATCATCCACGACGGCTACCGCCCATGGTACGTCACCAAAATCTTCTGGGATGCCACGGCCGACGACAAAAAGATTTTTGTCGCCGATCCCCGAGAGGGCTCGAAGCATAACCGCGGATGCGCGGTCGATCTCTCACTATACGATTTGAAATCGGGCAAAGAAGTTAAGATGCCCAGCGGCTACGACGAAATGAGCGATCGCGCCTATGCCGACTATGCCGGTGGCACAACCGACGAGCGCGCCCGCCGTTCCCTTCTGCGCCAAGCCATGGAAAATCAGGGTTTCGCGGTTTATCCCCAGGAGTGGTGGCACTTCGACTACAAGGATTGGAAACGATATCCGATCCTCAATCTAAAGTTCGAAGATCTCGGACAGTAGCGAGTTGCCGCTGCTCAAAGCGGGGGAGCGTTGGGCGATTCACGAGCGATCGGGGCGTTCCGAGTGCTAGGAAACGTTTTTCAACAAGCTGCTAGGCGATGGCGGCCCCGCTGCTTTCATTGCAACACCCTTTGCCGAATAAGCGAGGGCGCGGTTGATGGTAGTCCACCGCAAACCGCATTCGTCGTTCGCGAAAGCGGCAATCACTCCTGGGGTAGAGGCCGTGGATGTCGAGCAATTCGCCCGAGAGCTCAACGGTAGCCAGTAACCAAGACCTTATTCATCGCGTCAAGCACGCACTCACATGAGAGAGAAGCGACTCTCCTCTGCGGCGTCGTTGCAAGCGCTCGAGTCGATCCAGAGCGCGGGTAAGACTTCGGTCGGTGGGCTGCGTCGTAGCGAAGAAGCCTGTCGAGATCATCACTGTTCGGA
>Ga0224545_1000280_pt1 | contig 10858 bp, 5 predicted proteins | sample 714P12024metaG_FD_179906 | JGI IMG/M metagenome (GOLD analysis project Ga0224545, IMG submission 179906) | Peat soil microbial communities from Stordalen Mire, Sweden - 717 P1 20-24 | ecosystem: Environmental > Terrestrial > Soil > Wetlands > Peat | place: Sweden: Norrbotten County, Stordalen... | reverse complement strand
AACCAATCCATTGGTGAACTGAATACGGGGACTTCAGAAGCGGGCTCCATTCCGCGTCGGCGCTGGGGTATCGCGCTCTTATTGGTATTCGGTGTGTTGGTGAACTACATCGACCGGGTGAATCTATCGGTGTCGCAAGATGCGCTTCACCACGCGTTCGGTATCTCTACTGTGACATTTGGGTATTTGCTAAGCGCCTATAGTTGGACTTACGCCGCGTTTCAACTTCCTTCCGGCCTCATCCTTGACCGGTTCGGAGTGAAGATTGTTGGCCGGATCGGAGCGCTGTTGTGGAGCGTGGCCTCGTTTGCGGCGGCGCTCTCGATGGGGTTGGTGAGCTTCTTGGGCGCGCGGCTTCTACTCGGGGTGGGCGAGGCTCCGACTTTTCCCGCGAACGCGAAAGCAGTCGGGTATTGGTTTCCCGCGGACGAGCGGAGCTTGGCGACGGCGATTTTCGATTCCGCAGCAAAGCTTGCTCCTGCCGTCGGCATCCCGGCTATTGGGCTGCTGTTGTTACGTTTCGGGTGGCGATGGAGTTTTGCAGCTACAGGCTTTATCAGTCTTGCCTACGCGGTTCTCTTTTACTTCTTATATCGGAATCCGAGCGAAGACAAATCGCTGTCGCCCGCGGAGCGCAATTTTATACGAAATGGCGGAGCGCAGCCCGAAGACCAAGTGAAAGCTGCCCAGGGGGCTCCGCTGGGATATTTGTTGCGCCAGCGAAAAGTTTGGGGACTGGTGCTGGGCTTCGCTTCGTATAACTACACCTTTTATCTCTTGCTGACATGGCTGCCTTCTTATCTCTCCTCGACGCATCACCTCGACTTACAGCATTCCGTTTTTTACACCAGCGTGCCCTGGCTTTTTGCAACGATTACGGACATTCTCATGGGAGGCTGGCTGGTGGACAAATTGGTACAGCGAGGCCGTGATGCATCATTTGTCCGGCGAGCGATCCTTATCGGAGGCACTACGCTTGGCCTGGGAGTAGTAGGAGCAGCCTACGCGCAGAGCACGACCACCGCTATTGTGTGGATCAGTCTGGCCATTGGGGGATTGTCCGCGGCCGCGCCTGTGGGTTGGTCCATACCGTCGTTGATTCCCCCGCGGGAGAGCGTGGGAACGCTTGGGGGAATCTTGAATTTCGGAAATCAACTCTCGGCGATTGCCGCGCCGATTGCAACGGGTTATATCGCCCAGACCACGCACTCGTTTTTCTGGGCGTTTGGGGCAGCCGCCGCCTTTCTGGTCGTCGGCATCTCCGGGTACGGATTCTTGCTTGGAAGAATCGAAATGATTCCTGAGCCGTCGTAAGCCGCAGATTTGGGTGTCGGCGGCAACATCTTGCAGTGGATTGTTGCCGCCAGAATAGATCCCGGCATTGAGTATCCGGGAAAGTCTTGGAGAGGAGAGCGCGTCCATGATAGGTCGGAAAATCTTGCAGATCGCTTTCTATTTCGTTGCCGCGATGCTCATGAGTACGAGTGCAGGCCGAGCGTTTGCCCAGACACCGAAGGCGCCCACGGCTTTGCTGGACCCACAATCAACGGATTCTATCTGGCAAGAAGCCAGCAGAAAATATGATGCGCCCCGCAAAGAGATTCTGGATCGCGTGGATCGCACGATCCATAGTGGACCCTTCCGGCCAGACTGGCCGTCGCTGCGCGACTACAAGGTTCCGGAATGGTATCGAGATGCGAAGTTCGGCATTTTCATCCACTGGGGCGTCTACTCGGTCCCGGCATTCGGCAACGAATGGTATCCGCGCAACATGTACATCGAGAATTCGGAGGAATACAAGCATCATCTCGCGACTTATGGTTCGCCCGATAAATTCGGGTACAAGGACTTCATCCCTATGTTCCGGGCCGAACGATTTGATCCCGCCGCCTGGGCGCATCTGTTCAAGGAAGCAGGCGCAAAATACGTTGTGCCAGTGTTTGAACATCACGACGGCTTTGCCATGTACGACTGTGGACTCTCGGACTGGACTGCGGCCAAAATGGGGCCGCGCCGCGATTTGATGGGAGACCTGGCAAAAGCCGTGCGCGCTGAGGGACTGCATCTGGGAGCGTCTTCCCACCGCGTCGAACACAATTTCTTTGTTGGAGTAGGGCGAAGCATATCCTCAGACGTCAACGATCCAAACTATGCAGCGTTTTACGGTCCCGCGCACGCATGGCTGGCCAACAAACAAAGCACTCCTCTCAACAATGATTTCACTTTCGTATCCCATGAATGGACAAGTGACTGGCTTGCTCGTTCCGCGGAAATCGTGCTGAAGTACAAACCGGAGCTGATCTATTTCGATTGGTGGATCGGGCAACCATCGGTTCGAGAGGACTTGACACGCTTTGCCGCGTTTTACTACAACGCTTCGCTCCAGAACGGTCCGACTGCTGGAATCATCAACTACAAAGATTTCGCGATGCAGGAGGATTCGGCGGTGCTTGATCTGGAACGGGGGCAACTCGCCGGAATTCGGCCTCTGGCCTGGCAAACCGACACATCGATCAGCAATAAATCCTGGGGTTACATTCAGAATGACACGTTTAAATCCCCCGAGTTCATCGTTCACCAGTTGATTGACGTGGTGAGCAAGAACGGAAATCTGCTTCTGAACGTCGGCCCACGATCCGATGGCACGATCCCCGACGAAGTGCAGTCTATTCTGCGTCAGGTGGGTTCCTGGCTGCGTGTGAACGGAGAGGCCATCTACGGAACGCGTCCCTGGATCATTTACGGGGAGGGTCCGACGCAGGTCGCGGCGGGATCATTTCACGACACGGACACGCAACCCTACACTGCGGAAGACTTTCGTTTCACAACCAGAGGCGATGTCCTTTATGCCATCGAACTCGGCTGGCCCTCGAGTGGAAAAGCCAGGATTCACGCGCTGGGAACGGCAGGCCTTGCCAAAGAAGTGCAGTCGGTTACGCTGTTAGGCTTGGATTCCAAGTTAACATTCGAACAGCGGAGCGATGCTCTTTATATCCAGCTTCCCGGGCCGGCTCCCGGAAAATTCGCCTATGCCTTTAGAATCACGTTTCAGCACCCCGTCCAGCGGTCCTAGGCTATGAGCCCGAGAACACATGCTTTTGAAAAAATGACTCCACGGTCAAGGTGTAATCGTTTACAATCCTGACGACCATTAGATCGAGATCCGAACCAGGTGAAGATTCGGAACAGATAAACAGAGTAATTTCATGAACTGCTTGCCCTTGAAGGCTTCCGCGGTGTTCGGACTAACACTCTGCTTCCCGGGCTTCGCCATGGCTCAGCGAGACTACAGCTTGCGGTCTCCCGACAATCGGATCGAGGTCAAGATCCGGCCTGCGGACCGCCTCAAATACGACGTCTTCTTCAAGGGGAAACCTCTACTTCAGAACTCTCAGTTGTCCATCAATATCGATCACACGATTCTAGGGCTCAATCCGAAGGTGGTTGCCGCCAAGGAACGCAGCTCGGACCAGGTTCTTGAGCCTCCGGTCCGCCAGAAATTCGCGAAGATTCGCGACCACTACAACGAATTGCGGCTGGAACTGGAAGGCAGCTTGACGGTGGTATTTCGCGTTTACAACGAGGGCGCGGCCTACCGACTGGAAACCTCGTTACCGCAAGCCCAGGTGCATGTTTACAACGAAGAAGCGATCTTCCATTTCGCGGGCGATGACGCCGTCTACTACCCTTCCGAGGACAGTTTCTTCTCCCACAATGAAAGAAAGTATCTTCCGCAGACCATGAGCCAGATCGCTCCCGCGTCGCTCGCCACTCTGCCGGCGGTTGTGGATATAGGAGACGGAGTAAAAGTGGCGATCGCGGAATCGGATATAGAAGACTATCCCGGCCTCTGGCTGCATGGCACCAGCGGGGCCGCGCTTGCCGCTACCTTTCCACCTTACCCGTTAAAAGAGCAACTGGAGAAGGACCGGGACTTCAAAGTGGTGGAGAGTGCCGACTATATCGCGGTCACCCGCGGTACGCGCACATTTCCATGGCGGGTAATCGGCATCGCTGAAAAAGACGGAGATCTGCTTACGAATCAGTTGGTGTGGCTGCTGGAGAAGCCATCGCAAGTGCAAGACACCTCATGGATCAAGCCCGGCAAAGTGGCATGGGATTGGTGGAACGCGAATAACGTTTACGATGTGGACTTCAAGGCTGGCGTTAACACTCAGACCTACAAGTATTACATCGATTTCGCCTCGAAATACGGCATTCCCTACATCATCATCGATGAAGGCTGGTACAAGCTGGGAAACGCTCTCGAGGTAGTTCCCGACATGAATATCGAGGAGATCACCACCTATGGGAAGCAGAAAAATGTGGGAGTGATTCTCTGGGTAATCTGGAAAACGCTCGACGATCAACTGATTCCGGCGCTCGATCAATACCAGAAATGGGGAGTCAAGGGAATCAAAGTTGACTTCATGCAGCGCAGCGACCAGTTGCTGATCAACTACTTTCACAAGGTCAGCTTCGAGACGGCCAAGCGCAAAATGCTGGTGGATTTTCATGGGTGCCAGAAATCGGCCGCAATGACCCGCACTTGGCCGAACCTGATCAGCACGGAAGGGGTCAAGGGGCTTGAGTGGGACAAGTGGAGCACGGAAACCGATCCGCTTCACGACGTAACGCTACCTTTCACCCGCATGTTTCTGGGACCCATGGATTACACGCCGGGGGCGATGATCAACGCGCAAAAAATCAGCTTTGCTCCGATCTTCAATCGTCCCATGAGCCAGGGGACACGCTGCCACCAACTGGCGATGTATGTGATCTACGAGAGCCCGCTGCAGATGCTTTCCGACAGTCCGTCAAATTACCTGCGCGAGCCGCAGATCATGGAGTTTCTCGGCCCCGTGCCTTCGGTGTGGGACGAAACTAAGGTGCTCGACGGACGAATCGCCGAATATGTGGTGGTGGTGCGCCGAAGCGGCAGCGACTGGTACATGGGGGCGATGACAAACTGGACGCCACGCGAATTAGAAATCGATCTATCCTTTTTGCCCGATGGCAACTACTCCATGAACGCCTACCAAGACGGGGTCAATGCCGACCGTTATGGCAGCGACTACCAGCAGGTGAAAACCCAAGTCAATAAGACTACGAAGTTAAAGCTGAAGTTGGCGCCTGGAGGTGGGTGGGCGGCGAGGATTCAACCCTAAGCGCCGAGTGACTCACGAAGACTTCGGGCCTTCTGCGCTAGGTTATCTACAAGCTAAGCTACCCAGGAGAGCAGTTCGCGGAGATCGGTGGGCGAAGTCGATTCGGTTCCTCGCGGCATCGAGGGGCCGATGGCCACAGCCTCACTATGGTTCTCAAACCACACCAGAAATGCGGACTGATCGGCGCCGGGTAGCCTTTGCTGATTGATCCAGTTGTAATAAGCGCCCAGGTCGGCATCCATCAACGAACCAAGGGGATCGAGCTCCACCTGATCCCGCTTTTCCGACAGCAGCTCATTCATCGGCTTCTGTCGTTGCCGGGGAGCGAAGCGGACCAGCAGCGTGCAGGGCTGGGCTCGGCGCAGCGCTTCGCGCGCTGTCCATTGGGCAAAGGTGGTGCTGAAAATCTGCGTTCCTGAGCCCTCCGTCAGAAGTTTTACCTGAAAGCGATCGAGCACCGGATCTCCCGATTGGCCGAGACCAAGTGCGGAGGGATTCATCTGCGCCAGCAGCGTCCTCAAGGCCTCTGGTCCCATGCCGGGCTTTTCAATTTCCGCCCGCATTTTACGTAATAGCGCTGTGCGCACTGGCTCCAGAGCGTGGTAGGAGATGCAGGTTAGGGCAGGGAAGTGTTCTGCTTCTTCCCCACCATCGACGTACCAGTGGCCGTATGCAATGGGATGCGCTTGGGCGCGAGCACCTATAGCATCGAGCAATAGTCTGAGCCCGCCCTCGGGTTTCACGCGGCTGAAGTACCCCCCGTGCGACCGCAGTTTGCGAAATAGAGGCTCGTCATAGGTGGAGACTCCCTGGCCGATCACGGCAACTCCAAGGCGAGGGACTGGAGGTGGTTCGGGCGGCGCTACCGCATGCAAACGATCCGCGTAATCGGTTGCCGCTTTTCGGAACGCATCCAATTGGTGGGTCGCCCAAAGGTGTGCGGACAGTTGCTCGACAAACTGCGCTGGCGAGTTTACCCAGTCTATCTGTTCCAGCTGTGGAGACAGTGTGATGTGAGCAAACGCTTGGAACCAGTCTTTCTGCGGTTCGGAGGAGTGTCCGGCAGAAAGCGATTGCAGATTCGCTAATTCTTTTTCCAATGCCCTGCGTTCCGCGGGAAACTTGAAATCGTAATCAATCGCTTCTCGCAAAAGGTTTGGCACAAAGCTGAGTGGCAGTCCCTGCAGCGCCGCAAGGTAGTTGGTGACTAGCTTCCTAGCCTCTGGAGTGTAACCGTTGAAGTGCTCCGGTTTGAGTTCGCGTGGAAGCATGGGAACTAAGCCAGCTCCGGAATCGCCTTGCCTTGTGCGAGCGACGGAGAAAAATCCAGCATCGCGCCGATCGTTGGTACGAGGTCAGTCGACTCCATCGCACGGTCGAAAACCACGTTCTCCCGCACGCCGGCGCCCAGAGCCATCATCCAAGTAGTGCGGGAAGGGGCATCTCCGGTGCGATGGTGCTGAAATCCATTGCCACCCGAATCGTCGTCGGAGTCACGCCCGAAATCGGGCAGGATGAAGAGCGTCGTTTTGCCCGCGTACTCAGGCTGGCTCTGGATCACCTTCCAGACTTCTGCACATAGGCGGTCGGTGCGCCGGATGCCCTCAATGTACAGCGAGTAAGCCCCCGCGTGGGCCACGTCAATATCGTGCATCGTGATCCACAGGAGACTGGGAGCTTCCTGCCGCATCAACTGGCGCACCACGTACACGGACAGCTCGTCCGGACTGGACAGGGTCCGTGCGTGCGCCTTAAAGTCTTCAACCGACAGGTTCAATATCCTCTCGAGTTGCTCCAGTTCAACTTCGCTGCCTCCGAGTTCCGGCGCGTAGAACGGAGTTTCATAATTGTCCCGCAGCAGATGCTGGTAATCACTGTGGCCGCTGGAGAGCGCCGCGGTCAGCAGATGCTTCGGGAGAATCACTCGAGCCCCTAAGCCAGCGCCATAGGAACGGTGGCTGCTTTCGCCGATGCGATTGAAACCGTTGCTGGGAGCGACAACCCATGCGTCCGATGCCGGGCGCTTGCGGTCTCTGCGGAAGTACTCGAAGACGGTTGGGTGCTCCGGAGGAAGCGAGGCAAAATTGTTGATCGTTTCATAAACTCCCGTAGCCAGGCTTGCGGTGGCAACATAGTGTCCCAGGATCCCGCGATTCACTACCTGAGTAAAGAAAGTCGACTGCGGAATGAGTTCGTTCATGAGGTGCGGGATGTTTCCCCGGCCCTCTGGCGCGAACGTCTCCTGGTCGCGCGCTCCACCCCCGAACGTGATGACGACCACCTTCCTGTTTTTGGACGCAATGCCCGCGCGAGCGAGCGTCCCGGAGCCGAGCAATGCGCTGCCGAGCGCCAAGCCTGCGGCGTTCCGCAAGAAATCGCGACGGCTCAAGGCGAGCCTTCGGGTAACGTCCTGGGCCGCCGCGGATTTGTGAAGGAGCACCATTTATTTCAGACTCTGAACTCTATTCTCTTGACCCAATCCTGAGAATCACGGCTTCGCTGACGGGCTGTCCTTCGCCGATAAAACAAATTGTTGAATCTCGGCCCTCTGCTTGTCGAGTTCGGCCAAGTGCCGCTGGCGAATGCCTTGATAAACCTGGAACTGCTCTTGCGCAAGATCTTTCTGGCCGGTCCGCACATAGGCTTGTCCGAGCCGATAATAGGCGTCGGCAAGGTCCGGATTCAGTTCACGCGCCCGCACATACTCCGGTATGGCCTCCTTGTACTTATTCTGAGCCGAATGGAGGTTGCCCATCTGCAAGTGGGCGTCAGCGAAGCCTGGATCGATAGTGACCGACTTTTTCAGCAAGGCCTCGATTTGATGGAAATCGACGTCTGGATCCTCAGCTCGCTTGCCCTTCCATAAACTCATGGCGTAGTAGTAAAGGGCGTGCGCATTGCCCGGCTCGAGCTCCGCAAACCGGCGGAATCGCCGGATCACTTCCTGTGCCTGGCTGGGAGAACTGTCGTAAGCCCTAGACAGAAAAAGATAACAGCGCGCGTCCGATGGATTCAGGTCCGCACCGTTCAACAGGGCAGTGACGGATTCGTCATAGTTGCCGCGCGCGTAAAGGGCCACGCCCAGCCCGATCATCAGCCGGGGCGAATTGGGATAACGCTCAGTCGCGTTCTTGAATACATCGACCGCAGGCCCCAGCGTGCGGTGCAGCAGCAACTCGCTTCCCCAGTCGAACAGGTTGCTCTCGCTCGGTTCTTGGTGCGCCGCGGCCTCGAATTCATTTTCCGCGGCCACAAACTGTCCGTCTCTTTCTTCCAGCTCCCCCAGAAGGTTGTGGAGTTCCGCGGTGTTCTTCTGCTTTAGGAGATCGTGAATGAGTTGGCGCCCGTCTGAAAGCCGTCCCGTCAGAACGTAGGCCAGCGCCAGATCGTATCCGTTGTCGTAAGAGGATGGATCGACTTTTTGAGCGCGCTCAAGATACTGAGCCGCCTTGGGCACTTTCCCGACTCGCACGTAAAACTCACCCAGGTTGTGGTTGGTATCAAACTTGCGCGGTTCCAGCTCGACCGCCTTCTTGAATTGCTCTTCGGCCGGATCGAGCTTTCCCAAGCGCACCAAGTTGGCGGCCAAGTTTGTTCTGGCCGGCGCCGAACTCGGCTTCAGGCGGACAGCTTTGTCTAGATGCTCGGTGGCTTTGGCGTCCTGCGATTGGGCGGAGTAGACCAGCCCCAGGAGTTCTTGAACCTCGAAGCTCTGCGGCACATCGCGCTCCAGATTCTCCAGTTTTGCGGCGGCCTCCGCGAACTTGCCCGAGTTATATTGCGCCACTGCCGCTTGGAACTCGCGATCTAATGCCTGACTCTGCTCTTGTCCGAGAGCGAGGGTCGGCATGCACGCCAGGAGCAGGAGAACGGAGCAGACCAGCCAGGGTTTCGGACTCACGATCCTCGCATCGTACACCAGACTGAGTGCACCAAACTCGGTTGCGGGATGCTTCGACCAGCTGGCTAGAAACAACTCAGGGAAGGACGCATCGAAACACGTCCTTCCCGATCGATGTTCGAACCTAGAAGTACAGCTTTAGAGCGAACTGGATCTGGCGCGGATCATAAGGAGCATCGCGCGTTGAACCGATTTCGCCAAAGGTCGAACTGGTGAAATTACCCGAGCCCGAAATCGCGACCACGCCGTTGCCACCGAAATTGGGCGCGTTGAAGTTCGGGTGGTTGAAGATGTTAAAGAACTCTGCTCGGAACTCCAGCTTGAATCGTTCGGTGAGCGGTATGTTTTTAAACGTCGAGAAGTCCATCCTCTTAAAGGTCGGACCCGCAACCTGGTCGGGAGGACCACCCAAGGCAGAGACTGGACACGGCAAGGCCGTACAAGGTGCTGGCTGGGCAAATGCCGCTGGATTGCTGAACAAGCTCAACTTGCCGTTCGAGTCGATGTGCAAACCCCTTCCCGGGTCCCCGACGAGGAGGTCATAGCAGTTAGCCCCAGCGGTAGTCGCAACCGTGTTCGAGGGACAGGTGAAAGTGATCGGCTGGCCACCCTGAAGCACCAAGACGGTGTTGATGCTCCAACCTCCGAACACCCTGCTTGCCATCCCATTGTCGGACAGGTAGTGCTTGCCCTTACCAAAGGGAAGTTCATAACCGCCGCTCAGGTGAAATACGTTCCGAATATCAAAATCAGCTAGTCCGTAGTCATAATGAATCCCGAGCCCTGGAATATCCGGAGCGCGGAAGCTTGCGTTGCTTCCACCGTTAAGCAAATCGCCCGCGTCGGTACGCGTCTTTGAAAAGGTGTACGTGGCCAGGAAGTTCAGCCCGGAAGCAAAGCGCTTTTCTACTTTGGTCTGAAGCGAATGGTAGAAGCTATTGCCGATGGTGGCCGCATAGCTGTTATTGCCTCCGAAATCCGGGAACGGAAGCCCACCCTCAGCAGCCAGAAAGGCACCCGTGCCTGCGGTTCCATTTGGCCCGGCAGTATTTGTGAGCTGTGTGTTAATCGGCAAGATAGCCGTGGGGTTGTTGGAACCCGGAAACGATTCTAGGTGACGAGCCAGAGAGGTCACATAGCCAATCTGGGCGCTCAATGTAGGTGTTAGCTCGTATTGCAGCGTAAAGTTGCCACTCATGGTGTAGGGGGTCTGGTAATTAAACTGAATTCCTCGCAACGCCAAACCGTTGGCATCGACCAGAACCGGAGTAAGCGGCGTGCAGGAGAAACCTGTCTCAAACGTTGCCGTGCCTCCGGGACCCGCCGTGGAACAACCAGGGAACGTGTGCGGCGTACAGTCATTCGGAGGAGTAAAGTTGAAATTGAATTGGAAGGGATAGCTTTCGCCCAGATTTGGGGAATAGCCGCGATTCTCAAAGCCATTGTAGAAGATCCCGAACCCGCCCCGAGCCACAAACTTAGGGTTGACTTGGTAGGCGAAGCCAATGCGAGGAGCAAAATTCGCCTTCTGTGAACTGCCCAACCCCTTGCCGTACTTGTTCGTGATGTCGAGCGCAATGCCATCCGCAGCAAGCAAGCTGGTGAAGCTTGAGGAAAGATCGGCAGGGTTCGTTCCCCCTGGGAGTATGTACATGGGAGCGCAGGTGGGTGCGCCGCTGGGGACGAAATTGGCTTGGGCGCCGTGGTGTTCAAAGACCAGGCCAAAGTAATCCCAGCGGAGTCCGAGGTTGACAGTCAACTTGGGGGTAAGCTTCCAATCGTCGTTGAA
>Ga0224545_1000279_pt1 | contig 10861 bp, 12 predicted proteins | sample 714P12024metaG_FD_179906 | JGI IMG/M metagenome (GOLD analysis project Ga0224545, IMG submission 179906) | Peat soil microbial communities from Stordalen Mire, Sweden - 717 P1 20-24 | ecosystem: Environmental > Terrestrial > Soil > Wetlands > Peat | place: Sweden: Norrbotten County, Stordalen... | reverse complement strand
GGATCGGACTGGAATGTGCGGGCCTGAGTCGAACCAGACGCACACCAGCCTACTATCAACAGAAGACAAAGGAGAATGGACGCCGGTTTCATTAAGAACAAGTGTAAGCGCTGAAGAAGCCACCCCAATCACAACCTGTGCTTTTTCTTGCAGGATGATTTCTATGTGTGCCATCGCCTCAGGAAATAATGGAGTCCTGGTTCCGCATAGCACTGTAGCACAGGAATTGCGAGATCCATTCTTGATCCATTCATGATCCACGAACTGCTTCTATCCGTTACCGAAACCGCTTTAGGTAGCCATCCGTGTCGCGTAGTTTCAGTAACTTACCGCAAGCCGCGGCCCTTTCACAGCGGTGGCTGCCGCGATGCCCCCCATTCGATGAGAGGCAGTTTTCCGGCTGCCCGCACTTTTCACCCGCAGTTGCTGTTTCCACCACGAACTATCAACAACTTCTAGCGCCACCCGTGCCACGAAGTCGTTGCAATGATTGATTCTCTTAGCCCTGAAAAGGCTGGCGGCGGGGATTCAAGTCCCTCCCTGGCCACCATATCCTTAATCCTTATTATGTGCTAGCAGTTGCATTCCAGAATGAACGTCCTGGATCTCTGTTTTTCACGCCTGCTATCAAGAAGTCTTACTGAAGGAAATGGAAACATATCAATGCGATATGCAGCGGTAGAGCGCACGCCCAGAAGGGCTTGACGTCTCCAACGAGGATTCCGCCGGTCTCGAGCAATTTAACGGATTCGCGTCATCTCAATGAGATATTCTTCGACACCCTTTAGGTTTTTCGATTTTGCGTTCATGATTCTCTCAAGCCATACGCCATCCGCCGCAAGTCTTACGACACGAAGCTCGATTCTCGAATCAGTTTTCGAATGTCTCTTTAGGCGTTCGCCCAGCCATTTATCCCAAACCCATCCGACCTGATCCTTAGAGGCCATCAGACTCAAGAGCGCGCCCCAAATTTTACGTTCAGCCGCACCTTCGGAGAATGCGGCCCTGATGTAGACACGGGTAAAGCATCCGTCGGAATTATCTTCCTCGGCCATCAGTCGGTCAAACTGCTTGTCCAATCGGGTCAATAGCATCTGCATCAGCTCCGTCACCAACGTCTCTTTGCTATCGAAGTGATTAAAGAGAGCACCCTTGGTAACGTCCGCCAATTCGCTCACTTTGTTGACGGTGACATCAGCCATGCCCTTGGTCGCAGCGAGTTCGAAGGCAGCATTTAAGAGGGATTCTCTAACGAAGAGAGGGTCCTTCTTTTTCATGTACGCGTTTTTTACTTTAGTCGCCTTCATTTTCGAAAGTCTCCTCAACGTCTCACACTGTATTCCATTGGACGAGCCAGGGGCACAAATAAAATGATTGCTTTTGAAGATACCGTATGGTATCTTTAATAACAACGCTCTTCAAAACGAACCGCAACGCTGCTGTATCAGTGTTGCTTCAGGGCACTTTTGAAGAACACTTGTGAGGTGAAATCATGACCGGTTTGGAATCGAGCGAGATGAAGACTGTCGTTGACTCGGAATTAGCAGTGGCTCACCTTGTTTTTAAGGTGGCTGACCTTAAGAGCAGTTGCCAATTCTACTCGAATCTCGGCCTTCCTCCATTTGCTATTGACGAAAAGGTCGCAATTATTGAACTACGTGGAGGCACTCATCTTCTATTGTTAGAAGTTGATCAGCTGGCTGGAGAAGGCGTAGCGGAAAGTTTGACAGGACAATTCCATAAAAGATTTTCTGAGCAATTTGACCTCATGATTAAAGGCAAAGGCCTGAATGAATTGAAAAAATATCGGTTGGAGCTAATCAGTCGGGGAATCGCAGCAGGAGAGATCCCTGATGAAACGTTTTTTGGACATCATCTTTTTTGCATAAAGGACCCTGATGGGAACGGTATAACGATTTATACCAGCCACGCAATTTAGTGATCAGAAAGCTCTGCAAACGATGCTCCTGAGATCGAGGCTCCGGATCACCTTTGGAGTTCACGCCCGGTGTTCCGAACGTAGCAGGGGCCCGGCCACGTTTGACCTATCAGTCGGGAAAACCTTCCTGGAGAAGTATTCGGTTTCTGTAACGGCGGTCAATGTGACGAACCGCCGCGTGGAGCTTGATAACAGTCTGACTTTCGGTGGATTTCACTGGAACGACCCACGGCAACTTTATGTAGAGTTTCGCTACCGTTTTCACTACTAATTACCAGGTCGCGAAGTGATTAATAGCAAAGTGACGAAAATCATGAGGTCGGGGTGGACATGGGCAATTGTTCTGACGAGCGCAGGCGCTCTCGCGAGATCGGCGTGGTCGTTCATCAGAAGCCCGTCCACAAGGCGCAGTCCTGCTATCTCAGATAGGTTTTCACCATGTCGATCACCTCATCGGCCGCGTGCGTCTGCTCCGAATTTGGCTTCCGCTTCGGGTCAAGCACATGGTGCCGGATGTGGCCTTCCAAGAGCTCAGTCATCAGGCTGTTGACTGCCCCTCGTGCCGCGCTGATGATCTGCAACACCTCCGAGCAATCGCGTCCCTCGTCGAGGACCCGCTCAAGAGCCTCAAATTGCCCCCGGATGCGTTTGCTCCGCAAAATCAGTTTCTGTTTGTTCTTTATTGTATGACTCATTTGCAAGCGAATGATATCATGCCGGAACTTGCATCATACCTATGGGGGTATGTATCATTGAACTATTCTTTTGCGCCGGTGTGCGAGGCGCCCATGAAAGGTGTCGAGAGGGCCGAGTTTTGCCTGGAATATTGCTTTTCCACCACAGAGGGAATGTTGCCATGAGTTCTTTGCACATAATCGAAAAGTCTCCAAACAACCCTCCACATCTCCAGACGCGGAAGTCCCCAGAACTAAACGAGCCTGATCCTGGCTCCGAACCCGAAGAACACGGCCACGGTGTGGAATGGGCCGAACTGGTCCGCATTGCTTTTGTGTTCTTAGCTGCGGTCGCTGTATGGTTTCGGCTTTGGGAGCCGTTTCCGCACATCAGCCTAATTGGCATCGCCGCTACCCTAATCGGCGGATACCCCATTTTCAAGGAAGCCTTCGAGAACATCGTTGAACGAAAGATGACGATGGAACTCTCGATGACTATCGCTCTTCTCTCGGCTCTGGCTATTGGAGAGTTCTTCACTGCTCTGGTCATCACCGGCTTCGTCCTTGCCGCCGAAGTATTGGAGGGTCTCACAGTTGGCAGAGGGCGGCGGGCTATCGAGAGTCTGCTCGATTTTCTCCCGAGAACCGTCGCAGTCCGCCGCAATGATCAGGTGATTGAGGTTGCGTCCGACCAAGTTCAGGTTGGTGACACGGTGATCGTGAAACCGGGTGGACGCATCGCGGTTGATGGCGTTGTGCTTGGTGGTCGCTCGTTCGTTGAACAAGCGGCAATCACTGGCGAAGCCATGCCGGTTGAGAAAACACCCGGAGATGTGGTCTACGCTGGAACCATCAATCAATCTGGGGCTCTGGAAATCGGCGCTCAGAAACTCGGACGGGACACGACGTTCGGAAGAATCATTGAAGCTGTCGAGCGCGCGGAGAAGTCACGGGCTCCGATTCAGAAAACTGCCGATCGCTTGGCCGGCTACCTTGTGTATTTTGCCCTGGGGGCAGCAGTTCTGACCTTCATCGTCACTCACAATGTCAGGTCGACTATTTCAGTTGTGATTGTTGCCGGAGCATGCGGCATTGCGGCCGGGACTCCTCTTGCAATCCTGGGAGCAATCGGCCGAGCGGCGCGTCAGGGAGCCATCATTAAAGGGGGCCTCTACTTGGAAGCGCTGGCTGCCGTCGACACGGTGCTGTTGGACAAGACTGGCACGCTGACTTTTGGTACACCGCAGATCCGGGAAGTCATTTCAGCCAATGGCTTCGCCGAGAAACAAATCATAGCCGCCGCCAGTATTGCGGAGCGCAAATCGGAACATCCTCTCGCCAGGGCAGTTGTTGCACGGGCAGCGGAACTTGCCATTCCGCTCGTGGAGCCCGATGAATTCTCCTACACGCCCGGAAGAGGAGTCAGGGTGAGTTATCAAGGTGAGGAGATCCTGGTGGGTAGTCTGGCGCTCCTAGTGGAACATGGCATGACGAGGGGTTTGCCCCCAGATGGTAACGGCGCGGGCGGGGCGTCGGAAGTCTATGTCGCTCGGGCGGGGCAAGTTCTCGGAAGCATCCGAATTGCGGATGTGTTGCGGCCGGAAGCCAAGAATGCGGTTGCGGCAATGCGACAGATGGGTCTGAGAACTGTCCTGCTGAGCGGAGACACGCCAGCTGCGACTTCATCGGTTGGCCGCGATCTCGGAGTAGATGAAGCGGTGGGAGGACTCCTGCCGGAGCAGAAAGCAAAGTGGGTGGCTGAGCTGCGTGGCAAAGGGCGGAATGTCGCGATGGTCGGAGACGGAATCAACGACGCTCCAGCCCTGGTAGAGGCCAATGTCGGCATAGCCATGGGATCGGGAACTGACGTTGCTCGGGAGAGCGCGGACGTGATCTTGATCGGAAGCGATCTCTCGAAATTAGTCGAAACTTTGCGGCTTGCTCGACGCTGTCGCGGGATCATCATGCAGAATTTTGTAGGCACGCTTGTTGTGGACAGCATCGGAGTCGGAATGGCAGCTCTTGGCTTCCTAAATCCACTCCTGGCCGCCTTTATTCACGTGACCTCAGAATTGGTATTCATCCTCAATTCCACGAGGTTGTTGCCCCGTGGTGCTGAATCCGGGCGATGAGTCGGGGGTTGGAGCGAATTTGAGTTGTGAGTATGCACTTTGCCCATGTGATCCAGAGTCGGAAAGTCAGAGCTTGCGCAATCCTAGTCGCCCTCTCGATCTTGGTGATTTTGATTGCAGCAGTTTTCTTGCAGTCTCGCAGATCACCAAAACCGTTTGAAATGGACGACCTATATGGCTTGTTGGATTAAGTGGCTTCCAGAAGTGGGGATGGATCACAAGCTGTGAATGAGGATCGAGATTTTCCATTGAAAACGAAACGCCTCGTGGTCGGACAGATCACGATCTGTCGAGGCTGCTGTTGCGGCGATGTCGAACGTGGTTTGCCCGAAGTTCCGGTGGAATGGCTGAAGAGTGAATGGCGGAAAAGGGGACTGCTGAAGCGAGTCCAATTGACCATTAGCGGTTGTGTTGGGCCATGTGATGTGCCGAATGTGGTCGTGATTACAAGCTCGTCGGGCACGGAGTGGCTGGGGAATATTGTTAAGTTCGACCAATACCGGAGCCTAGTTGAGTGGGCTGTCCGGTGTCGGGATGCGGGCGAGATGCTAGATCTGCCGCGCGAGTTCCACGAATGCAGGATCAGCCCATTTCGCTCGTAAAGATTCGGGGGAATCCGTGGGGCGGCCGAACAGCCCTCCATACAAGGGAGTGTCCTCAACGTGCAGAGAGCACCACAACCAACACTGCGGTGTCCACACAGATCAAGGCTTCCGTGGCTTCGCGCGTTGCTATTGGAAGCGCAACGCAGTGACCTGGTCGTATCAATCTTCAAAAAGAGTCAGAATCGCAGCAGAAGAGGGAGCAGTAGGAAGGGGATCATTCAGTTGCTATGGATCATTCTGGGGGCAATAGTCGTCGTCATACTTGGCCTTTACGGGGGCCTTGCGTCGTCACACCACCACTAGCACTGGCGGCCAGGAAACACAAAACACAATCAGATTGTGCAGAAAGGTGATTCCAGTACCATGTGGCTCAAATTCTGGTTGGCATTGCAGGAAGTGATACATACCCGGCTAGGTACTATGTCGTTGCGTTCGTTTCCCCTTTTGGTATAAATTCAAACGAAGCTTCCATGGGGTAGCCTTCATGCGGTCGATATCGAGGCGGATAGCGTGTCTGTGCGTGCTGCTGACGTTCTGGTCGGCATTAGCGTTCGCCACGCATCAACATTGGGGCGCTACCGAGTCGTCGACGTGTACCGTCTGCATCGCCGCCCATTCAGCTTCTCCGCAAACCGCTACCATCTTGCCAAGTGTGATGTTCGTTTCTGTGGCCACCGTTTGCCCGGAGCCAGTCTCTGCCAAGCAACGGTTGACAGTCTTTGTCCTGTGTGTCCGCCCGCCTCCTAGCGTCTAAAGATCGAATTTCAGCCCTGTACAGGCCCGGTTCGTTTCGGCGAACCGTTTCTTTGATCTTTTCGCCCAAATTCTATGGAGGAATCATGCAGGCTTCTTACAGGAAGTCGCTTCCCGCGACTTTTGTGGTGGTTTTCCTTTTGGCCCTCGGCCTACAGGGTTACGCGCAGTCGGGCGGTAGTTCCGGATCCGTCACCGGGAACGTGCTGGACCCTACCGGTGCAGTTGTGCCCGGTGCAACCGTTGAAATTCACAACCCGGTCAGCCACTTTGACCGATCGACCACCACGGATAAATCCGGGAATTTCAGCTTCCCGAACATACCCTTCAATCCGTATCACTTGGCGGTGACCGTGACCGGATTCGCACAGAGCGCGCGGGACGTAGAGGTCCGGTCCGTCGTGCCTGTCAGCGTCAGCATCAGTCTCCAAGTCTCAGGTTCTACCACCTCGGTGACGGTCGAGGCTCAGGCGGCCGACTTGCTGGAGAACGATCCGACGTTCCACTCCGACATCGACAAGGCCTTGTTCGATAGGCTTCCGTTGGAAAGCTCTTCGTCTTCACTGAGTTCGCTGGTTACTCTCTCAACGCCGGGAATCGCTGCCGATTCCAATGGCCTCTTCCACGGACTGGGCGATCACGCGGAGAATTCCTTCTCCATCGACGGGCAGCCCATTACCGACCAGCAGAGCAAAGTCTTCTCCAACCAGCTTCCCGTCGATTCGATCGAATCCATGGAAGTGATCTCGGGTGCGCCGCCCGCGGAATACGGCGGTAAGACCAGCGTTGTGATTGTAGCGACAACACGCTCAGGTCAGGGTGTGACAACGCCTCACGGCAGTGTGACCACTTCATATGGGACCTTCGGAACATCCAACGTGGCGGCCGATCTCGCTTATGGAGGTAAGAACTGGGGAAACTTCATCTCCGTGGGCGGCTTGAACACTGGCCGGTTCCTAGATCCTCCTGAGTTCGCCGTCTTCCACGACAAAGGCAACGAAGAAAACCTGTTCGACCGCGTAGACTATCAACTCACAACCGCCGATTCGATTCACCTGAACTTCGGCTACAGCCGAAGCTGGTTCCAAACGCCGAATAACCTCGATGCCGAAAACGCGACTCCTTGGAGCGGGCTGTATGGGATTGAACCGCAAATGGCAGCATTTGCCGGCAGAGACCCGAACGGAAATGTCGTCGGACCGGATCAGCGCTCCAAGATCGGGTCGTTCAACATTGCCCCTTCTTGGACGCATGTGCTGAACGTGAACGCCGTATACACGTTGGGCGCATTCGTGCGCCGCGACGACGACAACTACTACCCCAGCGGCGACGCATTCGCGGACCTCGGGCCACCCAGCCTGCAGAGACAGTCGGTAGGTCAGAACCGCACGCTCACCAACGCTGGGCTTCGATCCGATCTTTCCTATGTCAAGGGGATCAACCAAATCAAAGCAGGAGTCGTCTACCAACAAACGTTCCTCAATGAAAACGATACCGTCGGGATCGTCGATCCGACCTACAACGCACCCTGCATCACTGCCGCAGCCGTGACCTCGGTGAACCCATTTCCATATGTTGCCGCGCCCGCGCCGGGGATCACTGATCCCTCGCTGTGCACTGGTGCGTACCAGCCAAATATTGCGTCCAACCTGAACGCGCCTAACATCCCTTTTTACCCTAATTACAATCCGATCCTGGCTCCCTACGACCTGACCCGCGGCGGAACACCGTACGACTTCAATGGCCACACCGACGTGAAGGAACTTGCTTTGTACGTGCGCGACAACATCACAATACGAAACTGGTCTTTGAACCTGGGCTTGCGCGGCGATTTCTACAATGGTCTCTCCACCGCAAGGCAGGCCGAGCCTCGGGTTGGGGTCGCGTACAATATCAAGCATACCAACACGATTCTTCGCGTTTCCTACGCGCGCACCCTGGAATCTCCTTTCAACGAAAATCTGATTCTTTCCAGCATCGGATGCTTAAATGCTGTCTTAAACCCGCTTCTTCTGTGCGGCTCATCGAGCGGTGCGCTGAGTCCCGGCTTTCGCAATGAATTCCACGCCGGGATCGAGCAGGCGTTCGGGAAGTACCTAGTGTTTTCTGGCGAGTGGATTTCGAAGTACACGCACAATGGTTATGACTTCAGTGTGCTCGGCAACACCCCGATCACGTTTCCCATTGAATGGCACAACTCAAAGATTCCTGGATATGCGGGGCGTGTGAGTGTGCCCGATATCCATGGCTTCTCGGCGCTCGTGGTCTTCTCCAGCGTGGCGGCCCGCTTTTTCCAGCCGCAGATCGGTGGAGCGGGTGCGACAGTGGCGAGCGCTGCTGGGCTTCCGTTCCGCATCGACCACGACGAGAAGTTCAACCAGACCACTCACTTCCAATACCAGCCGTGGAAGCGCGGCCCCTGGGTCGGCTTCAACTGGCGGTATGACAGCGGACTGGTCGCAGGGGCAACACCGTGCTTCGGGCAGCTCGCGTCGAACGATTGCCCGGGATCGCTCGTCCTCGGTGGTGTGAATAACATCAGCATGGGCGCTGCCAACGTGGGCGAGATTCCGCTTTCTGCCGACCAGGAGTCCGAGGCCGGGTTCACTTGCAACGGCGTCCGCGCAACCCCGACGGCGCCTCTGCCTTTCAATTGCCCCGCATCGTCGTTTGGCTCCGCGCTGATACAAGTGCCCGCCCCAAACACCGAAAACGACGACCACAAGCCGCCGCGCATCACGTCGCGGAGCCTTTTCGACATGTCGGTCGGCCATGACAACGTGTTCCATGGCGACAAGTACAAAGTGAGCGCGCGATTGACCGTCATCAACCTGGCGAACCATTTTGCGCTCTATAACTTCCTTTCAACCTTCAGCGGCACGCACTATGTCACGCCGCGTTCGCTCACGGCCGAGGTCGGTTTCCACTTCTAGAAATGCTACCTCCTTTGGAACCGTTCACGATTCGGAGCGGAGCCATGAAACGGTCGAAGTTCGTCACTCGGAAGATTGATCATGCTGCGTTGTGAGCAGCTCTCGAACGGCTTCCTATGCAAGGTATTACGGTCTTCCGCAGCACCAGTTGGCAAGCCTCTCTCTTGACCATCGCTCAGCCCAGTCCACCCGTTTCCAAAACGTTCTGAAGCGATTGGTGCGCCGGCCTTACGACACAGCGCGATCATCTTCTGTACGCGCACACAGGGTTACTGCAATCAGCATGGCATGGGTGAGGGCATCATGGGGTAGGACCGTTGAGAGTGGACGACCATTCCTAATTTCTTCAGTGGTGGGCGGCGTAAACTCAACGATGTAGTCGTTCCCCATGTCCTCATTTGAACGGACCAAGTTCAGGAACTCGTTTTTCTCCACAGGAGACGAAAAGGGAATAGAAGCTCGTAAGCGCTGGCGTCAGGATCGCCGAGGAGCGCCAGCGAGCGTGTGGTCGTGAGATTTGCATAACCAACGAGGTACCCGATTATGTCGGCGGCAAAGAGCCGAGCCTCTGGATTATCGGTGGGCAAGAATTCGACGATGCAGAGCCAGTCCTTCTCATCTTGCCAGTAGCGCTCGAAATCATCCTTGCGTTTCGTTCTCAAGATCGCCAGATCTCCCAGTCTTTTCAGACTCCGTACGCCAAAACTCGCGGTACAAGGACGGTACAACCAAAGCCTGCACCTTGGCGTTTCTAGCCGTTCCTTACAGGGCATTGCAGAGCGACCGCTGCCTTGTAATTACTACGTGATCGAATAGGACGACGCCCTTTCACGGCGGTAACACGGGTTCAAATCCCGTCGGGGACGCCAAATCTAATCAACACCTTGCATGAGATTTGGCGCGCTTTTCCATGGGATGGTATGTATAGCGAGCAGCGTATCGTTGACTCACGGGGGCCTCTCGAACCCAATGTGAGCGCGTGGACTGATCCGATTAGGCTGGATCATAGAATCCTCATTCCACCCTACGGTCCGTTTGGCTGTTCGAGTCCGCACAGAACCGGCGATGTCAGCTAATTTGATCCATTCCCCCCGCCGTGTCCAACAACTTCTGGTCACTCTGTTATTCCTGCCGGGAATATCAGACACCGCCAAGTGGACTCGTAACCTGGAACTTCCTTGAGCAAATCGCTTCGCGGATGTCCGAGCGTTGGTACAGACGCGCCGAATCAAGCAGACAACGACAGTCTCATCTGCTTCATCGGCAGCACTTCGACGCAGATGTGTGGGAAGCGTTTTGATTGTTAAGTGATTGTCAAGGCTGCAGTTGTCTATGGCGCAGCCACATGGGGACACAGAACTCTTAATCAGTCCTTAAGGAAAACGATGCGGCGAGGAGCTTGACAAGAAATCCTGCGTGGTTCCGGGAGAATGCTGGTTAGGAGGTCATGACGGAAACATCCTGGGTGTTAGCGTAACTGACTCGAACCGCCGTGTACGGACCCGTACCCACGGTGGTATGGCAGGGGTCGGCGGGCAACCGCCGTCCCAATGCCGATCAAATCACGATGTCACCAACTATTAATCGGTCGTCACAACCAAGAGAACTTTCCACTGCCCGTGCCGTTTCCGTGCCGTTAGCGCTGCATTGCATGGAACTAGCCGCGTTAGAAGCCATCTGCCGCAAGCTAACTACATAAAACTACGTTGAACGATGGTTTCGAATCCCACTCTCTCCGCCAACTCCTTTATAATCAATATGTTGGAGTGATTTTTTGGTCTATCCGTAACCCACTCTCGGCATTAGTTTTCATCTTTAGAATGAG
>Ga0224545_1000278_pt1 | contig 10866 bp, 11 predicted proteins | sample 714P12024metaG_FD_179906 | JGI IMG/M metagenome (GOLD analysis project Ga0224545, IMG submission 179906) | Peat soil microbial communities from Stordalen Mire, Sweden - 717 P1 20-24 | ecosystem: Environmental > Terrestrial > Soil > Wetlands > Peat | place: Sweden: Norrbotten County, Stordalen... | reverse complement strand
CCTCCACGTTCTCCCCAGTGGATTCCACCGCATTCGCTATTACGGGTTCCTGGGCAATCGATACCGCAAACAGAAGTTGGAGCATTGCCGCCAACTCCTGGGCATGACTGCTACCAACCCAAACTCTTCCCAACCCCAGCCAGACGAGGACTACCGGGAACGCTACGAGAAGCTCACCGGTCACTCTCTGCGGGAATGCCCGGTTTGCCATCGTGGCCGGATGATCACGGTCCTGTTACTGCCCAAAGTTCATTCTCCCCCGGCCATCCCAGATCGTTATGGTTGATCAGTGCGACTCCAAATCGTCATCTCCACAAACTCGATACCATCGAGTCGAAGGAATCGTGTTGCCTCACAAGCATTCCGAACCCACTGTGCCGGCCAACCATCTGCTATCTTGTGCTACTCGCTCTTCCAGAAGCGTCCTGGGAACACAGTCCACAAAATCCCTCCTCTCCCAACTGCTAACCTGGTCCTTCCATATGGATCCCTGCTCGCTAACAAAACCCATAGCGCACACATCCTGCCTGCGGTTTAGCCCAATGAATTTTTAGCTCACCGGCGCGGCTCTACGATCTTTTCCCTCCGCTTGGCCCTTGCCCTTAGCCGCGCCGCCGAGCTAAAAATGCTCTGCAATATACGCTAGGTACAGGAGGCACAAAAAAAGAAAACCTCACTTCTTACCTTTTATGTCGCGCACCCCCAAATCGTCGCGTCCTTTCAGCCCACGCTGCCGCTCTGCTACAATGCTGCCCATTAGATTGCTTTCGGACAAGTTCATAATCGGGAATGCACGACCCAAGTATCGCTCCAGTTCGGGACGGATCTTCGTCTGTTCGCCGGAGTTTCGGGAAGCGCTGTGGCCCAGGAGGCACAACAGCACCCGGACTAAAAACCTGGAAGCGTGGAGCAGCTGGCCTTATGGATCATCTGCCCAGTCTGCTCGTGGACGCCAGGTAGCTTCAGTCGTGTGTCCGGCCTTCGCGCGATTGCTCCGTTCAGTATGGCTATGCTATCACTGTCCGTGAAGTAACAAAGTTGACAGCGCCTGAGTTGAGGAGCCTCGCACTGTCGTGGCCTTGCGCGCTTAAAGATCCACAGTTGGAATGAGAGTTCGGCTTTCCAAGCGATCGACGGACTTCGATGCCCACCATGACGTCCCAATTCCGGAGCACTTCCCAGGAGGATTCACCTGCAGTTGCGGCGTTTCTGCAACGCATCTTCGACATAGATCCGAGCCTGCCTCTGATCGCGCCCCGGCATCTGTACTGGAAGAACTGGGAGGAACGTTCTGATTGGGCAGGCTCCCGCGGCTATGTAATAACCAAGAAAAGTGCGATTGTGGCGCACGTAACCCTGGTACCGCTTTCGTGTGTGGCCGGCCAACACCGTCTGAAGATGATCCATCCGATTGATTGGGCCGCCGATCCCATGTCGTTTCCGAGCGGGTCCTTTCTACTTGCGCAAGTCGCGCAGAGGGTGGATGCAGTTGTCGCTTTCGGCGGCAGTGAAACCGCCCAGAAGGTGCTGGAGGCTCTTGGTTTCAAGACTTGCGGTGAGGTCACGAAGTTCGTTCGACCCTTAAAGCCGCTGCGGCGTTTGGCAGGGCAGACGCCTAGCGTAAACTTGGGGGCACAGTTTGCCAGAAGCCTGCTGTGGTCGTTGCAGGCACCCTCGGTTCAGACGCAGGGATGGATGGCGAGCCGGGTGGCACCGGAACAGTTGGGGTCGCAAACCATGCCATGGCCGCGCGCCGGGGCAGGGAGCGCCGTCTTTGAACGAACGGAGAATAGTGTTGCCTACTTTCTGAAGTGTCCGGCGACGGCGATGGAACTTTACTCGGTTGCGCAAGAGGGTTCGTGTCGCGGCTATTTCTTGCTGGCGCATGCTCCTGGCCAGACTCGGATTGTCGACTTCTACGTGGATGGCGAAAGTCGAGAGAGTTGGCGAACTCTGATCCAGCTTGCGGTGGTGGTGGCCAAGCGGAACCCGACGGCGGCGGAAGTAGTATCGCTGGGCAGCGACTTGGTTACGCGCCAGGCGTTGCTCGATTGTGGTTTTCATCCCCGAGGTGACTACGCGCTGCGCCTGCTACCAGGCAAGGGGGTTGAGCTTCCGGCAGGGACGATTCGATTCCACATGATTGATAGCGACGCCGCCTATCTGCACACGAATAAGAATGTCTACTGGGCCTGATCGGGCAATGTTTTGCCCTGAGGACATCCGAAGTGTGAAGTTAGCAGACAGCGCACAGGGGAGTAGGGAAGCTGGTTTAAGGTCTAGCCCGAAGTTCCAGGGTCACGGTATTGTTGCTGGAGTTTTTCAGATCGTATTCTTTACCGTCAAAGCGGGCGCTGTAGCTGAAGTCACCCGAGAAGCGGACCCCGTCCTTTCCGTCCGCCTCGATCTTGAGCGCCATCCCTTGCCGCAATCGAGTTTTATTCTGATCCAGTGTCCACTCACCAGCGAATAAGTCATTGGCAGCCTTCTTTCCCCCGATCCGCGTCCACACGGTGATCCGGTCGGCATGGCCGTTCTGTGAAGTCGTGTTCGTTAACTCGTTAGCATCACGCGACAGTTTGTCACGAATCGTCACAACTACGGCTCCATCCTTTTTCTCTTTGACTTCGACTTGATGCTTATCGATCCTCCGTAGCTCGATTTGATTAAATGCCGGATTGCCTTGTACGGACGCTTCATGGCCGTCCAACTTCGCCGTAAAATCGACGTGGGTGTCGCCTGAAATCACTACGTGCACTCCACCGTGTAGAGATGTGATGGAGAGTTTGTTGGGGGATCTACGGTAGACTGCGCGGAGATGAGCATCCACGAGCCGATGCGGGGGTCCGCGGCACCAAGTTGAATGGCGGCAAACAACCCGAGCAACGCGAGTTTGTGCAATGGTCCTCCTGGAAACCGTGTATCCTTACAGCACAATAAAATAATACGAACTCGTCCGGAATGCGAACCCCTCCGCGCCGGGTTAGTCGGAAACAGAGCCTTCAAATGAAGATGGATCCGGAGGTCTGAACCGGCCTCCGCGCGGGATGTAAATCTCCTTAACCGTAACGATTTTGCGTGCCATTATGAATCTTGTGCATGTGCGCCGTTTCTGGCTGGCCGGGGTAGTTCTGGCCGCCGTCCTTGCGCTCCTTCCATTTTCCTTTCACGCCGAGCGCCATCTGGAAACCGCAACGCGCATCGAAGGTAGCGAAGCGGGAAGGGTCCCGCAGGAGTTGGGTACTCGCTTTCGTTCGCCCTTCGTTGACCGCGTGGTCCTGGTGATTCAGGGACTCCCCCCTGCCGATTCGGAGGAGGGCGAGCAAGCGTTGGCAACGATTGAAGAGAGACTGAAAGAGGAACCCGGCGTTTCCGGAGTCGTTTCCCGTCTTGATTTTCGCGATCCGATTTTCCTGGGCAAGGGAGGAGGAAGTTTTGTTCTGGTGGGACTCAGCTCGACCGATGGTCCTGTGGAGTCGCTCGTCCCTAAGCTTCACGAACTGGCGAACTCTCTTCAAAACCAATTGCGGGGCCGTTATCCGGCGGTGAAGCTCGAACTCACAGGAGAGACGCCACTTAATTTCGACATTCGGAAAGCTAGCGCCGACGACGTACAACACGCCGAAAGTCTCGTGATTCCTGCCACACTCGCACTTCTGCTGGTGGCTTTCGGAAGCCTGGTGGCGGCCCTGATTCCAGTAGCCATTGGTCAGCTTGCCATCGCGACTGCTCTGGCGATTGCAGGATTCCTGGCCCTTTATTGGCACCTGTCCATTCTGGTTCAGAATTTGGCCACGATGCTGGGGCTGGGTTTGTCAAACAACCGCAGGAGCTTATAAGAGAGTCCTTCTTTTTTTCCTGCCAGAATCCTCCTTCCTACATCAACTTGCCATTTCCCTTATCCGGTAATTTCTCAACATCTTTCTTGACCACTGGTTCGGGTGTTTCGGGCAAGGGCATGTCGAAGGTTTCGGAGTGCATTTGCAGCATTCGTGCCAGCTTGATGGTTTCCAGATCACGGACCGTTACACTGTCGGCCATCCCTGCCAGTCGACCGCCATTTGCCTGCGTGATCATCTGGTTTACCTGCGTGATCTGCACTGGGTTGCCGTCCGTCGACACTCCATGCACCAGCATCCATTCGTGGAGCAATGTCAACTGAATTTCGGTCACGGCCTTCTGCATTTTGAGATAGCTGTAAAATCTGGCTTGGTTTTTTTCGCTTGGCCCGTCGTTCAGGTCCAGTGCCTGGCCGCCGAATACTTGATCGATCTGTTCTCCCACTCGGATGTTGCGGGCTATCATTTGCACGAGAAATGGCGCGGCTGATCTCACAGCTTCCAGTCCCGCGAGTTTCTCTTTCAAGGACTCTACTAAAGACTTGATCTTGGCAGGGTGTTCGGGTGCCCAGTATCCGTTCATCCTCCTGGCCTTCTAGTCTCCCAGCCAGGGGATCCTCAGCCACCGACCCAGAGTCTTGCCATTTTTGTGGTTATAAGTAGCGGGTTCCGGCCCGATCATCATCTCGATCCATTCCTGTTCCTTTGGGACTTTTGACTTAGAACGGGCGAATTGATAAATGGTCTTGTACTTCGGACCGCCGGTCTCCCGGTCAAGTTCCTGGCTGAACTCCTCCCACCACTGAGCCAGTTTTGGCTGAACTTCTCGGTAGAATCGAAAAGCGGGATTGTGCTTCGAAAAATATTGCAGCCCCAGTTTGAGCTGCGTAGGATTAGCGAAATCAGCGTCCAGAATGGTGTCTGGCCCTTGCTGGGACTCATGCAATTCTACGGGCGCTGTTGTCTCCATGACTTCTTCTTCCAGCGTAATGGGGTTTGCATTTCGGCCCATGGTCCGTCTCCTATTCCACGTGCGCCGCATGTCGTTCGAGGCTGCATTTGCGGCCTGCTGAGGCTAATGGTCGCCTTAGAAATGTGTAGTTTTCTAATGTTGCTGCTTTGCTTCCACATTGAGAGCGCCCGAAGAGGGTTGTATTATACCAGCGAGATTTTCTGGGCCGTGCGGTGCTCATGAGTAAGTCAGAAATCAGCCCGCCGACGATGACAATTGCAAAAGGACGCTCTGAATCCCGTGATCATGGAATTCGCAGCCAAGCAGAATGTCGCAGTCTTGCCCGGCGCATTGACACCAACAGAAGTGGTCACCGCATGGAGCGCGGGTGCTGATTTCGTCAAGGTGTTTCCGTGCGGTCCAGTCGGTGGGGACAGGGATATCAAAGCGCTGCACGCATCTTTGCCCCAGATTCCATTGATTGCCGCGGGAGGAGTGAATCAACAGACAGCCGCCAGCTTCATTTTGTCAGGCGCGACCGCCATCGGGGTCGGCACGGAATTGATTCCAAACGAGGCGATCCAAAGAAGGCAATCGCAGCGCATTCACGAATTGGCCCGCCGGTTCGCAAAACTCGTAAAAGATGCGCGGGAAGAGATCGAAGCCTGGAAACGCAGTCAGGTCGTTAAGGAATTCACAGGCAAGGAGAGGTGTGAGAACTAAGGGAAAATGCTGGTGGAAGCGACGGAACTCGAACCCGCGGCCCTGCGTGACGGGTAGGCGTTCTAACCAACTGAACTACGCCCCCGCTATGTTACTGCGCTTGTGCCGGATTGTTCCCTTACGTTCCCTCCGCTTCCCAACTGTGTCCGAAACTTCCCGTAAGTACCGTGACAGCGAACGATCCACTTGTAACTGATTGAAAAACTGCGCGACACGGATGGCTCCCAAAAGCAGTTATGGCGCCCTTGGAAACATGCATCGTGAGAATGTTAGAACTCCAGACGCGCCTGAAACGCGATCATGCGGGGAGTGCTGTCGCCGCCCAAGCCAACGCCGAGCAGCCCGCTTGGCGGAGAGGTCGTGTAGGTGAGCGTTCCGAATCCAGTTTGCGTGGAAGGCTGCCCTGGAATACCAGCCTGCACCACGCCTGGGAGACCGAAGTTCGGATGGTTGAAGACATTAAAGAACTGACTCTCAAACCGCAGCTTCACATGCTCGGTCAAGGGAAACCACTTTGTCAGGTAGAAGTCACTCCAGAGGAAATCCGGGCCGCGCAGCGAGTTGCGGCCGAGGTTTCCGAATTGGCAGGTCTGCGGGCTGTCGCTGCCATAGCACTGCCCGGAGCTCGGATTAACGGTCGAGACGAAAGCATCCGGATTAAGCCACTGAAGTGTTCCTGGCTGTGTGACGCCCGGAATCGGATGATGATCGTACAGCGGAACACCAGGGACAACACTGGCGAATTCCGGCCCGCTACCCTGCACAACGCCGTTACCGCCCGTGGAATAGGTCGTGCTCAGCACCGAGAACGGAACCCCGCTGTGCCAAAACGCCGTTCCAGAAATCTGCCAGCCATTGAATGCATAGCCTAAGGAATGATTCCGAACCTTAACCGGCAACTGGTACACATACTGCCCGTTGAGATTGTGCCGGATGTCGTAGTCGCAAGGACCGTAGTCGCGGCCCAGTTCTCCGGGCAGTGGAGAAAGAATCCCTCCAGCAGAGAACTGAAGGAATCCTCCGTTCGAGACTGTATCCATGCAACGGCTTAATGTGTAGTTGAGTTGGCCTTGCAGACCGTGTCCCAGACGTTTCATCGCCGTAAGTTGAAGGCCATTGTAGTGACTGTTCGCACCGGTGGAGAACTGAGTGACCGCGCCGAATCGTGGATCGGTCGGCTGGAGATAGGGGAACGGTGCGAAGCAGCCCTGGCACACGGTTTGGTAGCCGTTGACTTGTGTTGAGTACGGCTGGTTGACGGCCCGCGTACCCACGTATTGCCCTTTTAAGCTGGCCGTCGTTCCGAATTGATGTTCCATTCCAAGGCTCCACTCCATGAAATAGGGCGCGTGGAGTTTACCATCCGGGATGGCTGTGATTGCGACCGGTGGAAGGCAACTTGTGAGATTTCCCTGTGGAGATGCGCACGAGAGCTGGCCTTGAGGAAATCCCGCAGTAAAAATCTGATTCGCGGCAACGGTTGCGTCGACCGCGCTGTTCATCACTCGCGGCGCTATCGCTGTGCAGCCGACTAGCGGGTCGCAACCCACTGATCCGGCCGTGCCCACGGTACCCAGCAGTCCTCCCTGAAACGTCTTGGCGTATGGAGGATTCGTACCGATCAGGTCGGCCACACTGCCCGGCAAGATGTCGCTGAAGATCCCGAAACCGACTCGCAGAACGGATTTCGGCTCGACCTGCCACGCGATCGCGGTTCGCGGCTGCAGAATGGCCAGCGGTGTGGACGAAAACAAATTGCCGAGATGAGTAAGGATCGCCGCATTTAGCGGTTGATTGACATCATGCGAGATGGAACTGAAAGAGCCGCTCAGACGTGCGACTTGATCATGCGGATTCAGCGGATTGGAGTTGAAAGTGTCGCGCAGACCGAACGTCCAGGTCAGTTTGCGGGTCACTTTCCAGGTGTCTTGCGCGTAGACATCGAGATTGAGAAAGTTGAAGGGCTCGTTTGCATTCGAAGGAAACGTCTCCGAAGCGGTGTTCGCTACTCCATAAATAAATTGCTGCAAGTTCGCGTAGGTCACGGTGGGAACCGAGCCTTCCCCGAAGTCAAAGTCGTTCAGGCGGAAGATGCGGGTATTGGTTCCAAACCTCAGTTCGTGAGCGCCGTGGCTCCAAGCCAGGTTGTCATTAATGAAGAAGCGGGATGCGCGCCGGCCTTGAACCCAGGTATTGTCAAGCCCTCCGATGGGCGTGAAGGGATTCGCGCCGCTGCCCTGTAGCACAATCGGGAACGCCGAAAGCGTCTTCTGAAAATCACTTGGCCCAAACAGGCTCTCGTACCAGGAGAACGCGGGATTGAAGTAATTCACCAGGTTCTGCGAGAAAACGTGCGTGTGTCCTGCGGCGAACGAATAGAGAGGCTGCGGCGAAAGCGCATTGAACACCGGGTTGATGGGGTCCGTGTACGCGGCTTGCAGCCCGGTGTCGGCCTGAAAACGAAACCAGGTCGTATCTTTCTCGTTGATGTTGTAGTCGACGCGGGCCGTCTGCACCTGTTCGTGGTCGTCGCTGGAATGCGAGACGCTCTGCCGGTTCGCGCAACCCGCCGCGATTGGACAACCGAGGATCGCGGTGGGCGTGCCGTTGGTATTTTCGTAAAGCGAGAACATTTGTTGATAAAACGGCACCTCCTGCGGCGCGGCGGGGTAAATAATGTTGCCGACAGCGCCCGTCAGGCCGAACGGGAGTTGCTGCAACACATATTGTTGGAAGGCCGCACTGGGGACAATCGCCGGGGTGACGATGGGCAGCGCGATGCGAACCCACTCGCTGTCGAAGAAGAAAAATAGTTTATCGTGCGCAATCGGGCCGCCGATGCTGCCTCCAAAATGATTCACGGTTGCTCCGGGCTTGTGGTTTCCCGGCGTCGCATTGGTAAAGTAGTCCGCCGCATTGAGTAGCGCGCCATTCCACAGTTCATAGAGATTCCCGTGAAACTGATTCGAGCCGGACTTAGTGACGTAGTTGACCTGGGATGCACCATACCGCCCTTGATCCACGGTGTAGGAAAGAGTGTTAACGGTCACTTCTGAGATCGAATTCAACCCCAGAACTAGGTTGGTGGAGAGGCCGCTGTTGAGGTTGGTAAGCGGGTCATTCGTCTCCAACCCGTCAACGATATAACCATTGGAGAGCGCGGGCAGGCCGTTGAATTCCACGTTTCCGTATCCGTTTGAGCCGCCGACGAAATCATTGCCGCTGCCTGCCGTGTTGATCAGGGCGCCCGGAGCAAACTGCAATGGGTACGTGAGATCGCCGCCCGGATTGGGCAGATCCTCCAGGGCGGGGGCATTCAAGGTGGTGGATGTGTTGGCGTTCTCCGGATTGATCAGCGGAGCCTCGCTGCTCACCTCAACCGTCTCCCTCGATCGGGCGACATTAAGAGTGAAATCCACTGTTTGCTTCTGACCCAGGCCGGAAACGACATTGTTATTTTGCCGTGGCTCGAAGCCTGGCGCTTCCACCCTGACCGCGTAGGTCCCCGGCTTTAGTTGGGGGAAGTTGAACCGGCCTGCATCATCAGTTTTGACGCTGCGTCTCAGTCCTGTCTCAGGGTTCGTGATCGTCACAATGGCGCCGGGCACGACGGCGTTGGTTGTGTCCCGAACCCGGCCAACAATGGCACTCGTCGTTTCGCCTTGTGCCAGCGCTTTCACTGGAGCAAGACACGCCACCGCCAACATAAGAAAAGCAAAGTGCGCTGCCCGTGCCATGAATACCCCACTAATTCTGAAGCGGCAATGTGCCCCAAAGTGGATCTATTAACCAGCGATTATTGTGTTCAGTTAACCATAGTTAACGTAAATAAGCAAGGCCGAACAGGGAGACCAAACAACCTTGGCGATTGTGTCCCTTCCTGAGGAAGCCAAAAACGGACCTTGTCGCCGTGCCGCCGCCGAGTTTCAGAAGATTCTCGACCACGGCGGCATCGTCTGGAATTGCTGGACGGGAGCATTGGGGCATCTGGGGGTGGCGCGGGCCAATGCTTTGCAAGCGAGAACTTCGCAAGGTGCGGATGCCGATGCCGTCAGCGTCCGGGCGCTCGCAGCCTACAAGGACTTCCTCACCCTCTGGAAAGACGCTGATGCCGATATTCCCATTCTGAAAGAAGCCAAGGCAGAGTACGCCAAGCTGCAGTAAACGTGCGGCACACGCGGTTCTGGGTTAGCTTCAGCTAACGGCTGTCGTACAATACGCAGCAGTATCTCTTTGGTTTTGTCCCCATGCAACCTCACAGTGTGAAACTCGGAGTCAGGCCTTGCTTGCTTCTCGAATGTAGGGTTCGCGAGTCTTCGCGAACCGAAAAACAGGGGTTCTCTCGGTTTGACAAGGACGCTATTCAAACGCGGACCGCGAGAACCGGGCAGGGTCCCAACTGCATCACCCGATAGGTTGTCGAACCAAACACCGCGAGATCCAACGCGCCACGGCCATGCACTCCCATGGCCACCATATCGATTTGGTCTTCCACGGCGAGTTGAATGATCTGCTGGTATGGTTTTCCGATGCGCACCGCCGTCTTAATCTTGAGGGTCTTGCGTTCTTCCGGTGGAATCAATTTAGCGAGTCGCTCCGTCGCTTTTGCTATGGCCTCTTCCGTCTTGGCCGGACCTGGAACATCCTCCAACACGTGCGCCAGGGTAAGCTCAGCGTCGTACTCCTCTGTCGCAGAGATCGCATAGTTCAAAGCCCGCTCTGAATTCTTGGAGAAATCAGTACATAAAAGAATTCGGCTCAAGTGATGGACGCGGTGCCGCTCTTCCGCTGCGGCCATAGTCTCCTGCGGCGGCTGACATACTACCAGCACTGGGCAGGAAGCCGAGCGGATTAGCCGCTCGGTCGCTGACCCGAGCAACAGCCGGTCAAACCCTCTCCGACCGTGCGTTCCCATGACGATTACGTCCGTTTTCCACTCTTTCGCAAAGGACAGAATCGAGTCCGCGGCTATTCCTTCCTCCACAACGAGTTCCGGCCGAATTTCATCGTGAGTGTGGTTCCTCACAAATTCTTGCAGTTGCTCCTCGCCGCCCTCGCGAAGCGCCCGGCAGAACTCCTCATAGTTCCCCAGAGAAGCTGCAAATTCAGCGCAGGGATATCGCCATAACTCTACGACATGCTGCGCCACCAGCTTGGCTCGATAGTGTTCGGCTAGCGATAGCGCATGGTGATACGCCCTTACCGAGAACTCTGAGAAATCAATCGGACAGAGGATGCGTTTAATTTCCAGCATGGTTTCTTTTGTCGTTGCTGGGCTGTCGTCCCGCTTGTCGCTCGCAGCGTAGGCCACCGAAATCGTTTCTGTCAAGGCAAGTCCGCGCCTGGCAAATG
>Ga0224545_1000272_pt1 | contig 11022 bp, 8 predicted proteins | sample 714P12024metaG_FD_179906 | JGI IMG/M metagenome (GOLD analysis project Ga0224545, IMG submission 179906) | Peat soil microbial communities from Stordalen Mire, Sweden - 717 P1 20-24 | ecosystem: Environmental > Terrestrial > Soil > Wetlands > Peat | place: Sweden: Norrbotten County, Stordalen... | reverse complement strand
GGCGCCTGCGCCTCGAGCAGAGAACTGGCGAGGGCGATCGCCGCAACCAAGGTGACGGCGAACAGGCTATTGCGATATAACGATGGTCGGCGAGGAAAAAATTCCATGGAAGTCAATGATAAATCCCCAGACTTTAGTACGACGGACGAGAATGGCAAAGAGGTTGCCCTGAAAGATTTTCGCGGCAAGACTCTGGTGCTCTATTTCTATCCCAAGGCCGATACACCCGGCTGCACCAAAGAAGCCTGCAGCTTCCGCGACAGCTATTCGGAGATCAAGAAAACCGGCGCAGTGCTGCTAGGAATCTCGGCCGATACGTCAACATCACAGAAAAAATTTCAGGACAAGTTTACCCTTCCGTTCCCGCTGCTGGCCGATCCCGAGAAAAAGATCGCCAATCTCTTTGGCGTGGTTAAAGAAAAGAACATGTACGGCAAAAAAGTGAAAGGCATCGCGCGCATCACATTCGTAATTGGCCCCGACGGCAAGATCAAACACATCTTTAACAACGTGAAGCCCGAGGGCCACGCCGACCAAGTGCTCGCCTATCTGAAAAGCGCCGCCTGAGACGGTTGCAGAGGTCAGAGGTCGGATTGCAGAAGTAAGAACCAAGCGGCCTTTCACTTCTGCAATCTGACCTCCGACCTCTAACCTCCGAATGACGAAATCGATTAGCCGAGCTTCACTGCTCAAGCCGGAGTTCTACAACCGCGATCCGCGCCGCGTGGCGCGGTCTCTGCTGGGTAAGCTGCTCATCCGCCAAACTCCACGCGGAATTCTCGCCGGAAGAATTGTCGAAACCGAAGCCTATCTCGGCAATGACGACGCGGCCGCGCACAGCGCGGCCGGCAAGACAGCGCGTAACTCGGTTCTCTTCGGCCCTCCCGGCCACGCCTACGTGTATTTCATCTACGGGAATCACTACTGTTTGAACGTTTCCTGCCTGCCCGATGGAGTGCCCGGAGGCGTACTGTTTCGAGCACTCGAACCCATCACCGGCATCGAGCAGATGGCGGAAGCACGAGGAGTCGACCTACCGGAAAAACCGGAGCTAAGAAAGCTTTCCATCCTTAAGAAGATTTCTTCTGGTCCGGGCCGCATGTCCGAAGCTCTTGGAGTCACCCGCGCCCGCGACAATGACAAAAGCCTGGTGAGCGCACGTTCCGACCTGCGCATAGTCGATGACGGCTATCGCGTTCGCCGCGTCGTGGTTTCTCCCCGCATCGGAATTGTGAAAGCAGCCGACCATCCCTTGCGTTATTTCATCGCCGGTAATCCGTTCGTTTCGTAATGATTTCCGCGCAGATGAATCCATCTTCCAGCTTCCGCTTGCCTAGCGCGAGATCTTCGGCGAAGATGCTAGACAGATTCCGTGCCCAAGTCCCGTCTCAAGTCCGCAGCCGCATCGAAGGCTGACCGAGTCTCTGCCGCGACCGCCAAATTGCGCTTGCTAAAAAAATTGCGCTGCACTCTCAACTTCGAAAAAAAGGCCTGGGCCGCGGGCGCGAGATACGTTGCCGGAGTCGATGAAGTCGGCCGCGGATCGCTGTTCGGCCCCGTGGTCGCCGCCGCCGTCATCCTCTGTGAGAGCGACGATCGTGAGAATGACGATCCCGCTCGTCGCATTCGCGGCCTGCGCGATTCAAAACTCATTTCCGCCGAAAAACGCGAGGAGCTGGCGCTCCTCATTCGCGAGCGCGCCGTCGCCTGGGCGATCGCCGCCGTCGATTCCGCGCGCATCGATCAAATCAATATTTATCAGGCTTCGCGCGTGGCCATGCTGCATGCGGTTCAGCAATTGGCTCCGGCGGCAAATCATCTTCTGATCGATGCCGTAAGGCTCGATTGCGAAATTCCGCAGCAGCCGATCATTCACGGCGACGCGCTCTCTCGTTCCATCGCCGCCGCCTCCATCATCGCCAAAGTCGAACGCGACCGCATGATTTCCGCGTGGGATCCCGTTTTTCCCATGTACGGCCTCGCCTCGAACAAAGGATATTGCACGCCGCGCCATCTCGCCGCTCTGCGCGAGCACGGCCCCTCGCCACTGCATCGGCAGTCGTTTTCGCCCGTGTGGAACGCGCCGATCCCGCAGGAAGTTCTAGGCTTCATGCTCGACGACGTCGCCGCCGATGTGGTCGCCGCCGTCCAAGAAGAAGATGAAGATGAAGAAGAACTAGTGGCAGAAGTCGCCGAAACCTAGCCAGCGAAGCCTAGCCCGCATTCCGCAACTCTTGAGCAATTCGCGGCAGCACCGCCCTCAGCAGCGCAATGAACTGCCCCATCACTCGTCGCCCCACTTCAAGCACCTCTTCATGCACCAGCGCCTTATCAAGAATTCCTGCCGCCATATTCGTCACGCATGAAATCGCCAAAACATTCATCCCCATGTGCCGCGCCACAATCGCCTCCGGCACCGTCGACATCCCCACCAGATCGGCGCCAATCGTCCGCAAATATCGAATCTCCGCCGGAGTCTCATAACTCGGCCCCGCCAGCGCCGCATAAACCCCCTCGCGCGGCGCAATCGAAAGTTTCTCCGCCTCCTCCAGCGCAATCTCTCGATAGCGCTTAGCATAGGTATAACTCATGTCAGGGAAGCGCGGCCCAAAGCGCTCATCATTCGCCCCCGTCAGCGGATTCTGTCTTTGCAAATTAATATGATCGCGCAGAATCACCAGCGCCCCCTGCCCGTACTCGACATTAATCCCGCCAGCCGCATTGGTAAGAATCAAAGCGCATATGCCAGCGCGTCCCAGCACCCGCGTAGGAAACGCAACCTCCGCCGCCGGATACCCTTCATACAAATGCACGCGCCCCTGCATCACCGCCACCGGAACGACGCCGCACTTTCCCACCACTAGTTGCCCAGCATGACCCGCCGCCGTCGAGCGCGGAAACGTAGGAATGTGCGCGTAGGGAATGCGAACAGCATCCTTAAGATCGTCAGCAAATGACCCCAGCCCCGATCCCAGCACCAGTCCAATCTGCGGGCGCAAGGCAGTCTGCGAAAGCACAAACGTCGCCGCCGATTCCGCCCGAGTAAAAAGATCAGGAGTCATAAAAAATCAAATCGCCGCAAACACAGCGCGAAAAAATCACGTAGGGACGGCCGCCCTCGGCCGTCCAGCCGGGCAAAGCCCGGCTGCGCTTCAAAACTGTTTCTCAAACTCCGAGAAAGCCCGCTCCAACTTCCACTGCACCCGAGCCCGCTCACTCGCAGCAAGAAACTTCTCACATTTACCGGAGACGCGATCACTCGATACTTTCTCATCCGCGCAAGCCGCAACCCGCCCAAACTCGCCGCTGCCGGGACTCCAAAGACTATCCCCCGCAATAAAACTATGCTCCAGGCTCGCCCGCGCCATGCGCTTCAACTCCGCGTAAGACAACCCATAAGTCTCAGCCGCGCGCAAATATTCGTGCGTCATGTCGCTGCGCGAAACACCTTCATCGTCGGTCGCCAGCGCCACCGGCACTCCATACTTCGTATACACCGGCAGCGGATGCCGCGCCCCACTCACCCCCAGAATCACATCATTCGACGTCAGGCAAATCTCGACCAGCACATTCTTCGTCGCCATCTCCTGCAACAATCCGATCGGATCATCCTCGTTCATCACCGCTGTACCATGCCCAATCCGTTCCGCTCCCGCGCGCTCAATCGATTCTCGTATATGAAACCGCAACCCCTCCGGCGGCACCAGCCCCATCCACAATTCGTCCGCATGCAACGACACATGCGTCGCTGGATAAAACTTATGCAGCGCCTCAATGATCCGCATATGCAGATCGAAATCGTGCATCGGCACGTAATAATCTTCCGGCATCACCAGGTTAAATCCCACAAACCGCGGATCGGCTTTCGTCAACTCGAAGCCCAGCAAAATCTGCGCAAAGACCTGCTCGCGCGGCAGGCCCCGCAACACCTGATACAAATAACGCAGCGTCACAGCGCATCCCGGAGCGGCCTGCGCCGTCCCGCAGTGCAGCACTTCTTTTTCCCGCGCCTCATCGGAATCAAGTTGCCTGCGCACCGATGCCACTACATCCGACATTCCCCCGGCCAGCAATTTGTCGCGCAGCTTGCTGAAATCGTCCGCCGTCGATCCCGGCGTCGAACCGGACGTCGATCCAACTTCCCATCCAATCTTCGTGCCAAGAATCGCCGCCTGCGCGCCGTCCGCCGTGTGCATCAACTCCACATACTGCAGATGATCCTCCGCCGCTCGCGCCGCGACCTCCGCCAGCGCGTCGCCCACGTGCTTCTCCATCGCCGGGCCAAACTTTTCAAACGTCGCAAAAAAATGGTCGTGCCCCGACTCCTCCGCCGCATGCCAATTTCGCATCGACCACGCGTCGATCAGTTGGCCATAAAGAATGTGGTCCTGATAAGCGCAGCGCACCGACGGCTTATTCGTATAAGAGTCGCAAGCGTCGCAAGAAGCATGGATCAGCTTCGAAGTGCCGCGATCCACGCACAGCGCATTCTCCGAAGCCCAGTCGATAAAGCTCTCCGCATAAATCGCCCCGCTCAAATGAACATGCAGATCGCCGCCCTTCGGCACCTCTTGCAAGAACGCCTGCAGCAATCCCGGATTGTGCCGCACCGATTCGAAATACTTCGCCGCTTTATCCTCGGCGCTCTCCGCCGCGGAAATTCGCACAAGAACAAAGACCATCCAGATGCAACCGAGAGGTGCTAAACGCAGTTTTCGCATCGCCAAAACCCTCCAACCACCCTTCCAGTTCACCGTGCAATTGTAGAAAAAGCGATTGTAGGCCATAAGTATCGTCATCGGAACCGGAACCAATCCGCAAGATAGACAGTATTTATGCTGCTAAACCCATGATTTGCACAATCACAATCCTCTGTGATCTCAAACCCAAAGCGCGTCCATTCCACCATGAAACCCAGAAAACCGCATGGATGCTGGCGATTTCGCAATCCAATCCAGGCGATTGCACAATTTGCGCGTCACCCCGCTGTGCATGAGCTGCACTCGATTGATACGCAATAACTTACAGACGTATGAATTTCATTGACGCAAAAAACAGATATGCTAAAACCATAATCGTTCTTTGATACGTTCTGAAGTTTTTCCGGTTGGTGCGGCGTCCGGGGCTCAAGCGTAGTCACTCAGGCAACCGCGAGGTGAGTCTGGGAGGGCGAGCAAGGGTCTATAGCTAAGCGCTGGTCGAGGAGAACAGGAGCCTCTGTCGAAGGCAGGATAGAGTCCCGAGGCGTTGGACTGATTTATCCGGTTGGCGGTGAGCCCGGAGCCCGAGCAAAGATCGTCTTACAATGAACCCGCAAGGGAGTTGTAGGAAAGGGTCAGCAAGGGTCTAAACGCGAGCTACTGGCCGAGACGAATGAATCCAACATCACCTCGGGACTCTCTATTTTTGCAGCCGTAATAAAACTTTCACGTTTCCAAGCTTTGCCGCACAGAATCTTTCCCGTCCGTAGCCTTTCCTGCCACCTGCCTGTTCTGCTTTTCCTGCCCTTCACTCCCCATATCTCCCCTTCAACTCGCTGGCCAGCTCATCCCGTAACTGCCGGTAATCCGAATGCACCGTAGCCCGCAGCGCCGCTTCCGTCGAACTGCCCTGCGAAAGCATCTCGAGAATCCGAGTAATCTCGCTCATCCCATAAGCGTCGCGTATATATTCCGTAGCCGCCAGTGACTCAGCATAAGCCGCGCTAGCCTGCGGAGCCGAAAAGCTCATAAAGCTCCCTTCGAGCACATTAAAAGGAATCTCGCTCCCCGACGCAAACAGCATCGACAATTGATGCCCATAAGGCGCCGCTGACTTACCCTCTTCAACCTGCGCAATGCCCTCATTCAACCAAGTCGGGCAGCGATTGCTCGCCATCTGCGAAATAAACGAATGCGTCAACTCATGTTTCAAAATCCGCGCCAACTCTGGCGTAACGCTCTGCACCCCGCTGATCGGAATCCGCAGCTTGCCATCATTAACCGCGCCGCTCCATGAAGGCGCCCGCGTCACATCGAAAAACGCCTGCTGCGTATACAGCGTGACGGCAATCGTATTGTGCGGAGAGTACCCGAGATCGCGCACCAGGTCGTCATACTCCGAGTCAAGCGTCGCGACCAGGTCGCGCCTGAAATTCTCTAAAGTATCCTTGCCTTCAAAATGTAGGTTGAAGTGATTGCTCTCGCGCTGCGAAAACTCCGACTCCGCCGTCGATTCCCTCTCCGCCCTAGCCAGATATTGGCTGACCGTAGCATCCGGACGCAGCGCCAAAGACTTTTTCCACGCCCGAATCGCCTCCGGCGTATGATCGCTGGCAAATTGCACAAACCCCAGCATCCCCAACGCATCCGCCGAATCGGGAGCAACACTGGCCGCGTGTTGCGCGTAAGTCAGCGCCTCCGCCGCATGCCCCGTGCGCAGAAGCGTAGCCGCGTAATAGATCAGCAAAGTCGCATTATCGTGCTGAAAGCGCAGCGCCGATTCGTAATAAACCTTCGCCCGAGGAAAATTGCCGTGGTCGGACTCATGCTTGCCCGCCAGAAAATACGCCGTCGCCGCGAGTTCCGAATTCCCCGTCTGCGCGGTGCTGGCCAGCGCATCCGTATCCACCTTGCCATCGTGTATGACTTTGCCAGCTACATCGGCTTCATGGCTGAACGAGGGAGGCTCGGGAGTAATATCGATCGCACCGCCGCCTCCGGAACCTGAATGCACCGGAGCGACACCGCCCGTCTCTATGCGCTCGACCGACGCCTTCGGAATCGCATAAGTATCTTCGCCAAGGTCGTATTCGACTCGATCTTTATTTTCTCGAACCTGGTCGGCCCAGATGGTGCGGCCATTCTTAAGATGAATGACGTCGGCCGACGCGGGCAGCGCCACCACCAGCGCCAGCATCACAAGCACTAGAATAAAGATCGGGACAAGGCCTCGCACTCGGCTGATTCTAGCAACCGTGCTGGGGGCCAGTAAGGTGACCAAGGTGCTCGTTCGACCGCGGCAAACGGTCTGGCTGGCCTACTGTTTCCTGGCATCCGCCGCCTGCTCACAGGCGGCCGATCTCAGCCCCCAGTGTCCCCAAACCACGAGCGCTCTCTACGCCCGCATCCATTCCGTCGGCCTCGATCCCGATCGCGTCTACCACGTTCGCGGCGCCACCATCGACCGCCCCAACCTCCACATTGATTTCGACGACGGAACCCTGGCCTTTACCGAAGACATCTGCGGCCGCACCACGGGCGCATTTTTCGACGGTGAAGGCGAGGTCCGCTTGCGTCCGCCGAACCGCGCCGAGCGCGGGTCGCTCGCCCTCTTTACCGGCATGGCCATTCTCGAAGAGCAATTCACCACCGCCTATCTGCGCTTCAACGACGATACGGCAGCCGTATTGCAGCCCTTCCTTACCCCCGCGCCGGAGCCCGCAGAATTCATCAAAGAGTGGGGCGATACCAGCCTTACTCTGGCCGAGTTCGATGGCCTCCGGCTGCTCCTCGACTTCAGTCATTTCCTTCCCACCCCTTCGGGAAACGAGCCGGAACAAAAATTTCTCCCTTTGCTGCACGCTCACCTGTTAGGCAAAAAGCTCGGCGGTTTTGAAGTGGTCTGGGATGCCGCCAACCCCGAACCTCTGTGGGCAGGCCAGCCGCGCATGAAAGACGGCAACCTCTTCTTCGATATCTGGACATCCTTCACTCCCGCCGGCACCGCCGCCCCACCCCCAGTCGACGCATCCATCACCGATTTCCATATTCAGGCTTCCGTCGACCCGCCAACCCGCTTGCGGGCCTCCGCCGATCTCAACGCTAAAATTCGCAGCGGAGGCGAACGCACCCTCCTTTTTGAGTTGTCCCGTTATCTAAAAGTTGACGCGGTCGAGTCCGACGGCCGCCCCGTCGACTTCATCCAAAATCCAGCCATCGAAGGCAGCGAATTGCGCCGCAAAGGGAACGACTTAGTCGCCGTCGTCTTTCCCGCTCCGCTCGCACCCGGCCAGCAATTGAAGCTGCGCTTCCGCTACGCCGGCGACGTCCTCTCCGAAGCCGGCAAAGGATTGCTCTACGTCGGCGAGCGCGGCACCTGGTACCCCAATTTCGGTCTGAGCCCTGCCCGGTTCGACATGGAGTTCCACTATCCTCCACACTGGACCTTGGTCGCCACCGGAAAACGGCTGTCACACACCGGCCCCGAAAACGCGGAGTCAAACCCAGCCACAGAAAAAGTCTCGCGCTGGGTCTCCGAGCGCCCCATCCCCGTCGCCGGATTCAACCTCGGCAAATACATTCGCGCCGAAGCCAAGGCAGGCAATGTCGTAGTCGAGGCCTATGGCACCAAGGGAGTCGAAAAATCGTTTCCCAAGCCGCCAGAGGAGCTAGCTGCCCCGATTCTTCCCTCTGCTCCCGGCCAACGTTTGCGGCCGACGGTCCCTATTGTCGTTTCCCCGCCGCCCCCATCCCCGGCCCGTGACGCACAGGCCGTAGCCGACCGTGCCGCTCAGTCAATCGCCAGCTTCTCCCAATGGTTTGGCCCCTATCCCTACGATTCGCTCGCGCTCACCCAGATGCCCGGGCTGATGAGCCAAGGCTGGCCTGGACTCGTGTTCCTCTCGAGTTTCGCCTTTCTCAGCCCGCGCGAGCAAGCCGACCTGCATCTCGGCACAGTGGCAAGCGAAATCGACAATCAGGTCCTCGTCCACGAGACCGCCCATCAATGGTGGGGCGATCTCGTACTATGGAACAATTATCGCGATCAGTGGATCTCGGAGGGCCTGGCAAACTATGCCTCCCTGCTCATGCTCGAGCAACAGAATCCTGACCAATTCCGCCAGATCCTCGAAAAATATCGCCACGATCTTCTAAGTAAGAACAAAGACGGAGAATGGCTGCGCAATGCCGGACCCGTAACCTTCGGCCAGCGCCTCGATTCCTCCCATTTTCCCAACGGATACGACGAAATCAGCTACGAACGCGGCACCTGGCTGTTTCACATGCTCCGTACCATGTTGCGTGATTCCGAGGCGGCCTCACATTCCCGAAAAGGACACTCCAATTCAATCTCCGACGAGCCCTTCTTTCGCGGTCTGCGAAAAATCAGCCAACGCTATGCAGGAAAGAGCATCAACACACAGGAACTGATAAAAGTTTTCGAAGAGGAACTCCCTCGCCCGCTTTGGTACGAGAATCATCACAATCTGGACTGGTTTCTCCAAGGTTGGATCGAAGGCACCGCCATTCCAAAGCTCGAAACCCGCGAAATTCATATCGCGGAGAAAAACGGGGTGACCACAGTTACCGGTATGATCGTTCAAAAGGACGCGCCCTACGATCTCATCACCGCCGTCCCCGTCTATGCCGCCATGCCCGGCAACACCCTGGTTTTCCTGGGCGAAGTGCTGGCCGACGGCGCTGAAACCGCGTTTCATTTGCCCGCGCCTCATGCCGCGCGCAAAATTCTCCTCGATCCCAGGCAGACAATTCTCAGCGTTGCGAAGTAACTTCCGAATCTGCCGCGAATGTCACTCCGATTCACCGCGCCTTAGTGCGAGCCGCGAGAGCCATGCGGTGATGCGATTGCTATGACAATTTGCAGGACATAAGAGGAGAATAGTAATGACTTTTCAACCGTACACCCGCGCCATAAATAAAGATATTTCTCGCCGGCGAATTATTCTCCTGGTTGAAGACGAACCTTTCGTCCGCGAAGCCACCTGCGGCATCCTGGAAAGCGCCGGCTTCGAAGTTCTGCCCGCAGCCGATGCGCTCCAAGCTATGAAAATTTACCAGGAGCACCAGCGCAAACGCCAGCAGCAGGACTGCTTCCGGAAAATCGACCTCGTAATGACCGACATGATGCTACCAAGCGGCACCGGCCAGCAATTGGCTCAGGACCTTCGCCTGCGTTCCCCCGAACTCGCCGTTCTAATAACCTCCGGCTATCCCAACCCCGACTTTGAAACCGAATCCACCGAGTCGCACCTCTATTTCCTCGCCAAGCCCTACTCCAAGCGAACCCTCTGTGAAAAAATCGAGCAAATTCTCGCTCCCACCCCGCTCGCCCGCGTAGCCAAGCAAGCCAGCTAGCCAAGACGCAAACATAATAGGAACAATCGCGTAGCGACGGCCGCCCTCGGCCGTCCAGCCGAGCAAAGCTTGGGTAACAGTCAATAATCGCGACGCAAGCGGGTGAGCGCCAAAACGTAACCGCCAACCACCCCCGCCGTTTATAATCCTCGTTCCACAAATCGATCCAAACGATAGACTCTAAATTCGCCTAACAGTTCATAGCCCAAGGAGCCCTAATGACACTAGAAGGACGAGTAGCGCTGGTCACCGGAGCATCCCAAGGCATCGGCCACGCCTGCGCGCTAGCCCTAGCCCACAACGGAGCGACCATAGCCGCCGCCTCCCGCAATCAGCAAAAGCTGGACGAATTAGTAGCCGAAATAACCAAAACCGGAGCCCAAGCCGCCGCCTTCGCCATCGACGTAACCGACGAAGATCAGGTCAAATCCGGCGTCAAAGCCGCCCTAGCCCAATTCGGCAAGATCGACATCCTCGTCAACAACGCTGGCATCACCCGCGACCAACTCGTCATGCGCATGAAGCGCGCCGACTGGGACGCCGTCCTCTCGACCAACCTCACCTCCGCCTACCTCTGCATCCAGCAAGTCATCGGCTCCATGCTCAAACAGCGCTGGGGACGCATCATCAACATCACCAGCGTCTTCGGCCAGATGGGCCAGGCCGGCCAGGCCAACTACGCCGCCTCCAAAGCCGGCCTGATCGGCCTAACCATGGCCATGGCCCGCGAAGTAGCCTCCCGCAACATCACCGTCAACGCCGTAGCCCCCGGATTCATCGATACCAGCATGACCGCCGCTCTAACCGAAGAATTCAAGCAGACCGCCGTAAATCAGATCCCGCTAGGCCGAGTGGGCTCTCCCCAGGACGTAGCCCACGCAGTCCGCTTCCTAGCCTCCGATGAAGCCGCCTACATCACCGGCCACGTGCTGAATGAAAATGGCGG
>Ga0224545_1000271_pt1 | contig 11034 bp, 8 predicted proteins | sample 714P12024metaG_FD_179906 | JGI IMG/M metagenome (GOLD analysis project Ga0224545, IMG submission 179906) | Peat soil microbial communities from Stordalen Mire, Sweden - 717 P1 20-24 | ecosystem: Environmental > Terrestrial > Soil > Wetlands > Peat | place: Sweden: Norrbotten County, Stordalen... | reverse complement strand
CTTGGCGCCGGTAAGCTCGAATTGATCGCGAAGTGCGTCTAACAAGGTGACGCGAGGTTCGAGATTAGCCTTGTATTTCTCGCCATTGATAGTGAACTCCATGGCGACCTTGCCCGGCCCATGCACCGGAATCTCCTCCCCGGCCGCCAGGATTACCTTCGGGCCGGCGACCAGGGGTAGGGCGACGGAAATTCCCGAGATCCTAAGGAAATCACGCCGGGAAACTCCGGATTCATCTATTTTGTCTTCTGGATTCTTTGGTTTCAGGTCAGGATCGCGCATTCCAAACCTCCACGGGAGGACAAATTGTTGGCAGCCGGATCTGTTCGTCACGTGTCACAAGCATTGAACCGCAACGAGAATGATCACGCCAGCAAAATTCTATGTACAGTCTGAAGCGAATCAGATTCGAAAAACCTGTGGCAGGAGATTATACGCTCACGGCCAATAGCTGCTGGAGCAAACGCGGATCACGATCGAGCGCCGATGAAGACAATTCACAGTTCGCGATGCCGACCGTCAATGGCGGCATTGCAAAGTTGTGTGCGTCACGTGCAAGCTGATATCCATGCCAGAACTGCCCGATATTGCCGCCTACACCAGCGCGCTCGATTCGCGCATCGTTGGTCAGCCACTGGAGCGGATACGGCTGACGAGTGCTTTTCTCCTGCGAACTGCACAACCCACCCCTGCGAGTGTGGAGGGCCGCATAGTCCGCGAACTGCGGCGACTCGGGAAGCGCATTGTAATCGGCGTAGAGAACGATCTCTGGCTGTCCCTTCACTTGATGATTGCGGGCCGGTTGCACTGGCGGGCGCCGGGAGCGAAGCTAGCCGGACGACAGACTCTGGCGGCTTTCGATTTTCCCAATGGTTCTCTGGTTCTTACCGAGGCTGGGTCAAAGCGCCGCGCTTCGTTGCATATTCTGCTCGGCGAGGAAAGCTTGAGCACTTTCGATGCAGGAGGAATTGAAATCTTCGCGAGCGATCTCAACACTTTTCGCGCGACGCTCACGGCGGAAAACCACACTCTGAAGCGGGCACTGACGGATCCACGCCTGGTGAGCGGTATCGGCAACGCATATTCGGACGAGATCCTGCACGCGGCACAACTATCTCCCATCACGCTCACAAACAAAATGAAACCCGAAGAGTGGAAGAGACTGTTCGCTGCAACCCGCAACACGCTCGGGTTTTGGGTGGACCTGCTCTGCTCCGAGGCAAAGATCGCTTTCCCCGAAAAGGTCACAGCGTTTCGCGAGGGTATGGCGGTTCATGGTCGTTACGGCAAGCCATGCCCGAGGTGCGGCGACAACATTCTGCGGATTCGTTATGCCGATAAAGAAACAAACTACTGCGCCCGATGCCAGACTGGTGGAAAAGTTCTAGCCGATCGAAGTTTGTCGCGACTATTAGGTTCGGATTGGCCACGGACATTGGAAGAGCTGGAAGCTCTGAAGCGCCGCTGAATAGATGATGTTCTCGGCAACTTCAACCTCGCCGACAAATATCCAAGAACGCTCACCTTTGCCGTGCGTTCAGCTTGTCGAGTACGCTCTTCAACTGTTCAAGCTTCTGTCCAGCCTCCCCGAGTTTGCCTTCCGCGGTCAGACGCTGGTAGTCGGCGAGGTCTTTGGCGGCTTCCGCGATGAGCGCGTTGAAATCCGCTGCGGGCTGGGACGACGCGGCGGAGGCTGACTTGCTTCGCTCCGCCTGCGGCAGGGAAGCCTCGCCGCTAGTTGGAGAAGCAGTCAGCGACGAGACGGCTCCGCCAAAAAGCGAGGCCATTGCTGATTCGAAGGTCGGTCCGTATGCCAGCCGATCTTGCAGCGCGAGCACGACCAGGCGCAACTCCGGCATCGGACTTCGCTCCGCCTGCAGATAGATCGGCTCCGCATATAACAGCGCTTTCCCAGTCGGAATTACAAGGAGGGCGCCGCGCCTCACGTGCGAGCCCTGCTGATTCCATAGGGTCAATTGTCCAGAGAGCTGCGCGTTCTGATCGATTCGCGCCTCGATCTGCAATGGCCCGTCGACTAACTTTGTTTTGGGAAAGTTGTAGACCACCGAAGTGCCGTAATGTGCAGCGTCGCTGCGCCCGGCAATCCAGCCAATCAAGTTATTCCGGTTGGCCGGCGTGAAAGGAAGAATCTCCACAAACTCCTCGCCGGTTTCGCCGGGCAGTTTCATCAGCACGAAGTTCGGCTGCATTGCCTGGGTCGTCTGCTCACCGCCTTCGCCCATGCCAACTTCGGTGGCAACCGTCCACAAGTCTTCACGGTTGTAGAACGCTTCCGGGTCGGTCATGTGATAAAGGCCATACACTTCCGCCTGGAGTTTGAGCAACAACTCCGGGTAGCGCACGTGTTTGCGCAGATCCGCCGGCATCACGGCTGCATCCTTGAACAGTGTTGGAAAGATGCGACGGTACGCTGCAATCATTGGATCTTCGGGATCGAACACATAAAAGGTCGTCGTGCCATCATAGGCGTCGATCACTACTTTCACGCTGTTCCGCAGGTAGTTGATGGAGTTGTCGCCGAGGCGATAGTGGGTCGAGTAGGGATAACTGTCTGAAAGCGTGAACGCATCCATGATCCACGACAGTCGACCGTCGTCGCCCAGCACGATGTAAGCATCTTGATCGTAGGTCAAGAATGGCGCCAAGGCCGACAAGCGGTCGCGAATGTTGCGGCGCATCAGCAGCCGGCTGTCCTTGTTCACGTCATCACTGAATGGCAGCTTCGCGAGGTCATCGCGATCGAGCGCGAGAATAAGACGCCGCAGAAATCCGCCGACCACGATACCGCCATTGCCTTCGTACGATGTGAGGTTGTTGGTTTCGCCTTGCGGATAATTGAATTCCTTCTGCCGTGTCTTGACGTAGACGTCTGTGTTGGTCATCTCGCCGAAATAAATCTCTGGTCGAGTTACGTTCAGGCCACGCACCGTGCTTTGGACTGGCATATTGCTGAGAATCAGAGTGGGCAGCCCTTCCGCCGTAAACCCGTTGACTGGATTCATTGTGATGCCGTAGCCGTGGGTGTAGATGAGCTTCTCGTTAATCCAGTTGCGGCTGCTTTCCGGGAGCTTATCCACGTTCAGTTCGCGCGCGGCGAGCATCACTTCGCGAGTCGTGCCGTCAATCGTATATCGATCGATATCAATGTCAGGAAAATCGTAGTAGGTGCGGATTTCCTGGATCTGGCGCAGCGTGTCCTGCAAGGCGCGCCAGTCCCACAAGCGGATGTTCTGAAGCGTAGCTTGATTATTCTGCGGGTCGGCTGCCTCAACCGTCGTCTCAGCAGGAAACTCACGCTGCGTCATCCGGTTCAATCCGTAGGCTTGGCGCGTCAATTCGGTGTTGAAGACAATGAACGGTTTTTCGCGGACCAGCTCGTTCGGTTTGACGATAAAGTTGCTGACGTACCAGGCGACGCCTTGCAGGGCAACATAACAGACGAAGGCTGGAACGATCGCCGCGAGCAGCCATCGCCCGCGTGGCAACCGCGTGGCGTTTACGATCGCTACAACCGCGCCTAGAACCAGCGCCGCGCAGACGATGAGCATTCCGGTGAGCGTGATGTGCGCATCCGTGTAAGTGACGCCCCCGAAGACCGTATGATCGTCGAGCAATCGCTCGAAGCGGCCCATATACACGCGCATGGCGAGAACCAGTAAAAGAAATGCAAAGGTAATCGACAGCCCTCGCCAAGGTAGCGTTACGTGGCGGCTCAGACGGCCTGCAAGTACACGAGCTCCGCCCGCGATCAAGACGAAGAAAACGGCAAGTAGACAAGTAATCACAGTCAGTGTAAGCAGCCAGCCGGCGATCAGCTGCCACGCCGGCAGGGTAAACAAAAAGAAATCTATCGGTTTGCCAAAAATCGGGTCTACGACGCCGCCGGTCGCACGGGGCGCATACCAAAAGAGCGCAAGTGTGGGCCACTCCCCTGTCATGGCGGCGCCGGTCGCAAGAGCGATGACGAGCGAGATGCCGAGCGCGATGAGCCGCAGGACAGGCTCAACCGGCAGCTTCAGGGGTTGCCCGCCGATGAGGATCGTGTGACCGTCGGGCAAGTCTCCGAGATGAGCCCTCTTTAAAGCCAGAAAGGATCCGTACAGAACGAGAAATGTGGTGGCCGCAAAGGTCGCGAAGACTTCCGACTGAAGGCTCAGGGTTTTCCAAAACACGTCTCCGTAGCCGAGCGACCGGAACCAGAGTACGTCGACGCAATAAGACAATGCGGTCCGAGCGCCGAAGAAGAGACCGGCAAAGATAGCGAGGAGGATCAGGAAACGACGACGACGACGCGGCCGCCCCAGGTTCGGACGGGGCCAGTCAATAGACTGCGACATTGCTGTTCTCCCTTTTTCATCCACTTTATTGTTTATCCGCATGATACTCCCTCCACTGTGGCAAATTGCCTTATGGCTCGGCCCCCTCCGAGCCATTGCGACGAGACACGATAGATATCAGATGTCTTGCCCGGCGTATTAGTAATTGCAATGACGGGTGACTACCGTAACTTCAAGGCCGCGACGAAGAGAGTTGGAGTTGCCAGAACTGCGACAGAAGCCGCCACAACACTGATGAAGATAATTACGAGTGGTTTTGCCGGCCACAGCAGACCTCCTTCACGGACGGAAGCAGGGGGCCATCGGTCAAGGTCAATCATTCAGGTACTTGGCGTTCCTGCCCTCGATCTGCCAGGCCCAAAATACCAATCGTCACCGCCAATCCAATAGCTAGAAAGGAGAATGTTCCACGCTCTCGCCTCAAGGGGCGCGCACACTGGATAGGAAGTACGCTTCGGCGATCGAATCTGGTGGACCAAGCCGGTGACGAGTCTCCAAGGGAAGCTATTGTCGGGCATCGGAGCAGCAGAGCCCACAGTGTAACGAGTCGCACTGTTTTCCCGCTAAGGTGTCAGCCCATTTCCCGGCCGCTTTCTCGGATTCCTTTCCTGTCTAATCAGCGCTGGCATGTAGACAGGGCAGGCAAGCGGGATAGGATACTCGCCTTGTGTAGGCAGGAGCGGTATCCCAACCGCAGAGGAGCCAAACAAAACTGGGATTCAGAACGCCCGGCAAAGACGGCCGGGCGGTCTTCGCGTTTTAGGCCCAAGGCCTCGGCTCCGAGACTTCACCAAAGAAATGGACTTGATTTTGACTTGGCGCAGGCTGGGGGTGTGTAGCGCCTGAAAGTTGAAAGCGGCGAGGAGCAGAAGCCAAACCCTCCCGCGCACAAACCAATCGTGTACGGGAGGGTTGTAGTCAGCCGATTCCTTCGGAGCCAGCCCCGTCGCATCGGCCTTGGGCATCCGCTCGGGCGCGACCCCGCGCGGACAATCGATAAGCTGCCCGCCCACACCTCGCGCCACAAAAGCTAGAGCGGCAGAAGGTATTGGCCATTGGCCTGGGCGATCCAGCCCTGCTGGCAGGCTTCGGCGATGGCCAGTTGAGCGGTCCGTTTGGAACACGCGGTGGCAGTCATGATCTGGTCACGCAGTTGATCTGCCAGTGCCTGTGTGATGTCTGCCTTTTCGACTTTGCGTCTGGTTGCCGGAGGGGCAGGCGGCTTCTCGGTCGAGGAGAACCACAGAGTGCGGGGATCGAGTTGGAGCAGTCGTGGAGGTTGCGCGGCAGCATAGCGAAACTGGAAACGAAGCTCGATGGTGGCGAGTTGCGGAGAAGGCCGGGTGAGTAACAAATAGCTGTCGCCCACCGCATGCAGGGCGCTGGAGCCACGAAAAGCGCTGCCGATCTCGTGCCGGCCGATGGATTTTCGAACATGGTGCACGATAACCAGAGCGGCGCGGGAGGCATCGCGCAGGCGCAGCAGCGACTGGCACAAGGCGGCCATGGCGTGGGTATCGTTTTCATCCTGGTCGTGGGTGGAGTAGAGCGGGTCGAGAACCAGGATCTCAGCGGCGGCGGCGCGGGCGGCGGAGACAAAGTGATTCAGACCTTGCGCGGTGCTGAGCAGATGGCCTGAGGCGCGCGTGTCCACCAGGAGATGCTGATCGGCGGCCGCTCCCAAGGCGCGGCGCATGTGGGCGAGGCGGCTCACAAACTGCGGGACCGGAAGTTCGAACTGACAGATGAGGACCCGGCGCCGCGTCGGGATAGAAAAGCCCAGGCGATCGATGCCAGCCGCAAGTGCTAAGGCGAGGTTGGCAACCAGCAGAGACTTACCGACCTTGGGCTCTCCGCCGACAAACAAGATGCCCTGCGGTGGCAGTAGTCCCGGTTCGACCAGGCAGGGCGGAGAGGCCGAAGGCTGCTGTTCGAGCAACTGGGCCAGAGACAGCACCGTCGCTGGGGCGGGGTTGGTGGCTGCGACATGGCTCACAGCAGCGCCTCGGCAGTGGCATCCAGCAGGATCGATTCCCCCACCATCGCCTCTTTTCGAGAAGCTGCCAGACGCAGCGCGGTCAGAGCCAGCTTGTTGATTTTGCGGAGAATGCCTTTGGTGGCCTGATAGAGGGCTTGCCGGGCGGTGTCATCAAACAGCGGCTGGGTCACGCCGGCGGCCTTGAGTTGCTGCGCGAGATAGGCATCGAGTTCTTCGCGCGAGAGGCCTTCGAGGTGATACTGCACGGCGATACGCTGGCGCAGTGGTTCATGCAGCTGCAACGAAAGGGTGCGGCGCAACAGCGGCTGACCCACCAGCAGCAAGGTCAGATAGCGGCTGGAATCCATGTCGAAGTTCAACAGCAGGGGGAGTTGTTCGAGCGTGGGATGACCCAGTAACTGGGCTTCGTCGCAGATGAGAAGGGGATGCTGCTTCTTATTCTGATTGCGGTGCACGATGGTCTGGGAGATCTGGCGCACTAGGTCGCCGCGGTAGTGCGCCGATTGCAGATCGAGTAGCAACGCCAGTTGGCGGAGTAGATCGAGCGTTGATCCGGAAGTCCAATGCAGATAGAGGACCTTATATAGGTTGGGATTGAGCGCAGCGGTGAAGCTGCGAGCGGCGGTCGATTTACCGGCGCCGACTTCGCCGGTGAGCAGGCCGGCGCCGTGATGATCGGCCAGAAACTGGAGCCGCGCCTTGGCCTGATTCCAGGACTGCGAACAGAACAACTGTTTGGCATCGGGACTGTCGCCGAAAGGCGTTTTCTTAAAACCGAAAAAAGTTTCCACCCTAGCAGTTACTCCTTCTTCTGGTTCTGTTTGAGCAGTTCGACGAAGTTGATGCCGGTGGGTTCGGGCTCGGCCGAGGCGGTCCGTTTCACGGAGGGCAACTGACCGTTGATCACCGGGTCGACCGGCCGTGCTGAGGTTTCCAGTTGTCCCTGAAACCAGATCTCGACCTCGGCGGCATCGAGAGGATCGAAGCGCACTTCGACGCGCTGACCGGCCAGATGAGGCGGAGCCTCGTAGAGACGGTTGTGCAGCAGGAAGGTGGAATCCCGGCGCACCACGCGATCCAGGCGATGGAAGAAGAGACGATGCAGATCCGTAGCTGGCGGATCTGTTCGATATCGCGCTGCCAACGAGCCAGCGGGGTGCGCCCGAGCGCGCTATGTGGGGAGCAATGATAGACCCTTTCGATCCAGATCCCCAGGCGATCGTTTAACTCCTCGACCGAGCGCTGATGTTTGGGGTCGAGGTTGGCGAGGAATTGCTCGCGTACCGTGCGAAAGAATCTTTCGATCTTGCCGCGACCTTCGGGCTGGTATGGACGCGAGTGCACGATCAGGGTGCCGAGTGAGGCGGCAATGCGCGCCAGTTGCGGCGAGCGATAAATCTTTCCATTGTCCATGTAGAGACGAATGGGTATTCCGCGGGCGGAGACGGCGTGGCGCAGACAGTCGAGCGCGGCATCCAGTCCCTGGCTGGCATAAAACTGGGCATGGGGAATGAGACGGCTGGCGTCATCGAGAGTGGCGTGAAGAAAGACCTGCATGCGGCCGCCATCGTTCACCCGCCGGACCCAAGGGCCAAACAGCATGTCGGCCTGCCAGATTTGATTGCTGAGTTCGGCCTCAAACTTCTTGTGTGCCGGCGGTGCGAGCAGTTGTTTTTCTGACAAACCGTGTTGTTTGAGGAAGCGGTAGAGTGTGGAAGCAGAGAGCGCGGGCCTGTCCTGACCGGAAGACAAGGCCAGTTCGCGCAACAGAGTCGTGCCGGTGCGATGCGGGTTCTCGCGCTTGAGGCGTTCGATGAGGCTGGCCAGCTGCGGAGTCACCGCGCGGGACTGTCCCCGGTCCTGGCGCGGTTTGGGAGCCAATGCTTCGAAACCGCCGTTGCGGTAGCGTAGCCCCCAATCGAGCAGGGTATCGACGGAAACCGCCGTCCGTTTCGAATGGGGGATGTCGTAGGTGCGGCCAGCGATCTCCTGGGCGCGACGTGTGAGTTCGCCACGGGGAAGACGCTCAATGACCAGCGATGCGATCAGGCCGTAACGAAACAGGGCCAGTTTTTCGGCTTTTGCATCCATGCGGAAGTCCTCCATGCCCCGGACCATAATCCGGAGTTGGGATCATCCGCCATGCAAATGCTGTGTGGGGAACCTCAGGGAGCCGGGCACGCGGCGGACAGCGTGGTTCGCCGCCCGGTCGGAATCCGATCCGCGGGCCAGCCCAGCAGATGGACGCGAAGCTGCGCAAACAGGAAACGATGCGCCGCGATCCATCCCACTGATTCGAGCATGCGCAGGGCTCTGGCAACGAAGTTCGCCGCCGGGTCCCGAAGCTGCCCCGGCGTCTCCAGCGGCACTAGAGCCAGGCTCAGGGCGGGAGCCTGTTTTTGAAAACGGCGGATCCAGAACTGTCCGCGCTGGTATGGCATGGCAGTTTGCGCGGCCGACCGCGCGGCGGCTACCAGCGTGAGACCGTTGAGCAATCGGGCAGTGAGAAACAGTGCGATCACGGAGATACTGAATCGTAGCCAGGGCAGGACGAACTCGGGTAGCAAAGAGACCGTCCGTTTACAGCAGCAGCATAGATAACGGCGAACACGAAGGACTCCGTTGAAAGTGATATCCACCAGTGTGCGGCAGTAGAACCCATGCCCGATCAAAGGTCGTTTGGCTTCGCATTGCGGGCAATGATCCGGACGGTGGCGATCGGGATCGGCGATCTGGTTCAAGTAATGCTGGATGGAGCCGGCGAAAGGATTTAAGATTTGCATGGAAGCCTTCCTGGGAGTGTCAAGACTCCTGGTTTGGTCTCGCGGAGGGCTCGGTGGTTCTGGACAGAAACAAGCCGAGCCTTCCACCGCTCGCCATCCTACATCGAATCCGAACGACAGACACAGGGATACCCAGAATCGAAATGTAACTCGGCGTGATCCGCGCCGCGGCTCACGCTGCCACCCGGTGCGCTCTCGCGATCACCGCCCTACTTCCCGGAACTAACCTGAGGAATTTTACTTTCGAAGAGGAAAACAAACGCGACTCGTTACAATTCGACCTCGGGGCGTCAGGTATGTTTTTTCAACGTGGAAAACAACTCTGGCAGAGTGGATGTATTATGCCACACGATGCGTGTGTAATTTCAAGAGGGTTTGCGCCTCGATGCGCGGTGTGCCCAAAGAAGAGAATTGCGAGGTTTGACTCTCGGCGAAGCCCGCCGCACAAGTCGGCAGCAGGCTCCCAGACTTCCTAATCCCCTATTTCCTGCTCCCGGCTTTCAACTTCGCCCACCGCGCTCTTTGAGCGGCGGCGATCTTCCTGCGAGCAGATAGGGACATCCTGTGCTTCACAGGTGCTGCACTCGTTATTTTCGCTACTCCCGCCGCTGGCTGCGATCCCTTGCGAATCTTTGCCCATCTCGCCTTCTGCGCCAGCGCCATTTTTCGACGCGAAGCTGCGGATATGATTCGCTTCGGTTGGTTTCCTTTTCGGGATGCTCCCGAACCGTGTAACGACTCGATTGCTGAAATTGCTTGCCCTAATTTCTCTACCTCTAATTGCGCCCTACCATGCTCAGCGCGAAGCTGCTGAAGCGCATTGTTCAGGTTTGCCATTGTTTGCCCCCTTAAGATTAACGGCGGCGGATATTGTATAGGATTGGTAGGGTGGTCGTACCACGTTGAAGTTGCCGTAATTGCACGGACTGCCTTTACCTTGCTTGCCGAGTGGTCGTGGGCAGCCCGGACTGCAGCTATTTCGGGGGCGAGGAGAGCCTCAAGAATGCACAAATACGCAATATAAATAGTTGGATTGCCCCGGCATTGCGTCATGGAGTACCCAAAATGACCTTAAATGATTTTCGCCAATCGCTCGCCGCAGCCGAACCGCCTGCGGAACTTTCGCCCGCCCTCGCTGGGCTATGGTGGGATGCCAAGGGCGATTGGAAATGGGCTCACAAATCGGCGCAGAGGGACAAAGGCCCAGAGGGCTCGTGGGTTCATGCCTACCTGCATCGCAAGGAAGGGGAACAGGACAACGCAGCATATTGGTATGGTCGTGCGGGCAAGCCAGTTTGCCGGGAACCGCTGGATGCGGAGTGGCTCAGCATCGTTGGAGATTTGCTGGGATAAGCTATAAAGCCCGGAGAACGGATTCTTTGTCTCGAAGCGGCACGTTTAAGTCCCCTCATTTTTCCCAATGGCCGAAGCGTGTACTTCGTCGAGAATCTGTTTAACATCTTCGATCTGGCGAATATCGCGTCTCCGGTGCTGTTGGCAAAATCGGCGAGCACGATGGTGTCTTTCTCAGTCAGGCGGTGTGTGGCTTGGTGTGAACGGAAGTAGAACACTCCACCGATCGCAGCAGCGAGAAGTATCACGGCTGCGGGAACCAGAATTTTCCAGAGTTTTCTACTTGCGACAGGAACTTCGGCGACTTTCACGGCGCTGGATGACGGAGATGGAGCAAGCGCAGGGGGAGGAACTGCGCGCGGAATTCTTCCGCAAGGGTGGGGCCGCACGGGAATTGATTAAGGGCAAACACTGGCTGCTGCTGACCCGCTGGGTCAATCTGACGAGCGGCAAGAAACAGATGCTCCAGCAGTTGCTCGGGTTAAATCGCCGGTTGATGAAGGCCTACTTGCTGAAGGAAAGTTTGGATCGGTTATGGAAC
>Ga0224545_1000268_pt1 | contig 11084 bp, 13 predicted proteins | sample 714P12024metaG_FD_179906 | JGI IMG/M metagenome (GOLD analysis project Ga0224545, IMG submission 179906) | Peat soil microbial communities from Stordalen Mire, Sweden - 717 P1 20-24 | ecosystem: Environmental > Terrestrial > Soil > Wetlands > Peat | place: Sweden: Norrbotten County, Stordalen... | reverse complement strand
TTGCCGACTCCGCGGCCTCCCTGTTCTACAACAGCATTTCCAGGGTCTCCAAATGGTTTTTCCCTTCAGACTTTCTCAGAAAGCCCGTTCGAATCCTCATCTCTGTGCATTATCTAGGTGCCATTTCGTCGGCAATGGCCGACTTGTCGGCGTCAGATAACAGCCGGGCTGCCAAAGGAAAGACCAGTTCATCCTCAACATTGATGTGCTGCTTGTACATCGACGCAAGACTCGCAACGGCTTTGCGAAATTCCTCGACCTCAGTATCGGACAGATTGCCCATCGAGAGATATTGCGCTCCCAGTCGTTCGACTTCCACGTGCAAGGGCGCTGCCCAGCGATGATCCTCCTCTAACTGTTCCAGTTTTGAGAAGGCAGATTGGACATCGGGATGGTGGATCTGGCGCAGCCGAGGAAACAAAGATGCCTCCTCGTCAGCAGTGTGTTTCGGTGCAGCTTGGCCGAAGTAGCGCAAGGCAGACTCCAGCGCGCGGCCGGTCTCCTCTGTGGCAGGACAGTCTAGCACCGCTGCGGCTGCCTCCAGCGTACCGAGGAACATCTCAATGCGACGGTGGCAGTCCGACAGCAGGCCAGTCGGGTCAGAAAAGCTGTGAGTCGTTGCTCCAATCTGAACAGGCATGCGTCAATGCACCTCCCGGCTGGCACGGGCAATGAAGAAGTCACGATCGGTGACCGACAAATTTAAAGCTCTCCGAGCCGTTGTCATGGCTTCTGGAAACCAGCAATAAACTGATTCAGGCATTTTCTGGCTCTCGCTGTCCAACCAGCGAGATGGCGCCGAGATGCTCCCTATATTTACGGAAGAGCCGCCGCATACCAAGAATCCGCTGGCGCAGTACCGAGTTTGTAGCCATATTGAACGCGATTCGCAAACCGCCCCTAAAGCCCTCATCCTGCAGCACACGTCGTGGTTCTAGCAGATGCATCGGCGCGTCCTCGCTCCAAGTCACTTTCAGTCCATTTTGTTCGAACAATCTTACCCACTCACTCCGGGACAGCGGTTGCACTCCCACATGGATCTCTTTCGACATTGCCGCTTGAATCTCATGGCGCACGTGGTCTGAAATATCGTCAGGCAAGAAACACAGCTCGTGGATTCCGTACCGTCCTCCGGCGGTAAGTAGCCGTCGGGCTTCGGCAAAGATCCGATTTTTCTGTTCCGGACTCTGCATACTCAGCATTGCCTCGCCATAGACCACGCTGGCGCAGGCACTGGGCAGCCCCGATTCTTCTGCTTGACCCAGCACGATCTGGGCACTGATTCCTGCCAACTGCCGTCGCAGATCTTCGGCTGCCGCAGGCTCGCGCTCCACTCCCCAATACGCCGAAGGACGCTTTTGCAGAACCATTCGGGCCGTGACGCCGAGTCCTGGAGCGAACTCAACCACGCGATCCTGTGGGCTGATTGCCAGTGCGTCGAGCATCTGCCGTGTGAGTTCAAGCCCGCCGGGCCGCAGCACGCGTTTACCAGCACGTGCCAGCACCCAATGTCCCTGCATCTTGTCGGGATGTTGTCCTTCTCCAACCATTTGAGGACGAGCCAAAGGTGCTTCCTGTTCACGGCTCTTCGCGGAAGAACTTTGTATCATGATTGACTCCAGTCTCCAGCTTACTTCGCGGGAATCAGTTGCATATGACAAAAGTCACAATGCCATTGCCTTGAGATGACTTTGGGTCTTTGGCTTTGATTAACCAAAGTGCGCATCAAACCTCTACCTTTACACTATCGATCAGGAGCCTGCCTCCTGGGAAGATTGGGTTGCCAAACGCAGCAGGGTTCCTCGGCAAATACATCTCCCGTTACCGCATAAGCTCGCGCTCGCGACCCGCCACATACTTCGCGGAATTCGCAAACGCCGCACTTGCCTTTTAGATTTGAACTGTCGCGCAGAGCAATGAACAGTGGGGAATGGCGATACAGCTCGGTCAGCGACTGGTTGCGCACATTCCCGGCCGAAATAGGCAGGAAACCGCTCGGAAACACCTCACCCAGGTCGGAGATGAACACGAAACCTTTGCCGTCATTGATGCCTCGCGGTGCCCGTCCTATACCGTCTGGCGTGCTCATCCCGAGCAGCAGCGACGATGCATGGCCGGCGCCTTTACGTTTCTCTTCGGTTCGACGCTGCAGGAGAAAACGGCGGTAATGCTGGGCTTCCGTGCTCTTGATGTCAAATTTCACACGTCGCGACGTCTCGTATAGCTTCTCGAAGACTTGCTCAAACTCCTCGGCTGAGATCAAGCCGATGGTGGAACCGCGGCCGGTAGGCACCAGGAAGAATACGCTCCACAAGACGATGTCGAGTTGCTCGAGCAGCGCGATCATCGAATCCAAATATTGGAGATTGTGCCGAGTGATCGTGGTATTGATCTGAGTCGGAAGCGCAATCTCTCGCGCCCATCGCACCGCCCGCAAAGTCCAGTCATAAGAACCAGGCACGCGTCGGAATGCGTCGTGGATCTCGGCCGTCGGCCCATCCAGGCTGATAGCCAGACGCGCCAACCCGCGCTGCTTCAGTCTAAGGATGACTTCTTCTGTCAGTAGAGGCGTGGCACTCGGAGTCAAGGAAATCCGCACGCCGTGGGTCGAAGCGTATTCCACTAACTCGAAAATGTCTGAACGCTTCAAGGGATCACCGCCGGTCAGCACAAAGACTGGCGCTCGCAGCGCCTCGACCTCGTCGATAAGCCGCATGGCCTCGCTCGTGCTCAGTTCGAGAGCATTGCGGGTAGGCTGAGCACAGGCACGGCAGTGCACGCAGGCCAAGTCACATGCCTGTGTGGTTTCCCAGATCACGATGAAAGGACGCTCATCAAAGTCGACCTTGAACTCCACTTGCGCTTCCTCCCTGGCGCATTCCGAAGGTATATACCGTTGGCGACGCTTACATCTGCGCGGATGGCGCATGCCGTGCGAATGTCGCCAACAAATTCACTGCAAAAATCGTCACTGCGGCCATTTCGGTAATTGCTGAAACCGGGAGCCACGACCAAGCTGAGTTGCTAAGCCCCTGGTAGGCTAGGATTTCAGAACTGACGCGCATCAGGCATCCGGTCGTAAGGAGCAGGAGCGCCACAAACATGAGTTTCGTGCTGAAAAGAAGGCGCATTCCGGAGAATGCGGGCAGAATCCTCTGGCCCACGCTGAACACCATCGTGGCCAGAAAGCCTACAGTCAGCGCGTGGCGCGATGCACCCCAGATTCCGTAAGAGTTTTCAACCGAGGCGGCCCAAACCCCAAGCGATGCGGCAATCGCTCCCCAGATGTAGGCCATACGGATGAAAATTGGAAAGCTCGTGTGTACACCCTTGATCTTGGCCGGACGCTGCGGCCACTCGAAGAGTCCGAGTGCACAAATGGCGGTGACCATTCCCGCGAGCAGTAGGAGCACCGCCGCAATCATCCAGCCCACTAGGGCAGCGAGCACGCCACCAGAGTTCAAGGTAACGGCCACCAACAGAGTGCGCCCACGCCCTGGCCGCAGCCCCAGAAAAATCGGCAACCACTTGGCGCTGAACCCCCAGACGAAGGGGACGAGGAACCCCCATGTTTCGAGGACCAGGAAGCGCTGGTCGAAGCCGTGCGGCAAGTCAGGCGAAATGCCGCGTAGCGCGAGCAGCACGGCGGCGCCGAGATTAATCAGAAGGCTCAGTAGCAGGCCTACCGAACCGGCGATTACCACAAGCACCCATTCCTCCAGCCTGTGTTTGCCTGATTCTTGCGGCTGATGACCGGAGACGGAGCGGAAGAAGATCAGAAACGCAATTAATTCCAGTGTCGCCGATGCAGGCAGCAATACCCGCCACTGCCATTGGTAAACGCTGGTAAACCATCGCAACGCCACACCGGAAGTCCACAAAGCCCAGGTTCCCCATGCTGCTGAGAGAGCAAACGGATCGAAGCGGCGGAGTTTCGGGATCGAGTAGAAACCGATGCCTAGGATGAAGGTGCCAATCCAGCCGAAAATCTGGGCATGACCGTGTGCCTGAATCCACGCCGGGGATACGGAGTCCGCCGCGCGGCGGCTGCTGATCGCCATCAGGTTCCAAACCCCCAGGAAAGTCCCCGGAAGCAGCATGAATACGAGGCCGGTGGCGATGTAAAGCATCAGCAGGCGGGACAGCGCGGTCTCGCGGGCCGCGGTGATGTCGAAAATCTCCAACGGTGTAAGCGGCTGGCCGGTCTCTTTCTGAATGCGCGTCGCTAGTGCGGACATGGCTTCGAATCTCCGGTTAGTGCGCCTTTTCCATCGCAATCGCGCGCGGAAACAGAATGTTGTTTTCGAGATGAATGTGCTGGTGCAGATCGGCCTCGAACTCCGCCAGCGCTTTGTACAGCGTTTGGTAGCTGACGCAGGCGTCAGACGGAGCGGCATAGCCGCTACTGGCTTCACGCATGGAGCGCAAGGCGTTCCCAGCGGAATCGTGCTCATGCTCCATCATCGAAACTGGGTTTTGCACGCTGCCGAAAGGCGGTGGCAGCACCGGCTCCTTCTGGATGACTGACTCTTCCATCCTCACTATGTACGGAAACAGAACCATCTCTTCTTTCATCATGTGCATGGTCAGTTCCTGCGCCAGTCCCTGAAAACTGGCCCGAACCTGCAGCAGTTCAGGATGGTTTTTCCCGTGCACGGAGCAGACCTTGTCGAACAACGGACCGAGGCGAGCCATCTCCTCACGCGTGTACTTGTGATGAGTGCTGTTGATGTGCGCAACCAGGTCGGCCAGCAGCTCCGTTGGCCAGTTACGGTCCTTTTGGACGGCGCGGGCAGACTGCTCGGCCATTTCCAGCGAGTCCAGCACCTCGTCCATTGGGAGGTTGGCTGCGCGGCAGGCTTCTTCCAGCGACTTGTTGCCGCCGCAGCAGTAGTCGATGCCCAGCTTCTCAAGAACTCGGGTCGCAGCGGGGTTTTCCAAGGCCAATTCCCTTACGGTTTTCTCAGCGGTCATGCTCATTACATCCTCCTCGCGGCCCGGCTCCGTGGAACGCCGCGCTTAATGTTCTTACGTTAGCGGAGCGGTGGCGCCCTGCCGATGACTTTTGTCACGGCGATCACAAAGGCTGGTGCTGGGTGAACATCATCCGGGTCGTTGAGTAGGACAAAGAGGCGGAGACGGACAGCCGGAAGACCTGGATGCCATGGGAGTTACGCGGCAGAGTGTGTCTCGGCTTCCAGGGCTTTCAAGTTGCAGATTATCACACTGCGACCATCGATCTTGATCATTCCCTCCGCTTGTAGCCGGGAAAGATTGCGGGAAACGAGTTCGCGCACCGTGCCAATCTGCGATGCCAATTCATGGTTGCTGACCGGCAGGGTGATTTCCACACCTTCGGCGCTGCGCTTGCCTTCCTTTTGGGCGAGACGTAAGAGAAAGGAAGCCAGACGGTGACGCACTGTGGTGAATGAGAGCTCTTCGATAATCCCGACCAGACGGCGCAGACGTGCACCTACCACCCGCAGCACCTTAAGTGCAACCTGGGGATGAGCGAGACACAGTGCTTGAAAATCCTGTTTACTCACAAAAAGCAGAGTGGCATCGCTGATCGCGGCTACCGAGGCCGGGTAGTTTCCTCCATCGAACACGGGTAACTCAGCGATGGAACTGCCCGGGCCGTCAATGCTGAGTACCTGCTCACGACCGCTGGCAGAGCTCTTGAAAATCCGCACTTGGCCGGACTCGACAACATAAAGTCCGGAACACGGCTCGCCTTCACTGAACACGGTCTCGCCCGCCGAGTAGTGGCGCGGGATCGCGCGTTGGGCAAGGAAACCCAACTCGTTGTCCGTCAACCCAGAGAAGATGGGGACCGTCGCCAGCGTCTGTCCAGGTGTGAATGTGGATTCCGGCACGATCGTTATTGTACCGGAGCACCTCGGCGGAGAAGGTACGGTGTCCAGGCACTCCAGCGAAACGAGCGATAGCCCAACAAGCCAGCAGCACCTGATCAATTCGGCATCGCCGGGGCATTGAAATGCGGCAGTGTCGCGCGTCTGGAAGTGGTCGTGAAGATGCCAACCGCAGACATTACGCTGACTGGCTCAGCGTGCTCTGATAAGAATCTTCGTTTTGGGCCTGTTGGTCAGCACGTTGCACCGCCTTTCTCGCAGCCACCCAAACCTGTTGTACCTATCGGTTTTGAACCGACTTCGAGGCCCTCCATCCTGGCGGCCAAGCAGTCTTGTTCAACCACGGACAGATGCAGATCGGCGAGGCGTAACAATCGATCTTCTTCTTCGACGATATGATGCTGGATTGCATCGAAGAGTTCCATTGAAAGCCTGATGAGTTCCAGGAGCTGGCGCTCAGTCAGACCCTTGCCAGCCAAGCCGGTTAACTCGTCTATGCCGGCGGTGACCTCTGCGATGTACTCGTGTTGTTCATCCATCTCTGCCAACAGCTCAGAAAAGGCTGCCCGGAGATACGGGTAAAAAACATTCTCTTCCTTATGGACGTGAGGTTCCATCAACCGCTGAATCTCGGCAAAGATATCTCGCACTTGCAACGCCATCCCTTCACCCGGATGCTTCACGGTCGTCAGGAGACGATCAAGCACCATCTCGATCCGCCGGTGATCGGCACGGAGTAAATCTGAAGCAGGAACCGAAGCCATAGTCGCCTATTTCATCAAACCGGTGTGATCAGTTCCAGGACTATCCTTGAATGTCTGTCCTGGGCAATCGATCAGGCTGCATGACAAGTGCTGGCTTCTCCGCAGATCATCTCCAGAATCCGCCCCGCCAACCGCTCGAACCCATGGTGAACGTCAATGCCGATTTCGGAGTCGTGCCGCTCAAATTGTGCCAACAATTCCCCCTGTTCACTATCGTTCAATAGCTTGTTAGCCATCGGGAAAAGCAGGTAGTCCTCTTTCCAGATGTGGCTTGAAGGTGGCACGCGCGACCGTTTTCTTCTGGCTGTGTGAGCAACCGGCGGAGAGTACCGATCAGCGCCTCCGTGCACCGAGGCTTCGCCGACCGAACTGAGCTGCTTCGATAGATCGAGCACCTTGTGCACTAGTTCCTCGCTCTTTTTCTGTTCTGTTACGTCATGAGCAAGGTGGATTAGAAGTCGGCGGCCGGTGCGCTGGTTATCGAACACCAGTGTGGACATGTTGATCCATACTCGCTGCCCGGAACGGGTGATTTCGCCTTCTTCAGTCACGGAGAACGCCGCGTCCGAAGTCCTCTGCATCAGTGCAAATAGCTCGCTTTCAAGCATTCGCCTGTCCTTGTGACAACTGCCTATCCGAGTAGTACGAATGCTCCATTGAGACTTATCGCATCCCGAGACAAGTATATGTCAGCCGGCGAGCCGAGACTCGAACCAGCAAGCGGAGGCTGGCGAGAAGAGATGTGATATGGAAACAAGGACTCATTACGCAGTTTCGTTCATGAAAGCGCTTCTCGCTGTCCTGCTTTTCCTGTTCATGATGACTCAGGCCGAACCTTCAGCGGCACAATCTGCCGCAAACCATAAGCCGGGGGCGAACTCCACCGTAAATGCTGTCGATGTAGCGCGTGATCCAACCGATGTTCCGTTGGCTGTTGCCAAAGGCTGCCGGGGCCGCCACTGTGGCCCCGCTCACGGTAGGCATGAGCGACATGGCGTTCATGCCGGCAAAGATCGTCATCAAGGTCGGCCAGAAAGTGACCTGGAAAGACTCTTCGGAAGTCATCCACAACGTAGTCGACGATGCCGGAAAGGCGACAAACAAGGCTGATGTTCATGTTCCTGAGGGCGGGAAGCCATTCGATTCAGGATTGATGCAACCTGGCCAGACCTTCGTCCGTGTCTTTACAGCTCCCGGGGTGTACCGCTACGTCTGTACGCGGCATGAAGCCAACGGCATGAAGGGTGTGGTGGTCGTCAAGTGAATGCTGGGGGTGCAGGCCTCTGCGAAAGGAAGGATCTTTGAGTCACCAAGCCCGCCTTGTCGGTCGGTTTGGGAACCGTGACATAAGTCATCGTCGCGCTTTTGGCCGGCTCCTATGATCTTTACAGTCTGGGTAAAAGGGTAGGAGTTACAAAATGAGTTCCACAACCACAACAGCTTCAGAGATTGCCGGAGCACAAGCTTTGCCCTTGCTGGGTTTGGTCAATTATCAGGAGGGATCCATCGTAAGTCGGGTCATCCTTAAACGAGAGAAGGGGAACGTCACGATCTTCGCGTTTGACGAAGGGCAGGGTCTAAGCGAACACACCGCCCCGTTCGATGCGCTCGTACAGGCCATTGAAGGAGAAGCAGAGGTTACAGTTGCTGGCAAGCCACTAACCGTGAAAGCAAGCGACGTCGTCCTGTTGCCGGCTGAACAGCCGCACGCTGTCAAGGCGACCACACGTTTCAAAATGATCCTGACCATGATCCGCTCATAGGCCCAAGAACCACACGTTGGTTCGTTACCAAATTGGGGGCCGATTGCAGCGTACTTGTTGTGTACATCGTGAGGCGAAATATTCGAAACGTCTCTGTCTGAGGAGGAAACTACAATGGCGAGAAATATGACGACCCACAAACCTGATCAGAGTAGTAAGGCTCTAAACAGGTTGCCCCATCTAGCCAACCCACTCCTGCGATTCAATCTGTCGGAGGAACTCCGGCAGCTCCGGACTGAGGACTCGTGGCAGCGAGAAACCGGGCGTAGTTCCAAGACGCTCGTCAAGTATCCAGACTTCCGGATCGTCCTGGTCCTCATGAAAGCCAACACGCAGATGAAGGAGCACCATGCCGATGCCAGAATCTCGATCCATTCGCTGCAAGGTAAGATTCGCATCCATCTGCCAGATCAGAGGTCGAACTTGCCGCCGGGGAATTGATGGCACTCGACCACGGCATACGTCACGATGTCGAGGCGGTGGAGGAGAGTGCTTTTCTGATTACGATCTCCTGGCCGGGAGGTTCGACGGAAGAGCGGCACGATGCGAGCTGAGTTGCGCCTCTGTGCGCGGCACAGGCTTTGAAAGGCGGCTGTCACAGTGAACAAAATGCGCCCGGTTAGCGGAAAGGGTTTATTCATGCTGCAGGCAGAAGTCGGCAGCGCCAAGATTACGCCAGCGCACAGCTATCCCACTCGTGGGCACGTGATGAACGACTTCACGTTGCCGTCCACGGTCGAGCGGAAGGTATCCGGAATCGATTCAAAACCTGGAAATCCTGGTAGGAATTGAAGGAGGCATATCATGGTCGACACGTCTGCCGACGCTACGAGTCTCTCTCCGTGGTGGAGACACTCGGCCATCCTCGTAATGATCGCTGGCTTCTCGGTTCTATCCTTTGTCACGGTCCTGACCTACACGAACGCTCCACCGACCCCCAAGCAGGCCACGGATGTAACGGGAACTGTGGTGTTTACCGGAGCCGACATCCAAATGGGCCAGGAGGTGTTCCTCAAGTACGGTCTCATGGAGCACGGGACCCTGTGGGGCCATGGGGCTTACTTAGGTCCTGATTACAGTGCGGAGTACCTGCATAGGCTCAGCGAGGTGACCCGGGACACGATCGCGACCGAAAAGTACGGCAAACTCTTTGCGCAGCTTTCTTCGGACCAGCAGAGCGTCGCATCCGCACGGACGATCACTGAGCTCAAGGAAAACCGGTACGAACCAGCCTCGCGAACTCTCCGGCTCTCTTCAGGCGAGGTGGCTGCCTACCGCACACAGCTTCGCGAATGGAGCGACTACTTCACCAGGAAGGGCGCCGCTCCCGGGCTACCGGCCAACTATATTCAGAACCCCGGGGAGCTGAAAGCTCTGACCGCCTACTTCGCTTGGGCGGCTTGGGCCACAACAGCGAATCGCCCTGGGAAGGATTACTCATACACCAACAACTGGCCCTACGAGCCCATTGCGGGAAACCGTCCTTCCACCGAGGCCTATGTTTGGAGCGCCTTGAGTCTCATCACCCTCCTGTCAGGGCTGGGTTTGATTCTCTTAGTCGTCGGCAAGTTCGACTACTTGGGCTGGAAGGGCGAGGGCGCTGGCTCCCATGTTACGCACTTTGCTCCCCCTGCTTTGAAGCTCACGCCCAGCCAGTGGGCTACGGGATGGTTCTTCGCCATCGTGGCCCTCCTGTTTCTGGCGCAATCATTCCTGGGAGGCGTGCTCGCCCACTATCGGGTGGAGACAGGAGCCTTTTACGGGCTCGACATCGCCCGCTGGCTGCCCTACAACCTGGCGCGCACCTGGCACCTCCAACTGGCCATCTTCTGGATCGCGACGGCCTGGGTGGGCGGCGGCCTTTTCCTGGCGTCGTGGGTCGGTGGCGAAGAGCCCAGACACCAGAGGACCGGCGTCTACGCACTCCTCGGGGCGCTGGTGGTGGTCGTCGTCGGGAGCCTGGTAGGCGAGTCCCTCGGCATCAACAACAAGCTGGGGCAGCTCTGGTTCTGGTTCGGTCACCAGGGTTCCGAGTACCTGGACCTCGGGCGGCTCTGGCAGTTCCTGCTGGTAGTTGGCCTCCTCTTCTGGCTGTTTCTGATGTTTCGGGCGCTCAGGCCCGCCTTCAAAAGCCCTGACAAGGGCGAACTGTCCTCACTCTTTCTGTACGCGGCCGTGGCCATCCCTGTCTTTTACCTGCCCGCCCTTTTCTATGGCCCTCACACCAACTTCGCCGTCATCGACAACTGGCGCTTCTGGATCATCCATCTTTGGGTGGAGGGATTCTTCGAACTCTTCGCGACGGTGCTGGTGGCCATCATGTTCCACCAGATTGGCGTGGTCAGCACCAAGACCGCCACACGCCTGATCTACCTGGATGCCATCCTGTATCTCAGCGGCGGGATAATCGGCACAGGCCATCATTGGTACTTCACAGGTCAGGGAACGCTCAACATGGGCCTGGCGTCGTGCTTCTCCGCTCTGGAAGTTGTGCCTCTAACGCTTCTGACTCTGGACGCATGGGATTTCATCAAGCTGAGAAAGGCGCAGTGTTCCGCGTGCGGCCACGATCTGGCCTGGAGCCAGAAGTGGTCCATCTACTTCATAATGGCCGTGGGTGTCTGGAACTTCGTCGGCGCAGGGGTCTTCGGTTTCCTGATCAACCTGCCGATCGTGTCCTAATT
>Ga0224545_1000267_pt1 | contig 11091 bp, 8 predicted proteins | sample 714P12024metaG_FD_179906 | JGI IMG/M metagenome (GOLD analysis project Ga0224545, IMG submission 179906) | Peat soil microbial communities from Stordalen Mire, Sweden - 717 P1 20-24 | ecosystem: Environmental > Terrestrial > Soil > Wetlands > Peat | place: Sweden: Norrbotten County, Stordalen... | reverse complement strand
ATGACGAGGCATAATACCAGACGGCAGAGGAGACAGATAAACGATGGCAGAGATGCCCCGCGTAGGTCGGACACTCCCTTCGGCAAACTCAGGACAGGCTCTGTGCGACAACCCATGCAGCATCACGATCCCTCGTCCGTAGGCGAGCCAACCAAAGAGGAGTCTTGGATTCTAGGTTACGCAGTTGGATTTTCGGTGGTGCGGCGCTTCCAGCGCTGCGATCAGCGCTCCCGCAGCAAAACCAGGTGGCCATCCTTTTGCTCCCTTTGCAAAGGGAGCATTCCCGACGACTACAGAATATATCTCGACAAATCCTGATCCTTCACAATATCCGTCAACATCTTCCGCACGTAATCCGCGTCAATGTTCACGTGCTCGCCTTTTCTCTCCGGAGCATCAAAGCTCAACTCATCCAGCACCCGCTCCATGATGGTATGCAGCCTCCGCGCGCCAATGTTCTCCGTACTCTCATTCACCCGAAATGCAAAGTGAGCAATCTCCTGCAGCGCCTCCGGAGTGAACTCCAGCTTCACCCCTTCGGTTTCGAGCAACGCCGTATATTGCTTCACCAAAGAAGACTTCGGCTCCGTCAAAATGCGCACAAAATCTTGCATGGTCAGCGACTGCAACTCGACGCGAATCGGAAATCGCCCCTGCAACTCGGGAATCAGATCGCTGGGCTTCGAAACGTGAAATGCCCCGGCCGCAATAAATAAAATGTGATCCGTGCGCACCATGCCATAACGCGTGTTCACCGTCGTCCCCTCAACGATAGGAAGAATGTCCCGCTGCACCCCTTCGCGCGAAACGTCCGGACCATGTCCGCCTTCCCGCCCCGCGATCTTGTCGATCTCATCCAGAAACACGATCCCCGAATTCTCCACGCGATCAATCGCCATTCGCGTCACGTGATCCATATCGATCAGCCGCTGCTCCTCTTCCTGAATCAGATATTCAAATGCCTCGTTCACTTTCATCTTCCGCTTCTTGGTCCGCGCGCCAAAGATGTTCGGCAACATGTCCTTGATGTTGATGTCCATTTCCTCGACGCCCTGGTTGCTCATAATTTCAAACGTCGGGAAATTCCGCTCGCGCACATCGATCTCTACCTGCCGCTCATCGAGCTTGCCCTCCCGCAATTGCTGTCGCAATTTCTCGCGCGTCCGCGAGGAAGATTCTGCCAGCGCTGTGTTTCCATCGATCACCACTCCGCCCGCGGTAGTGGTAGATTCCCCCGGCCGGCTCGGAGGACCCGGTGGCAGAAGGATATCCAGCAGTCGCTCCTCTGCATTCAGTTCAGCCTTGTCCGCAACGTCTTCCAGTTTTTCCTCGCGCACATTGTCGATCGCAATCTCCACCAGATCGCGCACCATTGATTCCACATCGCGCCCCACATATCCAACTTCGGTAAACTTCGAGGCCTCCACTTTCAAGAACGGAGAATTCGCCAGCTTCGCCAGTCGACGCGCAATCTCCGTCTTTCCCACCCCCGTCGGCCCGATCATGATTATGTTCTTGGGGATGATTTCTTCGGCGAGGTCGGGGGTTAGTTTTTGGCGGCGGGTGCGGTTGCGCAGGGCGATGGCAACGGCGCGTTTGGCGTCCTTCTGGCCGATGACGTGTTTGTCGAGTTCGACGACGATCTCACGCGGGGTGAGTTCGTCGAGTGCGAGTTGTTCTTCTGCAGCGGAGGAGGGGAGATAGATGGCCATAAAATTAGTGATCAGTGGCTGGTGGCCAGTATCTCGTGTCGGCTTTTCTGGACACTGATCACTAGTCACTGACCACTTTCTTATAGTTCTTCAATGGTTACCACATCGTTTGTATAGATGCACATTTTGCCGGCAATCTTCATGGCTTCTTCGGCAATCTTGCGAGCTGAGAGTTCGGTATGACGCGCGAGCGCTTCGGCCGCAGCCTGCGCGTAGGGACCGCCGCTGCCGATGGCCGCCACTCCGCCATCGGGCTCAATCACGTCGCCTTGTCCGCTGAGCAGAAAAGTTTGCTCTTTGTCGCAAACCAACAGCAAGGCTTCCAGATGGCGGAGGAATTTGTCGGTGCGCCAATCTTTCGCGAGTTCGACGGCGCCGCGTCCCAGGTTGCCGTGATATTGCTCCAGCTTCGATTCGAAACGGCTGAAAAGAGTGAAGGCGTCGGCGGTGGAACCGGCGAATCCTGCGAGGATTTTGTCGTTGTACAAGCGGCGGATCTTCTTCGCCGTATGTTTAATGACGGACTCGCCGAGCGTAACCTGGCCGTCACCGGCAAGCACTACGCTGCCATTCCGGCGAATGGATAGAACTGTTGTGGATCGGATCAGGCGTTTCGTGGACATGAGCGCAGTTCTTAATTATAGCAGCGCTTGCGCCCTTCCCGTTTCTTGCCCGACTCGCGTGGAGGAGGTCGCGGCAAAGTTGCATAGGTCCTTCGTCGGGAGTCGCTCGCGTTGCCCGCGATTCCGCTTCCTCAGGGTGACGATACTTAAGGCGAAAGCCGACGGACAGAAGTGTCCGTCCTGCACGTCTTGTCGAGTTCGGAATGCGGGATGAGTCGATCAGTCAAATCAGGCGGGCTAGTCGCCCGCTCCCACGAGATTTCAGCGCATTCAGCGCACGCTTAGCTGGCGAGCCTCGGGCGGGAAGCGTAGAGTGAACTGTTTGCGATCTATGCGAGGTGTAGGCATGAAACTCCTGGTAATAGGTTCCGGGATGATGGGATCGGCGGCGGCGTTCGACATGGCGCGCCAATCGCAAGTGGAGTCCGTCTCGCTGGCCGACAGCGATCTGAAACGCGCGCGCGATGTGGCGGCGCGCGTCAACAAAATTACGGGCGATAAAAAAGTACGCGCCGTGGCGCTGAACGCCAGCAGTCATAAAGCCGCCGCCAAGCTGATGCGCGGCCATGACGGTGCGCTTTCCGCAGTCCCTTACCGGCTGAACCTCGGGCTGGCGAAAGCGGCCATCGAAGCGCGCTGCCACTTTGCCGACCTGGGCGGAAACAATACCGTGGTCCGGCAGGAGCTTGCGCTGGCCAGCCACGCGGAGAAACGTGATGTCGCCATCGCACCCGACTGTGGCCTTTCTCCCGGCATGGCTTCTATCCTCGGCGGAGAACTCGTTCGCCGCCTCGGTGGCCGCGCCGATGCGCTCAAACTTTATGTAGGAGGCCTTCCCGAAAAGCCCATGCCGCCGTTCCACTACCAACTGGTTTTTTCCGTGGAAGGTCTGATCAACGAATATGTCGAACCGGCTCGCATTCTCCGCAAAGGCAAGCTGGTGACGGTCGAGCCGCTCACCGAGCCTGAGGAATTCCACATGCCGGGTTTCGCGCCGCTCATTGCTTTTCAGACTTCCGGCGGCACCTCCACTTTGCCCGAAACCTTCGAAGGCAAGGTTGGCGAGTGCTTCGAGAAAACTCTGCGCTATCCGGGGCATTACGATCTGTTGTGCGAACTGAAGGCGCTCGGGCTTTTCTCCAGCGACAAGATGCGGGTGAACGGAAGCGACATTACGCCGCGCGCGGTGATGTCGAAAATCTTCGAGGGAAAATTTGCCGGCAAGGGGCCCGATGTCTGCATCATGCGTTTGGAGGCGCACGAGTCACTGCGTTCGCCGGGCGTGCGCGGCTTGCTCGGTGGACGCCTCAAGGGCCGAGTGGCTACCTTCACTCTGGTCGACCACTACGATGCCAAGACGGACATGAGCGCGATGATGCGCACTACCGCATTCCCGGCGTCGATCGTGATTCAGATGCTGGCGTTGGGAGCGATCACGAAACGCGGAGGAGTGTTGCAGGAGCGCGATGTGCCCGCCGACCTATTTCTGGAGGAGATGTCGAAACGCGGAATTCACATCCAATACAGTCTGGAATAAAAGCAAAGCAAAGGCAGCGAGTTGAAGTGAACGTTCCACACGTTTTGTTGAGTTCGATCATCGAGGTTTAGCCGCGAAATTGAATGGGATCGGGTGCCGGATAAGCAGGTTCCTCACCGGGCTGGCGCCTGGTTCGGAATGACATCCCTTTTTCTTTCGCTGATTCTTTTGTTTCACTGCTTCCGCGGATGGTGACATCGAGTTGCATAGGTCCTTCGTGGGGAGTCGCTCGCGTTGCGCGCGACTCCGCCCCTCAGGATGACAGCGGAAGGCGGGGCCAATCGGCGAAGCACGTGTCCGCTCCACACGGGCGCTAGTCGATCCGCAGTCGTTGAGTTAGTTGCTGCTTCACCTCCGGCCACTCTGTGGCCACGATCGAATAGCGCGCGGAGTCGCGAGGGATAAAGTCCAGTGCCCTGCGGTGGGCGCGAAGAATGCCTTCGAACTTCGCGCCGATGCGTTCAAGCGCGGCGCGGGAGCGCTGGTTGCGGGAGTCGGTGTGAAAGCAGACGCGGAGCACCTGCCAGGTCTCGAAGGCGTGGGTCAGCATGAGAAGTTTGGCCTCGGTATTGGCGGCGGTGCGGAGGGCGGAGCGCGTGAACCACGTGTAACCGATCTCACAAGCGTCGGGGAATTGGCGGCCGTGCCGAGGATGTCCCTGCGGCCAAGCCCATCGCTCTATATTCCAGAAGCGTGTCGAGCCGATGACCATACCGTCATTCAGGCTAATGATCGCCAACGGCACGGCGGTGCCGGCATCGCGCCAGGCCAGGGCAGTGTTGATGTATGTGGCGGCGTCGGCTTTGCCTTGCGGGACGGGCGTCCACTGGTAGAGGGTGGGATCGGCTGCAGAAGCGGCGACCAAACCGTCGATGTGGTGATGGGCAACGGGCTCGAGGCGAATATGTTTGCCGATCAACACGGGACTCTCTATTTCCATGGTTCCCAGTATGCGATTGAGACGCTAAGCGGCGCAATTGGATCTCGCGACCTGTCTGCCGGCCCGAGCCGACGAAATCCCACCCTTCATAAACCGAACGGTGGCCACCCGCCGCGTTACCATGACGAAAGTCCTATTCCCCTGCCAAACCGAAGAGATAGTGCCTTCTAAATCAATCTTCTGGCCTCGATCTCGTGCTTAGCGCGAATTGTTAGTCACCATGCCCGGTGCCTCGTATGAAATGTCTGACCGCGAGACGGCTCAGTCCGTCCGGGAGCGGCGGCGGTTGCCAAGCCGACACAAGGAGATGCGCACGCCCGGTACCACAAATCCCACCAAAGATCACTGTGCCGCCTCTTCGGGCGGGACAACAGCAGCGCAGGTGCAAGCCGATCTCGAACCACCACGCAAGCAAGCGAATCAACCGATGCGCCCCGAGCTCGATTCACAACGCAACCAGGCGCAGCAGGAAGCAAGCCAACTCCTCGACCGCGACGCCATCGCGGCGATCCAACAAAGCGAGCGGACCGTGATCGCTGTTGCCGATAACCGAATCGCCGAGGCCCTTGACGCCATCGAGCAAGCCACCGCTAAGATCGACATTCTGCCGAGCCGCAATCCGGCGACCGCGCTCATCCCGGTTAACACGCAAGTGAACGTAATTGATACTTCATGGCGGGGTGAACGAGTGCCTCAGCGGCTAAAGCCCGCATTTTTTGGGATGTGTGCGGCACGGCGGAAGCCGTGACCTTCCCAAAACCATTGTTCAGACGGCGACGCGTCACACGCCCACGGGTTGCGGAGTCGACTTCGCTGCCAGCAGCTGGCGGAGGACGTATTGCAAGATCCCGCCGTTGGCGTAGTAGAGGGCTTCTTGCGGGGTGTCGATGCGGACCAGAGCGTTGAACTCTGTGGTCTTGCCGTGGGCGGTGGCGCGGACTTTGATCTGGCGTCCGGCGGCGAAGTGGTCCACTACGTCGCGGATGCCGGTGATCTCGAAGATCTCTTCTCCTGTTAGTTTGAGCGATTCGGCGTTCTTGCCCGCCTCGAATTGCAGAGGGAGGATTCCCATGCCTACCAGATTTGAGCGGTGAATGCGCTCGTAACTCTCGGCGATGACGGCGTGGACGCCGAGCAGGCGCGGGCCTTTGGCAGCCCAGTCACGGGAGGAACCGGAGCCGTATTCCTTCCCGGCGAGGACGATGAGCGGAGTGCGCTCGGATTGATATTTCTGGGAGGCGTCAAAGATCGACATTTCCTGGTTGGTGGGCAGGTGGCGGGTGAATCCGCCTTCGACGTTGACGAGTTTGTTGCGCAGGCGGAGGTTGGCGAAGGTTCCGCGGACCATGACTTCGTGATTGCCGCGGCGCGAGCCGTAGGAGTTGAAGTCGGCGGGCTTGACGCCGTGCTCTTGCAGATACTTTCCGGCGGGGCCGTCTTTCTTGATGGAGCCGGCGGGCGAAATGTGGTCGGTGGTGACGCTGTCGCCGAGGACAGCGAGGACGCGCGCGTTTTCGATTTCTTCGACGGGCGAAGGCTCGAGGCTCATGTTGTCGAAGTAGGGAGCGCGGCGGATGTAGGTGGAATCTTTCTCCCAGGCGTAGGTCTGGCCCTTGGGGACGGCGAGGCCGCGCCACCGATCGTCTCCGGCGAAAACTTCGGCGTAACTTTTGGAAAACATTTCGGCGGTGACGGAATGGTCGACGGCCTCTTCGACTTCGCGCTGCGTGGGCCAGATGTCGGCGAGGTAAACCGGCTTGCCTTCCTTGTCCTTGCCGATGGAGTCTTTGCGAAGGTCGGTGTCGATGCGTCCGGCGAGGGCGAAGGCGACGACGAGTGGAGGCGACATTAAATAGTTGGCCCGGACCTCAGAGTTGATGCGGCCTTCGAAGTTGCGATTGCCGGAGAGGACGCTGGCGACGACCAGATCTTTTTCGTCGATGGCTTTGGAGACCTCATCGGGTAGAGGGCCGGAGTTGCCGATGCAGGTGGTGCATCCGTAGCCGACGATGTGGAATTTCAGCTTTTCGAGATACGGGGTGAGGCCGGCGTTCTCCAGATAATCGCGAACGACTTTTGATCCGGGAGCGAGAGAAGTTTTGACCCAGGGCGGAACGGACAGGCCTTTTTCGACGGCTTTCTTGGCAAGCAGGCCGGCGCCGATCATGACTGAGGGGTTCGAGGTGTTGGTGCAGGAGGTGATGGCGGCGATGACAACGCTGCCGTGTTTGAGTGAATTCTTTACATTCGCGGAAACGTGCTCGTGTACGTTGGGATCTTCGACGCCGATCGCCGCGGGGCTGCCGCCTTCCTGCTCCCACTGTTCTTTGGCGGGGATACCAGTCCCAGTTCTCCGAACGGAAGCGAGAAGTGGGGCACCCGCCGTTTTCGCTGCTGATTTTGGTTTGATCAGCGAGGGCAGAGCTTTCTGAAAAGAATCTCCGGCTTGGGAGAGGACGACGCGGTCTTGTGGGCGCTTGGGGCCGGCGATGCTGGGTTCAACGGTCGCGAGATCGAGGGCAAGAAGTTCGGAGTATTCGGCTGCGGGAGTTTTTTCATCGTGGAAGAGTCCCTGCTCGCGGCAGTAGGCTTCGACCAAGGCAATCTGTTCCGCGCTGCGGCCGCTGAGTTTCAGGTACTTCAAGGTTTCTTTGTCGACGGGGAAGATGCCGCAGGTGGCACCGTATTCGGGCGACATGTTGGCGATGGTGGCGCGGTCGGCGAGCGGAAGATCACGCAGGCCGGGACCGAAGTATTCGACAAATTTTCCGACGACGCCGTGCTTGCGCAACATCTCGGTAATTGTCAGAACAAGATCCGTAGCGGTGGCGCCTTCGCGCAGGCGCCCGCTGAGCTTCACGCCGACGACGAGCGGAATCAGCATGGAGACAGGCTGGCCGAGCATGGCGGCTTCGGCTTCGATGCCGCCGACGCCCCATCCGAGAACGCCGAGGCCGTTGATCATCGTTGTGTGACTGTCTGTTCCTACTAGCGTGTCGGGATAGGCGGTGCTTTTCCCTTCTGTGTTTTGCACGAAGACTACGCGGGCGAGGTATTCGAGGTTGACCTGGTGGACGATGCCAGTGTCGGGAGGGACGATGGCGAGGTTGTGGAATCCGGTTTGGCCCCAGCGGAGGAACGAGTAACGCTCTTTGTTGCGTTGGAATTCGAGGAGCGCGTTCACGTCGAAGGCGCTGGTGGTGCCGAATTCGTCGACCTGGACGGAGTGATCGATTACGAGTTCGACGGGCTGGAGGGGATTGATGAGCGCGGGATCGCCACCGAGTTGCTGCATGGCGTCGCGCATGGCGGCCAGGTCGACGACGCAGGGGACGCCGGTGAAATCCTGGAGCAGAACACGGCTGGGAGTGAAGGCGATCTCCTTGTCGGGCTTGGAATTCTTGTTCCAGGCCGCGAGCGCGCGAACGTCTTCTTTCTTTACGTTGCGGCCGTCCTCGGTGCGGAGCAAGTTCTCAAGCAGGATGCGCAAGGAGAACGGAAGATGTTTCGTGGAAATGCCCTGCTTGTCGAGCGCGTTGAGGCGGTAGATTTCGTATTCTTGGTTGCCGACTTTGAGGGAGGAGCGGGTACTGAAACTATTTAAGGACATGATGGCCTTCCCGATGAAAGATGCCGCGAGACGGATGGCGCCGCACAGCGGGCTGGAGCTAAAACCGGAACCAATAAGTTTAGTCGTTTTAAAGCGGATTGCGTAGAGGCTATCTCAATTTCGCCTGCAGCGGAGCGGAAACAAGCTGGTTTGCAGTCCTGCGGCGCAGAGGAGATTGCTTAGGTCCCCTCGGCAGGCTCAGGGCAGGTTCTTCGTCGGCAGTTCTCGGCGGGGGAGAACTCCGCTGCCTCAGGATGACAATATTATTTTTTGTCCGGTAGTCGAGCTTCGCGCGACTGGACAGCCGAGGGCGGCTGTCCCCACATGGATTCATGCCGACTTTCCTCAACCGTGTTTCCCCGAATCATTTGCCAGACAAGCTCTAGCGGGCGGCGGTCCAGACTTGGTAGGCAACCACTGCCATCATGAATAGAAGATAGATTCGAAGGGACCAGAGGACGAGGAGTTCGGGGCCTTTGAGATGGCGACGGGGGATGGGGTGTTTTTTGGCGCCGACGAGTTGATCGTGCTCGAGGGAGGAGAGGACGAGGGTTTCGTCGGCGGTAGAGATGGTGTGCGGAGGGTTATCGATTTTCTTAGTCATAAGCCAGTCCATCGATTCGGTCAAGCCGGGTATCTGTTGAGCTTCGGGGGGAAGCGGGTTCCTCAGGCCATAAAGATGGCCTTCGGAATGACAGCTGATTTGTTTTTGCAGAAAGTTGGAACCAATGGCTTTCATTGTCTTTAGCCAATTCTCTATTTCCCTCCGAGAGCGGCGAAGATGTTGGGGGCGATGACGCTGATGCCGAACAGGATGCCGGCAGCGGTCAGGACGAAGACCACGCCGCTGGACAGGATGTTCGCCCATAGCGGGCTGACGAGGTCGCCCATAATTTCTTGGTCGTTCACGAGCATAAAAAGAAATACCAACGCTGGCGGCATCGCCAAGACGGCGACTACTTTTACGACTAAAACGACGTAGACAAGAGGCAGGCCGGGAATGAGGACGATGGCGGCGGCAGCCATGGCGCATAAAGTGAGCACGGCGTAGAACGATTTGCCTTCACCCATGGGAAGGTTGAGGCTGTGCGGTTTGTGCGTGACTTCGCCGAAGGCATAGGCGGATGAAGTGGAGATGGTGATGGCGGCGACGATTCCGGCCTCGACCATACCGAGGGCGAACAGGGAAGCGCCGAAGCGTCCGATCAGGGGTTGGAGGGCCTGGGCGAATTCAGCGGCCTGGAAATTGTCGGCGGTCATTCCATGGGCGAACAACGGAGCGGTCGCGAGAATGGTTGCGATGGCGGCGGCGGTGGCGAGTGCGGCTCCGATGATGGTGTCGGCGCGGCCGAAGCGGATGTCTTTGGCGGTCATTCCTTTGTCGACGGTGGCGCTCTGCTGGAAGAAAAGCATCCAGGGAGTGACGGTGGCGCCGATATCGGCGAGGACGATGAGCAGAGTGTCCTTGTTGAAACCTGGGAGCGGCTGCCACCTGATCAGGGAATGGCCGACCGAGTGCCAGTTGGGGTGAGTCATGAGCGCGACGGGAATGAAAATCAAGTTGAATGCGGCGGCGGCGAGAGTGATGCGTTCCCAGGTCCAATAGCGGTGACTCATCAGGGCAGCGTAGAGGATGACGAGGGCAATGAGGATTGCGATCCCGGGGCGCACTCCGAAGAAGCCGAGGCCGGCGCGGATGGCGATGAATTCGGTGATGAGGGTTAAGAAGTTGCCAATGCCGAGGTCGATCATGGAAAACCATCCCCAGAAGTGACCGAAGCGGTCGAAGATGAGTTCGGCGTGGCCGCGATGGGTGGCGGCCCCGAGGCGGACGGTCATCTCCTGGACGACGATCGCCATGCAGAAGGTGAGGGCGACGAAGGGGATGAAGAATCCGATGCCGAACTTGGCGCCGGTGGCGGCGTAGGAGAGCATGCTGGGGCCATCATTTTCGCCGAGCATGACGAGCACGCCAGGGCCGGCGAGAAGCCAGAGGAGACGCGCTTTGGAGGAGAAGCCGTGCTGGGCGCGGGCGGCGGAGACGCGGACACGATCGTGCGCGCGGTCGACGTCTTCGTGAGTGATGACCACGGTCTCTTCGTTTTGAGTAGCGGCGGGCTTCATCAGGTGGAGTGTTTGGAGCGTGCAGTCGATTTCCGCCGGTGGGATGGCGGGAAACTCTCCCCAGTAGAGATTAGCGCAAGTATACACCAGCGGATGAACTATGGTTAAGTAGTTTTGCGGTGCTACCAAAGGGGCTCGAGCCTCTTCGCTTTCGAGCGAAGGTGACGCGGCCCTGAAGGGCGCTCTTCCACGGTGGCGCAAGGGGCGGATCCGAAGGACGCTCGGCCCGGAAGTGTCCCGCTCAACCGAGTAGGATTTCGGCCGAAAACGCGGAGTGTGCATAGAACGGCCTTAGTGACGCCGCAGGCGGGTTGCATGGGTCCTTCGCTGCGCTCCGGATGACAGGGTGTTCACTGGGGGCAGGGTTCACTTGGCGGGGCGGGGGTCGGCAGGGGAGAGCCAGACGCGTTCGGCGGCGGCGCGGCCCAGGGAGACATTTCCGGAGGTGGTGGAGAGGGTTAGGGTCTGGTCGTAGTTGCGTTCGAGGATGCGCAATTTTGCGGCGGGACGAATGCCGCGAGCTTCGAGGAATTCGAGAAAGCGCC
>Ga0224545_1000265_pt1 | contig 11120 bp, 11 predicted proteins | sample 714P12024metaG_FD_179906 | JGI IMG/M metagenome (GOLD analysis project Ga0224545, IMG submission 179906) | Peat soil microbial communities from Stordalen Mire, Sweden - 717 P1 20-24 | ecosystem: Environmental > Terrestrial > Soil > Wetlands > Peat | place: Sweden: Norrbotten County, Stordalen... | reverse complement strand
GCGGTCGGTGCGGAGATGCCCGCGACACGAGCCGCTTTCGAAGTCAATGCCGCACAATCGGCCCAAGGGCTGGAACAGGATTTTTCCGCGGTGATTCTGGAGATGGAAAAGCGCGCCCACTTGGGTTCTACGAAGTCGGCCATCGGAAAGTAATGTATCGTTCTGCGTGATGCTTTGCGAAATCGGGGATTTTTTGATGGATTCCATCCGCCGCACCCTCGTCCACGCCCTGATGCTGCTGGTGATTTTGTTCGCACTCAACCTCGCCTTCACCGGCAGCCAAGTCCGAGCCGATCAAGCCGCGTGCGAACAGATCAAAACCGACTGCAAGAATGCGGGCTTCGTTCTAGGCGGTGGCGCGCGCAACGGGCTGTTAGTGGATTGCTTCCAGCCCATCGTTCAAGGGACAGCGCAGCCGAAGTCGGCCTCGAAACCTCTGCCGCGCATAAATCCGCAGTTGGTGAACGCATGTCGGGCCGGTAGAGATTCAGCTCCCGTCGCCGCGCCTGCAAGTGTGCCGCTGGTTCCTGCTGCCGATGGTCAGACCGTCTACGATCCAAATTTGAAAGTTACTTGGCTCGCCGACGGCAACCTGGCCGCCAAGCAAACATTCGGAGTTGCAAACATCAATAAAAGCGGCTCGATGAACTATGCGACGGCGGTCGAGTGGGTCGCCGCGATGAACAAGCTTGACCATGGCGTAGGTTACCTCGGTCACAATAATTGGCAGCTTCCGACCGCGCCGACCAAAGACGAAAGCTGCGCGCGTACGGGACGCAACGGCGAATCGTTCGGGTTCCATTGTTCGGGCAGCGCGTTAGGATCTCTCTATTATGGATCGTTGCGTCTCAGCGAACCGAACACGGCCGTCCGCATACCCGCCAACAAGGTCGGCCCATTCCGCGATTTCCAACCTTATTTATATTGGTCCGGGTCTGCGGCCGCCGATCCCAAGCAAGGATTTGTGAGTTTTTCGTTCAACAGCGGATTTCAGGGCGCCAACGTGTGGCGGAATTATCTCTATGTGTTGCCCATGATCAAAGGCAAGCTGCCCGCGACGCCAGCCGCCGCCGGAGTAGGATTGCAAGTCAACCCCGGCGGACAAACCGTCTATGATCCGATTGCGCAAATCACTTGGCTCGCGGACGCCAATTTGGCGGCCAAACAAACGTTCAGCGTGGCAGATATCAACCCGGATGGTTCGATGGAACACTCGGCAGCGGTCCTTTGGGTCGCCGCCATGAACAAAGCTGATGGAGGCCGCGGATACCTTGGTCAAACGAACTGGCAATTGCCTGAGACCGGGCCGCCCGATCCCTCCTGCAGCATGAAAGGGACGACCGGGTTTGACTGCACGGGTAGCGCGATGGGGAAGCTGTTCTATAAACAATTGGGACTGCACCAGGGCGAGTCTGTGGTCGCTGCTCCGGACGCGAAGGTCGGCCCGTTCCACAACATTCAGCCCTATCTCTACTGGGCGTGCGAAGCGGAAACCGCCGCATCCCCTTGCCAATCCGCTGGGCCCGCCGACGGATTCGAGCGGAATTTTTCCTTCGGAAACGGCTTCGAGGGCACGAATCTTTTGGCCAACAATTTGTGCGTGATCGTTTATTACCCCCGCGCTAACTAGCATATCGCCGGCCACCGTGAAGACGGCTACAATCCACTCCCACACCCAAGAGGAAACGAGGTGTACGTACTCGTTCCCGCCGAACGACTCGAAGAAGCCCTGAAAATTCCGAAAGCATCCGAAGGGTCAAGTCCTGAGTAACGCGCTTACCGCACATGTGCAGCTATGCGGGGAAACGCTCGCGACAAACGGATATAATCTACCTACATGATCCCTGCGTCCTACAAACCGCGAAAGAAATTCATGGAGCTAGCCATTGCAGAAGCCAAACGCGCCGGTGACCGGGGCGACTATCCCATAGGAGCGGTGATCACACGCCTCACGGGCGGTCGCGAGGTCGTTATTGCCAGCGCCGGTAATCGAGTAAAAACTTCGGGATCAAGCATCAAGCACGTAGAGTTGGAAACGCTCAAGTACGTATCCAGCGGCTACGGCCGGTACCTGACCGACTTCGTGCTCTACTCCACGCACGAACCCTGTGCCATGTGCGCTGGTGCCTGCGTGTGGTCGAGAATTGGCGCGGTGGTCTACGGCGTTTCCCAAGAAGACATTGCTGCTTACGGCCGCAAGCGCGGTACGGATGACTACAAGTGGCGAGCGTGTCTGATTTCCTGCCGGTTTGTCCTCAAGAAGGGCAATCACCCCGCTCCCGTGACCAGCGGTTTTCTCCGCCGAGAATGCCAAAAACTCTTCAGTTACAGGACTACATAGTTGCCCGCTACCTTTCCGTAACCCTTTCCGCTCACTTGTCCGGTAACGCGACTAATCAGGAGTGTGCGATGGCCACCAAGCCGGAGGATTTGTAGCACCGGAATTCGCCTCCCAGATGAGTCTTTTTCTCAATGCCAGCCGTATACAGCAGAGCACTGGTTTGCGTCGTCGTGGCATTGCCGCGACGATTCGGGCGTGGCACCAGCGTCGCCAATAGGGGGGTTGAAATGGAAAATAGAGGCGGGTCGGCGGGCGTTGGTTGTTGGGGTTTCGGGAGCATGCTTGCCATCACCATTTCGTGGAGCGTCAATCATTCCATTCTGTGGATGATTCTTCACGGTATCTTGAGTTGGTTGTACGTCATTTATTATTCGTTCAAGCGGTAGGGGGCGATCACCCCGTTCCCGTCATCGGCGGTTTTCTCCGCCGAGAATGCCAAAAACTCTTCAGCTACAGGACTGCGTAGTTGACCCCTACTGTTCCGTAATCCTTTCCGTTCACTTGTCCGGTACGCCAACTTATTCAGTACTTTCAGGCATCTGGCGTCCGGAAATAGAAAAACGCTCGGACGGCGATGATGATTCCAAGACCGACTAGCGCGCCGCCAAGTACGAAATCGTGAGCGAACGCGATCCGCGCTGATCCGCCAGCCACAAGCGCAAAGGCAGCGAATATCGTTGTCCGGTTAGCCGTCCACTTCATGCCGAGCATGATACACCCGGCCCGGGGTGACCAATTATCGTTCGAGCGAGAGACGTGGGAGTACTGGGGGCATTTGTCCTGTTGTCCCACCACTTCGTTCATTTCCTCAATGAAGTGTCATATTGAACAGATTTACGTTTCTCATCGCTCTATGATTCTGCTCGAATGAGCCCTAACGGGCCTTTGATAACAAGCGAGAGGGCCGCCCTTAGGGAAAGGCCCTCTCGCTGAACATCGCCTGCACCCCATTGCCTGCACTCCATGTCGCGGCGCAGCGCAATAAAACTTGAATCGCTTTTTGAAGGAGGAATCAGTTATGCGGGTTAAGAACCCGAAGGAACTATTTGTTACGATGCTAAGCCAGGTGCGGCACGGCACGGAGCTTACCGAGGCGGTCTACAGGGAACTGGGCGAATTGTCCAGGAACCCGGAAATACAGGAGGCGCTCGAGGCCCGCGCTTACGTGTCCCAGCAAACCCTGACGAAGCTGGATAAGGCTTTCAAAATGATCGGGGAGAAACGGGTGAAGGTCACTGGACGGCTTCACGACGTCTTTGTCGAGGATTTCCGCAAGGAACTTTCGGAGATCGAATCCCCGGTAGCCAGGCGGCTCTTCATCTTGGCAAAGGCGAATCAGTTGAGCCACATGCGCGCGGGGGAATATCTCACCTTGGTCGCGGCCGCCGATGTTTCCGGTCATCATGGCGTTGGCGTGCTGCTGGAAAGCTGCCTCGGCGACCATTTGGCCTTCGTCGAACGCACGAAGCGTTTGATTCATCACTTCGTTAAAGCAAGGATGGCAGCGTAAGCGAAAGGCTGACGGCTCACATTACCTGGCGGCCGGCGAAATTCTCTCGCGACGCTCCATCGTCCCAGTCGTATACTGCAACTATGTTGTGGCAAGAGCCCTACCCGCTCGCTTTGCGCATCCCCACGCCAATCGTAGCGGTGCAGCTTGCCGCCTCGCTGTGCATCGGAATGCTCGTTGGCGTCGAACGCGAATGGGCCAACAAAGATTTCGGTTTGCGCAGCTTCGCATTTGTTTCCGTGCTGGGCATGCTGAGCGCGCACCTGCCCACGGCGCTTGCTTGTGTGGCTTTCGCCGGCGTGCTGCTGCTGATCGCGGCTTTGGACGTTCGGCATTTTCTTACCGCGCAGCCTCTTGAATTGACCACCTCCTTGGCGCTGCTCTTGGTGTTCGTTGCCGGATATCTGGTAGGCATCGGCCACGTATTCACTCCGGTGGCCTCGGCAATCATCATCACCATGCTCTTAGCCTGGAAGCTCGAGCTGCGAAAATTTGCGGGCGGCCTCAAACTCGAAGAAATCCGCAGCGCGGTCCTGCTCGGCTTGCTCGGCTTCGTGATTTATCCCGTGATTCCGAATCGCTTCGTGGACCCCTGGCAATTGTTCAATCCCCGCGCCGCTTGGGTCATCGTAATCGTGATTGCCGGCATCGGCTTCGTGAACTACGTCCTGCTCAAGCTCTACGGCACGCGCGGCGTTTACCTCGGCGCCTTCTTGGGCGGCCTGGTGAACAGCACTGCCGCCGCCGCTGAACTCGCCAAGCCGTTGGGAGAGGGCAGCACATCCTCCGGCGTAGCCGTCGCCGCGCTGTTGCTCACCATTGTGGCTATGTTCGCGCGCAACCTGGTGATTCTCGCAATCTTTTCGCCCTCCGCAGTGGGCGTCGCCGCTGGACCTTTGCTGGTCATGACGCTCGCCGCGCTGATTCTCGTTCGCCGCTCTCGCGCGCGCGCCGGAGATACTCCCGGCGAAATTTATCTCGAGTCGCCCGTTTCCGTCGGCCACGTCGTATATTTCGCCGTCCTGTTTGTGTTGATTCAGGTGCTCTCCACGCTCGGCGAACGCCACCTGGGCAAATTTGGTTTTCTCGGAATCAGCGTCCTGGGCGGTTTGGTCAGCAGCGCCAGCACCACTGCCGCGGCGGCCAACATGGTCGCGCACGGACAACTTCAGGCCGGCCTCGCCGGAACCGGAGTGGTGCTCGCATCGCTCGCCAGCGCCCTGGTCAATTTGCCGATCATTCAACGCCGCGCGAAAAACCCTGCCTTGTTCCGCAGCCTCGCCACTTTCACCATCGCGCTGGCCATCCTCGGCATAGCCGTCCTGCTGCTGCGCGAATACCACTGGCTGCTGAAAATATAGGTTTGTTCCGCTGGCAAATGTTGGAGGATACTAAGCCATGAGCCCCATGCCGGACATCGCGATTCATCTTCTGGTTTCCCCGGCAATTTTACGCGTGGTCGTCCAGGAAACGCTGGAGCACGAGGGCTATTTTGTTTTCCCGTCCGGCGATTTGGGCACCGCCGTTGACAAGCTGAAAGAGTCCAAGCCCGATCTGTTAATCGTCAGCCCCTACGTGGAAGACATGTCCGGCTACGACGCCGCCAACTTTCTGCGCACCAAGTGTCCCGGGCTGCCCGTCCTGATGATGGGCGGAGTCATCTCCGACGATCGCATTCAAAATCGCCTCACGCTCAAAGGATTCGAAGTTTTCCCCAAGCCCTTCACCGCCGCCGACCTTCTCCAGAAAGTGAAGGACGCCCTCCAGAAACCTCGCTGACGCTTTACAGCGGCATCTCCAAAATCTCGCGAATCTTTCTTCTCCGCGTCATCTCCGCCGGACTCTTCGCGCCGTTCCGTTTCACCCACGCCGTGAACTCGCCGATCTTCACCGTATGCTCCACCGCCGCGCTTTTCACGCTGACTTTCACCGTGTTCAGCGCGTCCGGCATGCCCACCACCCATTCGTTCCCGCGAATCTGCTTCAGCCCCAGCGCCACGGCCTCGTACAGCGTTGACGCCGTCACCTCCACCGTGTGCGCCACTCCCTCCATGTCGAGAACCGTCACCCGGCAGCTTTTCAATTCCATTGGGCGAGGATATCATCTTCGCTTTATCTTCGCCTAGAGCTTTTCCGTTTGGTTCGCGGGAACTACGTCCGTCAAAACCCGCACCCTTCACCCTTCGAAGAGTGCGGCACCCGCAAAAGCTAAGAGTTCACTGTGGAAGGGTTGGCCACCCGCCATAGGCGCATTTAGTCCAGAACCCGTCGCTCATTTTGTTCTATCTCTCGGTACATTCTCGTTTTACGGTCTCTGCGCACTAAATAATAAAAATATATTCCACCGGGAATCGTAACAATTGCTGCCACTACCAATCCAACCTCTAGGCTCTTCTTGAACCAATCAAAATACTGCGCCCAAGTCATTTTACCCTCAGCGTCCCGACGTTGGCTGATACCAACCGAACCAGTAGCCAACTGTCATCACCGCAACGATCAAGATAAACGTCAGCACGACAAAAAGTACCGGATGTTCCGTCTTGTCGCTCACTGATCGTCCTTCGGGCCATAGTACTTCTTGCCATATTTCTGGAAAACAACTCCGCCAGCCACAATCGCCATGAAAACCAGGCCCAGTGGCACGGTAACCAGCCACCACGGGCAGCGAAATCCTGCAAGTTTAAGCGCGGCTAGAAACGCGGTCAAAAGTGCTATCAGACCGAGTTCATAGTACTTGTTGTGTGTTTCCTTTACCTTTCATGCTACATTGCTCTTATGTAATCTTATAACTCTAGACTCACTTGAACGCAATAGTAACGTACAGCTCGCACACTTTTGCATTCTAAAACGGAGACTTCGGTTTCTACGGAGCCTTCGTTCTTATCCAATCAACTCTTCTCGTCCTGAGGAACGAAGGGCGAATTGTGAAGGGCGCGGGTTTTGACCTGCACTTCTGCACGCGAAAAATCTGGAAAGCCCACAGTGTGCACATCCTTGCATTCCGCATCCTGACTTCCTATCATTGTTGCGATGAAAATTTGGTTTAGAACGGGCCACGAGCGGGGCGGCGCCGAACGGGGCGAGGGCCAGGGCGGCGAGCAATCGCGCCCGGTGGGATTGCTCCGTCCCGCTATCAGGCTAATCACGTACTTACCGGCATTCTCTTTCTTGGTACGATTCTGAACATGGAGATCAAAAGAGCAGGCTCGCAAGCGTCCGTCAAGGGCCCGTCAGAGTGGTTCACTGGTACGGTCCGGATTGATCCGCTATTTCAGGCGCCCGATCCGGCACTGGTCCAAGGTGCCAGCGTAACTTTCGAGCCGGGCGCGCGGACCGCTTGGCATACGCATCCGCTCGGTCAAACTCTCATCGTCACGGCGGGCTGCGGCTGGGCCCAGCGCGAAGGCGGGCCCATCGAGGAAATCCGGCCCGGTGATGTGGTTTGGTTTTCGCCCGGCGAGAAGCATTGGCATGGAGCCACGCCGAGTACGGCCCTGACGCACATCGCGATTCAGGAAAAGCTTAACGGCAAGGTCGTGGACTGGATGGAACAGGTCAGCGATCCAGAATACCGGCTTGGGTTAATCGGCAAATGAAGAACCCCGGTTCCTCATGCACAGCCCCCGCGGCGACAATCCGGCCTAAAGCCCGGGAGTTTAGGTCCCGCAGGGTTCAGCGAGAGGCACAGGCTTCTGACACTTCTAACCGAAACTGGCTCAAAAACAGAAGTGACAGAAAACAAACGATTAAACCCTGTCTAACCGGGGCCAGAATCGGTTGTCAGCGTCGCGCAAACTCAGTCGCGGAGGCTCTTTCTAATCGAGAACTTTCAACCAATCGGGATCGCTCCAATTCTCCCGCTGCGAGCACCCTGACATTTCTAACCGGTTCTGCCTCGCAAACAGAATTCGCCATAACCCATTCAAAACAAACGACGCCGTCAATTCTAACCGGTTCTAGAATTGTGAATTCCACAGGAATTCACCCAGAGCGCAGTTCGCGAAGGGCACAATACCGCCCGGGCATTGACACCTCTTTCCGCCTGGCGCAAGATGGCGCGCAATTAAAATGATCCGGCTCGAACAAGTGACCAAGCAGTACGACTTGCCCTCCGACAAGGGCGGGGAGCTGGTCGCCGCCGACCGCCTGGACCTCGACATCGCCGACGGAGAACTTTTCGGCTTGATCGGCCCCAACGGCGCCGGCAAAACCACCACGCTGAAAATGATTTGCGGCCTGCAAGTGCCCACCGCCGGGCGCGTCACGGTGAAGGGCATTGACGTTCAGCTCGAGCCCGAAGAAGCGCAGCGCAACATCGGCTACCTCGCCGATTTTTTCTCGCTCTACGACGACCTGAAAGTCTGGGAATATCTCGACTACTTCGCCCGCGCCTACAAAATGGACCCCGCCGCAATTCCCGCGCGCGTGGACGAAGTCATCCGCCTGATGAATCTGGAAACCAAGCGCGACGACTTGATCCACGGCCTCTCGCGCGGAATGAAACAGCGCCTCGGCATCGGCCGCGCCATTATTCACAACCCGCCGCTGCTGGTCCTGGACGAGCCTGCCGCCGGCCTGGACCCCAAAGCGCGCGTGGAGCTGAAAGTCCTGCTGAAAGAACTTCACGCCGCGGGCAAAACTATTTTCGTCACCTCGCACATTCTTTCCGACCTGGAAGAAATCTGCACCTCCATCGCCATCATGGAAAAGGGGCGCTTGCTGCGCATCGGCAAGCTGGAAGAAGTGATGCGCGACGGCAAAGCTGTCCGCCGCTATCGCCTGCGGCTGGCCGAGCCGGGCTTCGGACTGGCCATGTGGCTCGCCGGACGCCAGGGAATTACCGGCGTGGTCTCCGAACCCGCCAGCGCGCAATTCGCGCTCGATGGCGGTGACGCCGCGCTCGCCGAACTGGTGAAGGACCTAGTCGCCGCGGGTGCGCCAGTCTGCGGCGTCCAGGAAGTGGTGGAAACGCTCGAGCGCCTGTACTCGCGCATCTCCAGCGGAGAAGTGATGTGAGCGCCTTCGCCGTGAATCCCGAATTCCTGCGCAACGCCCGCATCCAGTTGCGCCCTGGCCGCGCCATCGCCGCCGCCGTCATTTGCGCCGCCATCTCCCTGACGATTTGGTATTCGTTCGAGTCTCGATCCGCCCAATCGGTCGCCGTGGACGCAATCGAGATGTTCAAATTCATTCTGCAAATGCAAGCCTTCGTATTGCTGGTCGGCGGCGGAATCTACGAGCTTCTTTCGGTTCACCGCGAAAAAGAGTTGAACACTTTCGATTTCCAGCGCGTCACGCGGCTCACCGCCTTTGAGCTTGCTGTGGGAAAACTCTTCGGCGCGCCGATTCTTACCTACCTGATTGTTTTGTGTTTTATGCCCATCGCTATCTTCGCCGCAGTTGTGGGGCATGCTCCACTTGTGCTGGTAGTGGAGGCGTACGCCATTCTGCTGGTGGGTTGCATTGCGTTTCACGTTCTCGGACTCTTGATCTCAACGGCGTTGGGGCACGGCGTTTCTGCTATAGCGGTTCTGCCGTATTTAATTTTAGTGGTTTTTACTTCCGTCGATTTTTTTACCACCCAGGGTCCTGGTCTCTCCCCGTCTGCTTCAACCTGGACGGTTCATCAATTGAATCCGTTCGCCGCAACCGCGATGTTTGCGAAGGACACGCCGCGAGGTTTGAGCGATCTTTTCTTCGGAGTTTCCGTTCCTCACTTCGCCGTTCTGATGGTGATTTACGTCACGCTCATCGCGTGGTTTCTGCTCGCTATCGTGCGCAATTTGAAACGAGATCCCGCGGTTTACGAGCTGTATTCGCCCATGCAAGCTTTCGGATTCGCCATTTATCTGAACTTGCTGATGCTCGGCTTCTTCAATTGGAAAGCGCCTCTTGGCCCGCCGTACATGGTGGACGGCCAGATAACCGGCTTTGCGGCTTTTCCCGCTCGTTCAGTCGAGACCATGCTTCTGGCTAGTAGTTTTTGGCTCTTCGCCTTGCTCGGAATAATTCTGCTGCGCAAGCGCGAACAGGTTAGGCGGAGAATCCAATCATTGGGCGAAGGAGCGGCGGGCATCTGGGCCGCGCTTTGGCCCGCTCCCTATGTGTTCGCCGGCATGATCGCCGTGGGAATTGCGATTGTGGAGCTTATCCGCGTTTACCGGAATCCTGCGCCTAATGAATGGGATTGGGGGCTTGCGACCGCGACCATCGCCTTCTACACGCTGTGGGTGGCGCGGGACTTGCTGTACTTGCAGTGGATGGGTCTGCGCCGCACGCGGCGTCCGCTTGGCTCCGCCATAATTTATTTGCTCGTGTTTTACACTTGCACCGGCATCATCTTTGGAGTGGCTCACGTTTTGCTGCGCCAGTCCTCCGCGCCGTATTCGGCCATGCTGATTCCGTCCGGCATTTCGTCGCTCTCCATTGAGGAGTGGACGGCTAGTTACCAGATATGGCTGGTGGTGCCGGCAGTCCTTGCCGCCCAGGTGCTGCTGTTCGCTTTCCTCCAGCGGCAAAAACTTCGCGAATTCATCACGCCGGCCGTCGTGGCCCCGGTCGTTACGCCGCGCAAACCCAGCCTCATGACCCGCTGAAAATGACCGCAAACTCCCAACTCGCCCCCACAAATCCTTGGCGATCACTGGAACATGGGGCAGGGCCCGCTTTTCGTAGCGCCGGGCTCGTCTTGTGATCCCGCAGGAATTCACCCAGAGGCCTTTGCGAAGGGCCGGCTCTTTTGGTTTTCGTATCCGATCGGCAACCCGCCGGCGGGACGCCGGCGCTACAAAACCTTCCCGGGCGTACCGTCCGGGGTTACGGCTGCACCAAATTGTTGCGGATGGCGAAGCGGATTAAATCGCTGAAGCTGTCGAAATCCATTTTGCGCATGATGTGGTTGCGGTGGCTTTCCACCGTGCGGGTGGAAACGCCGATCGACGCGGCCGCTTCCTTGTTGCTTTTTCCGCTGGCCAAAAGCTGCACCACTTCGAGTTCGCGTTGCGAGAGCGGAGCTTCGTCCGGCACGCCGTTGGATCCCGTACCGCGCGTATCGCGGACGAAACTTTCCGCCATGGTGGCGGCCAGTTTGCCGGTAAAAAACGGCTTGTTGCCCTTGATGTGGCGCACTGCGGCGAGCAGCTCGCCGTCCGCGTCGGATTTCAGAACGTACCCGCGCGCGCCGCAGCGCAGCACTTCCCGCGCAACCTCCTCGGAAAAGTGCATGGTCAGGATCAGCACTTCGGTGGACGGCGATTGTTCGCGAATCAT
>Ga0224545_1000262_pt1 | contig 11144 bp, 12 predicted proteins | sample 714P12024metaG_FD_179906 | JGI IMG/M metagenome (GOLD analysis project Ga0224545, IMG submission 179906) | Peat soil microbial communities from Stordalen Mire, Sweden - 717 P1 20-24 | ecosystem: Environmental > Terrestrial > Soil > Wetlands > Peat | place: Sweden: Norrbotten County, Stordalen... | reverse complement strand
TTACCCTACCCTCCAAAAATTGTTTGCTAAGTTGGAGGGTAGGGTAAGCCTTAGGATTGAACTCGTCCCACCATCAGTCCGCTAGGGCCGGGGAGGTTGATCCTGCATAGATCGGTGAAACCTGCGGCGTTCATCCATTGAGTATATTCGGGCTCGCTGTAAGCGGCGCCGGCATCGGTGGCGACCAGCATGTTTAGGGAGAACAGCGCTGCATGTTGCGGTCCCGTTTTGTCGGGATTGAGGATGAAATCCTGCACGACGAGGCGTCCGTTCGGGGCGAGCGCCTGGTGCGCGCGGCGGAAGATGTCCCGGTTCTGCTCCTCGGAGAACATGTGGCAGATGGCGTTCAGCATGATGAGGTCGTAGCCGGAGCCGAAGTCGTCGCGGAGCATGTCTCCCGCCCGAAGGCTGACTCGAGCTGTGACGCCGGCCTGGCTGATGTATTCGGCGGTGAGGGGCACCACCTCAGGAACATCGAGGATCTCGCATTTCACATCAGGACAAGCTTTTGCAAAGGCTATGGAGTAGGCGCCGGAGCCTCCACCGAGATCGAGGACGCGACGAACACCCGTTGTAGCCAGAGCCTTCACCACAAGTGGAGCACGAGCCTTTGCGTTGCGTTGCATGCCGGCAATGAAGTTGCGGGTCCATTCGGGAGAATCTTCCCGATCGATCTGGAAGCGCGTACCGCTGCGCACTGCATCGGTGAGATTGCTCCAGCGATGCCAGATATTGGCAGTGTGAAGCAATCCATCGCGGTGGTTGTCTTTGGAGCCTTGGACAAAGAATCGTGCTGATTCGGGCGTGTTGCTGTAAGTTTTACCGGTCTTCGAGAGCAATCCCAGGGCAACGAGTGCGCTGAGCAACGTGGCGACGGAGCGGGCGTTGGCGCGGATCTTCGTTCCGATCTGTTCGGCATTGGCTCCGTCCCCGACGGCCGTAAAGATGTCGAGTTCAAGCGCCGTAAGAATGCAGCGACTCGGCATGTAGCCGCGGATCAGCTGATCAAGGCAATCGGGCAGGATCCCTGCTTTATCGCGGGCAGACATCGCGGCGCGGAACTTCTCCCCATGCTCGATCGACATGGCCTTCATCGCAGCAGCGTCATTCCACACCAGACGATCGACAGGTTTGCCATCGCGTAGGTGCGTGTCTACGATTTCGGAAACATCAGACGGTTGCACATGGCGATACCACACCCCAGCGGGATAAACGACCATCACCGGACCTTCATCACAGAGTCCCATGCAGCCGCTGGTAGTGAGTTGCACATCCTGATTGAGGCCGCGCGCCTGCATCTCGCGATCCAGTGCCTCGAGCACAGCGAGCGAGCCGCTGGCCGGGCAGGAAGGGACGCCTTCTGGCTTCTGCTGGGTACAGACAAACAGATGAGAACGGAACGGTTCCATCGCGGCCTCCGGGATTGGGCAGGTTGTCGTAAGTTGCATTCTCGGCGCTAAGAACCGCTTCTGCGGTGATTCATATCACAGGGAATGGGTTTCTCGAATCCGTTTGCGGCGCAATCGTGCAGTAAGGCGTTGGGTGATCTTTCAGGACGGATTCTCGAGCTGAGAATAAAGCGCCCAGGCAGTGAACAGATCCTGGACGACGTGGCCGAGAGACTTGTAGACGGTGATCTCCTCGGGCGAGCGGCGGCCTTCGATTTGGCCCGCCAACACCTGGCCGATCTCGGCAACGATGTGATCGTCGCCGATTAGGCCTGCCGCCTTGGCGCGGAGGAACTCCCCGCCCTGGTTCAGAACTCCCTCGCGACTGTCGGCGATGAAACGCGATCGAACGACTAAATCGTTGTCGACTTCTACAGGACCCGCATGGCTCGAGCCCACGAGATTCAAGTGAGCGCCCGGGCGCACCCAGTCGCCTTTTAAGATTGGCTCCGCGGCGGAGGTTACGGTACAGATGATGTCGGCCGCGGCGACTGCCTGTTCCACGCATCCGGTCGCAGCGACCGGCACGGCGAGTTCAGATTGCATCCGCTCGGCAAAAGCGCGGGCACGTTCGGGCGAACGCCCCCATATAGAGATCGATTCAAGGTCGCGCACTTTGCTGATCGCCCGTGCATGGGTGGCGGCTTGTTCGCCGTAGCCCAAAATCGCCAGGCGGCGGGCGTCTGCACGAGCCAATGCCTCCGTGGCAACGGCACTGGCCGCTGCCGTGCGGATGGCGGTGATCTCGCCCGCATGAACGACGCAGACCGGCGCGCCTGTTTCGGGATCGAACAGGATGACAAGCCCCTGATGGGACTGTCTTCCCAGCGCGAAGTTGCCATGGAAGACGCTGATCAACTTCGCTCCGAATGGCCCTTGCTCCCCCATAGCGCCGGGCATAACGCCAAACAGGCGATCCTCGGAGAGCGGAAGGATTGACCGCAAAAGTTGTTTCGTCTCACCCCGAGAGAAGGCAATCATCGCCTTGCGAACGATGGGAATGCATGCATCGTAGGTAAGGCGTCGGGCGACTTCTTCGCGGTCGATGAACTGCAGCAGACGTTAGCCCCCGATTGTTAGTCCCATTGCCGTAGCCAGGCGCGGGTTTGAATTTTTCGGCCGTGCTTGGAGGAATTTGTTCCAGACTAATTGGCTGGCGGCAATGCAAGATCATAGCGCAGCCGGACAAAATACATTCCTATTAAAGTGCCCGCTGGAAAACGAAAGCGCCCTTGACTCATCGAAGAGTCACAGGACGCTCGTTTGAACAGCCCTCCCCCGAAAGCCATCCAATGGGAACATAGACTTTTTTCAAATAAGCGGGAATGGCACGACCGTGCTAGGGCAAACACATTACTTTTGTGGAAATCCACAACGCCGAGGGCGTGAGAGTACGGACGCTCCGCACAACTAATCGCTGCAACAGGGGTTCTTAATGGGCTGGTGGGTTTGGCATCCCGAAGACCGAAGGCGGAGCAGCGGTGCCGAGTCGTGAGCATGGACAGAGTGCACACGAATTGGTTTGCAAGACAAAAGAAGAGGCGGGTAAAGAACATGATGAGCATCTGGAAAGCTGGTGTGGCTAGGGTAAGAAGCCTTCATCGAGACGCAGCGCTTGACTCTGTGCGCAACGTACTGGCAGTCATCGGCGGTGCAACGGTCTTAGCTGACTTCGGCACGATAAAGGCTTGGCTTGTTCTGCCGATGCTGGTGGTTGCTTTTGTCATTTGGCTGCTCGATTATGATCGCCACTTTCGCGGACAAACCGTGGAGGAAGCAAAGGTCACGCGATAATTAAGACTTGAAGCCAGGTCGCATAAGCCTGCCAACTCGACTTCGGGACATTGAGGCAGCGACCCTGGACCGCGGTGATGCATCCAAACTGACTGAGAAAAGGCGCCTTATCAGTCTGGCTTTGGCAAAGAACAACCAACCCGCGGCCGCAATCTCGGCTCAAGATCCCCTCCATATCTTCCACTCCGCTGTTCGTCATTGGTTTGAAGGCGTTTTTGCCGAGCCAACGCGCCCGCAGATCGAGGACTGGCCCGCGATCGCGCGCGGTGAGTCTACTTTGATCCTCGCGCCGACGGGCCCCGGCAAAACCTTGGCCGCATTCTGGTGGTGCATCAATTTCGCACCAGCGCCTGCGCCAACCAAGCGATGCCGCATTCTGTACATCTCTCCAATCAAAGCGCTCGCGGTGTATGTTGAACGCAATTTGCCAGCTCCGCTGGTTGGCATTGCGCAGGCAGCCCAGCGACTCGGCGAGCCATTTCACGAACCATCGGTTTCGCGCTCGCGGGGATCTCCGGGTTGGCGTAGCTTTACTGACGCAATCGATCACTGGCGGGCCTGGGAAATGTTTTTAAGTCGGAAGTATGCTTCGCTTGCGGAGTCAATCCGTTTCGACGGATGGCTGGCTTGCGCGCTGAAGAAGTGGAATGCCTGGTGAACACAGCGCGAAAGCTTTTGCTGGCGAATGTCACCGAAACGTCCGGCGATCAGACGGTGTCTGATACCGGAATGCGAAGAACCACGGGCCGCTCGAACAAGGAAGAGCGCTTGTGGGTGTACGGCCGGCGAAACCAGCCTTGCCGGACGTGCGGCCAGCTGATCCAGTCGCGCAAGCAGGGCCTCGATGCAGCACACCACGTTCTGGTGTCCGCAGTGCCAGCCGGCAGCAAGCGAGGAGAAGGCTGCTATTTCGCGGCATCCGGAGTTATGATCCGCAGATAGGAAGAGAAGTCTGCACGGCGACGACTGCTTGCACATTAGTTCGCCGGCTCGGCGAGCGCCTTGATTTGATCAGTAATCTGCTGACGCCGGGTCTGGCGCTCCTCGAACTGAGCGATCTCCCGTTTCGTCCTCGACCCTTCGTCATATTTTTGATCCAAGTCTTTGAGTAAGACTAACTCTTTCAGGAGATCCATCATCACATCCGACGGCTTTGCGCTCATTGGGTCAACCTTCTTTCCAGTTCTGGAACCAGTACCCGAGAATAGGATGCTTTTGCGAAAAATGTGAACGTTTTTGCGACCGACAATTTTAAGCTGCCGTCGGTAGCAGCCGCTCCACGTCGGGTGCTTAACAAACCTCGAATCATGCCATTCGCACTGCGTTGTGAGTTACGATTCGCCTAAGAAGCGCCGCTATTTCATGGGTGCCACGTACGGAATGTAGTGAGCGAACAGCCAGCACAGAAAAAATACAACCGGTACGTGAACGATCAGTTGCAGCACTCCGTATCCGACGATGTCCCTGGCTTTCAATTTCAATATCCCCAGCAGGGGTAGCATCCAAAACGGATTGACAAGATTGGGCAGCGCTTCCGAGGCGTTGTAGATCTGCACCACCCAACCCAGATGGACCCGGTGCAAATTCGCGGCCTGCAGGACATATGGTGCCTCGATCACCCACTTGCTGCCGCCAGACGGAATGAACACGCCCAGGACTGCGGAATACATCGCGACCAACAAGGGATAAGTGTTGTGGGTGCTGATGGAAGCGAAAAGTTTCGCGAGTGCATCCGCGATCCCTGTTCCCACGATCATTCCGAAAATCACCGCATAGAACGGAAATTGAATCAGGACGCCACCGGTTGAGGGAATGCAATCCGCTACGGCGCGCATAAAGCGCTTCGGGCGCCAGTGCAACAAAAGCCCAGCGGTGATGAACATCAGGTTGTAGGTATTGAGGTCAAGCGCGGCGAGCGCACCTTGTGGTGAGGTGCGAAAAACATCCACAAGATACCACGACAGCAGCAGGACAACTAGAATGGTTAGCAGCGGACTATATTCCAGCCACTCGCCTGGTTTGCTCCTCACTTCGAGGCTGGAGCGAATCGGTTCGTAATGGATGCCGTAGGATTCGGCCGTTCTGGCGTTTTCGGGCGACGGCGTGGAAAAGTAAGCAATCAGCACCGATAGAGTGATGAGGATGACGGTGGTCGCGATGCTTTGCCACAGAAATAGAGTTTGGGTAAGTGGGATCAGACCACTGATGGCGAATAGTGACGGCGGCATGGCGGACTTGGTCGTCATCAGCATGGCGGCGGAAGAGGACAGCCCCATCGCCCAAACCGCTCCCAGCCCGAGATAGGCAGCAGCTCCCGCAGCGCGGTAATCCAAACCTTTGACACGATGGGCCAGTTCGCGAACGAAGAGTCCGCTGAATATCAGACTCAGGCCCCAAGAGATCAAAGAGGTCAGCATCGATAGCAGAGCCACCAGCGCAACCGCGCCTCGCGGCGTCTCTGGAATTCCTGCCAGCGTTCGAATCGCGCGGTAAACGATTGGCGTCGAGGCGACCACGTATCCACCTATGATGATCATCACCATCTGCATGGTGAAAGGCACCAGGGACCAGAAATTCTTTCCGCCCTGGACGGCCAGTTTGGCGGGACTCTGATGAAGCAAGAGGCCAGCTACAAAAACCACCACGATGCCCAGGAGCGCAAAAATCAATGGATCTGGAAACCACCGCTCACTCCAGTTGGCGAGTCCCAGGCCAAACCGGACAAGACGCTGTTCCTGCGTTACTGCGGGCTTCTGTGGTGACATGTGCGTATCATCCTCTCGGCAGCGGAAGTTTGCGCGCTGAATCGTTCTCACGGCGTCCAGAAGACAGCCGGGCTGCCGTCTTTAATTCTGAGCCCGGTTCTTTGCCCGACATTGTAGCGTGTATTTTCGACCATACCAGTTGTTGTGCTCCATTTCCTATGGGTGTAGGATGCCGTCGAATCGCGTTGGCGGCGTCAGGCCGCTACCTGCTTAGCTGGAGCGAGCGATGAATACCTTCCAGGTTTTGTTGGGCGCGTTATGTGTGTACGTTCTTGCCTATCGCTATTACGGCGCGTTTATCGCGGCCAAGGCCCTGGCGCTGGACGATCGGCGCATCACTCCGGCGCACACTTACGCAGATGGACATAACTACGTCGCGTCGCCACGATGTGTACTGTTCGGACATCACTTCGCGGCTATTGCGGGCGCCGGGCCGCTGGTGGGGCCGACTCTGGCGGCGCAGTTCGGGTTTGCGCCGGGCTTCCTGTGGATATTAATCGGCGCGGTCCTGGCCGGCTGCGTTCAGGACTTCACCGTGCTGGTGGCTTCTGTGCGCCATCGCGGGCGATCGTTAGCGGACGTGGCCCGCACCGAAATCAGCCCTTTCGCGGGTCTGATCGCAATGATCGCCGTGCTCTTTATTCTTCTAGTCACGCTGGCTGGCCTCGGCATCGTAGTGGTGAATGCGCTCTCGAACAGCCCATGGGGTGTCTTCACCATCGGCATGACGATCCCCATCGCTGTCATCATGGGATGGTGGATGTTTAAGAGCCATGCGGGAAAGATTACTGTTACCGGGCCGAGTATCTTTGGCGTTGTGCTTTTGATTGGCGGCGTGATCGCTGGGCACTGGGTGGCGCAGAGCGGAGCTGCCGGAGCGCTCACTTTTACGCCGCATCAGATCACGGTCCTCATGGCCATCTATGGGCTGATTGCGTCAGTGCTTCCTGTTTGGCTGGTGCTGGAGCCGCGAGATTACCTGTCAACCTACGTCAAGCTTGGCACGATTGCCGTGTTGATTGTCGGTGTCTTCGTTGTCCATCCCAACATCAAGTTTCCTAATTTCACGCCGTTCGTACATGGCGGCGGACCCATCATCAAAGGAAATCTGTTTCCATTTCTTTTCGTGACCATTGCCTGCGGTGCGATCTCAGGCTTTCACTCGCTGGTGGCCTCCGGAACCACGCCTAAGATGCTGGACAAGGAGAGTGACGCCCGCTTTATCGGCTATGGCGCCATGATCGCGGAGTCGCTGGTCGGGGTGCTGGCTCTGATTGCAGCCTGCTCCTTGTATCCGGGCGACTACTTTGCCATCAACACCACGCCGCAGATCTTCAGCCATCTGGGCTTGAGCACAGTTAATCTGGATATGTTCTCTCGCGAAGTCGGCGAAAAACTCGCAGGGCGGACCGGAGGCGCTGTTTCGCTGGCGGTCGGCATGGCGCAAATTTTCCGCGGATTGCCGGAGATGGATCGCCTGATGGGCTACTGGTACCACTACGCCATCATGTTTGAGGCGTTGTTCATCCTGACTACGGTGGACACAGGAACACGCGTGGCCCGATACGTCCTGCAGGAATTGATGGGCAAAGTGTACAAACCATTCGGCAATAATGCATGGCTGCCCGGCAATCTCATTACCAGTTTTTTTGTGGTTCTGGCTTGGGGATACCTTATCTATACGGGAAACATCTCCACTCTTTGGCCGTTGTTCGGAACTGGCAACCAGTTGCTGGCGACCATCGCACTGGCGGTAACGACGACCTTCCTCATTAACATGGGCAAGCAGAGTTATGCATGGATTACGGCAGTGCCCATGTGCTTCGTCGGCGTGACGACAGTTACGGCGGGAGTATTGTCGATCAAGAACATCTTCTGGCCTCTGACCGCCAAGCCCGGTCAGGTGTTTACCGGCTATCTCGACTCCGTACTGATGACCATCTTTATCGCAGGCGTTGTCCTCGTCTTATTTAGTGCGGTGCGGCGTTGGATCGCCGGGATGAACGGAGCTCCTGCGCCAAAGGAAGCATTCGGTCCTCCACTTACCGCTACCGGCGACGTCAAGATGGGCTGCTGTTAGGACTAGCCGTCTGCAAACCGGGCTACTGTTGAGTCGTTCCCTTCACGATGAGACCAAAAGGAAGATCCTGTCCCGAGGCGAGCTTGATGCTGGCGGAAAACGTCCAATGATCCTGATCGTCTTTCGAGACAGACGGCTCCTTTCCGTTATTGTCCGGTTGAATCAAGCTCAAGGGGGCTGGATGTTTTGCTCCCGTGACCTTTCGACTAAGCGCCTCTAGCTCCTGGATTTTGAAAACAGTATTGGGATCGGGGTCGGACGAGGCGGGAATCAGGAGCACGAAATCGCGGTTGGGAGCCGCCCCGAGATGGTTCCCGTCATTCGGCAGCAGTGCGTAGCGAAGAGTATAGAAACCAACCGGGATGCCGTCCCCCCGATAGTCCGTGGCAGCTTGCAGAAGATGCAGCACGCCCACCAGAGTGGATTCGGCAAGCTCAGCGTAAGCCACACTTTGAATATCCTTTGCGGTCCGCGAAGGCACGCCCTTGCGCAGCCAAAGCTCGCAAATGGGGTTGCCGTCGTCCAGAAAAACGCGATACCCATTCGACTCAAGGGTCTGCCGCACTGCTTCAGAGATGCCTTTATCGGTGAGAGGTCCAAACTTTTCCACTTTGCCAGTCTGCGCGACGCAGACCAGCGAAAGCAGGAGCACCAGACTGGTCGCCGACGATGACGCCGGAATGCTGCGCCCACGACGCGCAGACGCATGCTCGCAAACGCGCTTCACTGCTGCTGTTTTGTTCACGCTTTGGTTTGCCTCTCTGCTCGCGGCTCCGCTTCCGGATTTAACGAGCGAACACGCCCACGAAGGCACTGCGTTTGCCGTGTAGATCCCAAGAGGCGCCTAGGCCTGGTCCTTTGTAAGCATCGGTGAGGGCCACCGCAGGCATGGAATGGGCTAATTGAGTCAGCGGAGGATAGTAAGTCCCCTCATTTCCGCAGAGATGATCTTTGTCTCCGATGGAGCGCGTCTGCACGGTGGCAAACTGTCCGGCGCGAAGCATCGCGGCGCCGTGCTTTTCCAGGTTCACCACGAATTCCGTCTGTACGGCGATTACCTGCTCGACATTTTTCAGCAACTCGCCACCCATTTGCTGGGCAAAGCTAACCAGGGCGGCGCGCTGCTGCGGGCTGGCTTGGTCATCCACCAGCAACACCGCTTTTGCCGGATAGGGGTTCTCATACGGATCTCCGAGCGTGCCCTGCGCGCGCACCACTGCGGTCACGATCAGGCCCTGCAGCGGCACGCCGTCCCAACTTCCACTGCGGACCTGCCAAGCCAAGATCGCCTCATTCCCGACGAGATTTACCTCGCCATTGGCGAAGCATTGCCCGGTGTAGACGTCGGCGCTGCGGGTCTCCAGATAGTCACCGCGAATCTGTTGAGCCCCAGCCGGCAGCGAGAGCGCGATGGAGAGCAGGACTAGAACAAGTGAGAGCTGATAGCGCATATGGAACCCCTTCCAATGTCTTACTTCTAGTTGCGGCCGATGTGCGACGTCGAAACCTAACTACATTTTCCCGTTCCATGACAAGGGCGACTCTTCGAACTGCAGTTGCCGGGTTCGGCCAGTTCGCCGTCGGGGCCGATGCAGGTCTGGCTATGAAGGCACCAGAACAAACCATCGTTGCATGCTGGCACGGTGGGATCGGGTTCAGCCGTGATGAACTGGCCCTTCCATCGCAGCGCCGCGCAGAGGTTGGGATGATTGATATTGAAACGATCCGATTCGCGGATCATGCGGCACCTCCGGACGCAGCCTTTAGAATCGCTCGCTTCACCGCAACACGAGCAAGCTGCACTTTGTAGGCATTATTGCTGAGCGGCTTCGCGTGGCTCAGGGCGGCCAGAGCAGCTTTCTGCACGGTGTCTTGGTTGACCGGATGTCTGGTCAGTACCTGCTCCGCCTCGGTGGATGGCCATGGCACTGGGGCAACGTATCCCATGACGACACGCGCTGACTGGACGTTCGATCCGCTCATCCTCAGAGCAACGGCGGCCACTGCGAGCGGCCAGTCGAAGGCTTCTTTCTGGCGGATTTCATAGTGTGCCGCCCGCACCTCCGAAGCTGGTGGGAGCAGGACTTCGGTGAGGATCTCATTCGGGTGCAGGTCATGTTCACGCTCGCCTTCGGTTTTCGGAATGATAAAAAATTTCTCCAGCGGCAGTTCACGCTTCCCCTTCGGACCCTCAATCCGGACCTTCGTACCATACGCAATGAGAATCGGGGCGATGGTGGAAGGACTGACGAACTTGGCGCCCTCATTGGCGAGAACAGCATGGTATCGGTTTTCCCCCGCTGCGACCAATTCCTTGCCGGTCTCGTCCTTGGGCAAAAGGCCAAAGCCATTGCGGAAATACCAGCAGCGCGGACGCTGGCACAGATTGCCGCCCAGCGTGGCTTGGCTACGAATTTGAGGGCTCGCAACTTCAATGAGCGCCTCGGCCAGGGCTGGATAATTCTTTTTTACGCCGGCATCTTCCGCCAAATCTCCGAGGTTCGTCAGCGCGCCAATACGCATTCCCTGTACGTTCGAAGAGACGCCTTGAAGATCGTTGATTTCTTTTATATTAATCAGGCGCCGGGGCGAGACCACGTCATCTTTCATCAGCGCGAGCAGGTCGGTGCCGCCCGCGAGAATCTCTGTCTTGCCCCACGTCGCAGCCAGCAAGCTGACGGCCTGGGCTTTGTTATTCGGACTGACATATTCGAAAGGTCGCATCAGGCACCTGCCTTTTGTCCGAGTGCTGCCAGGACACGGTCGGGAGTAAGTGGGAGAAACGGCACGCGCACTCCGATTGCATTCGCGACCGCATTGGAGATTGCTGCGCCGGGCGAGATCACGGGTGGTTCCCCGAGCCCTATTACGCCGCGTTCGTCGTAACCTTTGCCCGTCATCATGTGCACGACGAGCTCGGGGATGTCGCTCAGCCCAGCCAAACGGTAGAACTCCATATTGTCATTCAGCAAGTGACCGGTGGTCGGATCCATGACTTTCTCTTCGTAAAGTGAGTAGCTGATACCCATGATCAAGGCGCAAGAACACTGGCTCTCG
>Ga0224545_1000259_pt1 | contig 11207 bp, 7 predicted proteins | sample 714P12024metaG_FD_179906 | JGI IMG/M metagenome (GOLD analysis project Ga0224545, IMG submission 179906) | Peat soil microbial communities from Stordalen Mire, Sweden - 717 P1 20-24 | ecosystem: Environmental > Terrestrial > Soil > Wetlands > Peat | place: Sweden: Norrbotten County, Stordalen... | reverse complement strand
GAGTACATGGATTTGACGAATTTCTGTGGGACCACCTGTCACACGGTGATGGCCCCTGAGTATGCGGCTTATCAAAATTCTCCGCACTCGCGCGTGGCCTGTGTGGAGTGCCACATCGGACCCGGAGCGGGGTGGTTTGTGCGATCCAAGCTTTCCGGTCTGCGGCAAGTGGCAGCGGTAACGTTCCATACTTATTCGCGACCAATTCCTTCTCCCGTCAAGTACCTCCGCCCGGCGCGTGAAACCTGTGAGCAGTGTCACTGGCCGCAGCGCTTCACCGGCGACAAGTTCCTAGTCAATAAAAGCTATAAGGACGACGAGAAAAACACGCCACAGACGGATGTTTTGCTGCTGAAGGTGGGGGGACGTACGTGGCAAGGCTCCGTCGGTATTCACGGTCACCACCTGGCGGATGGGGCGCGCATCCGCTACATTTCTACCGACCCTGAACGGCAGACGATTCCGGTGGTTTATTACACCGACGATCAGGGCAAGACCAGCGAATACATCTCCACCGACACGAAGCCCACCCAACAACAACTGCTCAAGGGAGAGGAGCGCACGATGGATTGCGTGGACTGTCACAATCGTCCCACGCATACCTTCGAGTTGCCGGAAAACGCGGTCGATAAGCAAATGTCTCTGGGGCGCATCAGTCCCGAGCTTCCCTATATCAAGAAAAAAGCGTTGGAGGTTCTCAAGGTGGATTATCCCGCGCGGGATGTGGCCAAAGAGCGCATCCTCGAAGAACTATACAATTTCTATCGAACGAACTATCCGGAGATTTATCAGACACGGCGCACGCTGGTGCAGCAAGCGGGTGATGAGGTGGCGAATATCTACCTTCGCAACATCTTCCCCGACATGCGTGTGACCTGGGGCACTCATCCCAACAATCTCGGTCACAATGACTCGCCGGGATGCTTCCGCTGCCACGATGGCAGCCACACGAGCGCCGACGGACAAACCATCACCAATGATTGCGGTGCGTGCCACAACCTGTTGGCAGTTGGGGAGGAAAACCCGAAAGTGCTGGAAGGTCTTGGCATGAAATAAGCAGTCGTGAGACGCAGAAATGGCTGAAATCAAAGTTGCGCCAAAGAAGCGGCCAGCGAATCGAGACTTGACTGAATGGATCGGGACACGGAAGTGGTTTGTTGGCATGGGCGAGCGGCCGGCCTATGAGCGCTGGACGTACTGGAGAAGGTTGATTATTTTGCCGTGTTCTGGGGTATCGCGGTGATCGGGTCGACCGGTCTCACGCTGTGGTTTCCGGTTTTCTTCACGCGCTTTTATACCGGGGTCGTTCCTAAATGTAGCCACCATTCACGGCGACGAGGCGCTGCTCGCCACCGGCTTCGTCTTTACGGCGCAGTCTTTCAACACTCATTTGCGCCCCGAAAAATCCCCCATGGAGATCACGGTGTTCACCGGGCGCATGCCGCTTGAAGAACTGAACAGAGACAAGCCAAGAGAGTACGAGGCGGTTGTTGCCAGCGGGAAGCTGGAAGCACAGATGGAGGCGGCTTATCCGCCGATCGTAACCCGTACGATCCGAGCCTTCGCCTGGGTGGCGCTGGCGCTGGGATTCAACATTGTCCTGTGGATCCTAATATGCGGTGTGGTTCGCGTACCAGTAGAGCTGGTTTGCTTTTGTATTGAGAGAAGGGTACGGAAATGTTTGCGACTCGGGTTGCTTTCGCTTATGTGATTTTGACGTTAGCCTCGACGGTGGCAGCGGCTTCGCCGGCCGGAGATGAGGACTGTCTCGCGTGCCATGGCCAGGCGGGTGTGAAGTCCGACGCCGGAAAGAGCATTTCGATCGATCCGGCCAAACATTCTGCCAGCGCGCACTCGGTTCTCAGTTGCAAGGACTGCCACGCCGACATCAAGGATTTTCCGCATCCCTCCAAAGTTGCAAGAGTGCAATGCGCCACCTGCCATGCGGACGAAGCCAAGGCTTTCTTCGCCAGCGTTCACTCCGCCCTCGGCGAATCCGCGTGCGCTTCTTGTCATGGCAGCGTGCACGAACTCACCACTGCCGAAAAACTGATTCCGGGAAAATGCGTGGAGTGTCATGCCGACGAAGTGAAGGCTCTCGATTCCAGCATCCACGGGCAAGCCGCGAAAACCGGTGATCCAGACGCCCCCCGATGCGTTTCATGCCACGGCGTCATCCATGGCGTGAAAGCATCAAGCGAAGCGGACTCGACGGTTGCTCGCAAAAACATGGCCGATACTTGCGCCAAGTGCCACAGCGACGCCGGGTTCTTGTCGCGGCATAAAATCCCCGTGGCCCATCCGGTGGACTCCTATAAGCAGAGCGTTCACGCCCGGGCGGTAGCGCTCGGCAAAGACGCGGCTACATGTTCCAGCTGCCATGGCAGTCATGACATCTACCCCGCTCCCGATACTCGATCCATGGTCAATCACTGGAAAGTGCCCGGAACCTGCGCGCAATGCCACAAGGAAATCGCCCGGGAGTTTGACGAAAGTGTCCACGGGGAAGCGGTCAAGACCGGGGTACGGGACGCGCCAGTTTGCATCGACTGTCACGGCGAGCACTTAATCATAGATCCGAAAAACGCCGTCTCGCCCTTAAATGCCAAAAATGTCTCTGAGGAGACTTGTGGGCGTTGCCATGGCGATGCGCGCCTGGCGCTGCGCTATGATTTGCCCGCAGATCGCCTTCCTTCCTATGCCGATAGCTACCACGGGCTGGCCCTCAAAGAAGGGAACGTGACCGCGGCGAATTGCGCTTCCTGCCACGGAGTGCATTCCATTCTCCGCTCGAGCGATCCACGCTCGACCGTCAACGCCGCAAACCTCGCGAAAACATGCGGGCAATGTCACAAAGGCGTGGTAGACGCCAGGTTCGCGATTGGCCCGGTGCACGTTCGGATCACCACCGGCCCGGCGCACCCCGTCGTGCAGTGGATTCGTTGGACCTATTTGGCGCTGATCCCACTGACCCTCGGTTTCATGATCTTGCATAACCTGTTGGACTTTTTCGCGAAGCTCATTCGCCGGCGGCCACGACATGAAACCGGCGAGCAAGTCACGCGCATGAACCGCAATTTCCGGATTGCTCATGCCGGTATCATCCTCAGCTTCCCAACGCTGGTTTGCACCGGATTCGCGCTGAAGTATCCCGAGGCATGGTGGGCGCGTCCGTTGTTGCTGCTCGAAGGGCACTTCGCGTTTCGCGCCATGGTGCATCGCGGTGCGGCCATTGTTCTGCTTGCGTCGACGATCTACCACGTGATTCATCTCGCGGTGAACCGGCGAGACCGCCTATTCCTGAAAGCCATGCTGCCGGATTTCAAAGACGCGACCGATCTGCTTCAAGTGTTTGCCTACAACCTGGGTCTCACCAAAAACCAGCCGCGGTTCCTGAAGTTCAACTACGCCGAAAAGGTGGAATATTGGGCTTTCATGTGGGGCACGCTGGTGATGACTGCCTCCGGCTGCTTGTTGTGGTTCAATAATTTCACGCTGCGGTATTTTCCCAAGTGGGTGTCCGACGCCGCCACAGCCGTCCATTATTACGAGGCGCTGCTGGCGACGTTCTCCATCCTGCTGTGGCATTTCTACATGGTGATCTTCGATCCGCTCGTCTACCCCATGGATACGGCCTGGCTCAACGGCAAAGTTCCCGCCGACCACTTCCGCCATACGCGCCCGGCATATTACCGCGCGTTGCAACGAGCCCACCTGATCAAGCTGCCCACTGAGCCTGAAGGCTACCAGGACGAAGAACACGCAAGCGCCACTTCGGACGATGACCCAGCAAAAATGAACGAGTGAGGAACGGAAGATGGGCCGGAAAGACCCGGCCCCCAGCTCGATCACCGCTTTTATACGGTGATCAGCGATTCCAAGGCAACGCGGTTAGGAATGACCAGGGTAGAACCGCTTTGCTGTATCAGGTTCTGTTTCTTGAAGCCGGCGAAAAGGCGGCTGACGGTTTCGCGGGAAGTCCCGATCATCTGCCCGATCTCTTCGTGAGTCAGCACCAGCTTCATTTGGCCGGGATGCTTCGATTCAGCATTCTGATCCAGCCATCCCACCAGCAACCGCGCCAACTTTTCGGTGGCCGAATCGGAGAGTATCAGGTCTCGTATTTCACGGCAGGTCGATGCGTAATCCTGGCTGATATTTTTGGTGACCCAGAGGGTGAGTTCGCCGCGGAGCCGCATGAGCCGCAGCAAGTCGGACTGGCGCAGGAAGCTGATCTCGCTCGGCTCCTGGGTCTCCGCCGTGGCTTCATACTGACGGCCGGAAACTACGGCCGCCACTCCCAGCGGACAACCGGGTTCGACGATCCGCAGAATCAATGTTCTGCCATCACTACCACAAATCGAAAGCTTGACTCGGCCTCGGCGCACTACGAAAATTCCGCGCGACGCCTGGCCCTCCGCAAACAGCACAGCCCCCGTGGGATAGGTGGTGGTAACGGCTTCCTGCTCCAGGGCCTCCGCTACGACGGGGGGAAGATCCGAGACGTACTTATTTTGCAGCGTGTTAACCAAGTGTGTGGCCATCGAGTGCCTCCGCGTACATCTGTCTAAGGGCAACTCCGTAGCCATTCTCAGTAGAAATGCCGAGGCCGGGCTGCATCTAAGCTAAAAATCACAAAACAATAGATTTAGACAGCTCCAGCGACGGTTGGACCATCTTTCTGGTTCTTTCTGCGCTGCCGAAAAATGGGTGCTTTCCCACACTGATGTGTGATCTCCGTCACCGTTCGCTTGGTTAGGGCGCACTTTCCACCCCCGGCGATCGCTCGAATTTAGTTGATTACGACTGGCAGGTCAGCCCAACATTGCGTGGACCGTATTCAGCAGAGCCGTCCGGGTAAAAGGCTTTTCGAGTAGAATCGCTCCGGGCTTCAACATTTTCCGGTTTGCCATCAGTTCCCCGGTATAACCTGACATGTAGGCAACCTTCAAAGCGGGATGGGAAGTGTGCAGCCGCTCCGCCAACTCGGGCCCGCTCATGTGCCGCATCACCACGTCGGTCAACAGCAAGTCGATATGGGCAGGATTGGACTCCAGCCACTCCAGTGCGGCCTTTCCGTCATCGGCCTCGACTACCGTATAGCCGTGTTCCTGGAGTAACTGGCGGGTCAGATGGCGCATGATTTCGTCGTCCTCGACTAACAAGATTGTGGAGCCGTGCGATTTCGGACTAACGGAGTCGGCCTCCGGCTTGGACCCGGCCCCAATTTTCTGTTCCGCATCAGGAAGATATATTTTGAAAGTTGTTCCATGACCCGGTTCGCTATAGACAAATATATGTCCGGCGCTCTGCCTAACGATGCCATACACCGTGGCCAGCCCCAGACCGGTTCCTTTTCCAGGCTCTTTCGTGGTAAAGAAAGGTTCGAAGATGCGTGACACGGTGGTCTCATCCATGCCGTGGCCGGTATCGCTGACCGCGAGTTGAACGTATTTTCCCGCCGACATGGCCTGGTGCTGGGCGGCGAAGGCTTCGTCAAATCGTGCGGCTCCAGTTTCTAGAATAAACTTGCCGCCGCGTGGCATGGCGTCCCGGGCGTTCACCGCCAGATTAACCACGACCTGATCCAACTGGCCGGGGTCCGCCTCGATGACCGCCGAGGTGGATCGGGAAACGATCAGGACTTCAATATCATCTCCCAGCAGGGGCCGCAGGAGCTTGCCTATATCCTTCAAGCGGTCATTCAGATCAAGGATTTGCGGCTGGATTGCCGAGGTTCTGCTGAAGGTCAGCAGTTGTCGGGTCAGCGCCGTGCCTCGCTCGATTGCATTCCGGATGTTATCGACGTAGATGGAGGCTTCGGCGGCGGAATCGATGCGATCGCGCAGAAATTCCGTGCATGCGTTAATGATGCCAAGCACATTATTGAAGTCATGCGCGACTCCTCCGGCAAGCCGGCCGATCGCTTCCATCTTCTGGGATTGACGCATCTGGGCCTCTGCCCGCTTTTGCGATGTAATATCGCGCGCAATCACTGACGCTCCCACGACCTCGCCGATGGCATTGGTCAGAGGAGACACGGAAAGTGAGACCTCCAGTGGGCGTCCGTCTTTCGTGACCCGCACCGATTCATAATGGTCGACGGTTTCTCCCTCCACGATTTTCTGGAGAATCTTCGAAATCTCGTCGGAACGATCACTCGGGGCCAAGATGGATATATGTTTTCCAACGACTTCTTCTGCCGGGTAACCGTACATGCGCTCAGCGCCCCGGTTCCAGCTCATTACGATGCCGGTCAGGTCTTTGCTGAGGATGGCGTCTTCAGACGAATCGACGATCGAAGCCAGCCTGGACCGGTATTCTCCCAGTTGCTCGGCAGTTCTACGATGCAGTTCTTCATTCGCCCTTCTGAGTTCCTCTGCGATTCGCTTGCGGTCGCTGATGTCGCGGATCGCACTTAGGACGAACCATTCCTTCTCCGTGGAAACAGGGCTCAGGCTAATCTCTACGGGGAATTCCGAGCCATTCCGCCGTCTGCCGTAAAGATCCAGACCGGCCCCCATTCGCCTGGTCTTCGGCGTTTGCGCGAAGCTCTCTCGATGCTGGTGATGTTGGCTTCGATAAGTTTCGGGCACTAAGATTTCAACGTTCTGACCAATCAGTTCATCGCGGTTATATCCAAACAACTCTTGGGTCTGTGAATTAAGTTGAACGATAACTCCGTCTCGGTCGACGGCTACCACAGCGTCCGGAAGGGCTTCCAGCAGGTCGGCGGAAAGAAGAACGTTAGCCATAATTTTGGCGGGGGAATTGAGAACCGTGCCACCGTGGGCAGAAGGAGATCGCATCATGTACGGCTCCGCAGTTTGTACAAGATCGTTGGTTCAAATCTAGCCATAACTCGAGGATCTGTAAAGCTCACAGATCAAAACATGTAAATCTTTTAACGAGTGGTCCTTATTCATAAAATGAGATGCATCAGATGAAGGTTCGAGGTCCTCCAAATCACTGCCGACAAGGACCGTTTTCATTGTGTCCTTGCAGACGGCGAAACTCTGCGGGAAGAGGCCGAGGTCGCTCGGCCGAGTCTACCCTAAGCTCGGCTTTGGTGGCCAAGCCTCAAATGCCTGGGTTGCCGCCGGGTTCAGCTTCCAAGTGTAAATTGAGGCGGGCTCACCCACCTGGAAAGCACCGCTCCGATTCCGTCGGCCTAAGCGGGCACGGGCGGGCGCTTCCTGCTTTGCTTCACCGTCACCGGATCGAGAAATTTCATCAAGTTTCGCAAGCGCTCTCCCACCCGTTCGATCTGGTGTTCTTGCTCCTTCTGGCGCGTGGCCTCGAACCATTCGCGTCCGGTCTGGTTTTCGGCAATCCAGTTTCGCGCGTAGGTTCCGTCCTGGATCTCCTTCAGCATCTGCCGCATCGCCTGCCGCGTGTCATCGGTGACGATCCGCGGGCCGCCTGTGTAGTCACCATGCTCCGCCGTATCGCTGATGGAATAGCGCATGTAACTAAGCCCCCCGCGATACATCAGGTCCACGATGAGCTTTAGTTCGTGCAAGCACTCGAAGTAAGCAATTTCGGGTTGGTAGCCCGCCTCCACCAGCGTTTCGAAACCAGCTTTCACCAGCGCGCTCGCTCCGCCGCACAAGACGGCCTGCTCGCCGAAGAGATCGGTTTCAGTTTCCTCGGTAAACGTGGTTTCGATCACTCCCGCGCGGGTTCCCCCGATCGCCTTGGCGTAGGAGAGGGCGAGCTGCTTTGCGCTTCCGCTGGCATCCTGGTGCACCGCCAAGAGGGCTGGAGTGCCGCCGCCTTCGACGAATACCTCTCGCACGCGATGTCCTGGCGCCTTGGGCGCAATCATCGAAACATCAATGTTGGCGGGAGGAGTAATGGTCTTAAACCGGATGTTAAAGCCGTGGGCAAACATCAATGTCTTTCCTGGCGATAGATGAGGAGCAATGTCCTTCTTGTAGACGGCGGGTTGCGCTGTGTCTGGCACCAGGATCATGATGACGTCGGCCCACTTGGCGGCGTCACTGAGAGAAAGCACTTTCAATCCGGCGGCCTGCGCCTTTGCTCGCGACTCGCTTTCTTGCGGAAGGCCGACCCGCACCTCGACCCCGCTGTCTCTGAGATTGAGCGCATGGGCGTGTCCCTGCGAGCCGTAGCCGAGGATGGCTACTTTCTTCAAACGAATCAGTTGCAGATCAGCCGCGTCTTCCTGATACATGTTTGCCATATTTATTCCTTTCGAATAAAAATTCTGTCGCCCTAGACTGACTGCGAGAGGTCGTCATCTGCCATGGCCTGCGTCGGCTCTTCCAGGGATGAAAGGGCGACAGACGACTTGTTTCCACGGCGCATGGCGACAATCCCCGTGCGCACCATTTCCAGCACGCCGTAAGGGCGCAGCACCTCCAGCAGCCCGTCGATCTTGTCTTCGCCACCGGTGATTTCGATGATAAGCGATTCGGGCGCAACATCCACCACGCGCGCCCGGAAAACGCCGGCCAACTCCAGTACATGGGAACGTGCCTCATGAGTGGCCGCCACTTTGATCATAGCCAAGTCGCGTATTATGGACGGCTCGGTCGTGATGTTTTCGACCAGCAGCACGTTTACCAGCTTGTATAGGTTGGCTTCGATCCTACGTGCCTGGTCGTGGTCGGCATCCACGGTGATGGTCATGCGCGACACTTCCGGCTTTTCTGTACGCCCAACCGTGAGCGAGTCGATATTGAAAGCGCGGCGACGAAACAGCGATGCCACGCGGGTCAGCACGCCCGGCTTGTTTTCGACGTACACCACGAATGTATGCATCATATTGATTTACTCATCGGCAGCGGTCTCCACAATGGAACTGGGACGCCGAATCATCTCGTGGAGAGCAGCTCCTGCGGCAACCATGGGATAAACCGTATCTTCCTGCTCCACGTGGAAATTAATCAGCATCGGTCCTTCGTGCTGGCGGGCTGCCTGCACCGTGGGCACAACTTGCGAACGACCGGTGACGGTCGCGTTGCGAATGCCGTAGGCCTCGGCGACTTTGGCGAAGTCAGGATTCAGCAACGGGGTAGCCTGGTAATTTCGCTCGTAGAAAAATTCCTGCCATTGGCGAACCATGCCCAGAAAACCGTTATTGATGATGGCGATGTTGATCTTCAGATTCTCCTGCACGACGGTGGCAAGTTCACACATGGTCATTTGAAAACCGCCGTCCCCCACGACAACCCAAACTTCTGCCTCAGGACGCGCGACCTTCACCCCGATGGCGGCGGGCAGGGCGAATCCCATCGTGCCCAGGCCCCCGGAGGTGATCAGCGAACGTGGCTCTTCGTGCTTGTAATATTGTGCTTCCCACATCTGGTGCTGTCCCACGTCGGTCACCACCACGGTGTTGCTGCCTCGTGCCTCCCGCCACAGGTCATTGATCACGTGGGCGGCATAAAGATGTCCACTGTCCGGCAAATTCTGAATATCGCGGACCGCCGAGTCCCCTTTTAATCGATCGATGCAGTCCAGCCAGTCGCTGCGGTCGAGGGATTCGATTCGCGGCAGCATCGCGCGTAGAACTTCCTTTAGATCGCCCACCAGCGCCACATCTACTTTTACGTTCTTGTTGATCTCCGCCGGGTCGATCTCCACGTGAATCTTTTTGGCATGGCGCGCGTAGGTTTTCAGACTTCCAGTGACGCGGTCGTCGAAGCGCATGCCGAGCGCGATCAGTAAATCGGCTTCCTGAATGGTGTGGTTGACCCAGGCTTCGCCATGCATTCCCATCATCCCCAGGTTAAGCGGATGCGAAGCTGGCAGTGCTCCCAAACCCAGCAGAGTCAGCGCGACCGGGATTCCAGCGCGCTCCGCCAAGTCGCGCACTTCGCGCATGGCTCCAGAGACGATTGCACCGTGGCCCAGCAGAATGACCGGCCGTTTGGAGTTGTGAATCAGCTCCAGCGCCTGCTCGTATTCTTTGGCGTCCGGGGAGAGATCAGGACGATACCCGGGCAACTGCGGCTTTGCGGCCTCCCAGTCGAACTCGCACGAGGACTGTTGCGCATCCTTTGTGATATCGACCAGAACAGGACCGGGGCGACCCGATCCAGCCACATAGAATGCTTCACGCAGAGTACGGGCCAGTTCATCGGGCCGCGTGACCAGATAGTTATGCTTGGTGATGTGCAGCGTGATGCCTGTGATGTCGGTTTCCTGAAATGCATCCGATCCAATCAGCTTGCTGCCCACTTGGCCGGTAATACAAACGATGGGGGAAGAGTCCAGCATGGCGGTGGCGATGCCCGTCACCATATTGGTAGCTCCAGGACCGGAGGTCGCCACGGCGACTCCCACCTTTCCGCTGGCACGCGCATATCCATCCGCCATGTGAGTCGCGCCCTGCTCGTGCCGCACCAGCACGTGATGGATCTTGCTGTGCTTCAGGGCATCGTAGGCGGGCAAGATAGCACCGCCGGGATATCCAAAGACGTGCGTCACGCCTTCCTGTTCCAGACAGTCCCACAGAATCTGCGCTCCAGTTTTCATCATGGCATTATCTTCCTCTGACGGCGCGTCTTGGCAGCCTAATTTACCGCAGAATCGATGGAGTTAATCTACCGGTGATTGTATCTGGGTTGGCCAGGCTCAGCATCATACTCCCCACAGGTAATCTTCTTGCTGGTCGTTTTCATGTTCGCGCGTACCCAACACCACCGACGGTGCCGCTGCGCCGCCTGAACTGAAGACGGTACGGTGCGATTCTCCAGCCGCGCTCGCATGCAACGCCTTCCGATCCAGTTTCGGAATCAGTTCCAGGAGGTGGTCGTCCCCGACGGTTTTCATGCGGTCCGCCAGCTCCAGGAAATGACGGTAAAGCTGATCGAGTTCGTGACGCTCCAGGGGGAATCCCAGTTCCTCACAGCGCAATCCGAGAGCATGACGGCCGGAGTGTTTGCCCAGGACGAAACTCGTGGGGGGCACTCCCACGGATTGCGGAGTCATAATTTCATAAGTCAGGGGATTTTTGATCATGCCATCCTGATGGATGCCTGCTTCGTGAGCGAAGGCGTTTCGTCCGATGATTGCCTTGTTCGGCTGCACCGCCACTCCGGTAATTTCGGTTAACAATTGACTCGCTGGAAAAAGCTGCTCGCTCACAACCGCCGTGTGGCACGAGAATTTGTCCGCGCGGACGCGCGTGGCCATCACAAACTCTTCCAGCGAAGCATTGCCGGCGCGCTCCCCAA
>Ga0224545_1000256_pt1 | contig 11252 bp, 15 predicted proteins | sample 714P12024metaG_FD_179906 | JGI IMG/M metagenome (GOLD analysis project Ga0224545, IMG submission 179906) | Peat soil microbial communities from Stordalen Mire, Sweden - 717 P1 20-24 | ecosystem: Environmental > Terrestrial > Soil > Wetlands > Peat | place: Sweden: Norrbotten County, Stordalen... | reverse complement strand
GGCGAGCGTGCAAATCACATCCTATAATCTGCATCTCGGCCTCCTTCGGTCCGAGCACTGTTGGGGTGAACACCGAACAGTCTACTCGGGCCGTCGCGAGGCCGACGTCGTTATGACATCAATCAGGGACTAGCCTGGTACATTGGCCACGGAGTATTCTAACCCGCTCAACGAAGGGAGCATGACATCACATGAAAAGCATGCTGCTCGCACGCACTATGGAACCGAATACGGTGGAGGTGAAAGGTGCGCTACGTCATCGCGGTTTTCGGAATCGCTGGAATTTGTGTGTCATTTCTTGCTCTGGCTGAGCACTATGCTGCGCCCGTACAGCAAATCGAGGTCTTGCGCTCGGGCTCAAACTGGAATTCGGCATACGTGAATCAGAGCCCGTATGGCGAGGTCCATGGAATTCCTGTGGCCGTTTTCGGAATTGCGGGTTACGCCGTACTGGTAGTGCTTGCGCTGCTGCGCCGCAGAGTGCTCACGGTTTACTCGGCCGGTATCGGATTGGCTTATGCGCTCTACCTCACGAATATTGAAGCGCACATTCTGCACGTGTGGTGTGTGTATTATGTTTCGTCGCTCATCCTGATCGTTCTCATAGCATTCCTCGCCTTTGGGGATCTGATCTTCGCCCCCACTCCCCTCGCCAGCCAGTAATGCCATTTTATTTGGTCAAATTCCCTTATTGCCGTGATCCGCTCTGGCACGGGCAGCCTAACTTGGGCGCCGAGGTGCAATTTAGCCCAGCAAGTGATACAGTCCGCTCGATTCTCTTGTGCTCGAACCTACCCCTAGGACAAATTCAAATATCTCAGGAGGCACCATGAGGAAAGCGCTGTCGACACTAGTTTTGTTTGTTGCTTTGATGTTTGCGACACCCGCATTTGCACAGAATCCCAATTATGATAGCGGCCCTATCTGGCGCGTCACTTACTACCATCTCAAACCGGGACAAGGTGACGCTTTCTGGAGCGACTTTCGCGCGCACGGAAAGCCGATCCTCGATGAAGAAAAAAAGCAGGGATTGATTTCAGATTACAAGGCGTTCACGAATCCGGTTACGGATAATCCCAACGACTGGGATGTCGCAATTGCGACACTCTACCCGAATTGGGCGGTGATGGATCAACTCGACGCCAAGGCAACACCCATCGTAGTAAAGCATTATGGATCGCGTGAATCGGCGTTCGAGGCAGCTCGCAAACGAAGCGAGATGCGCGATGTGGTGGCAAGCCATTTGGCCCACGAGGTCATTCCGAAGTAGTTGCGTTGAAATTTCAGGAAGGAACCCCACCCTTAGCCTTGCGGAGGGTGGGGCGCGTTCTACCTGTCCGGTAAACGCGTTTATCAGGCAGTGACCATGTCCGATCACAGGCGCGTGTGAGAACAGGGCTCTGCTCTCAGCCCGCAGTCGGAACGTAAGGGAACGTCTTTGATGGCTTCGATGTGACCGAGTCCTTGCCAATTCCAAGGCGGATAGGAGTATTCGCCGCCGTGGAAAACATGACATCGGGTGCGTTGTCCGTGAGAGTGCGACCCAAGAAGATGCATACCACGAAGGCTGATATGAAGCGCGGAGCCATTCATAGCTGCCTCAGGGGAAGCCGAAACGTTTGTAGAATAAAAGAGCCCGTTAGCGCAACACATAAGAGCTCAATACTTTCATGTAATTGACCCGCTCGAAAACGTCCGGACGGGAGGCAGAGAGGTGGCTCATGCTGCCGCGCATTTGGCGGATGGACTCGTACTCGTGCTCCTCCATCCAGCGCGTGAGCTGCTTGAGCACAAGTTCAGCATGCTCGATTCCGTGCCGCAACAGCGCCGATGTCATCATCGCGACGTTCGCGCCGGCCATGATCGCCTTCAACACGTCCTCGGCAATGTGGACTCCGCCAGTGACTGCTAGGTCAGCTCTAACCCGGTTATAGAGAATCGCGACCCAGTGGAGGCGCAACAACAATTCCTGCGAACTGCTCAGACTTAGAGTTGGTACAACATCGAGCGACTCCAAATCGAATTCCGGCTGGTAAAACCGATTGAACAAAACCAGCGCGTCCGCACCTGCTTCATCCAAGCGCTTCGCCATATAAGGAAGGGCCGTAAAGAACTGAGAGAGCTTCACCGCGACTGGAATCGTGACGCTCGCCTTCACGTGGCTCACGAGTTCGCAATAATCCTGCTCCACTTGTGAGCTGCTGAGCTTCGGGTCCGTGACAACGCCGTAGAGGTTCAGTTCAATGGCGTCGGCCCCCGCCTCTTGCATCAGCGCGGCGTAGCGGACCCATCCCCCTTCAGAAACACCATTTAAGCTAGCGATAACGGGAATCGAAAGACTTTGCTTACTTCGACGGATCAGTTCCAGGTAGCCCTCGGGCCCCGAATTGTATGTTTGCAGGTCCGGGAAATAATTCGGCGATTCCGCGAAGCTTTCGCCTCCGCGCGAAAGATCCGAATCCAGAGCTAAGCTCTCAAGTTGCAATTGCTCCTCGAAAAAAGAGGGGAGAACGACAGCCGCAATCCCCACATCTTCGATCCGTCGGAGATTGTCTACCGATCCACAGAGAGGCGAGGCCGATGCGACGAGCGGCGACTTCAGGTTCAAGCCGAGATATCGTGTGCTGATGTCTATCATTGTTCGGCCCCCTTCCTCGAGGCCGGCGCGGAAGCGGGTTGCGTCTCCGCTGGCGCGGCCTCCGGCGTTTCAGCACTCCCAGTCATTGCCGCCCGATTCGAGTAAACTCGCCATTGCCGGTCCACATCGTCCTGCGCCAGTCTCAGCAGGTCCTTCGCGTCTTCCGGATTGCTTCGCACGAGCATTGTGTAGCGCGCTTCCTGATAGGCGTAACGCTGCAGTGGAATGTGAGGAGGTTTGGAATCCAGCAGGAATGGATTCTTCCCTTCCAAACGCAGCGCGGGATTATACCGAATCAACGGCCAGTAGCCTGAATTCACAGCAGCTTTCTGCTGTTCCAGACCGAATGCCATATCGTAGCCGTGGGCAATGCAATGGCTGTACGCAATAATCAGCGAAGGGCCGTCATAGGCTTCTGCCTCTAGGAACGCTTTGACCGTGTGCGTGTCGTTGCCGCCCATGGCTACCCGAGCAACATAAACCGACCCATAGCTGATCGCCTCCATCGCCAAATCCTTTTTCGACGTCCGTTTGCCGCCCGTCGCGAACTTCGCAACCGCCGCTCGAGGAGTGGCTTTGGACATCTGTCCGCCGGTGTTCGAGTAAACCTCGGTATCAAGCACGAGAACGTTAACGTTCGAGCCAGTACTCAGAACATGGTCCAGGCCCCCGAACCCAATGTCATAGGCCCAGCCATCACCCCCGACCAACCAAACGCTTTTGCGCACGAGCGCATCGGCAACCGCCAGCAGATCGCGCGCTTGTGGCGATTGCACGGTCGCGAGCTTCATCTTGAGTTCGGCCACACGCCGACGCTGCTCTTCGATTTCTCGCTCAGTGGTTTGATTCGGGATCAACAAACCGCTGACGAGAACCTCTCCCAATTGCGGGGCCAGCTGGCGAGTTAGCTCGCGCGCGTATTCAGCCTGTTTGTCCACGGCCAGCCGCAAGCCGAGCCCGAACTCAGCATTGTCTTCAAAAAGCGAGTTGCACCACGCCGGCCCCCTCCCCTGCGGATTCACTGTGTACGGAGTCGTTGGCAAATTCCCCCCGTAGATCGAGGAGCATCCAGTGGCGTTCGCAATGAGAAGCCGGTCACCGAAAAGCTGGGTGAGAAGCTTGATGTAGGGCGTTTCTCCACAACCGGAACATGCGCCTGAAAACTCGAACAAAGGCTCCAGAAGCTGGTTGTCCTTCACCTGGCCGTGCGATAGACGATCCCGATCGAACTCGGGCAGTCCAAGGAAAAACTTCCAGTCAGCACTCTCAGCCTCTCGCAGGGGCGGCTGGGGTTCCATATTGATGGCCTTGTGCTTTGACTCGCTCTTGCTCTTGGCCGGGCAAGCTTCGACGCACAACCGGCATCCAGTGCAGTCTTCGGGCGAGACCTGCAACGTATAACGCAGGCTCTCGAACTCACGCCACCGCGGTTTCGCCGACTTGAACGCGAGAGGCGCACTCGAAAGCAACGAAGAATCGTAAACCTTCGCGCGGATTACGGCGTGCGGGCATACGAGCACGCATTTTCCACACTGAATACAGAGCCCTTCATCCCACACAGGAACCTGTTGCGCGATGTTGCGCTTCTCCCACTTGGCGGTCCCCGTCGGGAACGTTCCGTCCACGGGCAGCGTGCTGATGGGCAACTCGTCTCCACGTCCTGCGATGATCGTGCCGAGAACGTCGCGAACGAAAGTGGGAGCACTCTGCGGCACCGACGGAAGAATATCGAATCCGCTGGTGGCCTGGTTTTGAAGTGCGACGGGATGCAAATGCGCGAGCGCATGATCGACGGCGGCAAAGTTCTTCTCGACAACTGCTTCCCCGCGCTTGCCATATGTTTCGCGAATCGCTTTCTTAATCGCGTCCATCGCTTGATTCCGCGGGAGTACGCCGCTGATCGCAAAAAAACAAGTCTGCATGATCGTATTGATTCGGTTTCCCATTCCGGTGTCGCGAGCCACCGCATAACCGTCAATGACGAAAAGCTTTAAACGCTTCTGGATGATCGTCTGCTGCACCGCGCGCGGCAGGTGATTCCAGACCACGTCCGGACCAAAAGGAGAATTCAGGAGGAACGTTGCACCGGGCTCTGCCGCGGCGAGAACGTCCATGCGCTCGAGAAACTGGAACTGGTGGCACGCGACGAAGTTGGCCTTCGTAATGAGATACGATGACCGGATAGGACGCGGTCCAAAGCGAAGGTGTGAAACGGTGACGGAGCCGGCTTTCTTCGAGTCGTAGACAAAGTAGCCCTGCGCGTAATTGTTGGTGTTTCTTCCAATGATCTTGATCGAATTCTTGTTCGCGCCAACAGTCCCGTCCGATCCGAGCCCATAGAAGAGCGCCCGGACGGTCTGCGGATCTTCGGTGGAAAACTCAGAATCATATTCGAGGCTCGTGTGCGTGACGTCGTCGCGTATTCCGATTGTGAAATGGTTCTTGGGCACAGCCTTTTTCATCTCATCAAAGACTGCTTTGGCCATCGCTGGCGTAAATTCCTTCGACGAAAGGCCGTAACGGCCGCCGATCACGCATGGGTCGCGTTGTCCGTCTGCAAAACTCGATTCGTGCAGAGCTGTCAACACGTCGAGATAGAGGGGTTCGCCCAAACTGCCCGGTTCCTTGGTGCGGTCGAGCACTGCGATTGCGGCGGTTGTTTTCGGCAGGGCTGCGATAAAGGCTCCCGCGTCGAACGGTCGGAACAGCCGGATCTTAAGCAAACCTACCTTGTCGTCTTGCTGCAGCAGGTGCTCGACTGTTTCTTCCACGGCGCCGGTGGCGGAACCCATCATGACGATCACGCGCTGGGCGTTTGGCGCGCCCACGTAATCGAAGAGGTGATAGCTTCTGCCCGTTCGCGCGGCAAAGCGGTTCATCACGTCCTGCACAATTGTGGGGCAGGCGCGATAGAACGGATTGATGGCCTCTCGAGCCTGAAAAAACACGTCCGGGTTTTGTGCGGTTCCGCGAAGGACCGGGTGGTCAGGCGACAGTGCGCGGTCGCGATGGCCGAGCACGTATTTCTCATCGATCATCGCTCGCAGATCATCGTCGCTGAGCGGCGTGATTTTGTTTACTTCGTGCGACGTGCGGAATCCATCAAAGAAGTGAAGAAACGGAATCCGCGATTCCAGGCTGCTTGCCTGCGCAATGAGAGCAAAGTCGGAGGCTTCCTGAACGGAATTGGAAGCGAGCATTGCAAACCCCGTCGCGCGCGTGGCCATCACGTCGCTGTGATCGCCAAAAATCGAGAGTGCGTGCGTGGCGACAGTTCGGGCTGCGACGTGAATGACCGCTGGAGTGAGTTCTCCCGCGATCTTGTACATGTTAGGGATCATTAGCAGCAGGCCCTGCGATGCGGTGAACGTTGTTCCCAACGCTCCTGCCTGGAGCGCCCCATGTAAGGTTCCGGCTGCACCACCTTCGCTCTGCATCTCTATGACTGTCGGTACAACGCCCCAGATGTTCTTTCGGCCCTCTTCTTGCCATTGGTCGGCCCACTCTCCCATAGGCGAGGAGGGTGTAATCGGATAGATCGCGATCACTTCATTGAGGCGGTAGGCAACGGATGCCGCCGCCTCGTTCCCATCGAGAATGGCTGTTGTGGGTACTGTCATCTAAGCGCTCCTAAAGCGACTAACTTAACCGACCCGGTGCTAGTACCTTTCCGCTGGCCACAGTTGCGAGCTCTCAAGACAACTTTCCGACCCGCTGGACAGCCTGTTCGACCTCACTCCGGTAAGGAGGGAAAGCGAGATAGTCGCTCGCCCCTGCGTTAAGGGCAATCGCATGCGATTCCAAGTCGTCTCGTCGCGAAACAACGATCACAGGCGTGCCATCTGCCAAGCTTGCGGCGTCCGCTATGACATCGCGAAAGGACCCGTCCGGCAGCGTATCCTCGCAAAGAACTGCGGCAAACCGCTTCCTGGCAAGAAGATCTGTGACGCTATCAACTGTCGCGCAAAGCGTCGGCTGTAGGCCGCAATATCGAGCCACAGCGGAAAGCGTTTCTCGACGCGATGATTCACCGCTCACGATTAGAACGTGTTTTGACATTTGCCGTCTCCTTCAATCCAAATGGCCGTCCTTTCACTGAGCCCATTTACGGCCATTGTTGACAAGACCTCTATGATGCGCATCACCACACCGTGTGACGAGGATCACGGACGGCAAACGACACAGGTTCGATACTGTCTATCGGAAAGGAAAAGCACGCATCTTCGTTCGCCGAGGTTGGAGTGGAAGTCTATTTCGATGTTGAGATCCTGATTACGGTTCCATCCACTGGTGCGCAGAAACATCGGGTCAAAGTGAGATACGAGGCGACAACTTAAGGGGATGGAGAATGCTGATAAGTGAAATGAGCGGCGATGAGTGCCGTGACCTAGTTGCGCGGCTGGGGTTCGGCAAGCTCGCATGTAGCCACCAAAACCAACCTTACATCGTTCCGATCTACTTCGCATATGAGCCCGACCACCTCTACGGCTTCGCAACCTTGGGACGTAAGGTGGAGTGGATGCGCTCGAATCCACTGGTTTGCGTCGAGGTTGACGAAGTCCTAAGCCATTTCCATTGGTCCAGCGTTGTTGTCCTCGGACGCTATGAGGAGTTTCCGGACTCGCCCGAATACACGGCGGTGCGACTTCAAGCCCAGCTCCGCCTCGAAAAAAGGGCTTTGTGGTGGCAGACAGCGTATGTAGCGAGCCACGCTCGCAGCGAACCCGGCCCGGCTAATGCAGTCTTCTATTGCATCCACATTGAGGAGATTACCGGCCGCAGGGCCATGTCAGATCCTGTGGAGTCGGCAATTGGACTGTCACGCGCAGCACGCCCGGCGCGCGAGGAATGACCGATACGCGCGCATCCAATGATAATGAACAACACGGCGAAGTTGGGGATCTCAGCCTCGGTGACCATGCAGGAGCGCGAAGTGACACAAAATCATGCTGAGGCCATAAAATCCAATTCCTGCGATCAAGCCGACTGGCATGTTAACCACATGGCCGATCCAGACCGCGGCAATGACGCCACCCAGGATCGATATCAACACGGAAAAATTGATAGCGATGTAATCGATGATGTCGTCGGGTTCGTGCTTCATTCCGAAGAAGGCGAGTTTGAAAGCTTTCTCTGAGAGTTTCATGTGGCTCCCCTCCCGTGCTCCTTACAGACAGAGTTTTGGAGAGGGGACCCTCTACTCCCCCCTCCAAAGAATGCCGGGACTTAATTGGCTGTTACCGCGGCGAACTTCTGGAATGCTGGGAGGGTTGCATACTTCACTTCAAACGTCTTTACTACCGGCAATCCCTCAGCGTACTTGTTCAGGATCTTGACGACCTCGGGATAGAACTCCCGGTTGTATATCTCGGCGAACTCCTTGTCCTGCCACAAACTGATGGCGACCACTTCCGTCTTGTCGGATGCGACCAGGACTAGCTCATCGAGGAAACCCTTCTGCCTGCGAAGGAGCGGAAGAACTTCCTTTTCGAACACTTGCGGAATTTCTGACATCCAGGTTTTCTTGATCTGCATTGTAATGTGCCGGCTAAACATAAATCCTCCTTGCTTGGCGCGTGCGGTTCTCTTGCGGTTCGTCATGCTTCGTGGGAACCCGCTTCACCGCGCCCTTCGGAATACATTTGTACGCAGTCCTTCGCGAGTCCGCAGTGACCTGCGACACGGGACATTGTGATCGCGGATACACAGGCCCTCATGTCTGAGTTTCGGGGAATTGACGCACTTTTTGGCCTGGTGTGTAAAATCAATTAGGGAAAAGAACGACGTTTAAGGTAGGCATGACTGGCGTCTAAGGGCGGCCGTTTTCTTTCTGCGTCGTTGGCTGCTGTTTTTCTTGCAGCGATTTGACGTAGTTCGTCAGATTCGAAATCCGCATGTTGACGACAGTCTGATCCTGCGAGCTGACGGACTTGAACAGGGGCCCCCAGGTCGGCATGCGGGAACGCCTTATGAGCTCACGGCGGATGTAATCGAGCCTGCGCAGGCGAATTTTATCTCGCGAACAGATTTTCTAAACTTTCTCCGCGAACACGGCGAAGTTTCGTTGCGTGTGGCCCAGCAATTGGGCGAAACCTACCATGCAGCTGTCGCTGAAATGCGATCCATCGGACTATCGCATTCGGCTGCAGGGAAACTAGCACGGTTTGTTCTCGACTGGTGCGCCGACCACGGAGAGGGAAATGCGGAAATCCGAGCCAACTTGACATTGACTCACGAGGAAATCGGCCAAATGATCGGAGCATCTCGCGAGACGGTGACTAGACTTTTCGCTGACTTCAAGAAGAAACAACTACTTCAAATCAAAGGTTCAACGCTTATCGTCCTCAATAAGGCCGGGCTCGAGAGCTTGGCAGGAAATTGAGTGTCCTCTGTCACTGCTGAGATCTACGACGCCATTTATGCCTTCAATGACTACGCCGGCGAAGCACTGAAGATTCGCCAGCTCATCGCGTGGGAACGACCCGGCGCGAAGACGATTCTGGATGTCGCTTGCGGTACGGGTGAACACGCCAAGCTTTTGACGGCTGATTTCGAAGTTGACGGCATCGATCTCGAGCCAAAGTTTGTTGAGATTGCGCGAGCGAAGAATCCCGCCGGCAATTTCTCTATAGCAGACATGCGAGCGTTTGATTTAAAGAAACGCTACGATGTGGTGCAATGCCTGTTCAGTTCAATCGGATAGCAGCGGGGTGTCGGGAAGTTCAGACAGCACCGGTCCACTTTTCACTTGGACGTATAGCGCGCTAGCGGGGAAAGTTTTTACGACTTTGCTTTTTGTTTCTTGCCCCGGCTGCCTTTGTTCCCTGCCCAGCGATGTAATGCCTTCTTCCTGCTATCAAGCTGCGGTTGTCTATCAATGTCACTAGCTTCCCGATATTTGTGCATCGGGGCGACTGACCCTTCCGGCTGGGACTGGGCCTGTATTTTTGTTTGGGAGGTCTGGGGCGGTCGAAAATGGAGCGGGTCTCTGAGGTCTTGTAATTGCCGGTAATAATAGAGCGGAGTGGGCTGTTTCCCCTTGAACCTCAGCTTCTTCAGAAACTCAATTTCATCTTCGGTGGCAGTTCCGCTGAGAGAACTATCCTTAAGGAATTCTTTGAGCCCCGGCTCTTCCTCAGGTTGGTGAGATTCTCTTTCAACGAACTCAAATTTCTTGGGGTGCCCTGGGGCCAATGTCCCGTTTAGGACAATTTCCATGCTAAAGGTCGTGAGGTTGATGTCCCAAGATTCAATAAGTGGATCCAAGAAGGAAACACAGTTTTCAATCGACACATTGAAGACGTCCGTGTCCAAAAACTCGAGGATGATGACCCGCATTTCTTCATAGCTCCGGCCGCTGAGTCGAGCCACCATGTGGAGCCAGTCTTCGCTTCCCAATTCTTCTTTAGCGACTCTTTTGGCTACGTCCAAAAGCTTTTGAGTGACCAGGCGTTCGAGTTCGCCGAAGGGCTGCTTCTCAAAAATCGCCCGTATTTGTTTTTCCTCATCGGGTGCGCACTTGCCAAGAATGAACTCGCGAACTTCTTTAAACAACGGCGTGGGCAGCTCCCCCCAGTTTCTTTTCAATTCTTCCTTGCGCTGGAGGTCCGCCAACTTCGACAGCTTGCCGCTCGGGAGCCTCAGGAATTTTCCCATCTTCTCATAAATATCCGTCCGGTCAGGCGCAGGGGGCAATTTCTTCCGGGTCAGAAGCTGGGAAATGTAAGACTCCGTAACTTCAGCGGCAGCTGCCAGATCCCTCTGCTCGACCCCCATTTGTTCCAGCCGCTGCTTGATCACTAGACAAACATCCACAGGGCACCCTCCGTTCGATTTAACTTGGTAGATTAATCCGGAGAAATTATCTCCGATTTAGATTGACAAGGCAAGTGAATTGAACTAGCGTGGTTAACTGACTGAGGGATTCATAAGGTAATCTAAACTAAAGTCGGTTATCTAGAATCGCCCCTTGGCCAAGACAACCAAGGAGGTTGCCATGTTTGCACGCAAAGTCTCAATGCATTTGAAACCGAACAGCATTGCGGAATTTACCCAGAAAATCGAAAAGGACATTTTCCCCCTCCTTCGTAAACAGAAGGGATTCCAAGACGAAATCACGTGTGTCAACAACGGAGGAAAGCAAGCATTTGGAATCAGCTTGTGGGATAAGGCAGAGAGCGCGGAAGCCTACAATCGCGGAAGTTACGCAGAAGTAGCCAAGATGTTGACGAAGTTTGTGGACGGACCCATGCATGTGGAGACTTTTGACGTAAGTAATTCCACCCTTCACAGCAGCATCGCGGCCGCCGTAACCGCGTAAAGCGCATAACGTGTTCTCAGGGGGGCGACCCCGCCCCCCTCTCGATTTCCTGCAAAACACGAACGGACAAGGCTTTCCGTTCTGAGTTAGTTCCCCATCCCGCGCTGAGGATGGGGAATGGAGGTTCCATGACCAAAACGCCGACCATTCTGATAAAGGAGAGCGCACTCCTGCCGAAATTCACGCGAATCGAAAGTTCGTATGTACCGGACTGGAAACTGAAGATTTCGGTGGAGATATATCAAATCGAGAGATCCGAGGAACCGATTGGACCTTCGTCCGCTTTAAGTTAAG
>Ga0224545_1000253_pt1 | contig 11345 bp, 7 predicted proteins | sample 714P12024metaG_FD_179906 | JGI IMG/M metagenome (GOLD analysis project Ga0224545, IMG submission 179906) | Peat soil microbial communities from Stordalen Mire, Sweden - 717 P1 20-24 | ecosystem: Environmental > Terrestrial > Soil > Wetlands > Peat | place: Sweden: Norrbotten County, Stordalen... | reverse complement strand
TGGTATCATTTTTGGTACACATTATTATGACGACACGGTTGAAACGGTTACCTGCCCGGTTTTATCGCACAGACAGCGGTCGGGAACCAGTTCGTGAGTGGCTGAAGGGCCTTGATGCTTCCGATCGCAAGGTTATCGGCGAGGACATCAAAGATGTCGAGTTTTCGTGGCCAATCGGTATGCCGCTGGTGCGAGCGTTGGACCACGGCATCTGGGAAGTGCGGAGCAGCCTTGCACGCGGTCGTATCGCCCGCGTGCTGTTTTGCGTTGAGCCAGACTGCATGGTGCTCTTGCACGGTTTTATGAAGAAGACGCAGAAAACTCCACAGCAAGAGATCGATCTGGCAATTAAACGCATGAAAGGAGTACGCAGATGAAAAAGAAAAATGTCGGCTCTACGTTCGATAGCTGGCTTAGGGAAGAGGGCATCTACGAAGAAGTGAGTGAAAATGCCATCAAGCGCGTGATCGCCCGCCAGATTGCATCCGCGATGTCTGAAAAGGGCATTACAAAGGCCGAAATGGCTAGGCGAATGAACACCAGCCGTGCTTCTCTGGACCGGCTTCTTAACCCTGAGAATGGCTCAATCACCTTGAGCACGTTGCACAAAGCCGCAATTGTTGTTGGCAGGGGAATTCGCTTAGAACTCATCTGATGCGCTGCGCTGTTCGAACTGGGCATAGGTCATCAGTTTGCGACATGGCATGCGCCGGCTGAATTTGCAGAATGCGTCTTCAGCCAAATAGCTAACCTTCTATGACTGATTGAGAGATATCGCCAAGCTGGCAGCCTTCCATTTCCAACTGAAACTGGCCTCAGAAAGTGAAATGCCAGTAAAGTCGAGGTCTGGCGCGGTTGGTTAGGTGCAGCCTAGCTGTTTCCGGCCCTTTCGTCTGCCGGTGCCTCATTAGCCGCACCATGCCCCGTTTCCAGACCCCGCTTATCGAACCGTGCGTGCGGATTTCCCGCACACGGCTCTCGGAGGAAGCATCAAGCTTTCGCGTGTAACGCCGTCTGCAACTTCTGAATACTTTCCAGGGTTTTTTAGGCTCATCGCCAATCTCCCTTTCGTCGTCGCTTGTTGCGTTGACTTCCAACTGAGGCCCCTTTCCTCCACCGGAGTTACCTGGCTTCATCGGTACTACGAGCCTCTCCGCCACCCCAGACGGCCCGGCCTGGCTCTCGCGAGCTACCGGTTGATCCCCAAATTGCGGAGATCACCGAATGGGGCTTCCCGTGTTGCGTCCGGTCCCCTGTGCATGCATGCCATCGCCATTACCCCGGCAAGATCGATGGAACCCATTCGCTCGTACCGTTCCATCAACTGCGGCCTTCCCCTGAAAACTGGAGGGTCGGCTCCTGCGTTAAATGTTTCGAGGCCTGCTCAGCGTTTACTCACGTTATGGCCTGCACGCTCGCCGAATCGCCATCGCGATCCTCTACACCGAAGGCTTCAACGGCTTCGTTGCCTCCGCCGTTGCTTCGATTGCTACCGCGTGGAGCGAACCAGTTCCCGGGCGGGTCTGTCTCCCGCTGTGGACCGGCGCCTTGTCACGGCGCACAGTTTTCAACATTTGACCGACGTTCACGATTGCGACTGTGCGCAATTGTCGATTCCGTTGTGCTGGCAGAAGCAGGTTGCCCGCAGTCCGATTGTTTCACCAGCTATATGTGTAACCAATACTCGATGTCGTGTACCACGGCACGGTGACTACCTTGCTGTAGCTCTCCTGAATCCATATCGAGTTCTTGGAGTTGAAGTGAAGAATTGCTCCCAGCGAAACACTACTATCCAGTCTATTCTGCACACGAGCATTGCCCGTATAGCTCGTGACGCCGCTTTGTAGCCAGGTGTAGCCGGTCCAAGTCTTTGTCTCGGGCAACGAAAAGTTCTTCATCACACCAGCGGACTCGGTGTGTTCGCCAAAGGAAGTGTGCAGGAAGCCGTGACTCCCACTGTTCTCGTATGTATAACCGAAGGTTAACTCGTCCCCAATTGGGTCCTTCTTCAAGAAGCCGAAGGTGTGACCGATGCCGATATTGTAGTTCGCCCGAGGGAGCAGCCCTGGACGGTCGAAGTCGGAGCCGAACATCACAAAGAGATCTGTGCTCGTGCCCGCCGGTTCCTGAGCACCGGCCGATGGGCTCTGCGCCGGGGAGCCTGTTGCCTGAGAGCAGAGGGTATTGGCTGGAAAGCTCAGAAGAACAACCGCAAGGGCTGCCAAGGCCAGCCCGTTTGGCAACAATCGCTGTCTTCCGGTTGCCGTCGTAGATTTGTCCATATGCGCATGTGTCATTCCCGCAACAATCATCGATTTGATCTCCGGTTCAGCCCGAGGCTTGTACAGACTGATTGACTCATAGTGCAGGAATCAACAATGTTCGTGCTGGCAACTTTCGGACACCGTGGCCTATCAACCTCCCATCATGTCCGAAACTTGCCAGTGGCTCTTATACCTTCCTTACAGACTCGGCCCTAGCATTCGTGGCATGGGTTCAATTGTTGCCGGGCAAAGCAGCGAATGAGGCGTGAGGGTTCAGAACCAGTCGAATTGCTGAACAGCACATACCTGCGTGTGATGGAGCGGGAAGATGTCCTTGACCCGCGGATTTGCTGGCAAGCCATCAACAGCCGCGATCCGCGATTCGACGGACGATTCTTTACAGGTGCAACGACCACAGGTCTCTATTGCCGAAACGTCTGTCCGGTTCCCCCAGCGAGGCCAAAGAACATTCTCCTGTTTGCATGCGCCGCCGCCGCTGAGTCAGCGGGCTTCCGTCCTTGCAAACGGTGCCAGCCGCAAGCAGCCCCCGGTACCCCCGCATGGGTCGGCACGTCTGCTGTGGTGTCACGCGCCTTTCGATTGATTATGGAGGGTGCGCTGAACACCGGGAGTGTGGAAGAATTGGCTGACCGGCTAGGACTCGGTTCGCGCCAGTTGCGCCGGTTGTTCGTGCAGCACCTTGGTGCGTCCCCGCTTAAGATCGCAACTACTCATCGAGTGCACCTGGCAAGAAAGCTCATCGATGAATCGGGGCTACCGATGACTCAGGTCTCGTTTGGCTCTGGATTCAAAAGCATCCGTGAGTTCAATCACGCGATTCGTCTGTCAACGGGACAGTCTCCGAGCGAACTGCGTCGCGCCGCGTTGGGGTCACAACCCAAGGCCGGTCCTGGCGGTCTTGAGCTTCGTCTTCCCTATAGACGGCCATTCGATTGGGAGAGCCTGATTGAATTTTTGAAACCGAGGGCGATTCCCGGAGTCGAGTTCGTCACAGAGAACTCGTACCAGCGAACGATTGAGGTCGCCGGAATTCCTGGGTTTCTATCCGTCATCCCAGATGGCGCTGGGGCCCGGCTCGTGGTCCACCTTCAGATGGGCAGCTTTGAAGGATTGGCACGGACGGTAGAAAAGGTCCGTCGGATCTTCGACCTGAGTGCTGATCCGGTACAGATCGCAAGCCATCTATCGCACGATCCGAAGCTGCGGGGGCTCATTAAACTCCATCCGGGACTCAGAGTGCCCGGAGTGTGGGACGGTTTCGAGGCGGCAGTCCTTGCCGTCCTTGGGCAAAGGCTGACGACGTGCGGCCCGAAGCGGCTGGTGGCTCGGTTTGTGCAGATGTTCGGGACCCCCGTGGATTCTCCGATTCGCGGCTTGAAATATCTATTTCCTCGACCGGAAGTCCTTGCCCATGCCGATCTGTCTAAGGCGGGCGTTAGTGATGCCTGCGCCATCACCATTCGCAAGCTCACCTCGTCCTCAATTCGGAGGCATCTTAGTTTTGCAACTTCGAGGACCCTGGAACGGGCCGTCACTCAACTGGGTGTGATCTGTGGCGTTGATGGAAGCACAGCAAACTATATTGCCATGCGAGCTTTTGGCGAGCCTGACGCATTTCCATCAGAGGAGCCGGGGCTCAGGCGCAGACTAACCAAGACCGGGCCAATTTTGCCTGCGGCACAAGCGCTTGCGATGGCGGAACATTGGCGGCCGTGGCGAGCCTACGCAGCCATGCACATCGCACAAAGCCGCTGAAACCGCAATCCTCCCGGACAGAACTGAGCCCCTTTATGCGCCCAACATGGCCATGCTGTACAAATTGGAATCAGGGGCGTTTGTAAATGAGAGGTGCAGGGATCGCGGTGCTGGCCGCTCTGATGTTCGTGGCGAGAGCCTTTGGTCAGGACGTGGAAAAGGAACAAGAGCCGGCTGCAATTATCGAACTCGGCGCTGCCGGGCAATGGGCGTTAACCCATGGCACCCCCAGCTACGGCCCCAATTTTGCTGTCGAAGTGACCCCAATCAAAGATTGGCTCGAAATCGAAGCGGGAGTGACGCCCTCCTTTAGTCGCGGTCAAACGGAGTGGGACACCGATCTCATCTTAAAGAAGCCCTATGACCTATCCAAAACCACCGAGTTCATGTTCGGCGTGGGACCCGAATGGGCTCATTCGATCACGGGGGGCAAGAGTGCCGATTCCATCGCTGGAGAAGCCGCTCTGGATTTCATGTTTTGGCCTTGGCCAAAGCGCAGATTTGGCTGGTATCTGGAGCCAACCTATGGATACAACTTCGGAAGTGGGCATGAGCAATCAATGAGTCTTTCCGTAGGTCTGCTAATCGCAATTCCAAAGCGTCGTTGAGCCCACACAAGAAGCGTCTGCTGTCCTCATTCAGCATATAGACTGTCCATACGAACTCTCCGAAGATCAGCAGGCAGGCTTCCCTCACGGCAAATTCCCGAGTTGATTATTCTGCATTTCCTGGCCGATAAATTCGGCAAGGTGGCTGCGGTGCTTCAGGTAATGCGGCCTCAGAATGTGGAATGCCAAGTTTTCAACTTTTGACCATCCATAAACGGTACGATGTGTTGGGCATTACATAAGAGTCTGTCAAGCAGGAGTAAGCTCTTTGCGACTACAGGCCCGGAGGGTATTTCGGTGCAAGCTTACAGATACCGTTTGATATCAGTTTCTTTGTTTTGGTATCTGCTTGTTATTCTCTCGCTGTCGTTCCCCGCCGGTGCGCAGACGACCGGCACAAACGAATGGGCATGGATGAGCGGCAACAACACGGGGGGAAGTTTCGGAGTATACGGAACACTCGGCACCCCAGCTTCATCGAACGCTCCCGGCGGTCGATCACAAGGTGCCACCTGGGCAGATAGCAAGGGAAACCTCTGGCTTTTCGGTGGTTCCGGTTTCGATTCTGTGGGAAATGCGGGCACCCTAAACGACTTCTGGGAATTCAATCCTTCCTCCAACGAATGGACCTGGATGGGTGGAATCAGCACTCTGCCGTCTGCGCTTGCCTCCCCATCCGGTGTTTATGGCACGTTGGGCACACCTGCCGCGGGCAACATACCGGGTGGCCGCTCCGGTGCGGCAACTTGGACTGACGCGAATGGGGATCTGTGGCTCTTTGGAGGCGCAGGCACCGGTGCTAGCGGAAGCGGTGGCGAACTTAATGATCTTTGGGAATTCCATCCCTCGACCAATGGGTGGGTGTGGATGGGAGGCGGAAGCTCGCCCAATCAGCCGGGCGTATACGGCACGTTGGGAACGGCTGCTGCGGGAGATATTCCCGGGGCCCGCGCCAACGCAGTCAGTTGGACTGACAGCAAAGGCAATTTTTGGCTCATGGGGGGCGCGGGATACGATTCTGCTGGCAATGAAGGCAACCTCAACGACCTTTGGAAGTTCAGCCCATCTACTGGCCAATGGGCCTGGATGAGCGGGGCGAATACGATCGGTCAGGCCAGCGTTCCGGGCACGTTGCGCGTTCCCTCCGCCGGCAACGTCCCTGGAGCTCGAAACACTGCGGTGAGCTGGACCGACAACAATGGTAACCTCTGGCTTTTTGGAGGCATTGGCGGATTCAACGACCTCTGGGAGTTCAATCCCACGACAAATCAGTGGGCGTGGATGAGCGGCAACAGCGAAGCGTCAGTCAATGGCCAAGGCCAGCCTAGCGTCTACGGCACCTTACAGTTGACGGCTCCCAATAGCGTGCCAGGGAGCCGTACGGGAGCAATCAGCTGGACCGACAGAAAAGGCAATCTCTGGATGTTTGGAGGCGTGGGGCCGGATTCTACTACTACAGACGGGTTGCTCAATGACCTCTGGGAATTCAATCCATCCACCGGCGAATGGACCTGGATGGCAGGAAATTCTACGGCGCTCGGAGGCTGTGCGGTTCTCGCCAACTGGTGTGGCCAGTTCGGTGTGTATGGCACATTTCAGACTCCGGCCTTGGGAAACGCTCCAGGTGGCCGCTATGATGGCGTGAGTTGGACCGACAGCAAAGGCAATCTCTGGCTCTTTGGCGGCGGCGGCTACGACGCGAACGGCTTGATCGGCTATTTGAGCGACCTTTGGGAGTTCCAGCCGAACACAGGCTCCCAATCCATTACTGCGACACCCATCATTTCGCCGGGTTCCGGAAACTACGCTTCGTGGCAGACCGTGACGATCAGCGACGCTACTTCAGGCGCGACGATCTCTTACGTCATCAATGGGCTCACTCCAGCTTTGGTATACACAGGGCCGATCATGGTCTCATCGTCGGAAACCATCGAAGCAATCGCAAGTGCCAGCGGATTAGCGAATAGCAACATCGCCACCGCGAATTACGTCGCTAATCTTCCCCAAGCCGTTACCCCGATATTCAGCCTGACGCCAGGCACATACAGCTCAGCCCAGGTTTTGACTATTTACGAATCAACCCCTGGGGCGACCGTCTACTACGCATTTGGGGCACTGCCGACAGCAGGTTCCAATGTGTACACCGGACCAATAACCATCTCTTCGCCTGAAGTCGTTGAAGCCATCGCGGTGGCCGACAACTACTTGAATAGCAACGCTGCGACTGCAGCCTACAACATCGCCCCGAACTCGTCAGCAGAATGGACTTGGATGGGCGGAGCCAGCACGGCTCCGACCAGCTGTCCCAACACAACCATCTGCGGCCAGTCCGGTTGGTACGGCACATTCCAGACACCCGCGGCTGCAAATTTCCCAGGAGCACGGTGGGCTGCAGTTAGCTGGACTGACAACAAGGGAAACCTCTGGCTCTTTGGTGGCGTTGGGAGTCAGGTATCTCTGAACGATCTTTGGAAATTTGCTCCGTCTACTGCTGAATGGGCTTGGATGAGCGGAAGCAACTCGCAGGCTTGCAACACCAGCTGCGGCCAGACAGGCTCCTACGGCACATTGGGTATCCCAGCCAGTTCGAATTCACCTGGTAGCCGCCTCTATCCTGCCGCCTGGACCGACAACAATGGGAATCTTTGGCTCTTTGGCGGTCAATGCTTTGACGCCAATGGCGATCAAGGCGCTCTCAACGATCTTTGGAAATTCGATCCTTCATCGAATGAATGGACATGGATGGGCGGAAGCAGTACGCTCCCATGCTACGATGCGGCGGCAGACGAGTGCTGGGGGCAGCCCGGAGTCTTCGGAACACATGGGGTCCCTGCGCCTGGCAACATGCCGGGAGCCCGCTACCAAGCCACGAGTTGGATCGATTCCAAAGGCAACTTCTGGATATTTGGAGGCTATGGCTGGGATTCTCGAGGGATCGAGTGCCATCTCAACGACCTGTGGGAATTCAATCCTTCAGCAAACGAGTGGGTGTGGTGGAGCGGCAATAAATTCTGTCCGAACGTTGGGGAAAGTGGTTGGGAAGGGGTTTACGGAACCACCGCCGACGCTTTTGCGGTGGGGAATATCCCATGGAGCCTCCAGTCACCTGCAAGCTGGGCCGACAACAGCGGCAATCTCTGGCTCTTCGGTGGGATTGGCTGGGATACCTCCGGCGACGGCTACTATCTGAATGACATGTGGGAGTTCAATCCCTCAATCGACGAATGGGCATGGACAAGTGCGAATAGCGGTCCAGCAACCTATGCCGGAGAATATGGAACAATGGGTGATTGGGAACCGGCAAATATTCCTGGGGATCGCTACCTTGCGGCTAATTGGACCGATAAAAATGGCAATTTTTGGCTCCTTGGAGGCGAAGGCACAACTCCTTATAATTTCGTGCCAGGCACGCTCAACGACCTCTGGGAATTCAAGCCTTCGCTCAACGAGTGGTCATGGATGGGAGGAAGCAACAGCCCTGGCCAGGCAGGAGTTTATGGCGTGCTTGGAACACCCGCGACCGGGAATGTCCCCGGAGCCCGCTATGCCGCAACCACCTGGACCGATAGCAGCGGCAATTTATGGCTCTTTGGCGGTTCGGGTGACGACGCACAAGGTCATTTTGGCTATCTCAACGACCTATGGGAATTTGGCCTGACCGGCTCTCCAACCGTTCATCCCCCTTCGCCTGCGGCCACGCCGGTCTTGAGTCTGCCTGCTGGGCCGTATGGCTCACCGCAGACATTGACTATTACCGACCAAACTCCCGGTGCGACGATCTACTACACCACCAACGGCACAACCCCTAACGCCGGCTCGACCGTGTACGCAGGTCAGATCGCTGTCTCGTCGTCGGAGACAGTCGAGTCTTTAGCAGTATCCAGCGGCTATTCCATCAGCGCCGTAGCTACCGCGGCTTACACCATTAATCTTCCACAAGCAGCTTCTCCAATGTTCAGTTTGCCGGTTGGAACATACACGCCGCCGCAGACAGTGACGATAAGCGATGCGACAGCCGGAGCGACAATCTACTACACGACGGACGGCACGACACCGACCACGAGTTCATCCGTTTACAGCGGCCCGCTGACTGTTTCTTCGACTGAGACCCTTCAGGCACTTGCAGTCGCCCCGGGCTTAGGCAATAGCGCCATCGCCAGTGCGACCTATACCATCAATCTTCAGCCGGGTTTTACTGTCACAGCTACAGCGGTCACTGTAAATCCTGGCGCAACAATTGCAAATGGTTCAAGCGTCACCGTAACGCCAGTTGGCGGATTCACTGGCAACGTAGTGCTCACTGCAGCGGTAACTTCCAGTCCCGCCGGTGCGGCGTACATACCCACGTTGAGTTTCGCCGCGCCCGGCCCCGTGAGCATTGTCGGCTCGAACGCCGGGACAGCGACTCTGATCATCAACACTACTGCACCAACCTCCGGCGTTCTGACTCTTCCTAAGCGCCCCGGATTTAACTGGTACGAATTCGGTGACGCAAGTCTCGCTCTCTTCTTGATGTTCGGGATTCCCGCCCGTCGTCGTTCATGGAGAACCATGCTTGGAATGCTTGTTCTTCTCTTCACTTTCGCAGGAGGTATGGCCGCCTGTGGCGGCGGAGGAGGCAGCGGCGGCGGTGGAGGGGGTACGATTGCTGGCACAACCGCAGGAAGTTATACAGTGACCATCACCGCAACTTCGGGTTCTACTACGGCCACCGGCACAGTCGCGCTCACTGTTCAGTAAGCTTCGCGGGATGGAGACCGTCATATCGACATTGCCGGTGGCTTTATTTAGCTGATGTTTCTTCAATCCATTGTAAAAAAGAGGGACCATAGAAATCGAACAGAATGCAAGACCAAAACCGCATAGGATCAATAGTGTGCGGTCCAGCGGTCACTTCAAATGTTGAAAAATTGCCTTCTCACTTTCTGAGCCTCGCTGGAGCATACAATTGAGGTGCTTTGATAGTCTTCCTCAGTGAAAATGGAAGAGCTTGCGGACATCCTTGCGGACATTCGCGGCGCCAATCCTGGGCGTATTTCTATGATTAATATGCGATTATCATCATTTTTAGACGGGACAGTTTTGCGGACATTAGGGCGGCCATAGGATCGAATCACGCGCTCCCGTCGCCAGTCGACATTCCTGCGGACATCTATGCGGACATTTTTATACATGAAACAAGCATAAATATATGTTATAAATAGTGTTGTGAAGGACAATAAGCCGGACATTCAAGAGGACATCAAAGAGGTCGCAGACCGGGGCGAGCCAATCTCGCTGGTCGATCCATTGCTGATTGGCGAGACATCTCGCTTCCGAGAGCAGCTGACGGACCTCGCCTTGGAATTGGCCCAGAGGTCGTCTGGCTTTCGCCGAAGTCTACCGACCAACCTGACGGCTTCACTTGCAGACCTAGTCCGGGCAATGAATTGCTACTATAGCAACCTAATCGAAGGGCATGACACGCACCCAGTCGATATCGAGCGGGCACTAAAAAACGAATACAGCAGCGACAAGCAAAAGCGAGACCTGCAGCTGGAAGCAAGAGCTCACATAGCCGTCCAAGCATGGATCGATGGGGGAGGACTGCGAGGACGTGCGGTTACAAGCGACGGAATACGGGAAGTCCACTTCCGATTCTGTAGAGAACTCCCGGACGACCTATTATGGGTGAAAGATCCGGATACAGGCGAGCGCGTACGGGTCGAGGCAGGAGAACTGCGAAAGCGAGATGTGGCAGTCGGCAATCATTTGGCGATCAGTCCAGGTGCAGTGCCCCGCTTTCTAATGCGCTTCGAAGATGCCTACAGCGCAGCCGGCAAAACACAGCTCATTGTCGGTGCCGCGGCAGCGCATCACCGTTTAGTGTGGATCCACCCCTTCATGGACGGGAACGGTAGGGTCGCGCGGCTGATGTCGCACGCCATGCTGCTGGAGACACTCGATACTGGAGCAGTCTGGTCAGTGGCACGCGGTTTGGCGCGGAATGTGGACGCATACAAAAAGCATCTCGCTGCCTGTGACGCGACTCGACGCAATGACCTTGACGGGCGCGGTAATTTGAGTGAAGAGGCGCTTGCAGAATTCACAGATTTCTTCCTGAGAACTTGCCTCGACCAAGTCGCCTTCATGGAAGGGCTGATGCAGCCAGACAGGCTACGTGAACGTATTCTTTTGTGGGTCGAACAAGAAATCAAGCTCGGACAATTGCCGCTAAATTCAGACAAGATCGTTGAAGCCGCGCTTTATCGAGGAGAGTTGCCACGCGGTGACGCCGCGGTCTTGACGGGCGTCACTGCACGGCACGCGCGGAGAATCGTATCTGTTCTTTTGGAACGCGGCGTTCTGTCGGCCGACGGCGCGCGCGCGCCGTTGCGGCTGGTTTTTCCGGCGGCTCTGGCCTCGAGTTGGATGCCAGGATTATTCCCAGAAAAAGTAAGATAGTAATTTGAATGGCGCACGGCCTATGCGATTCCCGACACACACCGGTTTTTCTGATTTACAGTCGTGCAGAATTTGCAGGGCATTTTAAGTATGCATAGTGCACGCAAGGAATGCAGTGCACCACCTTAGGGCGCTGCCGATAATAATCCATTCTCGGCAGTGCCTGCCCAACCGGATAGCTGGAGCGGAGATTGAGAAGGCTGTCCAGCAGGTGAATGCAAAGCGGCAGGAGCAAAAAGAGCAGCGCTTACTG
>Ga0224545_1000252_pt1 | contig 11347 bp, 2 predicted proteins | sample 714P12024metaG_FD_179906 | JGI IMG/M metagenome (GOLD analysis project Ga0224545, IMG submission 179906) | Peat soil microbial communities from Stordalen Mire, Sweden - 717 P1 20-24 | ecosystem: Environmental > Terrestrial > Soil > Wetlands > Peat | place: Sweden: Norrbotten County, Stordalen... | reverse complement strand
GAGTCAACAATAGAGGCACGGAAGCTTCGCCGAGAATAAACGAGAGGCGTTCTGCCGGGTAAGACGGATCGAGGGGCAGATAAGCAGCGCCTGCTTTCCAAATCCCCAGTAAGCCGACCATCATTTCGAGCGAGCGATCGACTGAAATTCCGATGAGCGCACCGGGCTTGACGCCGAGCTTTATCAAGTAGCGCGCGAGCTGATTCGCGCGACGATCAAGTTCCGCATATGTGAGAGTCTGACTTTCGAACTCGACAGCTATGCCATCGGGTGAACGCAGCGACTGTTCCTCGATGAACTGGTGAACGCATTTCGACTGCGGATATTCTGCTGCGGTGGCGTTCCATCCGATCAGCATCTGGGATCGCTCACCATCGGTCAGGATTGGAAGTAGATCTACGATCTGGCTCGAATCTACGGTGATGCGTTGCAAAAGAGTTTCGAAGTGGCGCATCCAGCGGCCGATTGTTTCCCGATCGAAGAGCTCTGAGTTGTAGTCGCAATCCATCGAAAGACCCTGCTCGGATTCGACAATATTCAAGAAAAGATCAAAATTCACGGCGGCTTTTGGATTCGAGTCCACTTCAACGTTCAATCCAGGAAAGTCTAGGCCCGTTCCTACTTTTTCAAGATTGAACTGAACTTCTACGAGCGGCAGGCGGCTGGGATCACGCCGGAGCTTCAGTTTGCGAACAAGCGTGCCGTAGGTATAGGTCTGGTGCTCGTAGGCGTCAAGCAAAGTTCGTTTTAATTGTTGAAGTAGCGCTGAAGCTTTTTGATTCTCAGGCATACGCGCCCGAAGGGGGAGGAAATTGACGCAGTGGCCGACAAGATTGCCGTCATCGAGAAGCGATTGTCCTGCCGTGGGGATACCGATCACGATATCGTCCTGCGCAGTCAGGCGATGGAGCAATGTGGCAAAACCCGCGAGCAACGTGACGAACAGCGTACAGCCGTGTTGCGCGCCGGCCTTCTTGATCTGCCTATATGAAGCGGCGTCGATATGCGCGCGGTACGTGGAGCCGGCGAATGACTTCACTGCCGGACGCGGCCTGTCGGTGGGAAGATTGAGAATCGGCGGGAGCTGCTCGAATTGCTTGAGCCAATACGTTTCGACCCCAGCCAACTCGGCAGTCACTTGGGCGCTCGATTGCGCCCGGGCGTATTCGCTGAACTGTATCGGAGGAGGAATCGCGGCGTTGGCACCCTTCAGGCGCGCGGAATAGAGCTTGCTCAAATCATCGAGTAGGACGTTTGTTGACCATCCATCGCAGACAATGTGATGGCTGGTGACGATCAGAGCGTGGAGCTGCGGTTCCAGGCGGAACAGACGCATGCGAATCAGCGGGCCGTGAGATAAATCAAAGGGAGTGTTTGCTTCTTCCGCTATCGCAACCTCTAAGCGCGCGTCGCGCTCGGACGAAGTGGCGGAGGAAAGATCCGTGACTGGAATATCCAGCGGAAGCTGCGGTGCAAAATGCAGTGATGACCCGTCCGCGGCGACGGTCGCGCGCAATGCGTCATGCTGGTTTATCAGTTCTTGCAGCGAGACGCGCAAAGCCGACTCATCGAGAGAGCCTTGCATGCGCAGCGTGAATGATTCGTTGTAAGCGCAGGAAGCTTGCTTACTAAGCTGATCCGAAAGCCAGACTTCCCTCTGCGATTCGGTGAGAGGCGCTTCGTGGGCCGCAGCTGCCGAAAGCGCACTTGTGGAGAGTACGCCAGCCTCGACAGGCTCGTGCGCATCCGGCGGCGGAGTCTTTGCCAACGGCGGCGAAAAGAAACCGCCTTCCTGCATTTCGACGGCGCTTTCCTTGAAAGCGCGGATTACTTTCTGGATGTCTTCGTCGGTGTGCGTGGTAGTCAAGAAAACTGGGAACCCTTCCAGCAGATGAATTCCCTTCAAGCGCAAATAGTAGTAGAAGAGGCTCGCAAAACGTTCTTCGCCGGGGAAGCTAAAGTAGCAAACGCTCTTAAAATTTGCCAGACGTGTAGGAATGCCTTTTTGCTCGAAGAACTCGTTGATGACGCGAACCATGTACTGCATCCGGTTGCTGACCCGTTCTTGCAACTCGGGCCCTTCCGACTTGAGATGTTGCAGCACGGCTTTTACCGATGCGAGTGCCAGCGGATGGCGCACGAAAGTGCCGGCAAAGAATGTGACGCCGACTTCGGGAAAGGAATCATCGCCGAAATGCCACGCCCCGCCGTCGAGCGCGTCCATGAACTGCGCTTTGCCGGCGAGGATGCCTATGGGCATTCCTCCCGCGACGACCTTTCCGTAGGTGGCCAGATCGGCCCGAATTCCGAACAATGCCTGACATCCGCCGGGATGCGTGCGGAAACCGGTGACGACTTCATCGAAAATCAGGGCGGTGCCAGACTGCTCGGTTATTTTTCGAATTTCCTTTAAATATTCCGGGAGAACCATTTCGGGATGGCGGCTCTGAACAGGTTCGACCAGAACCGCCGCGAGGTCTTTGGCGTTCTGGCGAATTAATTCCAGAGCTTCGGGGGTGCCGTAGTCAAGCACGAGAATGTTGTCGACTTTTTCTTGAGGTATACCCGGCGCGACTGGCGAGGAATGCGGTACACCGCCGCGCTTAAATCCTTTTACCAGCACTTCGTCAAACATGCCGTGATAGGCATTTGCAAACAGGGCTACTTTTTTTCGTCCGGTCACCGTGCGCGCAACGCGCATGGCGGCCATCACCGCTTCCGAACCGGTATTGCAAAAGGTCATGCGCTCATTGCCGGTCATCTCGCAAAACATTTTGGCGACTTCGCCGGCGAGTGGCGTCTGAGGTCCGATTTCGAAGCCTTTCTTTAGTTGGGCTTCAATCGCGGCGGTAACAAAGGCTGGACGGTGTCCGAGAAAAATCGGACCGAAGCCGTTTAGCACATCCACGTATTCGTTGCCGTCCAAATCCCAAAGGTGAGGTCCTTCCGAACGATCCGTGACGATTGGATAGACGATTTCCTTCCACTGCGAGCGGAAGCCCGCGACTACCCTGGGGTCAGCAAGCGGCTGGCGATGTTCTTCGGTGAAACTCTTGGACTTGGCGGTGCGTTTCGTGTATCGCTCGACGAGCGATTGCAGACTTTCTTTCTGCCGCTGCGTGAGTTCGCCCGAAACTCCCTTCTGCGGCGGCTTGTACGGACCGAAGGGTTTAAATTCTTCCCTTGGACTTTCTACCGGCACGGGAGGCATTGTTTTCGATGCCGATGCCGCAGTCAGCGACGAGGAAGCGGCGGCGGACGGTTTGGACAAGGCCGAAACTGCGGTCGACGGAACTTGCGAAGAACCGCGCAAAGCTTCGAGCTGTTTGGCAAACAACTGGTTCATGGCTTCGAGCTGCTCGCGTACCAAGCGTTCTGCGGGAGAACGGGCCGGAAACGCGGAATCAACAGTCGCGCTTCCCGAAGTCAATCCTGCTCCAGTCGAAGTGGAAGATGGGGCCACCATCCCTGCGATGGAAGGAGAAGGAACGGCCGCTGGTACAGGCTGGGCAAGCGCCTCGGCAGGGAGCTTTTCGTCCACGTAAGCCGTCAGGGCATCCAAGGTGGATTGATCGCCGAGCAATTGCCGGAACGTAATCTTCAAGTTAAATTTGTTTTGCAGAGCTTGCGTAACCTGTGTGAGGAAAAGCGAATCAAAACCCATCTCGAGGAACGTAGTTGAACCATCGGCTTGCGAGATTTGCACGCCGGAAAGCTCTTCGAAGATTTCGGCGAGAATTGTGCGAATTCTGTTAGTGCGGCTTGGAGCATTTGCGGAAGCCGCCTGGGGTTGTGTGTTGGCGCTCACTGATGCTTTTTCCTCCGTCGCAGGAATTCCGACGAAACTTGGTTGATCCGTTTGGGCTGCAGTGTGTGCCTGCTGGGGAGGCGCATCAGCCGCGTGCGCGTCCAACCAGAAGAGTTTCCGTTCGAATGGATAAGTCGGTAAGGAGACGCGTTGCCGCTGTTCTCCCGCGTGCACCGCCCGCCAATCCGGGTGTACTCCAGCCAGCCACAGCGAGCCGAGTGAGTTCATCAGATTCGCAGCGTCACCTTCACCCGAATAGCCGTCGGAAAGGGAAGAGACGATCACTTGTTCGCTGCTTGGTTTGACCGAGGTTCCTGCGTGCTGACGCGCGAGCGTGCTCAGCACGTTCCCGGGACCAACTTCCAGCAGGACCGCGTTCGGATTCTTGCGCAACTCCGTCACACCGGCAGAAAACTGCACCGCTTGCCGGAAATGGCGAGCCCAGTAGGACGGGGCCGTCGCTTCCTGCGGTATGATCCACTTGCCAGTGACGCCGGAAACGTAGGGAATCTTCGGCGCATGCAGCCGCACTTGCGCGACACGCGCGGTAAACGGCTCGATAAGCGGATCCATCATGGCCGAATGAAAGGCGTGCGAAGTCACGAGTCGCCGGCAGGCAATTCCCTCGCGGCCCAATTCTTGCTCGAATTTCTCCAACGCGTCGAATGGCCCGGCAACCACGCAAAGGCTTGGGGCATTCACTGCGGCAAGAGCAAGCTCGCCATTTAATCGCGCGCGCACTTCCGACTCAGGCATACGCACGGAGAGCATTCCTCCCGCCGGCACTTCCTGCATCATTCGCCCACGCGCGGCTACCAGGCTCAGCGCATCTTCCAGCGAGAAAATGCCGGCGAGACAAGCCGCGACAAATTCGCCGATGCTGTGTCCCAGCATGGCTTGCGGCCGAATTCCCCAGCTCATCCAGAGCTGGGCCAGCGCGTACTCGATGGTGAAAATGGCGGGCTGCGCGACGATGGTTTCGGTCACGCGGCGCTTGGCTTCCTCGGTGGCTCCACCGGGCGGATAGAGCAACGTGCGAAGGTCAGCGCCGAGATGCGGCAGAAGAATCTTCGCGCAGCGGTCAACGGCTTCGCGGAAAACCGGCTCGGTATCATGAATTTCCCGCGCCATGTTCGGGTGCTGCGAGCCTTGGCCGGGAAACAGAAAATAAACTTCGGGATTTTCGCTTGGCCGAAGCCGCGTTTGCATACGCTTGCGGTCCTTCTGCGTCAGAACAGCGATCGCCTCGGTGACATCGCGTGCGACTACAGTGCGTCGGCAAGGAAAGGCGCGGCGGCCGGCCTGGAGCGTCCAAGCGGCGTCTGCGAAGTTCACGTCCGAGTGAGTCTTAAAATATTCAGCAAGATTCTCAGTGGCACGATCCAGTGAGACGTCTGAACGCGCCGAAAGAGTAAGAAGCTGCACAGGACGCGCGGAAGCAGGCGAAGTCCGTTCGGGCGCTTGTTCGATAACGACGTGGGCGTTGGTTCCTCCGACGCCGAACGCACTGACGCCGGCCCGCCGAGGCGTGTTCTGCGATTTCCATTCCTTGCGCTTTGGATTGACGTAGAAAGGACTGTGTTCCAGATCGAATTGCGGATTCGGTCCGTTGAAGTGAAGGGTTGGCGGGAACATTCCGTGGCGCACGATATGGGCAGCATGGATCAAACCGGTTACGCCGGCAGCGATGTCCAGGTGTCCGACATTTGTCTTCGCGGTGCCAATGGCGCAGAACTCTTGGTTTTTCGTGTGCGCGTGGAACGCCTGCGTAAGCGCAGTCAGTTCGATGGGGTCGCCAAGCGGCGTGCCCGTTCCATGCGCCTCAATGTAACCGATGGTTTCAGGGTTTACTCCGGCTGCTTCGTGAGCCAGGGCAATGACGCGCGCCTGTCCTTCCACGCTGGGCGCCGTGTAACCAACTTTCGCCGAACCGTCGTTGTTCGCAGCAAACCCTCGAATCACGGCATAGATTTGATCGCCATCGCGGACCGCATCTTCCAGCCGCTTTAGCAGCACGACCGCAACGCCGCTTCCGAAAACGGTTCCTTGCGCGTCGGCGCTGAACGTGCGGCAGTGGCCGTCCGGTGAAACCATGCCGCCATCCTGATAATATGAGCCGCGCTTTTGGGGGAACGTGATCGAGCTGCCGCCGGCGAGCGCCATATCGCTCTGGTAAGTGAGCAGCGACTGGCAAGCTTGCGTGACTGCCATCAGCGAAGTGGAGCAGCCCGACACCATGGTGAAGCTGGGTCCGCGGAGATTCAATTTGTAGGAAACGCGCGTGCACAGAAAATCGGGATTGTTCCCCATCATCTCCGGATAGCTTCCTACCTGGTAGCCGCCGGAATATTTGGCAATAAAGCCTGGATTGGTGCAGAGGCGAGTGAGGAAATATGTGCTCTGGCTGCTGCCTGCGAACACGCCAACAGGACCCGGGTATATCGAAGGGTCGTAACCGGCATCTTCGAAAGCTTGCCAGCAGGATTCAAGGAAGAGGCGTTGTTGTGGGTCCATCAATTCAGCGTCGCGCTGAAGGATGCCGAAAAATTCCGCGTCGAAGAGACCGACATCTTCGAGAACCGACCGAGCACGAACGTAATTGGGATCTTTCGACAATTCCGCTGCGTTTGGAACATCCAGCTCATCCACTCGAAAATGAGAAATTGCTTCGACGCCGTTAAGCTGATTTCGCCAGAACTCGGCAACGCTTTGCGCTCCGGGAAAGCGGCCGGCCATACCGATAATTGCGACGCCCTCCAGGAGAGGGCTTTGGTTATCGCGCGAGCTCACGAGGCACCGCCGTCGTGACGTTCGCGCTTTCGAGCAAAAGCCTCGCGCTGCTTCTGCGCCTGCTGTCGCACGCCCGAAAAAGAAGGTTCCGCCGCGGTGTCCTCACGTAGGTGCTTGCCCAACGTTCGAACCGTGGTGTATTCGAATAAGTCAGTCACGGGAATTTCAATGTTTAGGAGCTTCTGAAGATTGGAGTGGACCGCGACGAGCAGTAATGAATCGCCGCCGATGTCGAAGAAATTGTCGTCAAGCCCGACACACTCAATACGCAGTACGCGGCGCCATAGATCCAAGACTTTCTTATCGATCTCATTCGTCGGTGCCTCGGCAGAAGCGCCATCCCCAGCACCGAATACCGGAGCCGGCAGAGCAGAGCGGTCCACCTTTCCGTTGGTGGAAAGCGGCAACGACTCTAATGCAACGAAAAGCGCAGGCACCATATACTGAGGCAGCTTTCCCTGAAGAAATTGCCGGAGTTCGCGCGGTGCTGGCCCACCCTCAGACGAACACGCATAGTAAGCGATCAGGCGCTTCGTGCCGTTTTCGTCTGTTTGAGCCACGACGGAAACATGCTTCACACCTTGGTGCATGGTCAAAACGGTTTCGATTTCGCCCGGCTCGATGCGGTGGCCCAGAATTTTTACCTGGTTGTCAATTCGTCCGAGAAACTCAACATTGCCTTCTTCGGTCCAACGAGCGAGATCGCCGGTGCGATACATTCGTTCGTTGGGTTTCGCGGCGAAAGGATCGGGCAGGAATTTTTCTGCCGTCTCACTCGCGTTGTTCAAATACCCGCGCGCAACGCCATCGCCAGCCGTATAGATTTCTCCCGATTCACCCGCCGGAACAAGACGCAGCGTTTCGTCCAGAATGTAGACACGCGCATTCGAAATTGGACGGCCAATTGGTATCGAAACGAATGACGCATGATCCTTAGGTACCAGGTAGAACGTACTGAAAGTGGTGTTTTCAGTTGGCCCATACACGTGATAGAGGGCGCAATTCGGCAGGTGTTCGTGCACCAAGCGAAAATGGCGAGGGGAAACAAACTCACCACCGGTGAAGAGCTGACGAACGGGTATAAGGTCTTCCAGGCGCTGATCCACCATGAGGTTGAAAAATGCGGTGGTGAGAAACAGAGTCGTCACACTATTTTCGCGCAGCACACGGCCAAGCTCGTCGAGCGAACTGACGCGGGGCGGCATCACAACCAAACGGCCACCGTTCAGTAAGGGACCCCAGATTTCAAAGGTCGAAGCATCGAAAGCAACCGGAGCGAACAGAACGAAAACTTCCTCGGGGCCGAACCGGCAGTAGTTCGTGTCACGAACGAGACGAATAATCGCGCGGTTGTCGATCATCACGCCTTTCGGCTTTCCAGTCGATCCGGACGTGTACATGACGTAAGCGAGACTTTCCGGACCGCCGACAGACGCCGGATTCGCTTCATCACCGGAAGATGGCGAGTCATCGAGCTCATCAATACACAATAACGAAACGCTGGTTCCCTTAAGTACCGTCGAGGCGAAGCACTTATGCGTGAGTATTACTTTGGGTTTGGTGTCTTCGAGCATCAAATCAAAACGTTCTTTGGGATAAGAAGCGTCGAGTGGCACATACGCACCACCGGCCTTTAGTATGGCGACCAGCGCAACGATGAGTTCGAGAGAGCGATCAATGCAGGACCCAACCATGATTTCTTCCCGTACTCCGATGCGACGGAGCCGGTGTGCCAAGCGGTTGGCGCGGACGTTCAGCTCGTGATAGGTGAGCCGCTGCTTTCCAAATACGACCGCGACATTCTCTGGTTGCGCTGAGACAATCTCTTCAAAGAGCTGAGCGACGCTCTTGTTCCTTGGGTATTCGGAGCGAGTGGTGTTCCAGGCCCGAAACGGTTCGGGGAGTTTATCAGCCTTCGCTTCGCCGTTTGCCGTACTCGCGATTTTTTGAGATTCGGATCTCATTCAGAGCGCCTTGCCAAATTGAAGAACCAAGAAAGAACTACGGCAGAAGGATCTCCTTCTCTCCAAACAATCGTTCCGCGGTGATACCACGCTTGCGGCAGGTCTCGATCAATCGGTTCGACTGAATAATTGGATTCGATTTCTCAGTGTACTTGATGCTGGAAATGTAGTTCAACCAAGGCTCTTGACCCATGGCGTAGACGTAAACCTCTTTGCAATGGAATTGCTCCACCATAGCCATGGCGCGCTCGAAATTTGATCCGGCCAAGCGCCGCGACTGATCCTTGGGACGGTCCAGCCGCTGTGTGAGCAGCGGACCATAAATCCAGGAGACCGGAGCGCCGTCGCATTCCATTCCCACAAAGAACGCGTCCACGTCGCCTGTTTCACGCTGGATGTGCTCGTACATTTTGGGGGATATATTGCACGAGTCCGCGGCGAAAAGAAGTTTGTGATCGTCCACTCGCAGCAAGTATGCGGATTTGGTCATGACATTCAGATCGCCATGCTCGCCAAGGAATGGAATCGCGGTGATCGAACCGCGCTCAAATGGGACCTGTTCCATTTCCGAAATTTCGATCACATTCTTAAATCCGCACTGCTTCAGCAGGAGTTTCAGCGAAGGATCCTGCAATGCGCCCCCGCCGTTACGCGGCACGACGATGTTTCGGATGCGATGGCGGAGTTGCAGGAGCGTCTCAAATAAGATGTGGTCCTGGTGATTGTGCGTGATCAGTGCGTAATCGATCACTTCGGGCAGATCGGAGTAGGTGTAGCGCGAAATTTGTGTGTCGTAGGTATAGCTGAGCATTGGATCGAGCAGAACGCTTACTCCGCGCGTCTCCAACAGAATGCAGGCATGCCCAAAATATCGCCAGCGCGCGCCATCGCCTCCATATTTCGCATACGGCTTCGGCGCTTCGGTAGTGAGAAAAGAGCGAAAACGTTGGGTATCTCCGTCCCCGAGGTTCAGTGCGTCGCGGATGGCGTCTAAAGACGAAGGCTCGTTTTTCATGCGAAACAGCGTGTCGAGCTGTTCGCTTGCAAAAGGTACCTGCAAATTGAGGGAATCACCTTTGTCAACGCGCGGAGTGCTCAGAACAAAGGGCCGGTCATCACCGGAAATTTCTGAAAGCATCACACTTTGCAACGATGAATCATAGAACGGACTCTTGTAAAGCAGCGGCTCAATCAGCCTGAAGGATGGATGGTTATTGAGATCGTAAACGAGCTCCACGTATCCCTGCAGGCAGGCGGGCACCTCGGCATAGAGCGATTCCAAACTGTAACCTGCCGCCTTTTCGCGTAAGAGGGCATCTAGCTGCTCTATTGCGCGAGAGAGGTTGATCAAATGGCTTCGTTGGCTTAAGGTGCGCTCACGAAGCTTTCTTACGTCTTCCACTCTATTGCGATCGAAATCCATGAACGGACCGCCGAGCAAGGCCGGATTCTTGACCGCTGATTCATGCGATTCCGGTGAGTCGATGTAAGAATCCATAATCCGCAAATGGCGCTCGGTAAGATTCCGCGCCGTAGTGGCCGGAGGAATTAAATGTGCCCAGGCGTACCATCCGTCGACGAGGGGCTCCATCATCACGTTTGGTTTTAAGAAATAGACTTCTTTCTTCATTGCCGAGATCCTGTGCCGATTCCATGAAACACATCGTAATCCGAACAACCCAACACCGAACCCTTTGGCCAAACAAGGGACTGGTTTGCTCTTATTCTGCAACTGGCAGGCCACTTACAATTGAAGTTAATCCATTGTAAACAAGACACTTATTAAAATATCCTAGCGTATCCCGTCGTAGAATCCCTTAGAGAAAGTGGAAATAGTTTTCTCAAAAGGGGTCTCCGGCTATCCACTCTTTGGCCATTCTCTGGGCTATAATCATTCTAGCGCTGAAATTGAGCAATTCCCTTATTTCCTATACATTTGTGCGCACAGCAACTGGGTCGCGATCGAGACCGTTGCTTCTAAGTAAGGTCCGCGGAGCGAACCTTCGTAACCGTACGAAAACAGATGGGATAATTTCGTCATTTGGCGGGTGTTTGGAGTCAGAAAATGGACACCCGATTGCTAGCTTTGTCGTTGCTAATCCTCATCCGCGGGAAATTATTTCCCCCTGTTTGAGGCGATCAGATGCGATGCTTGTAACAGCCGAAAAGTATGATAGACAGTCCCCAGCTGAACCTCAAACTTAACAATATGACCGTGGACTATCCGGATAGAAACCGCAGCTTGCACTCTCTGATCGAAGAGCAAGCATTGCGGACACCGGAGCAAGTGGCGTTAGTTTTTGAAAAAGAAAATGTCAGTTATCGTGAGCTCAACGAAAGTTCCAACCAGTTGGCCCACTATCTGCGAAAGCAAGGAGTAGGCTCGAACGTATTCGTAGGAATTTGCATGGAACGGTCGATCGAGATGGTTGTCGGCCTGGTCGCCATTCTGAAAGCCGGCGGAGCCTACGTACCTCTTGATCCCGAATATCCCACTGAGCGCCTGGCCATGATGATTGAGGATTCTCAAACTCCGGGCGTGCTCACGCAGCGAAAGTTGCTTGGTCATCTCTCCGGCCGCGACACACCCACGTTCTGTCTCGATGAAGACTGGAAGGCTCTCGCAAGCGAGAGCATCTCGAATCCCAATATCGCGCTCAGTCCGAGCGATGCGGCCTACGCCATCTACACGTCAGGATCTACCGGAAAGCCAAAAGGCGTTGTGAACGTCCATCAAGGCATTGTGAATCGTCTGCTGTGGATGCAAGATGCGTACCGGTTGACG
>Ga0224545_1000251_pt1 | contig 11443 bp, 9 predicted proteins | sample 714P12024metaG_FD_179906 | JGI IMG/M metagenome (GOLD analysis project Ga0224545, IMG submission 179906) | Peat soil microbial communities from Stordalen Mire, Sweden - 717 P1 20-24 | ecosystem: Environmental > Terrestrial > Soil > Wetlands > Peat | place: Sweden: Norrbotten County, Stordalen... | reverse complement strand
TGGAGATCAATGGAGATCATTGGTGAAATCGCATCAAAATCGCATTATGAGTGTGCAAATGCGGTTGGCTTCCATCTTCTCAATCTCAGCGGAGTCAGAAGTAGCCGGAAGCCCTTTGCGTTTGGCGGCCCGAATCGCTTACGCAATCTAACCCTCCTCAAAATAGTTTCTCGGAGACCACTCGGTAAAATCGCGGCCTCCCTCGTCCCGCTCAGAAAGCTTGGCGCTGGCCTCTCGTTCAGCTTCTTCAATCTGGCTCGTGGTCAACCAGCTTGTTAGAAGCTCTTTGGCTTCAGCCGCCCGCTTCAAGCCCACAAGATACCAAGTGTACGCACGAACTGCGTCCTGTGGATCGCTTCGTCGAGCCATGTAGAGTTGCGCAAGAGCCAATTGCGAGGAAGGAACACCCGCTTCCGCGTCCTTCTTCAGCGCGGCCAACTCGTCCTCAAACTTGCTTGGAGTAGAACCGCTCCACGCGTCTTTCGCGGTCACCCCGTTCGAATCAACTTGCCTCAGAGCCATGAACAACAGTTCAATGCGGTTGGAAACTCCCAGTTTGTCAAACACCCGAAACAAGTGATTTTTCACCGTGTGCTGGCTTAACTTCAGGCGTTTCGCAATTTCGCGATTGGTGAGGCCTTCCGCCAAACAATGAACAACCTCGAGTTCGCGTTTCGAAAGTAAGCTCATGCCGCCCACCTTGAGGCTTCCTACCGTGGGACCGCTGAGCAAGGAATCCAGTGCGATTGAGATCTCCCGTTTGTCGGCCCATATCTGCCCCTCGTGTACGGATCGAACACATTTGCTGAGGAGTTGGACTGGCTGGCTCTTTCCAAAGAGACCTCTCGCCCCGGCGCGAAATGCACTCAGAATGTCTTCATCGGTCAAGGACTCCATCAAAACCACAGTCCGCACATTAGGACTGGCGACGCGCACATAGCGCAAGACTTCTAAACCACGCGCAGGATGGCCATCTAGAGAAGTGCTGACAACCAGTACATCTGTTTCAAGATTGACGGTTGCTGAAGCTAAACCACGGGAATCGGAGTCGAAGGCAGTAATTTCAAACGACGGCTCGCGCCTTAGCGCGTCCGCGAGAAGTTGTGTGTGGACGCTGGAATTGTCGGCAACCAGGACCCGGATTTTATTATGCCGAGACTTCGGATCACTCAACCGGTACCTCTCAAAGTCGAAGCCCTCAAGACGTCGTCTGAATCTGGGAGAGAACCCAGAGGAGATCCGGCAACGATGTTATCGCTTCGAGAAAGTCAATGCAATAATCGAGGGATTTGGGTACGACGGTGTGTTCGAGCGAGGTCAATGTTGCAAAACTATTCACTCGGTCCTGAAATAATATTCTCCAGCCGCAAGTCTACCCTTGGCAGGCAGGGGCGAAGGACCACAATCAACTCTATCGATTTCGTATATACTAGTAAAATCAATGGCTTGAAAGGAATTCACAGAAACGGCGGTCAGCGCCCAAGTCACCGACGAGACGAAGGCAAAGCGGGGTCAATAGTACTTATGTCTCAGAGTCAAAAGCACTGTATGCTGTAGTTTTTACACCCGATTTGCGACTGGATTTTTATGGCACGATATAGCCATTGCAATCCCCTGCAACGTCGTGTAATGTTCCGATCATCGGCAAAGATAGGGTCGTTTGTGACAGCCTTTCGGAGCCCCAGATTGAAGCAGGAAGCAACCTCTCCCCCCAGCTTTCTGTTCAGTGTGTTCCCCCTGGATTCTGTTATAGAGCACGAACTGAGTCGTTCTGTCTATTTTTTGGGGTCATTCTGAAAAGCGTGACTTAGAGGGCGAAGCTATGGCCGTCAGCAGTTTATCGTTGGCAACTTCCACATCGCTGCCATTCATCGGCACTGAGTGCGAGAACTGGTATGGACTTCAGACTCGTCCCCGCCACGAAAAGATTGTTGCGCGACGGCTTGAAGAAAGAGGCGTGACCACCTTTCTTCCTCTGGTAAACGAAGTACACAGTTGGAGCGACCGCAAGAAGTCAGTCCAGCTGCCTTTATTCAGCTGCTACGTCTTCGCGAAATTCGTCCCCCATCGTTCCGATCGTCTGCGCGTTCTTCGCGTCGACGGGGTATTCGGACTTGTCGGTGCCGGCGGCGAGGGCACGCCTATTCCCGAAGTCGAGATCGACACAGTTCGTAGCTTGGTAGAAACTCAATTGGCTTGGTCCTCTCATCCCTTTCTGAAGATTGGACAGCGAGTGCGAATCCGGAGCGGGGCTCTCGATGGCATGGAAGGCATACTCGTCTCGCGAAACGGAGACCGTACGCTCGTGATTTCCGTGGAAGCCATCCAGCGATCGTTGGCGGTACGCGTTGAAGGTTACGAAGTCGAACCTGCGTGAAGCCCCTCCCCAAGATCTTCCTGTTCTTCTGAAAAGGGCCCATTTACCATGGCGGCACATACAATTGAAGCAGTTCGACTGCTGGTCGTAAGCAGTGAAGCCTCGATTCTTCGTCTGCTTGGTTCCACGGCGCGATCCAATTCCTGGCATCTGGAAACATCCTCCAGCAGCTGGGATGCGATGGAGCGTGTGCAGTCCGGCGCCGCACCTGATTTGTTACTGCTCGATCTTCCTCCAGGCGACGCCGACGGCCTCCACCTCTTGCCCTGGCTGCGTAGGCTTCGCCCCGACCTTCCGATCGTCGTGCTTTGCGATCCGGAGGACGTGAGCCGGCAGAAGGAGGCGACCCGTCTCGGCGCGAAAGATGTCGCGGTCCGGCCGGTGAGTGAGCGACAACTCGAACGTCTCATCCGCCGACAGTTTGGAGCTTGGACCGATGGTGCTGAAGTGGAGATGGCGAGCGAGAACATCGAGTCCCTCGGGGAGGATGAATTCTTTCTCAGCGTGAGTCCCGCGATGCAACAGTTGCGCGCGCAGGCAGAGTTGCTCGCGCAGGCGGATGTTCCCGTGCTCATTCTTGGGGAGCCTGGAAGTGGAAAAGGGACTGTCGCCCGGCTTATTCACCAGAGATCGGTCTACTCGGGATTTAAATTCCTCAGAGTCAATTGCGCGGAGATGCCGGCCGAATTGCTGGAGATCGAACTGTTCGGCAGGGAGAATGGTTTGTTCGATGGATCCGCAAAAGGGTTGGGCAAGCTCGAGATTGGCCAAAAGGGCACGCTTCTGCTTGATGAGATCACGGCGATGCCGCTAGGGTTGCAATCGAGGATCCTCAAGGTTCTGCAAGACAGGCGATTCGCCCGTTCCGGCGAAGCTAGACCGGTTAAAGTTGAAGTCCGCATTCTCGCCGCGAGCAGCGATAAAGTCGAGGACGCACTCGCCGAAAAGCGGCTGAACGCCGATCTCTTTTACCGGCTGAGTGCATTCACCGTGAATGTCCCGCCATTGCGCAAGCGCAAGGAGGAAATCAAGATTCTTCTTCATTATTCCATGCGTAAGGTAGCCAAATATTACGCGCTCCCTCCCCGAGAGTTTACTCAGTCGGCGCTGGAAGCCTGCCAGAATCATTCCTGGCCCGGCAATTTGAAAGAGCTGGAAACTTTCGTTAAGCGCTATCTGGTGGCGGCCGACGAGGAGCTCACCGTCAGCGGGTTGAATCTGCCATTGAGCATCAATGGGAACCGCTCCCGCGAGGACGTTGAGTCCGGCGAGATCCGATCCACGCCGACCTCACTGAAATCCATGATCCAGAGTGTTCGATGGGAAACCGAGAGAAATGCGATCGCCGCCGCGCTCGAAAAAACGGGCTGGAACCGGAAAGCAGCCGCGCGCTTGCTGGGCGTGAGCTATCGTACGATTCTGTACAAGATCGAGCAGTATGAAATGGCTGCTCCGGCACCTTATCTTTCGTCCTTCTCGGGAACAAGATTGACAATTCCGCTTCCGAGCAAAGGGACCGGAAAAGCAAGTTGAGAAGAAGAGTCATCCCCATGGGCGAGGAGCCTAGAAGAGACGCCATGATATTGATAAACGACGGCAAATTCTGGAGAAGCAGCCTGGTCGCAGCCGCAATGTCTTTCGCCGTGTTGACCGGGCTGTGGGGACAGGCAGCAACCGGTGCCGGTGCGCCTTCCCGCCCAGCGCAACCCGCCCAGTCGGGCGACGCTTCCCCCGCCGCGAAGCCTCACAACGACACTTTCGTGATAGGCAATGACGATGTGTTGGCGATCAACGTCTGGAAAGAGCCCGAGATTTCACGGCCGGCGACAGTACGGTCGGACGGAAAAATTTCCTTGCCATTGGTTGGAGAAGTGCAAGCCACCGGACGCACTCCACTCAGCCTGGAACGAGACATCGCTGCTCGCTTGAAGAACTACATCGCCGAACCCGAAGTCACCGTGATCGTGCAGCAAATCAACAGTCAGAAATTCAACATCCTGGGACAAGTGACTCGGCCGGGCTCCTATCCTATCGCCAACGCGGCGACCGTGCTGGACGCAATCGCGATTGCTGGAGGTTTCCGGGATTTTGCCAAACAGAAGGCCATCTACGTTCTGCGGCAGAATGCCGACGGAACCCAGACAAGGCTTCGCTTCAACTATAAGGACGTGGTCAAGGGCCAGGATCCGGCCCAGAACATCAAAATTCAACCCAACGACACGATCGTTGTTCCGTAGTAACGTTTCCGTAATATCGTTGTTCCGTCATGAAAGAAGAAGAAGAAGAAGAAGAAGAAGAAGAAGAAGAAGAAGAAGAAGAAGAAGAATCCGTAATGATGAAGGCGTTACAGCAAATTTGTGCTGGGTTGCTATTGTTGCCGGCAGCCACCCTCTGGTCGCAGGTGGACAACACTCCCACGGCGCCCTCGACTGCAAACGTTGGCGCGCAGAATACGCCCGCTCCTCCCGTTCCTGCAGTTGTTGATCCTCAGGGCACTTCTGATCGGATGTTGACTCCGCCTCCGGTCAGCGGTCAGTCGTTCCCGAACTTGCCCACGTCCGAGGAGCGCTCCAACTACCTCCGCGGAGGGTTGGCATTCACCGGCGCTTACACGGATAACGCGTTAGGTTCTGTGACCCCCCAGCCGGTTAGCGATGTGAGCTATTCGGTAGCTCCTTTTATAGCCCTTGATGAGACCACGCCGCGCCTCCATGTTGTGACGACCTACGCCCCCGGATTCACCTTCTATCAGAAATACAGTTCCAGGAACGAACAGGACCAGAATGCGGCGATCGATCTGCAGTACCGCCTCAGCCCGCACGTGACTTTCTCCGCGCAAGATGGGTTTCAGAAAAGCTCCAATGTATTCAACCAGCCGGATCTGGCCTCGGCAGGGGCAGTTTCCGGTGCGACGCAACAGTCAAACTTTTCCGTGATTGCACCGATTGCGGATCTTCTCCGCAACACCGGGAATGTGGATATAGCGTACCAATTTGCCGCGAATTCCATGATCGGAGCGAGCGGAACCTTCACCAACCTGCACTACCCGAATCAGTCCGAGGTTCCCGGCCTGGTTGACGCAAGCTCGCAAGACGGCTCGGCTTTCTACGCGTCTCGTATTTCGAAGATGCACTACGTCGGGGTTACCTATCAGTACCAGCGGTTGATATCGTATTTGCCGGAGGGGCAGGACGAGACCCAGACCCAGGCTGTGCTCTTGTTCTACACTCTCTATGCCTCGTCGAGGTTCTCGATGTCCTTCTTTGGGGGCCCTCAATATTCGGATACGACGCTACCTCCTTTATCCCCATCGCTGCCCCAAGCTACAGCGGCGCGGGCCTGGAACCCTGCGGCTGGCGCCAGCTTTGGTTGGCAAGGCCGCCTGACGAGCGTTGCTCTAAGTTACGTGCACACCATTTCCGGGGGCGGAGGATTGGCCGGGGCGGTTCATATGGATAATGCCAGCTTGTCGATACGCCAGCAGATGACGCGCAATTTCAATGGGTCGCTCGCGGGTGGCTACACGCAGAACGATCTTCTGAACTCCGAACTCGTGGCGGGAATTAATGGACATACTGTCTCAGGCACGGCTTCACTGCAGCGGCAGCTTGGTCAGCATACGAATGTGCAACTTGGCTACACCCGGCTTCATCAGGATTACAGCGGTGTTGCCGTCCTGGCCGCAACGCCCAACACCAATCGCGAATTTGTTTCGATCTCCTACCAGTTCTCCAGACCGCTCGGACGATAAATAAAGATAAATGGCGAAAATGAATACCATGGTTGACGAACTCGACGATAACATTTCGGAAGGCTTCGACGTGCAGCGTTACCTGGGGGTGGTGCGGCGTCGCCACCTCCAATTCCTGATCCCGCTTTTGCTGGGATGGGCCTCGGTATGGGGAGCAAGCTGGGTTCTACCTCCCACCTATCGCTCGGGCACCCTGATTCTGGTGGAACAGCCCACCATGCCGAAGGATTATGTCACTCCCAATGTGAGCGACGACCTGCAAGACCGCCTGCGCAGCATCACCGAGCAGATCCTGAGCCGCACTCGTTTGCTGCACATCATCGATCAATTGAATCTGTATGCCGATTCCCATGGCCACGTTACCGCGGACGACAAAGTAGAGCAGATGCGCAAGAAGATTGAAATCGAACTGGTGCGCGATGCTCAGAACCGCGTAAGCGCATTCAACGTCTATTATTCGGCGCATGATCCCGCCGTCGCCCAGCAGGTGACCAGCGAACTGACGAACCTGTTCATCAACGAAAATTTGGAAGTGCGACAGGAGCAATCCGAAGGCACCACAAAGTTTCTAGAGAATCAATTGGAGACCGCCCGGCAAACCCTGTCCGAACAGGAGGAGAAGATTCGCCAGTTCAAGGGGCAGCATGTGGGAGAACTTCCGACCCAGGTGGGGAGCAATCTGCAGATTCTGGCTGGCCTGCAGTCTCAGTTGCAAACCGAAGAAGACGCGCTGAATACAGCGAGACAGCAACGTGTATATCTGGAAACCTTGGTGAATCAGTACCGCTCGTTTGAGAGTACGCCGAAGGCTGCGGGTGGCAGCACCTTAGGCTTGCCCGCGATCGACGCGGAGTTGGAAAAACTCAGGGCGCAACTGGCGGATCTGAGCTCGCATTACACGGACCGTCATCCTGATGTTCGCAAGCTCAAAGAGCAGATCGCCGAAACAGAAAAGACGAGAATCCGCATCGTCGCTGACATGAAGGCCAAGCAGTCCGCACCGCCGGACCCGAATGCGGCGAGCGCATCGGAAGCGTCCGACATCCGGGATGCGTCTTCCCCCCTTGTCCAGTTGGAAGGACAGGTTCAGTCCAACCGGGTGGAGATTGCCAGTCGAGAGCGGACGGTCTCGGATCTAAAAGCAAAAGTTGTTGACTATCAGGCGAGGCTGAATCAGGAACCGGTGCGTGAGCAGCAACTTTCCGATCTGACGCGCGGCTACGATCAATCCAAAGCGAACTATGACGATCTGCTGAAGAAAAAGAATGAGTCGGCGATGGCGACCAGCATGGAATTGCTGCAGCAGGGTGAACGGTTCCGGATCATCGATCCGCCGAGCCTGCCCTTAAAGCCGGACTTCCCCAATCGACTGAAATTCTGCGGCTTTGGGCTGGGCTTTGGATTGATTCTGGGCCTGGTGGTGGCAGGCGCCTTCGAAGCGATGGATGACCGGATTCATGACGAAAAGGAGCTTCAGAATCTGTTGCCCGTGGACGTGATCTCGGAGATTCCAGCCATCTCGGTCGAGGCAGATGAGCGACGCGAGCACAAACGTCTTTGGGTGGGATGGGCCACGGCGGCATTTGTATCTGTTACGATTTTGCTGGGGTCCGCGATAAGTCTTCTGCGCGGCTAGAGAATTTTAAATGTACAAAGCCTTCTACAGCCTGAAGCGTAATCCGTTCGAAATTACACCAGATCCTTCGTTCCTGTTTCCAACCAGCAGGCACAATGAAGCTCTGGCGGCTCTTTACTACGGCGTCAGACGGCATAAGGGATTCGTGGTTCTCACCGGAGAGGTGGGGACTGGCAAAACTCTTCTACTGCGCTCTCTGCTCCAGTTGCTGAAGCAGAGTAATGACGTCGCCTATGCCTATATATTCAACGGCCGTCTCTCCCCGGTGGAATTTCTGCAGTACTTTGCCAGTGATCTGGGACTTCCCGCCACCAGCAAGAATAAGGGAGAGTTGCTCATTCAGATTGCACATTATGTGATTGAGCGCAGCCAGAAGAAGCTGACCACGGCTCTTGTGGTCGACGAAGCCCATCACCTTTCGTCGGAAATTCTCGAAGAAATCCGGCTTTTGACGAATCTTGAAACCCCGCAGGAGAAATTGCTCCAGATTCTCCTGGTGGGACAACCCGAACTGGATGAAAAACTCGATTCCGTCAGCCTGCGGCAGTTGAAACAGAGAGTCGCCCTGCGATCGCACCTTGTTCCTCTGACTTCGAATGAGACCAGGGGATATATCGAGCGCCGGCTTCAGCTTGCGGGCTCGCCTTATCCGTCGGCGATGTTCCCTCCGGAAACCGTCGCCGCGGTGTACCAGCATTCGCAAGGACTCCCGCGGTTGATCAATACCATCTGCGAAAATGCTTTGATCGCAGCTTATGCCCGGCAGATGAAAAGCGTGAGTCCGGAGATCATCGACGACATCGCGAACGACTTCCGCCTGGGAGTTCAAACCCCTCCTCTCGAGAGCAAGAAAACGTCGGACGAACTCGATCCCCGAAAAGCAGCTCAGACATTGCTCGAGCTCTATGCCAACCTGAAGGCGGAGCAAAAGCGGAACGAGGAACTGAAAACGCGAGTGCGATTGCGAGTCGGTGAACAATGAGCAATATATTTGATGCGTTACAAAGAGCGGGATTAGAGAACGCCGAAGCCGGAAGTCCCAAGCTCTCCTTCGCCACGGAAGTTCTCGAGGCGGCCGAACAAAAGCTTCGCGAGTCGGGCACTATTGTCGAACAGCCGCCGGTTTTCAAGCAGCCGTCTGTTTTCAAGCAGCCGTCTGTTTTCGAACAGCCGCCTGTTTTCGAACAGCCGGCCGGTGACGACTCCTTCGATTCTCATCCCGTGGCTCCCTTCGATGACGTGAGTCAGTGTCCCGTACTTCCCATGAGCATCCCGGAAGGAAGCCGCTTGGTATCGCTAGGGCAAGAGGGAAGCCTGGGTGCGGAGAAGTTCCGCTTTCTGGCGGTGCGCTTGCGTCAGCTTCGACAGAGCCGCCCTTTAAAGAAAATACTCATTACGAGCACCATCCCCGAGGAAGGTAAAAGCACGGTTGCGGCGAATTTGTCCTGCACACTGGCGCGAAGAAAGCAGCATAGAATCCTGCTGCTGGAAGGCGATCTGCGGCGTCCCAATATACTGCCGCAATTCGGGTTAGGCAAGCTCCCGGGTTTGTGCGAATGGCTGGGCGGAGAGACCCGAAAGCTGAATATCTACCGCCTGGAAAAACTCGGCCTTTGGATCCTGCCTGCCGGCAGTGCACCGCAAAACCCTCTGGAGTTGATGCAATCCGGCAAGCTTCTGCCGTTGATGGAGAAACTGGAAGCATGGTTCGACTGGATCATCATCGACTCTCCGCCGGTGCTACCGCTTGCCGACACGAGCCTGTGGTCCCGCCTGGCCGATGGTATTTTGCTGGTCACCCGAAAGGGAACGACCGAAAAGAAACAACTGCAGCGTGGCCTGGAAGCACTCGAACAATCAAAGCTGCTGGGAGCCCTGGTAAACAGCAGCGACAACGCAGCCCACACCGACTATTATCAACGATACAGCTCTCCCCCGGTCGACCGCTCCAAGTAAGAAAAAGTTAATGCAGAAGTCTTCTATCTATTGCAGTTCCCAAGAAAGATAAGCAATTAGCAAGTTCGCTTGACTCCACTCCCCCACAAGCAGAACGAGCGGAGGGAATCGTGAACGCAAGAAGTTCCAGCACAGTCACTGCCATGAGTCCGATCTCCGGAGCCTCATCTTCGAGCAACCAAAGCATCTTAGACGCGGAAGCCTTTCGGCGCATGATCGCGCTTGAGAGAAAGAGGAGCGAGCGCTCGCGCAAGCCCTTCATGTTGCTACTTCTCGACATGGGAAAGCAGTTCTCCTCCGAGAGAAACGCGAAGATGCTGGAGAAAATACTGTCGGCGCTCTCCCGTTCCTCCCGCGAAACAGACATCACTGGCTGGTACGCGAAGGATTGCGTGATTGGAGTCCTTTTCACCGAAATCGCCGTCGGCGATAGCAACTCGATTCCAAGCACCATCATCGCCAGGGCGACGGCGACTCTTCGCAACCATTTGACCTCTAAGCAATTCGACGAGCTTAATCTCTCGTTCCATGTTTTTCCGGAGGACTGGGACCACGAAGGGGATCAGCGCCCGAGCAACCCCACGCTGTATCCCGATCTCTCCCAGCGGGAGAATGACAGGAAGTGGTTCCGCGGGATGAAGCGGATGATGGATCTCTTGGGTAGCGCCATCGCTCTCCTCCTGTTCCTGCCGATTTTCCTTTTGGTTGCTGTCGCCATCAAGGCCACCTCGAAGGGGCCGGTTTTCTTCCGTCAACGTCGCATCGGGCAACATGGGAAGTCGTTTGTGTTCCTGAAATTCCGCTCGATGGTTGTGAACAATGACGCCGCCGTGCACAAAGAGTATGTTCAGCAACTGATCGCTGGGAAGGCAAGTAAGCAGCCCTCGAATGGTAGCGGGGAAGGCGTCTACAAGCTCACCGCAGACAAACGGATCACTCCCGTCGGGGCGTTTTTGCGAAAAACCAGCATGGATGAACTTCCCCAGTTCATCAATGTATTAAAGGGAGAGATGTCCCTGGTGGGACCTCGCCCTCCGGTTCCCTACGAGGTGGAAGCTTACGATATCTGGCATCGACGGCGCTTGCTTGAAGCTAAGCCGGGTATCACCGGACTTTGGCAGGTGGGCGGACGCAGCCACGTCAAATTTGATGACATGGTTCGCCTCGACCTGCAATATGCGCGCACATGGTCTCCCTGGATGGACATTAAGATCCTGGCTCGCACGCCGGGAGCAGTAGTGCTCGGCAACGGCGCGCACTAGTATAGTTCCCCCCTAACCTTAACCACTCCTCCCCCCACTGAGGTCTTGACCAAAATGGGCACATTACTGACTAATCCGCGGGACGTAAACGTAGAGCCGTTACGGAGTGACGTTATGGTGAAGTTTGGAGTTGTGGGGTACGGGTACTGGGGACCGAACGTGGTTCGGAATCTCGAGCGCCTGGATGAAACCGAAGTAGTGGCGGTATGCGACAAGAGTCATGCGGCCCGCCGCAAAGTCGCGAAAGCCTATCCCAATGTGCTGGTGACCGACAATGCGGCGGAGCTGATGTCTTCCCCGGAGATCGACGCCATTGCCGTCGTGACGCCCGTCTGGACGCATTATGAATTGGCCAAAGCAGCGCTGGAGAGCGGCAAACACGTTTTTGTTGAGAAGCCCTTCACCAGCGACGCGGCTCAGGCAGAGGAACTCATTGATCTGGCCGCCCGAAAAAATCTGAA
>Ga0224545_1000246_pt1 | contig 11553 bp, 12 predicted proteins | sample 714P12024metaG_FD_179906 | JGI IMG/M metagenome (GOLD analysis project Ga0224545, IMG submission 179906) | Peat soil microbial communities from Stordalen Mire, Sweden - 717 P1 20-24 | ecosystem: Environmental > Terrestrial > Soil > Wetlands > Peat | place: Sweden: Norrbotten County, Stordalen... | reverse complement strand
CATTCGACAAACCTCAGCGGGACGCGCTGGCGATGCTGTTCCTCAAGCTGCATGGCCATCAAAACACCGCCGCCGAGATCCTTTGGGGAGTATGGCTCCTGCCGTTAGCGGTGCTTGTTCACAGATCGCGTTTCCTGCCGGGGTTTCTGGGCGTGGCTGGCGCTCGGCGGCTTCGCCTACCTTGCCTTGAGCCTTATTGGCGTACTGTGGCCGCAATATCAGGGCACGGCGTTTACCATCTCCCAGCCCGCCTTCCTCGGGGAAATTGCGCTCATGCTGTGGCTCGTGATCAAGGGCACCAAGCGGGCAGGGGTGGACGCCGCAGCCTGATTTCGACAGTTGTTGGGAGTCCGTCGGCCAAACCCGAGTGTCTGTGCCCCAGATTCGCATCTGAGCTTGGCGCTAATCCGGGCATCGCTGCACTTAATTATAGGAAAAGTGTCACCTTATCCTCCCATGGTCTACGCGGCGCCTTGGTTGAGGCGGCTATGGGAACGCCCGCCACTAACAATTGAAACGTAACCCGGCGGCGCACATCCAACTGCTGAGGATTCTCACATGCGAGCTGACATAGTTCCAGGAGCTATCTTCCCTGACTACGAGCTTTCCGATCACACCGCGAAACGCCGGAAGCTTTCTGAACTGCAGGCGCAACATCCGATGGTTCTCGTCCTCAGCCGCGGAGGTTTCTGCCCCAAGGACCGCCGGCAGGCTGAAGGGCTTGTTGAACTCCATCGTGAGCTCGAGGTTGCCTATTGCCGGCTTTGTTACGATTAGCACCGACAATATCACTCAGACGAATGAATATCGCAGCGGAGTCGGCGCCCACTGGCCTTTCCTCTCCGATGCGGGGCGTATCGTCCAAGAAGATCTCGATATCGCCGAATACACGGATCCTGTCAACAATCCCATGATCCCCCACGTGATTGTCCTGGAGCCCGGTCTTGTCATTTATAAGATCTACAACGGCTACTGGTTCTTCGGCCGACCCACTGTGGAAGATCTCCGCCAGGACCTACGTGCCGTTACCAAGAAATGCCGGCCGGACTGGGACATCACAACGCCCGAACTCAAAGCGGCGTGGCAGCAGGGCCGCAAGGAACACTTCTATCCGTACGGCAAAACGTACGTCCAAACTCTCGGTGAACAAGATTAGTCAGTCACCACTCACTGGATTGGGTAAACGTCGGCCGGGCGCCAGACAACCAGTTTCTAAACCGAGAGTGAAATGGGTACCTCAAGAACAACCTGAAAAGGTTATTGCGTTGGTTGCTGGGTCTGACCGCGCTGTCGTTGATTCAGGATGGAAGGCAAACTGAGACACTACCCGAACCCCCCGAACCCTACCTGGGGTTGGTACCCGGATTGGGCGGTGCTAGACTGCGGGAATGGCTAATAAGAAAAAGGGCAAAAAAGTGACGAAGTCCAAACCAGCCTCCGGCAACAAGCTCACGGGCGGGAGACGCGCACCAAAGAAGGAAACTCCGAAAAAGCTAACCGCGAAGAAGAAGAAAGGCGGGATCAGCTCCAGGAAAACAATTGGAACCACCGGGCATGCGCGGAGAAAGCCGACTCGCAAGAATAGCCTACCCGGGACTGAGGCATTCGAACAGGACGCGGTGGGATCGCGTTCTGGTGCGCAGTCTGGAGATTTGCAGGGATTGCGCGACATTGAAAGAGCCGATTCGGAAAGTGTCGACGAGTTGCTCGAGGAAGGGAATGCGTTCGAGGCCGACGTCGTGACGGGCGTCGAAGATGCAGAGGACGAGCCAGAGAGGGAAGTCCACACGCACGAGGTGCCGGAGGATGACGTTCCTGAAGAATATCAGGACAAAGACTGATAGCTGGTGAAGGAAATCGAAAAAAGGGCATACCGGTTCGAAGCGTGCCCGATTCATCGTAATTGGCGCGGCCCTCGAATGATCTTAGCTGCTGAACCAGTCTTCACGGAGCGCGCCAAGCGTGGTGTGTTAGAGATGAAAGGCTTCCTGGTACGGCTCGACCGGATAGCCCCATCCCTTCCAGGCCGCCAACCCACCCTTGAGGAACTTGACCCGGAAGAACTGAAGCGCCAATACGGGACGCAAAACCATCCGGCTGGTTTTGTCGCTGGTACAGGTGCAGTAAATAGCTGCGTTTTTTTCTTTAGGGATCAGAGACGGACTCTCTAGCAGCTCTTCCATTGGAGTCCGCTGTGCCCCAGGAATAATCTCGGGATAAGCTAAGAGGTCGAGTGGCTGGCGCACATCAAACAGCAATACCTCTTGGCTTGAAGAGAATAACCGGTGAAGTTGCTCCGCCGTGACGGTGTGCTTTCCTATTTCGCTTTCGTCCCTCTGGCGTTTTATACGAGCAACGGCCAGCGACGACAGGCCAGCAACTACAATGGAAAGAATGCCCGCAGTCAATAACATGCAAGTATCCGTCCCGCGGCAATTTTGATCCCTTCTGCCGCCTTGCTACGCCGCTCGATCCAAGCCTTGAAGTTCTCTATCATCCACCTTCAGAGCAGCGGCAGCGACGTTTTCTTCGAGATGAGTCACCTTTGAGGTTCCTGGGATGGGGAGCATCACCGGCGAGCGCCACAACAACGCCAACGCGAGTTGAGCGGTCGTGGCGCGGTGACGCCTCGCGACACCCTCAAGTTTTTCGCCTAGAGCGCCAAGGTTACCGGCATTGATTGGGTTCCAGGGAATGAAACCGATTTTCTCCCGCTCGCAATACCCGAGTATGTCTTCGTATGTTCCGTCGGCCAGGCTGTAACGGTTCTGCACTGTCACAATAGGAACGATTTTTCGCGCGTGCTCAATCTGAGAAACGGTTACTTCCGAAAGCCCGATGTACCGAATCTTGCCTTGTGCTTGAAGATCTTTGAAGACACCCAACTGATCTTCGGCTGGCACTTCGGGATCGATTCGATGCAACTGGTAGAGATCAATGCGGTCGACCCGGAGCCGCCGCAGGCTCCCTTCGCACGCCGCGCGCATGTGCTCGGGTCTGCCGTTGATGGTCCATTGGTTAGGCCCGGTGCGAACAAACCCTGCCTTGCTTGCAATGACCAATCCTTTGGGGTAGGGATACAAAGCCTCCGCGATCAATCGCTCGCTGACGTCAGGACCGTAAGAATCGGCGGTGTCGATGAAATTAATTCCCAGTTCGAGTGCCCGACGCAGCACACGAATGACTTCGTCGTGATCACGTGGTTCTCCCCAGATTCCGTCGCCTGTGATTCTCATCGCACCGAACCCAAGGCGATAGACGGGAAGTTCGCCTCCGATGTGACATATGCCACTCTGCGCCGCCGGCTTTTCGCCGACAGAAGCCACGTTGGTAGTTGAGCCTGATCTCTGCATCTGCTTTTCTGCCATTGTTACCTTCAAGACATCTCGCGGACTGCTCTGTCGACGTTTCAAGGCGCGTCCAGAATTGCAATAACGTTAGCGTTTCTAATCCCACAATTTGTAATCCCGCAAACGGAGATGATCTAACGAGCGGATTGGGCTTTTTTTTCCGCGGGCCTGGCGATTCCGTTAGGACCTGTTTCATCGCTTGAACGCGTTCTCGCTCGCAGGATGTTGTCGCTGCGCGAGACACGCTGGCGCTGACATCGGCAAACCGATACGAAAGTCCAATTGCGTTCTCCCATGGAGCGGAGCATCCTCGTGTTATGGAGTGCTGCCACGAAAGGACCGCCATGGAGAACGAGCTCAGCCCCGCTGTCAATTCGCTGCTCGGATTGGGATGTACGGCACGCACTTCGCGGCATGGGACCAGCCGGAATTTAGCGAGGAGCACAACGACGTCGCGACAACGAGCCTGATCGATTACGGGATCGACCAGACGGAACGCCGGCACTAGTGTCCCGTCCCATTTAATTATGTACGATATCCCGGATTCGTGATCCCATTGAGGCATGTTTGTTCCCGCTACTGCTCTGCATGTCAACGAGGTCCAGAAAAGTCAATTGGAATCGATGGCTCGGGCAGGGACCACGCCTCAAAAGACGGCCCGCAAATGCGCGGTGATCCTGCTGGCAAGCCAGGGCGTGTCGAACTACTCGATCGCGCAACGAACCGGTTTGTCCCGACCGACCATTCTGGCAGCCCGGGTCGCCTTCACCGAGCGGGGGATCGAGGGCATTCGCAAATCGAAAAAACGCAAGCGCTCACGCCGGGCACTCACCCCGGAAGTGGAGCAGAAGATTCTGGACACAACTTTGAAGACCCGACCGGCCAACGCGACGCACTGGAGCGTCCGAGTACTGGCCGCAAAGTTGGGTGTGTCGCGCATGATGGTACAGCGCGTCTGGCAGCATTACAACATCCAGCCCCACCGGGTCGAGAAGTTCAAGATTTCCAAGGATCCGAAGTTTGAAGACAAGGTGCGGGACGTCGTTGGCCTGTATCTCGACCCGCCAGACCGGGCCTTGGTACTCTGCGTCGATGAAAAGAGCCAGATCCAGGCGTTGGACCGAACCGCTCCTGGTCTGCCCCTGCGGCCGGGATTGCCGGAACGCCAGACGCATGATTCCAAGCGGCACGGAACCACCCCACTGTTTGCCGCCTTCAATATCCTCAACGGCAAGGTCATCGGTAGTTGCCTGCCGCGCCATCGCGGCAAAGAGTTCATCCGATTCCTCCATCCACTGGAACAGCAAGTACCCCCGGAACTCGACCTCCACCTCATTCTCGACAACTACAGCACCCACAAGAGCGCCGCCGTGCAACCTTGGCTCAAGCCCTTGAAACGCCGCCGCTTTCACTTCCATTTCACACCCACCAGCAGTTCCTGGCTCAATCAGGTGGAACGGTGGCTTGGCTCATCACTGACAAAATGATTCGGCGCGGCACTTTCCACTCGGTGGAAGAACTGGAACGCGCCATCTATGCGTGGCTTGCAAGCTGGAACGAGACGCCCAAGCCGTTCGCTTGGAAGGCCACCGCTGCCGTCATCCTAGACAAGGTGCGCCGTTGTAAAGAATTGGCTGGGACGGCACACTAGCTCCTATCCGAGGTAACGAACGCCTGGTAGTCGATCGCGGTCTGTCAGAACTCTACCAATCACAAACTCGGAGCCCTTTGCCATCATTCCGACTCCGCACGGTGACGCAGTTTCGGCGTTCCGTCGGGTCAATCCAAGTCTCAATCAAGCTCGCGGTGGTAATCACCATCGCGTCCTGACCGTCTCATTCTGAGGAGACCTACCATGTCGATCGTTGGGTCCCGGACACGTTCGACAATTCGGCCATGGGAATTATTGTCCAATTTTGCGGGAACCGTTCCGCGCGAATTACTATTTGTAAATCGCGAAAGAGTGGACAAAGAGAGACAAAGCGGAATGGGAGCATGGCTCACTTTCGCAATGATGCTCATCCGGCATGTTGATGGGTAGAACTTCCGAGCGAGCGAACGCCTCTACTACTTCCAATCCACCGAAAGGAACGCACCATGAGGCACAATCACAACAAAAGATGGCACGCAGATTTACTACAAGGACTGGGGCGACCCATCTATCCGCATCGGGAACTTGCGACCAATGGTTTGATGGTTCAATTTTGCGAGATTCCTGGCGCACCGAGTGCGTGCACTTCCCGTTCCAAGCAGTCAAGCCGCTGCAATTCCGCTTCAACTGCCGGGGCGCCCTCTTCTCGTACCTTCTTGGCACGGACCAGCGCCTGCTCGGCGATGCGGCTGACTTCGTGCAGTAACTTGCGAATCTCAGTTTCTAGCCGCGCTCGGCTTTCCTGAACCCGGTTGAGAACATCGCTCTGTACACGAGTGCTGTTGTATTCGAGTAGCCTAATGAGAAAGCTTCGCGCATCGTTTTTGATCATTCTCCGGGCGCCCACCAGGCCAAGAATCACGTCAGCCAGCCATCGCACCGGTGAGGCAGGCTGCGCGACATCAATGAACTCCAAGAAAGTGAATTCCGAGCGAACGCGAAACCCTTTCTCCGGATCGAGAGCATGGGGCATTCGCGCCAGTTCGGGAATGCCAGCATTCGCTAGTTTGTTCAAAAACTCGTTTGCCATCTCCACAAACCGCAACGCAATACGCCGATACTCTTTTTCCCCTTCTTCGTGCTCGGGTTTCAACCATGGCAAGACGTGACGTCGCGCTAGTTCCTGCGCCTCGCGGAAGGTACGTCGGCGATACGATGGACCTAGCCAGCCAGGTATGGACTGCAGCACAACCTCGAACTCTTTGCCGGCCTCCGGCATTACGCGCGCGAGAAACGCCTTGTGCCGGTCGACAAACATGTCCGAGAGATGTTGTTGCTCGGCCATGAAGAGATACGCGAGCTCTCGCATCGAACGCTCTGCATCGGCGATCGTCTGCTTCATAACCGCAATACGTCTCTCAGAGTCGTCGATCGGTCGCCGAAGTGCCTCCCTTTCTTCCGTGATAATGGCGAGAAGTTGTTCGCTGATCCGCTCAAGACCGCGGTCGCAAGCAGCCCGGATCAGTCTCCGGCCCGATCCTTCAACCAACTGCTGAAGTGAAGCGACCAGTTTTCCCCATTCGCGACCGGTGCCTCGATGCTCTAGCTGTTCCGCTGCGCTGATCTCGAAGAACGGTTCCACGGGGTGTTGAAGTCGCTTTTCGAGCTGGCGTCGCGCAAAGGCCATCGCGGCCGATCGTTCTGCATCCGTGGTGCGATCGGCTTTGTTCAAAGCGATGATGAGATCTTGGACGTGCCGTGCGACCGCCTCAACCAGTAGAAGTTCCTCGCCTGCTAGCGGAGGATCCGCGCCGATCACCACTAGCGCTGCGTCAATATGAGGAATAAATGCCTGGGTTGTTGCTGTATTGCCGGTGAATACCGATCCCAGTCCGGGCGTGTCCACAAAGCACATGCCCGTCGCAAGTAGCGGACTGGGCACAAAGATTTCCAGTGCGGCGACGTGCTTGGTGTTCTCGGGGTTCTTCTCTTCAGAGACATACTCATCAACGGTCTTTACAGGAATATCTGTCCACTCACCGGCTGCAAAGCGCACGCGAGCGGCTGCACGGCGGCCGTAACGGACGATCGTTGGGACGGCGGTGACCGGCACGACTCCTGTGGGCAGTACGCTGTCGCCGACAAGCGCATTCAGGACTGAGGATTTGCCGCGCTTGAACTGGCCGATACAAGCAACGTAGAAGCGCCCTTCGGATATCCGTTCGGCCACAGACCGCGCATCGGCGGCAACTTGCTCGGCGTCAAACTCCTCGGCTAACTCGGCCAGGCGCGCGAGAGCTGATTCTCCGAAAGAATTTTCAGCAGGCACGTTCCGATCTTCGGAAGCTCCCGATGTCAACGCCGAAGTATCGGGCTTCTCCAGCAACGAGTTTTCTTTCGAGTCAGTCCGCATACTTCATCTCTTTAAGTCCGTGTTGCTGTCATCTGTATCTTGGTTACGAAGCTGGAGAGCGCACTCCTTCCTGGTGCACATAGCGAATCACCTCCACTTCGGACATTGCGATCAGCCCTTCATCCACCATTTCATCCAGAGCTGGGAGCAATTTCTTAAGGTTCTCCTCAGTGTCTACCACGGATACCATAATGGGTCTGTCGGAGGACCGTAGCAGATGCGCCTTATGAATGTGTGAGCTCGCGCCGTAGCCCTCGATCCCGCGGAACACAGTGGCGCCCGCGATATCGAGTTCCCGGCACTTGGCCACGATGGCTTCATACAAAGGTTTGTTCTGCCATTTGTCATCTTCGCCAAAGTGAATCCGCAACATCTTGGCTTTTCCTTCGAGCTTCATAACCGCGCCTCCTGCCGTCTCTCGGCTTTCTCATAGTTATGCGCGTATTTAATGATGTCCACGTCGGACAGCACGACCAAGCCCTGCTGCACCATTTGATCGAGAATGGGCATGAACGCCTTCAGTTTGTCTTCGGTGTCCACCACTGACAGCAAGATGGGACGATCGTGAGAGAGACTCAGCGCAGCGTCTTTGTGAATTCTCCGATTAGCTCCATAACCGAGAATTCCGCGATAAACGGTTACGCCGGCAATATCGTTAGACCGCAAGCCGTTGACGATGGCTTCATGCAGTGGCTTGCCATTCCACTTGTCGTTTTCGCCGATGTAGATTCGCATCATCTTGGCTTTGCCCTCACGTTTTAGGGCAGGCCTCTCGGGCTCAGTCTGGCTTTGTTTCCTTTCGGCAGGTTTGACGATTGTGGTGTCGTGCATCTCGATCAGTCCGGTACCGGCCATCGCTTGCAGTTTGGGTAACAGTTCGTCCACCTTTTCCGCGGTTTCGATGAACTCGATCTTGACAGGCAGACGGACGGCCAGGTCTACGAGACTCGTCGTGTGAAGATGATGATCTGCCCCAAATCCCGCGATACCGCGCGTCACCGTCGCACCAGACACACCATGAAAAAAAAGAAAATCCAGAATCGCGGCATAGGCGGCGCTCCCGTGGTAGTGCTGGTCTTCAGCCACGTAAATGCCGACCTTCTTACCTGGTCCCGCTGTGAGCATATTGTCCTCCCGACATTAGAACCTCTTTGACCAACCAAAAATTCTGCTACCCGACCGAGCAATCCGCCGCCGGCATGCACTCCGTGCTTGAGTTGCTCATGAAAAGCCTCCAGTTCCTCACGAAGCTCCGATCGATTCCGTTCCACGACTTCGTCAATGAGTATTCGAAGGCGCAAAGGGACAAATTCCTTTAGTTTCCCAGCGTGGCCCAGGCAAAGACTCCCCTGCGTCTTCATCCATTGGACGAACATAGGGCGCTGGAACTGCTGCGCCAGTTCACGCAAGCAGGTTACTTCTTCTTCTCGGACGCGGTGGCAGAGCGCACAATCGTCGCTGCTCACTTTGCCGGCCGGAGAACCCTTTAGCATCTCCAGAAACACACTCGAAACGCTCTCCCCAGGCGTAGAGCGTTCAAGCGAGCCGCCCCTCGAACGAGCAAGCGCCCAGGTATGGAAAGTGCACAATCGCAGGGCGGCTTGCGGTTGCACAATGGCAGCCAGCGTCCACTGGAAATCTTTCAGTATTCCACAGATAGGACAAGCGCCTTTGGTCAGCGCCTGATTTACGCTCGCCTGTGTAGCGGCTTCAGCTTTCACGAGATTGCCCTCCCTGCGATCATGCCCCCCCAAACCGCAACGAAACCGAAAACCACACTTGTTGCCACATAGAGAAGCCCCAGTCCAACTTGGCCATCCTGAATCGACCGCAGCGTCTCATACTCAAAGCTGGAAAAGGTCGTATAGCCTCCGATGAAGCCAATTGGGATCAAGTATCGCCAGTTGGGACTCCAATGTGTCTTCACGGTGAGCAACGCAAAGATCAAGCCGATGAGAAACGAACCCGTGACATTTATGACCAGCGTTCCGTAGGGAAAGCGAGTTCCCATTTTGCTGCCGATGTAACTGCCAAGCCAAAAGCGCAGAATCGACCCCAGACAGCCGCCAATACCAACGAATAGATATTTCAGCAAGTTGCTCTGTTCCTTTCCCCCTCACCTACAGCTACAAGCACACGTCACGAAGCCAAGGTTTTTTCCCTGAGTGTATTTTCTAACGATTCCAAGTCGCGGCGAATGCCGTCTTCGTCTTGTCCGGTCCGCACTTCCTGGTTTCCCAGCAACCTTTCTACCTGAGCACGATAGCTGTTGGCATAGGCATCGAATCGGGCGTTGGACTTGCCCCAGCGTCTTCTCGGACCAGTCGCAAAGTAAACTGCAGTACGCGGACAACGATCTTTTAAGCTGAGCCCCAATCAACCCGGTCAGCCTTTTGGTCACAAACGATTCAGACATCTTTCTCCCTACCAATGTAAGCAGCGCTGGGCGTCGCAGGCTGAACGTAAGCTGGCCAAGATCGAACACTGGCATTTCTCGCAGCACGCCGGCAAATTCCTCCTCGGCAGGCACGTCGGTTATGTCCAGAACCTGGGCAGCCGACTGGAGAGTCTCATTAAGTTTGTGAGCGAGTACGTCCATTCGCCGACGCAGAGCGTCCGTTTGTTCCTGAACCGTTGGTGTTACCGCGCTGGTCACAATCTCGGATGTGGGTTTTTCGTCAGAGCCTGGCAACGACCACGACTCAACCAGATAAGCGCCGGCTATCTGGAGCATCTTTCGGGAACTCGAATGCTGCAACTCGTCGGCTGAGCGCCGCGCGGTCTTTTTCATTTCTTCAAGCCGTCCGCTAGCTCGACGCAGTTCGGCTTCGACCACTCGCAGTTGTTCAAGTTTCTTGATGGAAACCTCGTCCTTGCGGCGCAGCCGCCCGCGCAGGGCGATGTCTACCGACTGCCGCAACCCTCCGAGTTTGCGGCGGATTGAGCGGATCTTCAGATCTTGCCGTTGGCTGTACAAAGGCGCAATGTCATCTGCGAACCAGCGGGTGAGCAACTCCTTGCTTTCACGAACGACGCTGACGGCATGTATCGCTAGATCAACATTCAGTTCCTTCCTGATGTGGTCCTTCACATATTCGATCACGCGCGATTGCTCTTGCGCGGTGAGGAGATCGGCTTTACTCAGCAAGACCGTCGCAGGAATCGCCGCGTCATAGAGAATCTGGATGGTCTGAAGATCGTCTGGAGTTAGTGCCGATCCGGCATCAATCAGAACCACGCCCAGGTCGCAGCGTGGAAGGTAGGCAAGCGTCTCAGCTGCTCCGCGAGTGGCCAACGATCCAAGTCCGGGCGTATCCACAAAAGTGATGCCATCCCGAAGACGAGGTGAGCCAAGCTGGACCACGATTCTCGTTACGTGTTTCTCATTGCCCGGATTGAGTTGCTCGGCGACGAATTCCGGTGGTCGGGAGATTTCATAACGCTCGGGTGAGCGGTTGGCAAACCAGATGTTGACCGAGGGCGATTCGGCATAGGCAAGCCGCGTCGGAACCGCAGTAATGGGAGTCATCCCGACCGGAAGTACGTCGGTCTCGAGGATCGCATTAAGCAATGACGACTTACCGGAACTGACGCGACCAAACATGGCGATTTCGAAACTATTGTCCTCAAGCCGATCGAGAATCATCGACAACGTGGACCGAAATTCCACCAGCCCGTGTTCGGCGATGACCGTCTCCAGCTTCTTGAGGAGGAGCACCTCATCTCCCGTTTCTTCCAGCTTCTCCAGCCGCTGCTGCAGGTTCTCCCCGGCCCCGCGTGTTAGATAGTGATCCAGTTGTCTTACCAGACCTTGGAGTTCCCCGGCGATGCCGTTCAATTCGACCGCGGCTTGGGGTGGGACTTCACCGTAGCCGCGCATGTATTCAGGCTTCAACTCCTCAACCGCGAGGTCTACGAACGTAAGCGTCGAATGGAGCGACCGTCCGACAGGAATATCGGCCGACGGCCGTTCGATGTTTTGCCCATCCAGCACCCGAATCAGCTGTGCCCGGATACGGCCGATGTAGTCCTCGACCACGCGCCGTTGGGCAGAAGTAAGATCGGGAGTGTACTGCGGGAACGCGAGCCTAGACGAGGAAACACTCAATATGCTCTCCATATCGGCGAGCAGCTTATCGATGTAGCGGCAGGTCACGCTCAGACGGCGCTCATGATTCGAGTTGAGCGAATTTGCCGAT
>Ga0224545_1000241_pt1 | contig 11689 bp, 8 predicted proteins | sample 714P12024metaG_FD_179906 | JGI IMG/M metagenome (GOLD analysis project Ga0224545, IMG submission 179906) | Peat soil microbial communities from Stordalen Mire, Sweden - 717 P1 20-24 | ecosystem: Environmental > Terrestrial > Soil > Wetlands > Peat | place: Sweden: Norrbotten County, Stordalen... | reverse complement strand
TGCTTCGTTGATTCAAGAACTCTACACCGACGCAGATCTGCGGCACCGCCTAGGAGAAAACGCCGCGAATACGGCTCTCAAGTACACGTGGGAAGGCAATGCCGAACAGCTTCGTGTCGTTTTTGACGGAATACTCACCGCACAGTCTGCGACGCCGCGCTGCCCTGCGACTGTGCGCTGCTGACCTGGTTCTTGGAACACGCTCCAATGCCTGAAACTAAAATGTCCGCGGAAGAGATGGCTGCCTACTATCGGCAGGTGCATCATGAAGTCATCGATCGTGATGCGCAGGACCCTTTGAGCGCTGTCATCGGCCCTGACGCGGACCCGTTGGTAAATAGCTTCATCGACTACGCCCATCGCCTGGGAATGAATGCCGCGTTCAGCACACTCGAAAGCAAATGGGGTTCTCTAAATGGGCGGGAGGTGCTTGATCTGGGTTGCGGCCGCGGGAGATGGTCGAAGGAGTACGCGAAGCGCGGCGCGAAAGTTACCGGTGCGGATTTCTCTCCCGAGGCGATTCGACTTCTGGCTGGTGAGATGCCGCAACACCACTTTATTGCGGGAGACATTACGGAGCTTAAGCTTTCCGACCGACAGTTTGACATAGTCAACTCCGTGACTGTGGTTCAGCATATGCCGGAGTGGAAACAAAAACGTGCGCTGAACCTAATATCGCGTTGGGTTAGGCCGGGCGGCTATGTAGTGTTACTGGAAAATGTATTGGCGTTTGATGCGCCGCATGTGTTTCCGCATCGCGAAAATGAATGGATCGAGATGGTTGAAGCCACCGGCTTGAAATGTGTGTATCGCCGGGGCAGTAACTACGAACTTCTATTCAGGGCGAAAGGGCGACTGTCTCAAAGACTTCGCGGAAAGCACGCATCCGGGCAGAACAACATCCCGACAGTACCGCGACCTGCTGAACTATCCTACCTGCATCGGATTAAGGCAATAACTTCGAACGCCTTGGCGGTCGCCTCTTTTCCCGTAGAGTGGCTTTGTCAAAGGGTGCCGATCGCCACGCCCACCCACTCCCTCATGATCTTTGGCAAGTAGCCCCGAGTATGGGAACTGCATCTCACATTTCGCAAGAGATCCCGGTGCAACCGGCGGCCGTTCCTGTAGCGGCGCAGGGGGCGGAAAGCCAGGCATGCACGATACGAAGGACGTTGGTATTAACTCCTTCCCTGCAGAACTCCGGCGGCATCCAGCGTTATACCCGAACGCTAATGGGCGCACTGCAAGAAATATTCGGATCATCGAATGTGCGGGTGGTCGCTGCGAGCGATCCGAAACCGAGCGCCGCAAACGGCCGCTTGAAGCTTGCAGCATCCGCGAGGCTGGGGTTCGCGTGGCGGGCATTCTCGGAGATTCTGCGCTGGCAGCCGCAACTGATCATCTGTACGCATTTGAGTTTAGGTCCGTTCGCATGGGCAGCGAAACTGTTCACGGGAAATCCTTATTGGATTGTGTTGCACGGGATCGAAGCCTGGCGCGAACTGCCTTACTGGAAGACAGTTGCCCTTCAGAGTGCCGACCGCATCATCGTGACCAGCAACTTCAGCCGTGAACAAGTCATGAAACAGCACCAGATCGGGTCGGACCCAATGTCGAACTTGCCCTGTACGCTGGACGGCAAGTTATTAAGTATCACGCCGGCGAACAATGTCGGAACGACTGGAAGATATCCGAATCTGTATGATAACCAACGAGTAATTCTGACTGTAGCGCGCATGGATGCGTCTGAACAATATAAAGGACATGATGTTGTTCTTCGCGCATTGCCATCCGTCATCGCAGAAGAGCCGAGAGTTGCGTACGTCATTGTGGGCGATGGAGACGATCGGCTGCGGCTCGAATCGCTTGCTCGCGAGCTAGGCGTCTCGGACCACGTTGTTTTCACGGGAGAAATCAACGACTCCGAGCTGGTTGCTCTCTATCAGCGGGGCGAAGTTTTCGTTCTCCCGGCGCGGACCGTGTTGGACTCTCGCAATCCCAAGGGCGAGGGCTTTGGAATTGTTTTTCTGGAAGCAATGGCGTTTGGAAAACCGGTGGTGGGCCCCAAATATGGCGCACCCGCGGAGATAATTCGGGACGGGCAAACCGGCTTTCTTGTAGATCCTGAGGATCCCGCTTCAGTTGCTGGAGCGCTATCAACATTATTGGCAAATCCTGCGGTGGCCCTGGCGATGGGCAAAGCGGGCAGAAACTATGTCACGGCAAATTACTCTTATGGAGCCTTCCGCGATAAGCTGCGAGAAGCGCTTGCAATCTGAGTTGGAGCTACAGGCGCAGCACGGATGCGAAGCGATCGGCGCCCCGATCTCGCCCAAGCGAATCCTGAGCGTTACGCAGTCCTACTATCCGTTTCAGGATCGAGGTGGGCCGGCGTTTAAGGTGCGCTCAATCTCTCGCATGCTGGCCGAGCTAGGAAACAAGGTGACGGTGCTGACCGCCGACCTTGGATTCGCTGATCCAACGATCGCTTCGACCGGGGTGACACCCTGCACACAAGGTTGGCGAAGCGACGTGGATGGCGTGGAGGTAATCTACCTGACTACGCGAGGTCGATACCGGAACCTCACCGTAAATCCCGGCGTATTAAGTTTTTGCCAGCATCGGCTGCGAGAGTTCGACATGGTCCACATCTATGGACTCTATGACACGCTGGGTCCGGCCGTAGCAAAATACTGCCGACATTTCAGAATACCGTACTTTGTGGAACCCCTAGGCATGACCCGCCTAATTGACCGAGGCTTTGTGCTTAAGAAACTCTGGAGACGCTTGGTAACTGGCTACTTAGAGAACGCCAGCAAAATAGTGGTAACTTCCGAGCTAGAGAAGGCGGAACTTGTAGAGGACGGCTTTCCTACAGATCAACTACTGCTCAGATACAACGGGATCGACCGGAAGGAGTTTTGCGACCTTCCACTTCGGGGCACATTTCGAGAGAAATTCGGAATTCGCGACGATGAGCCGTTGGTTGTCTTCCTCAGCCGTCTGATTCCCCGCAAGGGAGCCGATCTCTTGATCGAGGCATTGCCGCAAACCGGATGTGACAAGATCAGACTCGTAATCGCAGGCCCTGAAGGCGAAGCGGGGTATGTTGCATTCCTGCAGGACAAAGCCCGAACGCTAGGGGTTGACCATCGAGTGTTGTTTCTTGGGCCCCTCTACGGAATTGATAAAAAGGCAGCATTAATTGATGCAGATGTATTTGCCTTGCCATCGCGCTATGAAAATTTTGGCAATACGGCGGCAGAAGCCGTCGCTTGCGGGACTCCTGTCATTGTGTCCGACCGGTGTGGGATCGCACCTCTTATCGTTCAGAGAGCCGGTGTAGTGACTTCTTACGATGCAAATGCGCTGGCTGGTGCACTTCGAGAACTCTTTGGAAGCACGGCCTTGTATCATCGGCTTAAGGCGGGCTGCCCGGAAGTGGCCAGCGAACTCTCCTGGGACAGGGTTATCGGGCAAATGCAAGCTTCTTATGATGAGGCAACCGAGCAAGTTTGTCACTGATCTTCCGCTTAAGAGGACGAAAAGATCGGATTTTCGCAACCGACTTACCGTCTAATTAACGCTAACGCACAAGTTTAAACACTCTCCTCCCGAGCCCCCCGGGCGACAGCATGAATTGCCAACTAGGAAACGGGCCGACCAACATGACTAACAACCAGCTTATATCTTCTCGTAACTGGGAAGAACTCGACTTGGGGAGGTACCACTATTTACTCGCCTTCGCTCGTTCCTTAAGCAGAGTGTTAGTATTTGTTGGTATTGCATTGCTGGCATATGGCTTAGCCTGGAACTATTCTACGCACAGGTATTTGGAAGGATTTGCCGACGCGATCATTCCCTTGGTTGGTACGCCAGAACAGAAGTCTGAGGCGTTGCTGGACTGGCTCCGAAACGCGCCCGAACGTAGAGGGGGAGAGTTAGACCACGCTAGCCCCCGCGACCCTGTAGGCGTGGTCCAAGACGCTCGCTTGCTCAAGGTCTGCGGATCTGCTAGCAATGCCTTCATCAACCTGGGGGAGGCCGTAGGTTTGAAGACACGGCGTCTTCTGCTTCTCAGCGCAGACGGAGGGTCGAAACACGTTGTGGTTGAGGTGCAGTGGGGCGATCGGTGGGCCGTAGTTGATCCGAGTTTTCGAGCTGTATTCAGAGACCGCTCCGGCCGCCCTTTAACCAAAGAGGAATTGCGTAATCCAGAAGTATTTCAGGACGCGATCAGCAGGATTCCGAATTACAACCCCGATTACACCTTTGAACGCACAGTCCATCTTCGCTTGAGTCGCATTCCTGTGATAGGCACATTTCTGCGTCGAACGCTCGATTTTCTGTTTCCGCGATGGGAGGAAATGGCCAACTGGGGTTACTTGCCGGAGCACCCCTCACTCTGGCCAATTGTGATGTCTATACCATTGTTTCTGTTGGGCATTGTAATTGGCGTGATCGCAGGTCGGTACTCCTGCGCGCAGATCGGTCCTAAGACCTTTGGTTTTCGTAAGCTCTTGGTTGAGACAAGTCGAGTCTTCTACATTGGTCGGCCTAACTCGACCAGGAACGCTTAAGCTTGCCCCGGCGCTTAAGGGCACGACAAAAGTGGTTATGCGATCTGTGGCAGTCGCGTCTGTGATGTTAGGTGCTCTTATCGGCTGCGGGACGGCAAGCTATCCGGCTAACGCCTCTAGCTTCTCCCATAACGCCGCAATCCAATACGTCTCTCCAAGGGGTAACGACTCCAGTGATGGACTTACGTGGGAAAACGCGAAACTAACTGGATATGCTGCTTGCGAAGCGTTGGTCGGCGGAACGCTCAACCCTCCTACGTGCGGGAGCGGAACGATTAGGATTGCTGACAATGTTGCGTGGGGTGGCCCACTCCGGGAAGGTGGACTCTACGAAATGGGGCCGGGTGATCCGAATTACTCGTCTCCTCCGCTGGGCTGGCAGCGCTACACCGGACCTTTAACGATTGATTGCGGCATTCCTAAAGTTATGGGTCCGCACGGCCACGAAAGTTTATGCACTCTGTTGGGGGGCGGAACTGCAGGAAGGCCGGGGTTCTGGCTATCGAGCCTGACAAGTTTCACGATGCGGAATATCGCGCTCGAAAACTACGTTTCGCAAGCTGGACGGCTTGGAATTACATCGAACGGAGACCGGACGGGAGCAGGCGGAGTTTCGGGAATATTCCTCGATGGGATTAGCCACAATCTGGGGGACTGCTCGCTCGGTTACGGACCTGACCTCGACATCGGCAGCAACAGTTTCTGGATTTACATTCACGCAGCCACCCTCTCGGGCTGCACTGCAGAGAACTTCACTGTTCCGTCTTCAGGCCTGGTGCGGGAGTCCAACATAGTCAGGGTTACTACTAAGGAAACTAATGATCTGGTTGTCGGCCAGACCGTAAATATTCAGAATGCGACCGATAACACGTTCAACGGGAGCTACGTTGTAACTTCTGTTTCCGGGTTTCCCCAGAGAAGCTTCACATTTGCGCAAGTTGGCCCAGCGACTACGAGCGGCAATGCCAATGTGTTTAACTTCCGGTCATTCGCAATCGCCATCGAGCCTGGCCTCGGCTCGGGCAGCGGCCTGATTTTTATCAAGGAGCCGGTATTTTCGATGGGTGGAATTTGGATGGCACCGGGGGGAAATGGAGGAGGCGTTTATATCGACGACGTTAACATTGAGGGCGATTTTGCCCACCCTGTTACTGTTCCGGTGCTGATAACAAAACTCGTTAATCCGACATTCGTTCAAGTTAACCATCTGGAACAGTCCGACTTCGTCAATGTAGTTCCCGGCGTCGAGGTTGATGGTACCGGACCGCCAGACTACGTCGTCGTAAATGGTGCTGGTAACGTAGTTGGACCCGCTAGCGTGCAGAGTATTAGTCCCACTATTCTCGCGAACACGCCAATCAGCCCGCGGAGAAACGGAAACATCGGCACTTTTGGTGGTCGCTCGAACGCTGATACAGACGCGGCGCGAAGATTGTTTTCTCCGGTTGCGGTTCGTTTCACGAATCTAGCCACCACCAACGCGGCATCCTGGACCTTTCTTGATGGCGCAGGATCATTCAATGCTTCCGTCGCTGATCCCAGCGGGGGTAAAGCAGCGGGTCGTGTAACTTCCAGTTCAAAGCAATCGCATGTTCAATTTTATTCGAGCGGCACCGTTTCTTACGGCACGGCCGATTACTGGATCTACGGAACTTGGGTACGTTCACAAACAGGCAACGGGTACTCCAACAACGCTACCCCGCTCCGGTTTTCATTGAACGGAAAGGGATACAGCAAAGGTGGCCTTTGTTTCGGAGTAGGTGGACCTGGAACGGCTTCAATTGCTGGAGGTAGTTCGGCCATTGCTCCTGCATATGTGGGGGATGGCCAATGGGAGTTCGTCTCCGGGATCTGCAAAATTCAAGTTGGTCCTTCAGGAAGTTACGATGTCAACTTAGCTGGGACGGTTGACGCGACTCACGTAGCTGAGTTCTACGGCCCAGTCCTTTTGCATATCCCGGCAGGCACGATTTCTGACAACGAAGCGTGGGAACTGGCTACCACGCTGCAATCCTACTCGCATGACTGCGCAGTGGGTACAATCTGCGGAATGGATGGCCAGATACTTCACGAAACTGCATTCAACGTCAAGTTAGGCACGCCCGCATCCTCTTCCGATAAATGTACCGCTGGAACCATATGGGCGGACTCAAAATTCGTGTATGTATGCACTGCGACCAACACAATAAAACGATCCGCGCTTAGCAGCTTTTAAGCATTCTCGATCTAAAACCCAAACAATTATGTGTGGAATCTGCGGTGTCGTTGGCAATACTGAGCTCGATTCGACGGAGTCTGTCGTTCGACAGATGATGGGACAGATGCATCATCGGGGACCGGACGAAGAAGGCATATTTGTCGATCACTCGGTGGCGCTCGGAATGCGCCGGCTCAGCATTATCGATGTCGACGGGGGGAGTCAGCCGGTTTTCAACGAAGACAAGTCCGCCGTCGTTGTGTTTAACGGAGAGATTTATAACTTCCGCGAGCTGCGGCGCACGCTTGAGGCCAGCGGCCATATCTTCGAGACGGACAGTGACACCGAGGTGATCGTTCACGCCTACGAACAATGGGGCGAGGATTGCGTTGATTACATCGAGGGTATGTTCGCGTTCGCCCTGGCGGAAACCTCGAAGTCGACTCGAAAGGGTAATCCTCGAGTTTTGCTTGCCAGGGACCGCTTGGGCATCAAGCCGCTTTACTATGCTCTCGTAGACGGCGCCCTGATGTTCTCTTCCGAAGTTCGATCTCTTCTGGCTTCTGGCCAGATAGAACCGCGCCTGTCGAAGTCTGCACTGAAAAGTTATCTTCTATTCGGCTCTGTAGCGGAGCCTATGACACTGGTCGAGGGTATTTGTTCACTTCCACCCGGACACCGGATCGTCATCTCGGCCGCTACGCATCACTCAAACATCCAGTCTGAGCCCTACTGGGATTTCGCCAAATCCGCACAACCATCTCTCGCGACCAAGAAACCGGAACGGGAAAATGCAACTACGTTTCTACGGTCGCTGCTGGAAGAATCCGTAGATAACCACATGGTCGCAGACGTGCCGATCGGGATTTTCCTGAGCAGCGGCATCGACTCTACTGCACTGGTTTCACTTGCGGCGCAAAAGGGTGGGCCGGTTCATACGTTAACAGTTGTCTTTGAGGAGCGGGAGTTCAGTGAAGCCGAGATCGCTCGCCGCACGGCGCAAAAATTCGGGACGATACATCAGGAAATCTGCGTCAGTGGCACCGACGTGCTGGAGCGGTTGAGTGAAGCCGTAGGAGCTCTCGACCAGCCCAGTATGGACGGCATCAACAGTTATTTCGTCTCTTGGGCCGCCCGACAAAGCGGGTTGAAAGTGGCGTTGTCCGGGCTGGGTGGAGACGAAATCTTCGGTGGGTACAGCACATTCCGGTCAACGCCACGAGCAGCATCCGCGGCTGCTTTGGCCCGAAACGTACCATTCCACTCATTCCTGGGCTCCATGGCGGAGAAGGTATCGACTCTCGTGAGCAACAAGGATGCTCACCGAAAAATGGCGGCGCTCTGGCAGGATCCGAATGTTTTCCCGCACCCTTACTTCTACACACGGTTGCTCTTCACTCCGGCACAAGTGCACGGACTCATGAGCAGCAACGGCGTCGGCCCCGCCGACCCGTGGGTACAATGGCTGACGCAAACCGCTGAAGGCTCGCAGCAACTGGACGACTTTACCGCCGTGTCATGTCTGGAATCCCGCTCTTACATGGTCAATACCTTGCTGCGTGATACCGACGCCATGAGTATGGCCAATTCTCTGGAGGTGAGAGTTCCCTTTCTCGACCACCCGATCGTTGAGTATGTAACCAGGTTACCCGGATCGATAAAACGAACTAATGGCACTCCTAAGTCACTCCTAGTGGATGCCATGAGGGATTTGCTGCCCAGCGAGGTCATTACTCAACCCAAGAAAACATTCACCTTTCCCTGGGAGCACTGGCTTCGCGGCGCATTGAAGAATGAGATGGAAGCAGAATTCAATTCGATTGCTCCGTCACTCAAACAATGCCTGGACGAACGCGCGATCCGTCGAGTGTGGAAGAGCTTCCTGGAAGGTAAGAGCAGCTGGTCCCGGGTGTGGAGTCTGTTTGTCTTAAATCGATGGGCCCGGCGTCACCTTGAGAACTGAGAGTCTGATCTGCGAATCCTTCTTCTAAATGAGTACTTTCCGCCAGACACGTCGGCTACGGCAAAGATGGCAACGGCCGTTGCTGACGGGTTGGCGGAGCACCATGACGTGGTCGTGCTTTGCGGGCGGCCCTCGTACGATCCTTCGGAGCGGCATCCATTTTATTTCTTGCGCCGCGAGAAGCGTGGCAAGGTCTTTGTAGAACGAGTCGGCTCTACAACTTTTCCACGGTTCCGGATGGCACGCCGGGTATTGAACTATCTTTCGTATGTGGCCTTGTCGGTTCCTCGCGCGTTGATGATTCGCGCTGACGTAGTTTTAGCCATGACGGATCCACCGTTCGAGGGGATTGTCGGGGCATTTGTGGCGTGGCTGAAGCGCCGGCCATTCGTTTACAACATCCGCGACCTCTATCCGGAAATGGCCGTCTCCGGTGAAATCGTGCGTCCTGCCCGGTGGGTGCAGTTCTGGGAGAAGCTACATCGCTGGGCCCTCAGGCGAGCCGCGAGGGTAATCGTGGTCGGCGACGATACTCGCGAGCGGATTATTGCCAAGGGAATTGATCCCGGCCGTGTCGTTGTCGTGCGCGACGGCGCCCTCATGCCAATGAGGACGAGCCAAGGGAACGGAACTCATCCTGTAACGCGCGAGGTTCGCAGCGGCTATCCCTTCGTTGTGCTACATGCGGGCAATCTGGGCTACTACGGGGCGTGGGGAACGGTGGTCAAAGCAGCGCGCACGTTGAACGGAGACGGAGTGGGGTTTGTCTTCGTGGGCGACGGTGCAGCTCGGTCGCAAGTCGAATTGTCAGCTGAGGGCTGCAAAGCCATTCGATTCCAGCCTTTTCGCCCGGCGGCTCAAGTTCCCTATGTGCTCGCTGCGGGCGATATTCACCTGATCACCATTCGTAGGGGGCTCGAGGGAGTAGTGGTCCCCAGCAAACTGTATCCAATTCTAGCCGCTGGCCGCCCCGTGCTGGTTCTGGCGCACGAAGAATCTGATGCGGCCCGACTCGTACGCAGGAGTGGTTGTGGAGTAGTGGTCAATCCCGATGATCCTACGGCACTTGTGAGTGTTTTGCGCGAGCTGTCGCAGGACCCCGAACGGGTTGCCCGGATGGCCGACCGCGCGGCCGCCGTTTCCAGCGAATTCAATCTGGAGACCGAATTGCAGCGGTTTGTGTCAGTAATCGAAGACGCGGCTCAGGAAAAGTAAGGTCTGGGCCTCACGAAAGATCCGTTTCCGAACCAAGGGGAAATCAAATGAAGACGTCGAGTCGAATCCTGGTAACCGGTGCTGGCGGTTTTATCGGCCACCACCTGGTCAACCGTCTGAAGGCCGAAGGGCATTGGGTGCGAGGGGTGGATTTGAAACATCCCGAATACCAAGCCTCGGCTGCCGACGAGTTTGAAGTCCGCGATCTGCGGAAATGGGACGAGTGCCTTGCGGCGACTCGCGGCTCGATCGACGAAGTCTATAACCTCGCGGCGGACATGGGCGGTATCGCCTACATTACCGCGTTTCATGCTGACATCGCTCGCCATAACACCCTGATCAATACCCACATGCTGGAAGCAGCCCGACAGCACAACGTGAAACGCTTTCTGTTCTCCTCTTCGGCCTGTGTTTACGCACAAAGCAAGCAGAAGGATGCGGATGTCGTGCCATTGAAAGAAGAAGACGCTTTTCCGGCGGAACCAGAGCCGGGCTATGGGTGGGAAAAATTGTACGCGGAGGAAATGTGCCGGTACTACTGGCAAGACTACAAATTCGAGACTCGCATCGTGCGCTTCCACAACGTCTATGGCCCGCTGGGTACTTACGATGGCGGCAAGGAAAAAGCTCCGGCGGCGATTAGCCGCAAGGTGGCGATCGCACCGGATGGCACAGAGATTGAGATTTGGGGCGATGGCCAGCAGACACGCACCTTCATGTTCGTGGACGACTGTGTGGAAGGACTGATGCGAATCATGGCGTCGGGCTATCACGATGCGCTGAACCTGGGCACCGACGAACTGGTAACCATAGATCAATTGGTGGATCTGGTCAGCGAAGTTGCGGGTAAGAAACTTACTAAGCGGCACAATCTCAAGGGACCACAGGGCGTGCGCGGGCGCAACAGTGACAACAGCCTGCTCCGCAAAGTTCTCGGCTGGGAGCCTTCCATTCTGCTTCGGCAAGGCTTGGCGCTTACCTATCCCTGGATTCAACAAGAACTCAAAGCGGCAAACCGCATCACGGATCTGGAACAAGTGCCCGTAGGTAGGTAGTTAGTCAGAGCAAAAAAAAATCAGTGCAGTTCAACCCAAGAACGAGGGGACACTGTGGTAAACGGAGTGGTCACATTTGCTATCGCGTTGACGACAACCTTGGGCCTGACGGTACCGGTGCGGCGGTTTGCGCTGCACTTCGGAATTGTGGATCATCCGAACTCGCGCAAACTACACCATAGTCCGATGCCGTTGCTCGGTGGATTAGCGATCTACTGCGGCACTGTGCTGGCGGTCATCGCGTCGCTTGATGGTCAACCACGAGGTCAGATTCTAGGCATCCTGGGAGCCGGGACACTGCTGCTGGTTACCGGCATTCTCGATGATCGCGGATTACTTCATCATCAAATCAAGCTATTTGTCTCGATGCCTTTGGCCGCGCTAACACTGGTCGCTCTTGGAGTTCGCTTCCATGTTGCTTCTGTGTTGATACCAGGATCTGCGGGTAGGGCCGCGGACATTGGCCTCACTCTCTTGTGGGTGGTCGGCATCACTGCGGCTTGCAGCATTTTGGATCACATGGACGGCCTGGTCAGTGGCGTGGCCGCGATCACTTCTTTCTTCTTCGCCTTCCTGGCGATTTTGAATGGGCAAGTGCTTGTCGCCACTTTGGCCGCTGCGGTATTTGGTGCGTCGCTTGGTTTTCTGCGGTGGAACTTTAAGCCGGCGATCATTTTCA
>Ga0224545_1000239_pt1 | contig 11814 bp, 11 predicted proteins | sample 714P12024metaG_FD_179906 | JGI IMG/M metagenome (GOLD analysis project Ga0224545, IMG submission 179906) | Peat soil microbial communities from Stordalen Mire, Sweden - 717 P1 20-24 | ecosystem: Environmental > Terrestrial > Soil > Wetlands > Peat | place: Sweden: Norrbotten County, Stordalen... | reverse complement strand
TGGGGCGTTCGCGGTGGGAATTTGGCCGTACGCGCGAAATGCGATCTGGACGGGTGATCCGTTTTTTCCATTTTTGATGCGCTGGCTGGCACCTTCTGGCATGAACCGCTACGCCCTGGCTTCGTACTTGGCATCCACCGGAGCGGCGGATTCGCGCAGCCTCTGGCAGGTGGTAAGGTTTCCAGTGTTTGCGGCCTTCGATGGATCGCAGGGAGAGTTGTGGGAATTCCTGGGTCCACTCGTGCTCATTTTTGTTCCGCTAATGATCCTCGCTGTACGCAACTCGCCTGCGTGGCGCGCATCTCTGACCGTGTGGTTCGCGAGTGCTCTCGGAATTGGCGCGGCCTCTGGAACGGCACGGTTTCTTCTGCCCGTTTTGCCGATCGCACTGGCTGCAAGCTTTGCCGGAGTCTCCCATGTCGATCAATTGGGATGGCGCATTGTTCGAAGAGCCTCACTCGGAACGATTGGTCTTTACCTGCTGTTTGGATTGGCGGGATTGTTGTTATATGGACGCGCCGCCATCGCTGTCGCGGTTGGACTGAATAGCCGTCAGAACTACCTCCAACAGCGGGCGCCAAACTACGAGCAAGCGGAATTCGTAAATCGGGTGCTCAAAGGAGAGTTGGGGGAGGGAAAAGCACTCGTATTCTTCCATCATCTGTACTACTTGGACGTGCCATTCGTCTATGGCGATCCAGACGCGAGTTGGGCGGTTGATCCGGAGCGTTTTCAAACGCCGGAAGCCTGGCGAGAGTTGTTTCGGAAAGAAAAAATACGATGGGTCGTCCGATCGCCAGAGTATCCTGACTCGATAGCGCAACCTCTTGGCGAACTCGAAGAAGGGGGCGAATTGGTCCCGCTCGCCAAAGGTGAAGTAGACGACTTCGAGGGAGTTCGTGTTCTGGGCCAGCGGAAGACAGTGCCTATCGTCATTCTCCGCGTAGAGGACTGAGTCTCAGTTGAGTTCCCCACATGCCAACGGGCTTCACTCGCGCGATTAGCGTAACGACGTTATCAGCGATAGCACTCAAAACCCCTCGATGAGCAATCTGGCGACATTTCACCAGTCCACTTCGCGTGGCCGTCCTGCCTGCAGTGTGATTATGCGCATACGGCGACGTATCTGACGCCACAGACATCGAGTCTGTTCGCAGTTCGAATTTAATTGGGACATGGAAGCGGTGGCAGCGGCGACCTCGGGGGTTGAGTTTATGGACCCTAGGGAATGGAGAGCCAAGTATCGGTCAGCTCTGCTGAAAATAAATTCGCCTGCAATCGAGAAGGAAATTTCTGACGCCGAAGACGCTATCGTTGCGCGCACGCGGGAACTTTACCAGCAGACTGGACCTGATGTTGAAGTTGAGAGGGATGCTTTGGACGATGCCATGTACGCTCTACATGCGCTAAAAAGTGCGCTAAAGCTAAAGCGGAAGTCGTCTTGAGTTACGTACCTTCACGATAGCAAAGACAGTTTACGCCGAAGGAGGACCATTGGTTTCCAACGCACCTTCGCCAAGAAGGAACGAGTGCTTGCTGAGAGGGAGGGCATCGGTCTGGCGCGTATGAGGTGCTCTCGGCGCTCTGGCGAAATCTGCGGGAGACAATCTTGATGACGGTGAAGACTCAGGTGGTTAATAAGCGTTAACGCGATGTTACCCGGTAAAACGACTCATCGTCCATTTGGCAGCGGCCGGGCTGTCGGATGCGGCAAGATCCGTCGGTGATGCAAGATCCTGTTTCGCAAGTGATGCCGAAGCGCGGCGTTGCGTCCTTGCCGGACAGTCGCTGTGAGCTTAAATCGCGGGATTCCGACACTGCGAGCTAAATTGTGAAAGCGCCGATCTGAGCAAAACCGGCATAAGCTGTCCCATTAATTCTGGTCTTCGGGATGGCCTGTTAGAAATACCGCCTCTTCATCAACTCGGGGCCGGAGATATATCCCATGTAGCCCTGTACTGCATCAACATCTGCCAGCCCAGCATGTGCCGCGGCGAAGTGCGGGTCTATTGCCACCGCCCGGTCGAAAAAGTCAGCCGCTGTCTTCAGACTTTCTGGTGTGCAACTTTCGAAGTCATACCTCCCCCCTCAGGTAAAGACCGAAGCCAGGGAGGCGTGTTTCGATGGAGTTCCAAGAAACACCGCCTAATTCCCCCGATTCTTAGGAAAAAAGTCGCAGTGCACTGGGAAGCCGAACTTTGGTGGGCGTGCCTTGCTGGTTTATTCAGCGTGATGAGCGTGATGGGCAGCACTTGAGTGTTTACGAAGTCGGGTGTAAATTGTCAATCTGTTTAAGACGCACCAAAGGAGGGTCTCGAGATGGGATTGATCGCCTGGATTATTGTGGGACTGATCGCTGGTTGGCTCGCTGGCCGAGTCATGAAGGGTGGCGGCTATGGCGTAGTCGTAGACATCATTCTCGGCATCCTCGGCGGCGTTGTGGGCGGCTGGATCTTCGGGATGTTGGGAATCTGGCAGGGCCGCAGCATGATCGGCTCCATCATTGTGGCATTTGTTGGCGCAGTGATTTTGGTATGGATTACTCGCTTACTGAAAAAAGCCTGATCGCTGAAACTAGAGGCCGATTTCACCAGCCGAGAATTCCCGCCGGAGCTCAACGAGAGAGGCGGCGATTCTTCGCAGCATCCGTAGCCGCTTTCTGGTTGACGACGATTCTTTGAGTGGTTGCGGCGTGGCACGACTCATCGATTGAAAAAGAGCGCCCAGAATTGTTGCGCGGAGACATGAGTCTGAGAGACGAGCTTGCCGATCCCCGAGAAAACTACGCTGCGATATATGTTCGCTATTAGTGGCATCTTGTTTTGGTCTAAGCCTTCTGCGCAGTCAGAGTAAGCCGAGACAGTCCTAGCGGAGGTGTTCGTGACTCTTAGTAAACGTTGTTTCGCAGAGTTTTTGGGAACGTTCTGGCTGGTATTCGGAGGTTGCGGAAGCGCCGTCTTGGCGGCAGCTTTTCCGAACCTGGGTATCGGCTTTGCAGGGGTCGCCTTGGCCTTTGGGCTGACCTTGCTCACCATGGCCTTTACCATCGGACCTATTTCGGGATGTCACATCAACCCCGAGTATCGATAGGGCTTGTGGTCGGAAGGCGCTTTCCGGTTTCCGAACTCCTTCCGTATGTTGTCGCGCAAGTTTTGGGAGCAATTGTCGGCTCCGGCGCGTTGTACGTTATCGCCAGCGGCAAAGAAGGATTCAGCTTGGCCGGGGGATTTGCCTCTAATGGATACGGTCCCCACTCGCCCGGTGGCTACTCGTTACTGGCATGTTTCGTGGCAGAGGTAGTGCTGACGCTGTTTTTCCTGCTAGTGATATTTGGTTCCACGGACGATCGCGCTCCCAAGGGTTTCGCTCCCATCGCCATAGGGCTGTGCCTCACCCTGATCCATCTGATTTCCATTCCCGTCACGAACACTTCCGTCAATCCAGCGCGGAGTACGGGCCCTGCGATATTCGTCGGGGGATGGGCGGTGGCTCAGTTATGGCTTTTCTGGGTGGCCCCAATCGTTGGCGCCGCCCTGGCCGGCTTGATCTTTTCCTGGCTGTTTGCCGAAGGTCCGCAAAAAACAGTTCGCGCCGCTGAGCGGTCGCGTTGAACGGGAATACTCTCGCCAACGAAAAAGACAAGCAGATTTACGCGCTGTCTGGCGACACAACGGGCATCAAGGCGGGCGATCGAATGAAGCTACAGGCGAAAAAGTGAAGGCGAAAGGCGCCGACAGCGCGCTCGTATGGAAGGGAAAAAGGTGACCAAAGACTTCGTCTTGTCAGCCTTAGCTGCGATCGCAACCCTGAACCTGCCTGTCGCAGGAGTCAATTATGTTCTTGCAGGTGGATAGCTGTCGCAAGCAGAGTTTACACTCACTGAGAAAGCAATCCGCAAGGAAACGTCCGGTTGCGTGGACTTCCATTGGAAAACATCAACCGACCAATTGATTCTCATTTTAAGCAGTTGCCTGAGATTGCATCGACAATCAAACCTTTATGCTTCGCCTGAATCTCAACTGAATGTTCCCGGAGCTTCCATTCGCCAATCCTCGTATGGAGCTTCAGGGAAGGTGTGTATGAAGAGTCTCGGTTTCTGGCTTATCTTGCTAGTTCCGGGCGTGCTCCACGCTCAGCATGCTCCCCGAGACTTCGGCACAGCAGAAGTTCATTTCTGGAGGCACGATTCGCTTGCACCTGGAAGCCGGCGGCTACACTATCACTCCCGCCGATTCTGAGAACATCGTTGTGACCTGCCGCGCTCATACGGAGGAGCAACTCAAGCGGGTCAAGATGGAGATCAAACCGACGGCGGCAAGCGCCGACGTCTACGTCTCCGTCTCCGAAACCCCGCACAATAATCTCCAGGCCACCATCGAGGTTCCTGGTCATTCCAATCTCTGGGCCAGACTGTCGGTGGGAGAACTGGACTCGGTGGGAGAACTGGACGTCGAAGATCTGCAAGGCGATAAGAATCTCGAAGTTCTTGCTGGACGCATTCAGATCGACATTCCCCACCCCGAGCTGTACGGTCATTGCGATGCTTCGGTCACGACCGGCAGCATCAAGACCTCTGCGCTCGATGTCTTCAAAGGGGGTCTCTTCCGGTCATTCGAGCAGCAAGGCCCGGGGAAGTGCCGTCTGCATGCGCACGTGATGACGGGAGAGATCGATCTGCGCGGGCGCGACTAAACTCCGCGCATAGGACGACAGAAACCAAGAAGACCGTATAAAGCGCGTCAACGGTTCTGGCTGCCTCTCTCGGCCCACCCAAGAGAAAGGGCTCGTGCGGCAAGAGTCTTGACCGGGGCCCTGGGCCAGCCAAGCATTCGCGACGGTCCGCGCGATGGCGCTGGAGTGCGCAGTGCTAACGTCTAATTTCAGAGCTCCTGACATACCCCCCTTTAAAATAGTCGATGGATTCAGTTTTATCCTCCCGGGTGCGAACCAAAACCTGTCCGCTTCCTGCGTTTTCCGTTGAAGGTTCGCAGCTCCGGTGTTTGAGGCGATCGAGGAACAGCCCCGCATGGTTGCGGCCGCGCCTCGTCCGGAGCCGCGACTGGCCTACCTTTTTCGCCGCCCCGGGTGCGAACCAAAACCTGTCCGCTTCTTGCGTTTTCCGTTGAAGGTTCGCAGCTCCGGTGTTTGAGCGATCGACGAACGGCCCCGCATGGTTGCGGCCGGCCCCGCTCAGTTCACCCCATCGGTCGCGGGTCGTCGAATCCCTTTGCGCGGCCAACACGATGTTTCCCGGCACTCAGCTTCGAAGGCGCTTTGCCGTTGCGCAACCGCGATCCTGAAGCAAAAAGCGGACAGGTGTACGGTATACCATGTCAGGAGCTCTGAAGTTCGTTTCTTCAGCAATTCAAGGCAAACAATCGCCAGGCGGATCCTATTCGGAAGTTTGGAAATCCATGTTCTCGTCGACCGAAAGTTGTGCGGGCGTGCCAGAGGTGTCGTCACCGGAACGCGTAGCGACTACACGAAAGCCACCGGAACTGGTCTGGACCTCGTAGGTATAAGGAGGACGCTGCCGGGCAACGGTAATGTAGTTCGTCGAGATCAGTTCGTCAAAGGAGGCGTATTTTCCTTCGGTGGCGAAGTACCGGCGTTCGGCGGAGGCAATACTGATCAGATCAGACTTTACGCCGGTGATGTTGATGGCCGCCTTCGGGTTGTTTGCCCCGGCGGGAGCAGAAGAGTTCTGCACCTGCCTGGAATAAATGTACATGCCAATGGCTAGCACAATCACGATGCTGAGAAAGCCGAACAGTCGGCCCATATGTCCCTCCTGAGGGCAATTGCACCGCGAAACGGGGTCGCTGACAAGTAACCAGAGGGCAGCAACCTGCCTACGGCAGCAGGTTTGGAGCGTAAACGCCCTGTAAGCAAGAGTTACCAGCAGACAGCAAGCGACGAAGAAGGACTTTCCAGCTACTGCAGCTTCGCGTATTCGGCCCTGGCTTGTTTTGCAGGACGGGAACATTGGGATCGGCTTCTTTCGACAGGGCGAAGAAATCCGGGTAGGCCACACGCGCACTGCGGCGGCGATCACAGCCGACCCTGATTACTGGGAGTTAGTGTTGCACCCTGATAGTTAGCAGTTAGCAGGGAGGTTTGGGGGAGTCGCGCTTTCGTTTGCGGGCGGCATCTTAACCTGTTTCAGTTTCGGCCTGAGCTGGCAGCATTCCTCATGCGCGGGCAAGCCACCATTCTCGGACTTGGATTCCGCAAGGCAGAGAGGCCTGCCGCAGACAGCGCATCCCATGAAGTAGTTCTGCATAGCGCAACTTGCATGATAGGTGGCGGCAAGGCGGAGAACTGTTCAAAAGTGACCAGTCTTAACAGTGCGGCAGTCCTCGACTGATTGTCGGCAAAAATCGCGTTTTCGCTCACGATCAGTTCCGAAAAACTGACCCTGAGGCCGTTAGTTGAAGCCGCGGAAGGGGCGGCGGCGAAGACTGCGGAGCCGCTTCGAGGGCTTCGAGCCAGGAACGGATGGCCACGCGAAGGGGCGCGACTACAATACCGGCAAAGACGTCTGGATACTTGTCGAGACGGCGCAGGGCAGATCGTAGCAGGGAAGTGGTTCCCGCGCAGTTACCGCGCTGAAAATGGTGGAACGCAGCCGCGACCTGGATCAGCCCCTGCAGGAAAGTTTTTTCCGGCTCGTGCGCCACGAGCCACACTGATTCCCAATGTTCGTGGGCTTCAAAGAACGCGCCGGAATGGAAGCAGCGCAGACCTTCGAACAGGTCTCTCTGAGTCCAATCGAGTGGCGTATGCGGAAGCATGAAGTGGTGTCGAGCGCTAGGCCACCGGCGTCGGATAGAACCACGGTTACCATCGAACCGCAGTCTCACTTACCCAACTCTTACCCTCGATTTGCATGGTCACTGCCAGCAGACGAAACCCGCGGGACCTCTCGATCGAGGGGACCGTTTTTCAAACGGTGAGCTAGATATCGAGACAACCCCTTCTCGACCTCAGGGAGATTCTCTCCTTGACATCCCTTTTAGAGAACTCATTTTATAGAACGCATTGACAGGATTTTGGCCATCCTCAAAGATCGTAAACCCTGGCGTGCAGTGATTTCGAACCTCAACATGAACTTTGTAACCCGGTGTAGATGCGACACCCGCACGAGCGCGATAGAGCAACGCTGATCCCGGCTAGATTTTCTCGAAGAAGTGGGCGGTTTTCTTGCCAGCTTTTTCGGTGTAGTAGACGGTAACCTTGGTGGTGTTCTCGGTCTCCTTTGTTATGTCCTTGCCCGCGTCGGCTGCGGCGTGACCAGACAGCTTAAATGTGTCCTCGGTACCGTCGCCGGCTTTGACCGCTATAGTCTTGCCAGCGCGATCAATATGAGTAATGGTTCCGTCCACCGACTTGATCCCATCTTTGCCGACGCTGTCGACCTCAACCGCGGTCTTCTCGGCCCCCTCGGCGGTGTAGTGCGCTACTACTTCAGTCCCTTCCTTGAGTCCGTGAAAGGCATCTTTTGCGCCGGTGGCTGTTTCCTTGACACCATGGACAGTGGTCTTGTCAACAAACTTGATGGTATGCTCGCTGCCATCCTTTACCTTGACGACCATCGTCTTGGTGGCGGAATCCAGCTTAGTAATGGTTCCATGGACGGCACTGACCACATCCTGTGCCGCCCAGCCCAAAGTGCTTAAAAGCAGAAGCGCGAGAGGTACTCGAACGACGTTCTTGCTTTTCATTTTCCGGTCTCCTTAGTTAGAGATTTCGTTGGAATTTGCTTTCGAGCCCCAGACCCATTGAACGTTATATTAGTTCATGCTGCCTTCACCCGCCAACAGTGCCGCGCGTACGGCGCGTACGGATACATTTCTCAATCCCGCCCGATACGAGACAGTTATCCTAGACGGCACTCTCTATTCGGACCTCGATTTCGAAGAAGAGGAGTTTGTCACCTTTGGCGGAATGCATTTCTTCTACATTCGCACAGCGTTGGCGGGCTCGGGCCACGGTGCATCAGACGATGTTTACACGATATCCAGCAACGACAAAGTATCAATATCAATCATACCTTTTGAAGATGTGGGCAAATCGAAGCTACTGAAAGCGGGTGAGGAACTTCGTAACGGAGACTATCAGGTCGACGGCAATGTCTTCACGTTCGAGTCCGCGGTTTACAATCAGAAGACGGCAAATGTTGTCCTTCCGATGGACCTTTCCACGCGCAGTTCAGACTGGCAGGTGAGTTCAAGGATGACGCAAACAGGCACATCATTTGACCCAGATTTCAAGTTCGCGATCGCAAAGGAGTGGCGTAACAAAGACCTCCAGCCTTGGCTTCGCTACGGCAACCCGCCGCGAATCTAGGACCTGGCCCGTACGGTCGTTCGCGTAAGGCCTTTTTTGCTCATTGACTTGTCAATGAGGGAGCCAAGCACTCAGAACCTGGTCAATGACTTCGACTACGTCTCCATGTGCCAAGCCGAGGCGTGGTGTAGCCCGCCGCCGGCAATGACCCCGCTTTTCTGTTGGCCAGATTGCGGTCTCTTCCCCTCGGAGTCCGGACTTGGGTTCCGCCCTTGGGAGCCCAACTCGAAAGCCCGGTCCAACTTGATTGCTACGGCGAAATCTCCATTGAGTTTCTGCTGTGCTCGAACCACCCTGCCTCGGCCACTGAAGAAAGTGCCGGGGCGGGAACGCACAATCTCAACTGCCACACCTACCGCGGAGCCCTCGGGAATCATAAAAGTGCTAGAGAGTAAAATACCTTCGGCGCTGATGTTCTCTGACTGGGCGCGCATTTCCTCGTGGGCGAGCGTAAGTGAGACTGGCAGTTGCAGCTGATAGCGAACAGTGCTTCGGTGGGGAGATTCCATCATCGTCATGGCTGTTGGAAAGAATATGCCGGGGGGCATGCCCTCAGGAAGGTAACGGTAGTGCATCGGAAATTGAACAAAAGGCCGGTTATGAGACAGTAATCTGTCGTTGAACTGAGCGGATGGCATTCGCGCGACAACGGCGGCGCATAATTGTGACTATCTAGAGGGTGAAAATGCCTTGGCGCTTGGTCTGGCACCCGATGATCGCGCTTCTCTTGCTGCATGCGACGTCCGTGGGACAAAGCTCCTGGGAGGACAAGAACCAGTCCGGTGAAAAGGCATTCCAGGAAGGCCGTCTGCTCGACGCAAACCGGCTTTTCACCGAGGCTCTCACCAACGTCCAGCAATCTGGTCCTAACGATGTGCGGCTGGCGCCCATCTACAACAATTTGGCTCTGGTTTCCTTCGTTCAAAACAACTACATCGCATCGGAGATGCTCTACGAGAAAGCGATTGCAGTCATGGAGGCGCAAGGGAAGGAGAATCCGCTTCTCCTGCCGGTTTTGGATAACCTGACCAGCCTTTACGTCAAACAATGGGCGTTTGGAAGCGCTATCCGAACTTCGTGGCGCGCTTGCCACATTCGGGAGCAGAAGTTTGGTCCGGCCGGTTTGGAAACCGCTGTCGGTCTGAACAAACTGGCCACCCTCTACCTAGATAGTGTGCGACTATTGCCTCAGTCGCCATCCGACAGGTTCGTCCCCGCCGCGCCCGCGAAGGGAAGTCTTCCCGCAACGAACCCCGGTGCCGAATTCAAAGATTTGAGCGCTTCTTTCGAGAATGTGACCGCGTTGGACAACGCAACCAAACTGGTGATCGCGGAATCGCTCTTTGACAGTGTGCTAGAGATCGAGGAAAAAGCCTACGGTGACGAGAACACGCGGCTTGTCGACGTGTTGGAGAATCTAGGCGAGGTTCTTCGCGCGGAAGGAAAGCTGTTGCGGCAGAAGAGGCGTACACAAGAACGATCGCTATCGTGGAGGAGAGTTTCGGCCCAGACGATCTCAGACTCGACATGCCCCTCCAAGCGTTGGCTGAATTGAGAACAGAAGACGGTAACGATGCGGAGGCAGAGAAACTTTACCGGCGGGCGCTGCGAATCGATGAGAGCAGGGTAGGCGCCACCAACCCTTCTGTCGGCGTGGTGTTGACGGGATACGCTGCCCTGTTAGAGAAGATGAACAAATCGGAGGAAGCCAGGAATCTCACGGACCGAGCCAATTCTCTCGCTGCGCCTCGGACACTTAAGAACGTCGGACTCAGCCTCGCCGCTTCTGTGCCTTACATCTTGAGATTCGAAAAGTCGATCTACGACCAGTACACAGGTGTCCAGCAGACATGCATGCTGATCCGAGCGGATGGGAGAATCAGGGTCGAAGAACAGCAACTGGAACGGCCCGGACCCGTATCCGTTCCGCAACTGAGGGTCCCCGATGGCATGCCAGACATGACGGGCTGGGGACAGCAGGAAACGCTCAATGGCTCTTCCCACACGGGACCCCACGCTCCCAAGACATTCGAGAGTTCGCTCGATGCCAATGCTCTTCAGCAGCTGCGAGCAATCCTGTCTGCCAGGGAGATCCGTGCCATTCGAGAAAGCTACGCACCGCGTGGAGAAGCAAACTCTTCCAACACCGAAGAAATCTCTGCCTCTATCCTGCGAGATGATGGAGTCCAGAGTTTTGCGTTTCCCGATACCTCCGCACGCCAGCCCTACGAAGGCGAGCTAAAACCACTTTTCAAGTGGCTGAGTACAGCTGAGAAACACAAGGGAGCGGCCATCAAGGGGGCCGTGGCGAACAATTGCTCGCCAGATACGCCGAAGGCCGTGCCGATTCAATTCAGTTCGTCGAGGGAGAAGCCGTCCCCGAATGCGGATACGGTGGCAACAGTAACCGCGGCGAACCAACCTCCGCACGATGTAAGTCAGGACAACATTTCAACACTTAAGATCCATGTCAATCTGGTGCTAGTCCGTGTCGTAGTCCGCGACCTGCAGGGTCGCGCTCGCGGAACTCTGCGGCAAGAGGATTTCCGGCTTCTAGACAACGGGAAACAGCAAGCGATCACCAGGTTCTCCCTCGAACAGCCTGGCGTGAAAACTACTGTGGATTTGAAGGCTTCGAATGAAACTCCGGGAGTGGTCGCGGGGGAGAACGCGAGAGCGTCCGCGGCCGCCGAGCGCAGCGTGGCGTATCTCTTCGACGACATTGATTTGAATGCGACGGATTTGGAACAGGTCCGCCGTGCGGCGGACCGTCATCTGTCTTCCCTGCACCCGGCAGTGCGGGTGGCAATCTTCACAACATCGGGACAGACCGCGATGGACTTCACGGATGACTTTACCAAACTTCACGAGACTTTGTTCCGCATTCATCCGCGTCAGGTAGCGGGGAACGATTGCCCTGATATCGACACCTACATGGCCGACTTAATCCGGAACAAACACGACGAGGATGCTCTGGATGCGGCTGCAGCGAACGCCCTGGTGTGCGCCTACGGGAATGACCCGCGCTTTGCGGGAGCCGCAGAAAGCTTGGCGAAAGCAACTGCCCAGCAGCAACTCGCCTCCGCCGAAGCGGAGGGTCAGATTATTCTCAGGGCGGTCCAGAACGCACTGCGCCGACTGCGGGCCGCTGCAGGGCAACAAACGCTTGTTCTGGTTTCCTCGGGATTCGTTGTTCCCGGCCATGAACAGGAGTTTGGAGAACTCATCGACCAGGCCTTGCACTCCGAGATCGTCATCAGCATGCTGGATGCGCGCGGCCTCTACGGGGTCGACTCTATCGCTCAAAGCACAACGTCGACCCTGCGATATCGCCGTGAAAGCGCGGGGGCCAGCGAGGAGATTATGGCGACCTTAGCCAATTCAACCGGCGGTACGTTGTTTCATAACAGCAACGACTTGACCGCAGGCTACAGCCGCGTCACTGAGCCCCCCCGAGTATTACTA